>ERZ772835.164-NODE-164-length-78465-cov-9.52324_pt1 | contig 78465 bp, 68 predicted proteins | sample MGYA00511901_ERZ772835 | MGnify/ENA primary metagenome ERZ772835 (study PRJEB29015, sample SAMEA2737729) | human gut metagenome | biome: human gut; feature: human-associated habitat; material: faeces | place: China | collected 2012 ...
TGCCAAACCCGCTATGAAGCAGGAAGCCCCTCATTTCAATGAGGGGAGAAGTCACGACGCTGATTGAAGGCGGTTCGCTGGAAAAAATCGGAGCCGGACCTTCCACGCGTTATCGAGTCACCGCTCCGATCGAGTAATTGACTCCGCCGTCCGTAGCGATAGTTTTTTCCTTTTTTACCGTTACTCTCTAAAAAATGAGCGTCACGGGTACCGTCAATTTTTGATATATTGCCCACGAACAGGGACGGCACCTGTCGGAGCCCCGAGTTCCCCCAGAGGCTGCCCGCGCCATCGGCGAGCTTTACGTTTGCCGAGCGACAATCCGTACCCCACAAGGGTGACGGCCCGTTTTTCTTTTTTGTTTCGCCTGCCCGTTTGCGAAGCTTCCGATTCGGTCGGCTCAGACCGAGGCATTTAACCTCACCGTACTTCGCCGCAGAGTTTCTCTGCAGCGCATCACCGACCGATTCCGGACACAAGCAGTCCCTGTGCCCGTTGTGTTTTTTACGCAGACTGACGCAGCACGTTTAATTCATCATCAGAGAAAATCATGAGCGAATTCATCCTCACCGCGACCGATGCCAACTTTCAGGACACCGTGAAGAACGTGACCGACAAGCCCGTCTTCGTCGACTTCTGGGCTCCCTGGTGCGGCCCCTGCCGTATGCTGGCCCCGTCGCTTGACGCCGCTGCCGAACAGTTCAACGGCCGCGCCGTGATCGCCAAGTACAACGTGGACGAAAACTCCGCCATCGCCACCGAAAACAACATTCGCGGCATTCCGACGGTTCTCGTCTACAAGAACGGCGAAGTCGTCGGTCAGCACACCGGCGCCATGGGTAAGAGCGAATTGATGTCTTTCATCGAGCAGTACCTTTAATTCGCAAATACTGTAAACTGCGGCTCGTCTCGGGCGGCTTTCCATTGCCGCCCGGCCGCATCTCTCTGCCCTCCGCTTATTTGCGGCACATCGGGCGCAAAGCTGCCGATATTCAGGCGTCTTTTCCGTTCTTTTTTCAATCAACTTACAAACCGGCTCTTGTCCGCAAGAGCGTTTGTCTGTGCGCGCCTGCATGCGCGCAGTCAAACCATTTGAACATTCACTTCAAAATGCATCTCTCTGAGCTCAAAACACTGCACATCAGCCAGCTGCTTCAGATGGCTACCGAACTTGAGATCGACAATGCGCAGCGCATGCGCAAGCAGGAACTCATGTTCGCAATTCTCAAAAAGCGCGCCAAGCAGGGCGAACAGATCTTCGGCGACGGCACGCTAGAAGTTCTGCCCGATGGTTTCGGCTTTTTGCGCAGCCCGGATACGAGCTACCTGGCAAGCACGGACGACATCTACATTTCGCCCTCTCAGATCCGCCGCTTCAACCTTCACACCGGTGACTCGATCGAAGGCGAAGTCCGCACGCCCAAGGACAACGAACGCTACTTCGCGCTCGTAAAAGTCGATACGGTGAACGGTCTTCCGCCCGAGCAGCTCAAGCACCGCATGCTCTTTGAAAATCTCACGCCGCTTTTTCCGACCGAACCGTTGCGTCTGGAACGCAATATGCGCGGCGAAGAGAACGTGACGGGGCGCCTGATCGACATCATCGCCCCGATCGGCAAGGGCCAGCGCGGTCTGATCGTTGCCAGCCCCAAGACCGGTAAGACGATTCTGATGCAGTCCATCGCGCACGCCATCACGGCTAATCACCCCGATTGCGTCCTGATGGTGCTTCTCATTGACGAGCGACCCGAAGAAGTGACGGAAATGCAGCGCTCGGTCAAGGGAGAGGTCATCGCTTCGACATTCGATGAGCCGGCAACGCGCCACGTGCAAGTAGCTGAAATGGTGATCGAAAAGGCCAAGCGCCTTGTCGAAAGCAAGAAGGACGTGGTGATTCTGCTCGACTCGATCACGCGTCTGGCTCGCGCCTATAACACCGTGGTGCCGAGTTCCGGCAAGGTTCTCACGGGCGGCGTGGACGCCAACGCCCTGCAGCGCCCGAAGCGCTTCTTCGGCGCGGCCCGCAATGTGGAAGAAGGCGGCTCGCTTACCATCCTCGGTACGGCGCTCGTCGACACCGGCAGCCGCATGGACGACGTGATCTTTGAAGAATTCAAAGGCACCGGCAACTCTGAAATCGTGCTTGAACGCCGTCTGGCTGAAAAGCGCGTCTACCCGGCCATCAACATCAATCGTTCCGGCACGCGCCGCGAAGATCTGCTCATCACGCCGGACAATCTGCAGAAGATTTGGATCCTGCGCAAGCTTCTCTTCGATATGGATGAAATCGAAGCCATGGAATTCCTGCTCGAGAAAATCCGCAACACGAAGAGCAACGCCGAATTCTTCGACATGATGCGCGGCGGCAGATAAGTTTCTCGCTGCCGAAGCACTCAGAAATCCGCTTTTGACAGAACGAGTTCAGAAGCGGATTCTGTTTTCTTAGGCTGACAACATACACCGACACACTTGATTTTCTTAAAAAAATCGCGGATAATCGCGTCCTTTCCGTTTGGTACGTGGCGTGCATGCCCGGCGTAAGACCTCTCCTATAGAGGCGGCTGCGCAAGGCCCGCAGGGCGGCCGACAAAATCATTTTCGGAATTTATTTAAATGAAACCCAATATTCACCCCGAGTATCGTCCCGTCGCCTTCGTTGACCTCTCGATCAACAAGACCTTCATCATCTCCTCTGCTGTGCAGACCAAGGAAACCGTTGAAATCGACGGCGTGACCTACCCGCTCTTCAAGCTTGATACCAGCTCGGAAAGCCACCCCTTCTACACCGGCGCTCAGACCCGCATCGTCGAAGCCGGCCGTGTGGAAAAGTTCCGCGCCAAGTACGCTCACGTCACCAAGAGCGCCAAGTAATTCTTCGGCGATTCGTTCCGGAATCGACCAAAGCTCGGTTCCGGTACTGCGAAGAACGATCAAGCTTGGAATCAAAAAAGCCCCGCTTCGTTCGGGGCTTTTTTGTGTTGTGTCCGGAATTTTTCACGAAGACAAGCCGGATCGATAAAATAAGTCAGTTAAAGTCTCAACGGTCCCTCGGATGCTCGACCTTAAGCCAACGCCCCTGAATGTCACGCAAGAAGCCGCACACAAGATGCCGCGGTTTCTTTTGCTTGCCCTTTTGACGATCTTTATTCTCTCGGGGCTTTTCGGCCGCGACTTATGGTCTTCGGCCGAGAGTCGACTGCTCGCCGAGGTCGTCTCCATCGACTTCACGGATCCCGCAAGCTGGCTCTTTCCCTTTGCCTCCGGCGAAATCATCACCGAGCAAGGCCCTTTGCCGGGATGGATCGGTGCCATCTTCACCACGCTTTTCGGCAGTCTCGTGGGCGAACTGCGTGCCATGCGTCTCTCGTCCATTCTGTGGTTTGCCATCAGCACGTCCTGCATTTGGTACGGAACCTGGTTTCTGGCTCGCCGCCGCGAAGCGCAACCCGTTGAACAGGCCTTTGCCCGTCAGGCTCAGTACCGCGACTTCGGCCGCCTGATGGCTGACGCCGCCACGCTCTTTTTCATCTCTCTTTTCGGCATCGTCGTCAAGCAGCACGAAGCCGTTTTTGAAACAGCCGAACTCGCCTTTTCCTGCGCCGCCTTCTTCGGCTGCTGCTGGGCGCTCACCCGTCCCTACTGGGGTTCCGCACTTGCAGGGTTTGCATGTGGCGCGAGCATTCTTTGCTCCAACCTTCTCGTCGGCGCCACCGTTTTGGTCGGCTGCCTGATGTCGCACATTCTGGTGCGCGGCATCGGTGACACGGCCCGCAAGATCTTTACCACGGTTGCGGTCGCCTTCATCACCTTCGGTCTGTGGCCGTTGGTCGCCTATCTCCTTGCGGGCGTCGTTGCCGGCGACTACTTCAACCTGTGGGCTCAGCGCCAGATTCAAATCGTAGGCTTCTTTGATCCCCAGGAAATCCTGTGGTTCGTCAAGCACTTTATCTGGTATCTGTGCCCTGCTTGGCCGTTTGCATTCTGGGCCATCTGGATGTGGCGCAAAAACCTCACCATCACACACATCGCCCTGCCGCTGAGTTTTTGCTGCGCCTGGTTGATCGGCTTCATTCTCTCGTCGGACGTAGCGGCTGAAACGCTTCTTTCCGTCACGATCGCACCGCTCTGCGTCTTGGCCTCCTTCGGTCTGATGGCCTGCAACCGCAGCACCAAGAGCATGCTTGAACTCTTTTCAGTGGCGATCTTCACGTTGGCCCTGACCGGCGTCTGGGCCTACTTCATTGCCTGGACGCTCGGCTTTCCGCCCAAGATGCACTGGTCGATTCTGCGACTGACTGCCGACGAGTCCGTTTCGCACGCTCACTGGACGGCGATCCTGGTGGCTCTGGTACTGCTTGTCTTCTGGCTTTACCTGTGCGTGCGCCGCCTCATGCGTCGTCCGATCCGCTTCTGGACAGGCCCTTGGCTGAGCGCTTCCGGCATCACGGTGCTCTGGATCAGCGCGGTGTGTCTCTTCGGACCGGTCATCGACAGCAACCGCACCTACGCCAATATTGCCCGAGAAATGTCGCAGGAACTCAAGACTATGCACTATGTGCCCGGCGTAGATTGCGTACTGGCTCAGACGCTGCCCTTGAGCGAGCGCGGCGCCATCGAATGGCACTCCAACATTTCGCTCACGGCTTCCGAATCGGCTTCCTGCCGCTTTGTCGTCACCCACGTTTCAGCCAAAGCTCAGGCTAAGAATCCGACGAAGATGGCTCCGGGTTTTGTGGTGCTGAAGTCCTTCCGCCCGCGCTCCGATACGCGCTATCTGCTCGGGCCCGCCGGACCGGTGCTCATCGAAAAGCAGCTCTAAAAAATCTCCTTCAACAGGTCGGGACGGTTTGTGCAAATGGCATCCGTCCCGATTTGCTTGAGCACCATAGCTTCTCGGACGTCGTCGACCGTCCAAGCCATCACACCCCAGCCGTGCGCGTGCGCGGTTTCAATCAACTCCGGCGTCACTAGGTCTTTGTGCGGATGTACCGTCTGCACCTGAAGCCTGCGAGCCGTTTCAGACCAATCGCCAATCGGCTCTTCAAACAGAAAGCCGCAGCATGTTTCAGGACATCTTTTCCGAAACTCAAAAAGGCACTCGGCTGAAAAACTCGACACCAAGAGAGGCACAGCCAGTTCCTTTGCCCGCAAAAACGACGCGACGCGCTCAGCCAATGCGGCTTCTTGCCCAGATACCGACTTGAGCTCGACATTCATCGCCAAGCCCAAGCTACTGCAAGCCTGCAGCGCTTCACTCAGGAAACACACGTTGGCAACCGGCTGATCGGGCCTGTGGAGATTTCGAACTTTCAGTTTTCTCAGTTCTTCGGCGGTCAGCTCCTCGATGCGCCCGCAGCCTTCAATAACGCGGCCGAGCTCTGTGTCGTGACTCAACACAAGCTCGCCGTCAATGGTCAGCCGTACGTCAAACTCTACGGCCAAGCAACCGACAGCCGCCGCCGTGGCAAAGGCCTTAAGCGTGTTTTCGGGCGCTAAAAAGCCCGCGCCTCGGTGCGCAACCAAGTTCGGCAATGACCACGTTGTGCGATCCACTTCAATCGAGCATGGGGGCAAGAGTGTCTTCTCGTTTCTGTTCACAACAGATCCTTTGTTTTGCGCGCGAGATAGAGCGGAATATTGGTTATCGAACCGTCTGTGCGATAACCGCGCTTGGAAAAGCGTATTGCCTGTTCCGGTTCATATTCGGCAATGTAGCGTTTGAACGACGGGGCCGATTTATCTTCTCCTGCCTTGACTTCGACCGGGATGATTTCGGTTCCGTTCTGCAGAACAAAGTCAATCTCGCCTCGCTTGTCGGCGAAATAGCGAGGTGCGACCTCAAACAGGCCCTGCAGCTGCTGCAAGACGTAGTTCTCCGTCAACGGACCTTTGAACTGATAGTCGCTTTTGAGCAGAATCGCCGCATTGTCAATGCCTGCCATGCACTTCAAAAGCCCCGTGTCGAACAAAAAGAGCTTGAATTGGTCCGTCTTGTCAAAGGCCGGCAACGGATGCTCGGGCTTAACCGTGTTACAAACGCGGTTGAGCATGCCGGCCGAAACCAACCACTCGATGGCTTCTTCGAAATCTCTGGCTCTCGCGCCTTCACGCACGGCACCGTACATAAACTTTTCGTTGGCTTTGGCTAGCTGAGACACGATGCTTCGGAAGACCAGCAAAATGCGACCGCTGTTGATTTTTCCGTTGTGCTTGGAGAATTCGTTCTCGTAGATTTCGATCAGCTCACGTTGAATCCGCATCACTTTGACCGGATCCTTGTTCTGAACCCAAGACGCCACGCACTCAGGCATGCCGCCGATGATCAAATAATGGTTGAATGCTTCAAGCAGGCGTCGGTGAAAAAGCTCCTCGATTGGTTGGTTCTTCCGAATGCTTCGATAGTAGGCAAAGAGATCCGGATCGGTAGCTTCCAGAAATTCGTCGAAACAAAGAGGGTAGAGGTCAAGAAGATTGACCATTCCGACCAGATAAGACTTGGGCTGAGCCAGAAGCGTTCCCAGAAAACTGCCGGCAGCCATCACGTGATAGTCGTTTGCTTTTTCCTTGAAATACTTGAGCGCATTGAGTGCTGCAGAGCACTCCTGAACCTCGTCAAAGACGATGAGTGTGTCACGCGGCAAGATTTTCTCGCCTGCGATCAGCGACAACAACTCAACGATACGGTGCGGATCTTTGTTCACTTCGAAAACGGAGGATAAATTGACGTCTTCGTCGAAATTGAAATAGGCAACGCTCTTATAGCAGTCTCGACCAAACTGACGCATCAACCACGTCTTGCCCACCTGACGCGCTCCGCGAATCACCAATGGTTTTCGGTCCGGACTTTCCTTCCAGGCTGCCAAATCTTCAAACGCGGTACGCCGCATTGTATTTCCCCTTGATTTTCAAGGAATTTTAATATGTTTTCCACATTTTTCCAGGATTTTTCGCACGTTTTTCTCACATTTTTCCGTGAAAATCCACGCTATGAAAACACATTTTTCCGCAAAAACACCATTACAACACAGCGCGCGATAAAGTAACGATGCCACGACTTCATAGTCGTCCCCTTCCGAGCAAAGCAACATCATGGCCAACATTCAAACGATCGACATTCGCGGCGCACGCGTCCACAATCTCAAAGACATCAACGTGTCGGTGCCATTACACCAAATCGTCGGCATCGCAGGCGTCTCGGGTTCCGGCAAGTCGTCGTTGGCGCTGGGGGTCCTCTATGCCGAAGGTTCGCGCCGTTATCTCGATTCACTCTCAACCTACACGCGGCGCCGCATGACGATGGCATCCAAAGCGACCGTTGATGAAGTGTTGCATGTACCTGCCGCCTTGGCCTTGCGTCAGCGTCCCGGCATTGCGGGCATCCGCAGCACATTCGGCACCTCGACGGAATTGCTCAACAGCCTGCGCCTGATGTTCTCACGCTTGGCGAGCCACGTTTGCCCCAACGGCCACCATGTTCCTCCCTCCCTTTTGGTGGCCGCAGAAAAAGAGCTCGTCTGCCCGACCTGCGGAGCCCGCTTTTACGGTCCTTCAGCCGAAGACCTCTCCTTTAACGGTGCGGGCGCCTGCCCCACTTGCAGCGGCACCGGCATCGTTCGTACCGTGGATCGCAGTACATTGGTTCCGGACGAGAACCTCACCATTGAAGAAGGCGCAGTCGTCGTTTGGGGGTCGCTCATGTGGTCGCTCATGGTCGACGTCTGCCGCGAAATGGGCGTGCGCACGAACGTGCCTTTCAAGGACCTGACTGACAAGGAAAAGAAAATCGTCTTTGAAGGCCCGGCGGAGAAAAAGCACATCCTCTACAAAGGCGGCAAAAACTCCAATCCTGTTGAGCTTGACTTCACGTACTTCAACGCGGTCTACACCGTTGAAAATGCGCTTGCCAAAGTCAAGGACGAATCCGGCATGAAGCGCGTGGCGAAGTTTCTCAAGGAAGACGCTTGTCCGGACTGCGGCGGTACACGTCTCTCGGAAAAAGCCCGCGCGCCGCTTTTAAACGGCATCAATCTTGCTCAAGCCTGCTGCAAACCCCTGTCCGAACTCATCGACTGGGTCAAAGCGGTTCCCGCTTCCGTCCCCGAAGAAATGCGCCCGATGGCGCAGAGCATCTGCGAGTCTTTTTTGGAAAATGCCAAGCGTCTCTGTGATCTGGGCTTGAGTTATCTTTCGCTTGATCGTGCCGCGTCCACCCTTTCAACAGGCGAACGGCAGCGCATGCAGCTTGCGCGCGCCGTACGCAACCGCACCACCGGCGTTCTCTACGTGCTGGACGAACCCTCCATCGGCTTGCACCCGAGCAATATCGAGGGACTTCTGGCCGTGATGAAGGATCTGGTCGCCGACGGCAATTCCGTCGTCTTCGTTGATCATGATGTGCAGATTCTCTCCGCAGCCGACCATCTGATCGAAATGGGGCCCGGCGCAGGCGCTGCGGGCGGCCGACTCATTGCTCAAGGCAGTGTGAAGAATCTCTCTCGCGATCCGACATCCTTTATCGGACCGTTTCTGGCAGGAAAAACCGTTTGCGTTCGCACGCCGGTTTCGGAGTCCGACGTTTTTTCACTCGGTACCATTGACCTCAAGACCAAAGCGATTCACACGGTCAAACCTCTGCACGTACGGATTCCCAAAGGACGGCTAACCGTGGTTACCGGCGTTTCCGGTTCCGGCAAAACCACGTTGGTACTCGAAAGTCTTGTTCCGGCCCTTTCGTCGCTTGTCAACAACCGTGCGCTGCCGGAGCACGTCACAAGCATTGAGGCTCCGGGCATTTCCGCCGTCAAGCTCATTGACGCCTCTCCGATCGGCATCAACGTGCGCTCGACCGTCGCCACCTATGCCAACGTACACGATGAGCTGCGCAAGGTTTTTGCCAAAACGCAGGACGCCAAAGATCAGGGATTTAAAGCGGGCGATTTTTCCTACAACACCGGCAAACTGCGCTGCCCGACCTGCGACGGCACGGGAGAAGTCAATCTGGACGTTCAATTCCTGCCTGACGTCAACATTGACTGTCCCGATTGCCGCGGAAGCCGCTACAGTCTTTTGGCTCACCGTGTGGAGTTCGAAAACAAAAACGGAGAATTCCATACGCTACCGCAACTGATGGCCATGGATATCAATACGGCCCTGCACGCCTGCGCCGGGCTCACCACCGTCTGCCGACGTCTCGAAACGCTGGCTTCACTCGGCCTCGGGTACTTGACGCTGGGCGAAGCCACACCCAATCTATCGGGTGGCGAAGCGCAGCGCTTAAAGCTTGCGGGCGAAATGACGCGCGCTCAAAGCGACACGGTCTTTGTCTTTGACGAACCCACGATCGGACTGCACCCGCTTGACGTCGAGACACTGCTCGGCGTCATCAACCGCTTGATTGAAAACGGGGCGACGGTGGTGGTGATCGAGCACGACCTGGACGTTATCCGCAATGCCGACTGGATCATCGACATGGGGCCCGAGGGCGGCGAAGCGGGCGGGCGCGTTGTAACTGCGGGCTCCGTTTCTGCCGTTAAAAATTGTCCGGATAGCCGCACAGGACGTTATCTGTAATCAAGCGCGAGCTACCAACATCGCGGAGATATGTTTCCGTCGGTATTTTTACCATTCCGGCGCATCTTCGTTTTCGCACGCCAGACGCTCGTCGATGCCTGACAGACACAGATCCAGCGCAATAAAGAGTCGACAAAGCGTGTCGACCCGAATATCAACCTTGCCGCGCTCAAAATCCGATATCAGCCGCTGCGTCACACCGGCTTTTTGTGCAAGCTCGCTTTGCGTCATGCCTCTTTCCCGCCGTTTGGCTTTGAGCCACACTGAGACGGCCGGCGGAGTGCGCAGCATCATTGTTGTTCTGGTGGAAATTTCCATGGAAAAATACCCGTTTCAGTATATTCTCGTATTATACCGAAACGAGTATTTTTTTGAATTACTGCTTTCACATCAATGACTTTCGTGTACCGGCTCACCCACTTTATGTCCCGTTTGTTCGCCCAAAAGCCACTTGCCTGTTTTGAGTTTTACAACAAGCAAACTCAGTAGCGAGACACCCACGATGGCCGCACCGACATAGGCGACCGGCATGAATCCCGCCGCTTCGGACACACGGCTGCCGATGAAAGCCCCGCCGCCGATGCCGACATTGAAAATACCCGAATATAGCGATGCGGCAACGTCTGCCGCATCAGGAGCAACCGTCAAGAGCACCGTTTGGAAGGCGAGGCAAACCGCCGTCATCGCAGCGCCCCAACAGATGATCAGCACAGACAGACTCGGCGTATGGGCGGCTGTGACCGTCAGCAACGCAAGCGAAATGCACATAATCACCATGGCACTCAAAAGCGTCGTCTCAACATGCTTGTCCACCGTTTTGGAAGCAACGACGGTACCGATGATGCCGGCGATACCGAAGACAAAAAGCATGGTGACGATCATGCCTTCGTCCAAGCCGCCCGCGGTCGCCAGAATCGGATTGAGGTACGAGTAAGCCGTGAATTGACCAAGCACGGTCACGACCGTCAGGAGATAGAGCTGCTGAAGACCCGGGCGCTTCAAGATCACCGGCAGACTCTTCAGCGACCCGGCGTGGGTGGCTTCGCAAACCGGCAGGACAAAGAAAATCACCACGAACACCAAAGCCGAGCCGATGCCGATGATGAAAAACGACATGTGCCAGCCAAAGAGGTGGCCGAGGTTTGTTCCGATCGGAACGCCCAACACTGTCGCCACAATGGTGCCGCCCATCACGGCGGCCAGTCCGACGGCTCGCTTGCCGTGCGGTGCCACACGGGCGGCAAGCGGCGTCATGATCGACCAGAAGATCGAATGCGTGAGCGCCACGCCGACACGGGCCGCAAAAAGCGTCTCAAAGCTTTCCACCCATGGCACCACGAAGTGACAGAGTGAAAAGACAAAGAGCAATACCAAGAGCAGCTTGCGACGCTCAAAACGAGCCGTAACGATCGTGAGCGGCAGCGACATGATCGCCACCACAAAGGCGTAACCCGTCAAGATGAGACCGGTGAAAGGCACCGTCTCGTTGAGGCTGGAGGCAATGTCGGGGAGCAGCCCCACGGGCAGGAATTCGCTCGTGTTGAAAACAAAAGCGGCAAAGGCAAGCGCAATGATCGGAAGCCAGGCTCGGAAACCTGTCTTGTGCAGTACCGGAGTCGACATAGATAACGAAAAATACGGAGCGATAGACGCGAAAAGGCTGCAGAACAAAAAAATCCTGCAGCTCTTTTCAAAATAACGAAAGATCAGGCGTGCCTCAGAAGGCGGCGAAATTTTCCTTCAGCGTCGCTTCAAAGCGCGCGAAATCTTCAGCGTGCGTCGGGTTCTTGATCACATCGTTGGCCATGAAGGTCTTGCCGATGTTCTTCATACCGATAAATTGGAAGGCCTTGTGCACAGGCAGCAAAACGGCATCGATGCCGACGCCGCCGAAAAATTCCCCAGGATCGACAAAGGCGTTCAGAGGCGCATTCCAGGTGATGGAAAGCATGTACTTCTTGTCGGTGAGCACGCCGCCGCGGCCGTAGTTGTGCGCGGGATCGGTACGGGTACGACCGTCGCCGCCCACGGAAAGACCGGCACAGAACACTTCGTCGATGTATTGCTTCACCTGCCAAGGAGTTCCCATCCACCAGGCGGCAAACGTCAGAATCACCGCGTCGGCCGCCTTGAACTTGTCGGCTTCTTCAGCGGCCTTCCATTGCGCATCCACGCGCGTGATCGTCGCTTTGTGACCCATGGCGCTCAAGGTCTTTTGCGCGAGCTCAGCGTAGCTGTGATTGAGCGTTCCTCCCACACCGTGAAACGGCACGCCGCCGTCAACGATCAGAATTTTTGCCATTTTGACTCCCTCTCTTTTTTTATTCTTTAACCGGAGAAATCTCCGAACACAATGCGTTTCAATTGCGCCAGCAGCCCCGAAAAGGTCCCGTCGGATCGCTTTTCCGCGCCGGACAGACGGCGACGACGCACCGTTTCCGTCAACACTCCCACGACCGTTGCGTCTTCCGGGCTCACCAGACCGATGCTCGCGTCGCTTTGCATGAGCGGCATACCCACACGAACGGGCAAGCCCAGCACATGATGCGCAAGCTCGGCAATGCCCGGCATTCGGGCCACGCCGCCGGTGAGCACGATGCCGGCCGAGGCTCTCAGGTTCCAGCCGTCAGGACTGAGGTACGTGCGGGCGATAACTTTAAACATTTCCGTGAGCCTTGACTCAACGGTCATCACAATTTTTTCGCACGAACAGGAATCGGGTTCGCCGGTCGACTCTCTCGTATAGCGCACCGTCTCATAGGCGTCTTCCGGACGAAGCGGCCAGTGGCCGTAGGTGAGCTTGATGTCTTCGGCGTCGCTCATGTTGCAGCCGAGCACTGCAGCGATGTCCCTCTGAATGGTGTTGCCGCCCATGCCTGCGACAGCCGTAAATTCCACCTGTCCCTTTTCCCAACAGGAGATGTCCGTCGTGCCCGCACCGATGTCGAGAACCACAACGCCGAGTTCCTTGTCGGTGGGCGTGAGAACGCCCGCGGCACTCGCCCAGGGCTGCAACACCAGGCCTTCGATATCGAGTCCCGCTCGACGGATGCACTTCACAAGGTTTTGCACGACGCTGTCCGAACCGATTGCCAGATGCACGTGCGCCTTGATGACGCTTCCGACCATGCCGATCGGGTCATCGATCATCACGTCGTCGTTGTCAAGCGTATAGCCTTTGACGACGTGCGACACCAGTCGATCGTCCTGACTCTGCCCCTCGACCTTGGGATCAAAGGCCATGGCCAGGCGCGTGACTCGCTTGACGGCAGCGCTGTCGACTTCGGCGTCGGGCAGCACCACCTGCCCCACCTTGTTGATGCTGTGAAGGTGTTTGCCGGTAAGCGCCACCGAAACCGTGGTCACCTTACGCCGCGACGTCTGCTCGGCTTCGGCAACGGCCGCGCGAATCGATTCCACGGCCAGCTCCACATCCTGCACGCTGCCGTGCTGGATGCCGAGCGAGGGGACCTTGCCGAACCCCAAAAGCGTGAGTTCTCCGCCTTCGGAAGCGTCGGCCACGGCCACCGAAATCTTTTCCGAACCGATGTCGAGCGCGGCGACGGTTGAACTTTGCTGTACGGTTTCCATGACGTTAACGGCCTCGAGTCTTCGAAGAGTTGGTAGCGGGTTTTGCCGTCTTGTCGGCAGGATTGGTTTGCGCGGCGACGTAGGCTTGAGGCGGCAGCTGCACGGCAAACGCGTTCTTGTATCGTGCGTCGATTCGCTCCGGATAGGCCTTCAGCATCGCCACGACCCGATCCATGCTGTCGAGCACCTGTCGCAGTCGATTGATGGGACCGCCCTGCGTCAGTGCACGTCCGAGCTCGATTTCCATCGAGTCGAACTGAGGCGACTCAAGCACCACCGACCAGCTGCCGCGAAACGTCGCCTTGACGGCTTTGACGCGCGCACCGATGCGCTTGACCTCCTCGTTAAAGTGCGGCAGATAGCGCACGGCCTGCTCGACGTACTGCGGGTCGCCCGAAAAGGCGGGAAGCTGCAAAAGCCGTTCGATGGGCTCGTCGTTGCTGATGTATAAGACGCCGTCTTCGCTTACCAGACGCCCGTCCTCCCAGATCGCAACCGACTGATGGCGCTTGACTTCGATGTAAAGCGAATCCGGCCACAGACGCGAGACATAGGCCGACTTGATCCAGGCGATGCCTTCCACCGCCTGTTTGACGGCGCAGATGTCGGCCGTCAGAATATTGCCCGACAGGGCGCCTTCGACCGTCCGGGTCACTTCCTGCAGGCCGCTTGCCTCCACCGGACCTCGAACCTCAATGGTCTTGATGTCCAGAAAAGGAGAACGCACGACGATCCAGGTCAGAAATCCCAGCACCGCAAGCGCCGCAATCAGGCCGCTTCCTCGGACAAGCGATCGGGCAAGCTTCACGCACCGACCTCCTTAACTCAGCGGCGCGCCGCGCCGTCGAGCTCGGCGTGTGCGGCAAGCCACAGGCAAAGCTTCTGATAATCCATGCCCACAGCTCTCGCGGCCATCGGCACGAGGCTGTGCGGCGTCATGCCGGGACTCGAATTGAATTCCAGCAAAATGAAGCTGCCGTCTTCGCGCAGCATCGCGTCAATGCGTCCCCAGCCACGGGCTCCGATCGCCGCAAAGGCCGCTTCGCAGGCCGAAAGAACGTTCTGCGTCACAGCCTCATCCAACTGCGCGGGGCACTCGTACTTCACAACGTCGCCGAAATACTTGTTCTGGTAGTCGTAATTGCCTTCGGGCGCCTTGATTTCAATGATCGGAAGGGCCTTGCTGCCCAAAACGGCAATCGTAAGCTCCCGCCCGAACCAGCGTTCTTCAACGAGCACCTTGTCGTCAAAACGCAAAGCCTGCGCGAGCGCCTCACGAATCTCTTCCACGGAAGCGTTCTTGAGTTTGTACACACCCACCGACGAGCCTTCGCCGGAAGGCTTGACCACAACGTCGCCTCCGAGTGTGTCCAAAATTTCCTGCGCCTGATCAGGACTCGTTGCCACAAAACCCTTGGCAACGGGAATGCCCGACTGCGCCCAGACGCGACGCGTCGTGTCCTTATCCATCGTAAGGGCACTGGCGCGTACACCCGCACCCGTGTACGGAATCCGGAGGTACTCCAGCACCCCCTGCACGCAGCCGTCTTCGCCGAAGCGGCCGTGCAGCGAAATCACCGCACGGTCGTACTGACCACGCAACGTCATGAGGTCTGTCTCGGCCGGATCAACCTTATGCGCGTCGCATCCGGCGTCCTGCAAAGCCTTCAGAACGCCCGAGCCGCTGGAAAGCGACACCTCGCGCTCGCTGCTAAAGCCCCCCATCAACACCGCGACGCGGCCCAAAGACTTGGGATCAATCGTTGCTGCGAAATCCATTCTTTTTCATTCCTTTGCGTTAAATGATCTTGCCGGAGAGTGCCTGCGGCACGCGCGCCACATTGCCCGCCCCCATCGTGAGCACCACGTCGCCCGCCTGCACGATCGAGCGAACAGCCTGCGGCATTTCGGCCGCGCTTTCGCAGAAAACGAGCCCGTCACAGCCGTTGAGTCTCAGCACGCGCGCGAGGTCGCGGCCGCAAGCGCCCGGAATGGGGTCTTCGCCGGCGGGATACACGTCAGCGAGCACCAGACGGTCGACCTGCGAGAGCACCTTGATGAAGTCTTCAAAGCAGTCGCGCGTGCGCGTGTAGCGATGCGGCTGGAAGGCAAGAACCAGGCGCTTTTCGGGCCATGCGCCGCGCGCAGCGGCAATCGTTGCGGCCATTTCGTGCGGATGGTGTCCGTAATCGTCCACGAGCGTAAAGGTTCCTTTTTCGGGGTGATCGGGATCGACGGGCACTTCGCCGTACTGCGCAAAGCGGCGGCCCACGCCCGTGAATTCGGCGAGCGCCCGCACGATGGCTTCGTCGCTTACGCCCACAAGCGTGGCAATGGCCACGGCCGCAAGCGAATTGACCACGTTGTGCATGCCGGGAAGGTTGAGCACCACGGGCAAGGGATCATGGCCCTTGCGCAGAATCGTGTAGCGCATGCGCGTGCCTTCGCTTCGCACGTCAATGGCGCGCACCTCGGCTTCCGGATTCAAACCGTAGGCCACCACGCGGCGGCTGATCATGGGCACGATCGAGGCGACGTTCTTGTCGTCGGTGCACAGCACCGCCACGCCGTAAAAGGGCAGACGACCGATGAAGTCGATGAAGGCCTTCTTCAAACGGACGAAATCGTGCCCGTAGGTATCCATGTGATCCTGGTCAATGTTGGTGACCGCAGCGATCACGGGCGACAGATTGAGAAAACTCGCGTCCGACTCATCGGCCTCGGCAACGATGTATTCGCCCGTACCAAGTTTGGCGTTGGCGCCGGAACTGTTCAAACGCCCGCCGATCACGTAGGTGGGATCAAGCCCTCCTGCTGCGAGCATCGAGGTGGTGAGCGACGTCGTCGTGGTCTTGCCGTGCGTACCGGCAATGGCAATGCCCCGGCGCAGGCGCATGAGTTCGGCAAGCATCACGGCGCGCGGCACCACGGGAATGTTGGCCTTGCGCGCGGCCTGCACTTCGGGGTTGCTTTCGTGCACTGCCGAAGAGACGACAAGGCAGTCGGCCCCGTCGATGTTTTCCTTGCAATGTCCCTGGTAGATCGTGGCGCCCAAATGCTGCAGGCGTTCCGTGACGGGACTTTGCGACAGGTCCGAGCCGCTTACCGTATAACCGAGGTTCAAAAGGACTTCGGCAATGCCGCACATGCCCGTGCCGCCGATGCCTACGAAGTGAATGTGTTTGACGACAAACTTCATTTTTCTTTCTCCAGCCTGCTTATCGGGCCGCTTCCTCGATCATGTCGCACACGGCGTTGACGGCATTGGCGCGCGCAAGGCTTCTGGCGTTGTGCGCCAGCTGCAGGATGCGGTCGCGCTTCAAACCCATCAACACGCCAAAGAGATGTTCCTTGGTGAGCTGAGACTGCTCAAGCAGGACGGCCGCGTCGTGGCCTGCCATATAACGGGCGTTTCCGAGCTGATGCTGAGTGGTCTTAACGACGAAGGGCACCAAGACGGAAGCGGCGCCCGCAGCGCAGATTTCGCTCACGGTCATCGCGCCGGAGCGGCAGATCACCACGTCGCTCTCAAGATAGGCCTTATCCATGTCATGGATGAATTCCACCACTTCGGCCTGAATACCCAACTGTTCGTAGCGCGCCTTGACGGCCTCGACGTTGCCCTTGCCCGTCTGATGCAGTACGGTCGGACGCTTGTCTTCGTCAAACATCGCAAGCGCCTCGGGCACCGTTTCGTTCAACACCTTGGCGCCGAGACTGCCGCCGAACACGAGCAACTTCATCGGGCCGGTACGGCCGCTCAAGCGCTCTTCAGGCGCAGGCAGAGCTTCGATTTCCGCGCGCACGGGGTTGCCCGTGATGCGTCCCTTTTCGTTGGAGGCGCTGCGGGCACTGCCGGCAAAGCCGCAGGCAACGAGCTTGGCCTTATCGAGCACAATCTTGGAGCTCATCAAAATGTCGGCGTCGCAGTTCATCAGCACGATCGGCGTCTTGACGCTTTCGGCTCCCTTGCACACGGGAACGGCAATGTAGCCGCCGGTGGTAAAAAGCACGTCGGGGCGCATCTGTGCAAAAAGCTTCTTGGCTGCATGGGTCGACTTCACAAGCTTGATGGCGCCCGAAACCAAGCCCGAGAGACCGCGGCCGCGCATGCCGCGGAAATCCAGCCCGTGAAAAACGATGTCATCGCGCCCGACCAGACCGCCTTCCATGCCGGTCTGCGTGCCGATCCACTCAATGTCCCAGCCGCGGCGTCGCATCTCTCGGGCCACAGCCAAACCCGGCATCACATGTCCGCCGGTGCCGGCCGCCGCAATCACCAATTTCTTCCCGCTCATTTTTTTCTCGTTCCTACTTAAAAAATTCTGTACCTGAAAGTGTTTTCGCTACACCTTGCCGCCGCGCATGAGAATACGGTTTTCTCGGTCCACACGCAAAAGCAACCCTACGGCGGCCAGCGTAAAGAGCAACGACGAGCCGCCGTAGCTCATCAGCGGAAGCGTCAGCCCCTTGGTGGGCAAAAGTCCCGTAGCGACGCCCGCGTTGATCACCACTTGAATGCCTATCCAGATGCCCACACCCTCGGCCACAAGACCGGAAAACACGCGATCGAGCTTGATGGCCTGTCGACCGATGGCAAACGCGCGGCGCACGAAACAGTAATAGCCGATCAAGACGCCCGTGACGCCTACAAAGCCCAGCTCCTCGCCCAACACGGCCAAAATGAAGTCGGTATGCGCTTCAGGCAGATAATGCAGTTTCTCAACGGAAGCACCCAGCCCCACCCCGAGCAGTTCTCCGCGGCCGAAAGCAATCAGCGAGTGACTCAGCTGGTAGGCCTTATTGAGCGCATAGTCGCTGCTCCAGGGATCGAGATACGCCATCACACGCTGCAGTCGCCACGGCGAGTCGTAAATCATGAGTGTCACCACCGCCACCACGGCGATGGACACCACCACGAAGATGCGCAGATTAAGGCCACCCAAAAAGAGCACGCCCATAGCGATTGCCACGGTCACCATGATGGCGCCCAAGTCAGGCTGCAGACTGATGAGGCCGGCCACCATACACATCACGAGCGCCATGGGCCCCAGCCCCTTGCTGAACGAGTGCATGTAGTCCTGACGGCGCACGGTAAAGGCGGCGGCCCCGAGCAGAATCGCAAACTTGGCAAACTCGGTGACCTGCAGATTCATGAGCCCCAGATTGATCCAGCGTCTTGAGCCGTTGACGGACTTGCCGACACCGGGCACAAGCACCGCAATGAGAAACAGGACGGCTGCCGCCATAAGCCATGGCGCAAGCTTGTACCAGACGCGCATCGGAATGCGGCAGACGGCGTAGGCCGCCACGATGCCCAGCGCAATCGAACTCAGATGCCGCAGCAAAAAGTGATACTGCGTTGTGTTGTAGCGGGGGCTGTCGGCCAAGGAAATCGAAGCCGAATAGACCATGAGCGCGCCCATGGCAAGCAGCCCAAGCGTGATGAACACCACGGCCGGGTCGTATCCGTCGGCGCGCATGTTCGTGGTCCGCCCCCTTAGAACCGGCTCATCGGCCCAGGCGCGATAGACGGGCGCCTGCGGGGTTTCCTTGCGTGAAAAGAGCCCCATCAGTCAAGCTCCCGTTTGCTGCCGGAAACGCGCGCGGCAATTTCTTTTGCCTTCGTCACAAAGCGCGCGCTGCGCTCGGCATAGTTGGCAAACATGTCCCAGCTTGCGCAGGCAGGCGACAGCAGCACGACGCCGCCCTCGGGCGCGTGATCAAAGGCCATCTGAACGGCCGCTTCAAAGTCGGTGCCGGCATTTTCCAGGCAAATTCCGCTTGCGGCGACTCCCTCTTTAATCTTGTCGGCATCGCGCCCGATGAGCACAGCGTAGTCGGCATATTGAGCCAAAGCCTTTGCCAAAGGAGAGAAGTCCTGTCCCTTGCCGTCACCGCCCAAAATGATGCTCACGCGGCGGCCGGACTTGCCCAGACCTTCGAGAGCTGCCTTGACGGCCCCGACATTAGTGCCTTTGCTGTCGTCGATGAATTCAATGCCGTTTACCGACAGCACGGGCTGCACGCGATGCGCTTCGCCTTCATAGGTCTTGAGCACCTGAAGCGCAGCTCCCAGGGGAAGTCCTACGGCTTCGATCAGGGCAAGCGCGGCAAGCGCATTCATGGCATTGTGGCGCCCCCGGATACGCAATGCATCAACAGGCATCAAAAGTTCGAGCGACGAGGTTTCGCCAAAAAGCGCCTCTTTCTTTTCACTTTTCCACTGCACGGCGGGGCGAGCCTTGCGGGCAAGCCACTCCACGCCCTCTTCGCTTACGATCCCCCACTGACCGTCGGCCTCGGGAGCCGAGTCGCCGAAACTCACCGAGTTCTCGGGCTTAAAGGCGCGCATGCAAGCCTCATCGTCGCGATTGAGCACGCGCAGCGTGCGATCAGAGAAGATTTTTGTTTTGGCCGCTTCGTAGGCCGCCATCGAGCCGTGCCAGTCCACGTGATCTTCGGTGAGATTCAAAAAGGCGGCGGCCGTGCAATTGAGGCTCGTCGTGGTCTGCAATTGAAAGCTTGAGAGTTCCAGCACCCATACGTCAGGCAGCGTGTTGTCCTGCAGATGGCGGTCAAGCTCCATCAGAGCACTCGGACCGATGTTGCCGGCCACAACAGTCGAGCGGCTGGCGGCAGCCATTTTGCTCGTGAGCACAGTGGTGGTGGTCTTGCCGTTGGTGCCGGTGATGCCGATCACGATGGGCTTGTAGGCGCGGTAGCTTTCCAGGCGCTTGAGTTCTCGCGCAAAGAGTTCGATTTCGCCCACGACCTCGGCGCCTTGTTCGCGCGCGGCTGTGACAAGCGGAGCCGCCTTGGAAAATTCAGGCGACAGGCCGGGACTCAACACCAACAGATCAATGCCGTCGGCAATGAGCGACACGTCGAAGTCCGAGCGGACGAACCGAGGTTTGGAAGCGTCAGACTCAAAAAGCTTGAGCCCCGGAGGGTGAGATGCGCCGTCAACGATCGTGGTTTGCCAACCGCGGGAATGCAAAAAGCGAGCCGCTGCGGCTCCCGACGTGCCGCATCCGAGCACCAACGCCTTGCGTCCGTTTTCCAAGCGAATATGCGCCACAGCTTCCTCTCTTTAGTGCAAACGCGCCGCCGCCTGTGCCGGCCGACGGCGCGTCCGCTTGTCTTTAATCGGCTGATTGATCAGCGAATTTTAAGGGTAGACAGACCAATGAGCACCAGGACAAACGTGATGATCCAAAAACGAACCACCACCTGCGTTTCTTTCCAGCCCTTGAGTTCGAAATGATGGTGAATCGGCGCCATCAGGAAGACGCGCTTGCCGTGCGTCAGACGGAAGTACGTCGTCTGAATCATCACCGAAAGCGTTTCGACCACAAAGATGCCGCCCATGATGGCAAGCACGATTTCCTGGCGCGTGATCACGGCGATGGTCCCCAGAGCGCCGCCCAGCGCCAAAGCGCCCACGTCGCCCATGAAGACCTGCGCGGGATAGCAGTTAAACCACAAAAATGCCAAACCGGCACCCGCAAGCGCCGCGCAGACGACCACGAGCTCGCCCGCACCGCGGATATATTCGAAGTAGAGGTAATCAGCATAGTCAGGACGACCCACCACATAGGCAAAGATACCCAAGGCGGAACCCACCATCACGCAGGGCAGAATCGCCAGACCGTCCAGACCGTCGGTGAGATTGACGGCATTGGACGTCCCCACGATCACGATATAGGTGAAAATCACGAAGCCGAATACGCCGAACGGGAAAGCGATCTGCTTGAAAAACGGCACCGTCAGCCACAGTTTGCCCGGAGAACTGAACGTAAATCCGCTCTTGATCCAGGCCCAGATGGCCGACCAGACGCCCGCTTCTTCCGGCATCGACAGAGTAAAGGCGAGATAGACGGCGGCAATCAGGCCGATCACGCTCTGCCAGGCAAACTTCTCGCGCGCACTCATGCCTTCGGGATTGTGGTGCACGACCTTGCGATAGTCGTCGGTCCACCCGATCGCTCCGTAACCCAGCGTCACGAAGAGCACCACCCACACGAAGCGGTTGGAGAGATCCATCCACAAAAGCGTCGAAATGCCGATCGCAACCAGAATCAACGCGCCGCCCATCGTGGGCGTGCCGTCTTTGACAAGATGGCTTTTGGGGCCGTAGCCGCGCACCGCCTGACCGATCTTCATGGCGCGCAGGCGCGCAATCACGGCCGGTCCCGCGGCAAATCCGATCGCCATGGCGGTAAGCGCCGCCAGCACCGCCCTTAAACTCAGATAGTTAAAGACGGAGAAAAAACGAATGTCTTCGGAAAGCCACTGAAAAATATACAAAAGCATCGGGACCAACCAGTGCGGACGTTTCCTTGTCGCCCGCTTTGCCTGAAAAAAGATCGAATTGTACGCCGTCTGCGTTGACGGTCTTTGTGTTTACTGCGCCGTGCCGGGATCCTTCAAAAGGCTTTCCACGACCCGATCAAGCCGCTGGGAGTGACTCGCTTTCACCAGAACGCTCGCGGGCGTGCGAACGGCTTCGCGCACGGCCCGAAGCAGCATGTCGGTGGCATCATAATGGCGTCCCGCTGCGCCGAAGGCCTGCACCGCGTGAGCCATGTCGGGCCCCGTTGCCAAAAATCGGTCAATGCCCTTTTGCTTGGCATAGCGTCCGATTTCGGCATGAAACTCGACGTGTTGTTCGCCTGTTTCGGCCATGTCGCCGGCAACGAGCACGCGCGGCGCGGGTTGTGCGGCGAGCACGTCAATGGCTGCACGCATACTATCGGGATTGGCGTTGTAGGAGTCGTCAATCAGAAGAGCGCCGCCTGCAAGCTGATGACGTCGTCCGCGCCCCGGCAGCGCTTCGAATCGCGCAAGACCGCGCGAGACGGCTTCCGGCGTCACCCCCGCGGCAAGCGCCGCCGCGGCCGCAGCGGCTGCATCGTGTTCGGCGTGCTTGCCGCTGATGGCAAGCGTCGTTTCGATTCGAGTGTTTTTGCACTGAATGATGAGCCTGTCGCCTTCTCGGCGCGTTGTCAGATCGGCCGTGGGGCTTGCGCCTTCGCAGTAGCGCGTCACCTGGCAGCCACGAGCGCGGGCGTAATCAAGCCACAGCGGCAGGCAGGCGTCTTTTTGCGGCAGCACCGCCTTGCCTTTAGCAGACAAGGCGACAATTGCAAAGGCGTTTTCACGCGCGGAAGCCTCCACGCCGTCCAAGAATTCCTGGTGTTCGCGCTGTGCGTTGGTGATCACCGTCACGGTCGGACGAATCCAGCTCACGAGCTTGGCCATTTCGCCGGGATGACTGATGCCGGCTTCGATGACCGCCACCTTGGTTTCACGATCAAAGCGAAGCAGCATCATCGGCACGCCGATGTGGTTGTTGTAGTTCTTCTCGGTGGCAACGACGCGCGACTCGCCCACAAAAGAGCGCAGGATCGTGGCGATCATCTGCGTGGTGGTGGTTTTCCCGTTGCTGCCTGCCACACAAATTACCGGCACCGCAAACTGACTGCGCCAAGCGCGGGCGAGAGCCCCGAGCGCCTCTTGCGTATCGCGCACGATGATCTGCGGGCAGCTTGCCCCCGTATCACGCTCAACCACAACGACGCTTGCGCCGTCTCGGGCCGCCTGCGCCGCGTAGTCGTGTCCGTCGAAGCGCTCACCCTTGAGCGCCACAAAGACGCTTCCCTGCCGCACCTGCCGGGAATCGGTGCACACCGGGCCTAAATCGGCTCCGGTGGTGTTGCCGAGCGTGCGCACTATGACCGTCGCGAGCGCATGCTCGAGCGTGCTCATCGTCCAAGTGTTCTTTCCAACCATCTTCGTCTTCAGTTCTTCTGTGCCAGACGCGCGTGCCGCTCGTTAAAGGCTTCGCGCGCCGTTTCCAAATCGTCGAAAGGATGCCGCACGCCGGCGACTTCCTGATAATCCTCGTGTCCCTTGCCGGCAATCAGGACGACATCCCGGGATTGCGCCTCGCAAATGCTCTGCACAATGGCCGTGCGGCGATCAAGTTCCATACGCACGGTGTGCTTGCGATCCGCCGGCACCCCGGCTTCGATCGCCCGCGCAATGGCGGCGGGATCTTCCGTTCGTGGATTGTCGCTCGTGATGACGCAAGCGTCGGCAAGTTTTGAAGCCGTCTCGCCCATGATGGGGCGTTTGCCCGCGTCGCGATCGCCTCCGGCGCCAAAGACGCAGATCAATTTGCCGCCGCGGCTTTCGGCCGTCTCGCGCAACGCGCAAAGAACCTTTTCGAGCGCATCGGGCGTGTGGGCGTAGTCCACAACGGCAAGCGGCGCCTGCGGCCGTGTGACGCTCTGCAGTCTTCCGACAGGCGCGTGCAGCGTTTCGAGCGCGCGACAGATCGCTTCCACGTCAAAGCCGAGGCTCAGCGCGGCCCCCGCGGCGCTCAGGAAATTGCTCACGTTAAAGCGACCGAACACCCGGGTGGCGACTTCATGGCACTTTCCTTGCCAGCACAGCGTAAAGCGCATGCCGCTTTCGTCGTGCGAGATGCGTGCGGCGGTAAGCATTTCGCATCCGTCCACAACGCAATCTTCGTAGAGGCTCGTTGCAATCGTGCGCACGCCGCGCTCAAGCGTCCGGGCAATGAAACGGCGACCGGCCGCATCGTCGGCGTTGATCACCGCGGTTTTCAGCCCCGGCCAGTCGAAGAGCACCGCTTTGGCCGCTTCATAGGCCTGCGTGGTCTTGTGGTAGTCCAGATGGTCGCGCGTGAGATTGGTAAAAACGGCCGTTTCAATGGCCGTGCCGTCAAGGCGATGACGCACGAGACCGATGGAACTTGCTTCGAGCGCAAAAGCTTGTGCTTGAGCGCTCTTGAGCTTTTTAAAGGTCAGTTGGAGTGTTGCCGCATCGGGCGTCGTAAGCCCTGCTTCCTCGATCTGCTTGCCGTCGAGAAATGTGCCGACCGTACCGATCGCCGCCGTGCTCACGCCCAGACGCGAAAGGAGCGCCGCCACCCAGTGGCTCGTGCTCGTCTTGCCATTGGTGCCCGTGATCGCGATGCCGTGCATGGCCTTTGAGGGCTCACCGTAGTAAAGCGACGCAATAGGCCCGAGCTTTGCGTGCAGATCCGGCACTTCGGCGTAGGGAAGCCCCGCGCACTTTTGCTGAACATCATCACGCTTTTCACACACGACACAGCTTGCGCGGCGGGCGGCCGCCACCGGAGCAAAACTCAAGCCGTCGGCCTTGGCGCCCCTGATTGCCACAAACACGTCGCCCGGCTCAAGTTTTCTCGAGTCCAGACAAAGGCGAGCCTCATCGCCCGCTGTGTAGTGAAGCCACTGCGCGCAAGAAGGCGCCGATACACACTCAGTCATTTCTCTGGCCTCTTACCAAAATGCCGGGAGCGGCACCGAAACCTGCCGCATCGGGATGCACGCCGATCAAGCGAAGGGCGCCCGCCGTGACTTCGTTGAAGACGGGCGCGGCAACGGCGCCGCCGTAGTAGCTGCCGCGCGTGGGTTCGTCAATCATCACCGCTACGATCAGACGCGGCTGACCGGCGGGAGCCATGCCCACGAAGCTGGCCACATACTTGTCAACGTACTGACCGTTTTCAATCTTGTTGGCCGTACCGGTTTTACCCGCCACCGTATAACCCTGCACGTTGACGCGGCGGGCGGTGCCGGCCTGCACGGTTTCGGCCATCATGGCGCGCATCTGGCGGGCAACTTCCGGTCGGAAGATCTGCTTGCCCACCGCTTCCTTGCTCGTGCGGCGGAAGGTCAAATCGATGACGTCGCCATTGCGGGCAAGCGCCGTGTAGGCGCGTACGAGCTGCATGAGCGAAACGGAAATGCCGTGACCGTAGCTGATGGTGGCCTGCTCAATCGGGCGCCAGCTTTTGGCAGGTCGCAGCCGACCGCCCGTGGCACCGGGAAAGCCCGTTTGCGGCGGCGTACCGAATCCCAGGTCGTTGTACATCTGCCAGAGCGTCTGCGGCTGCATTTCCAGCGCGATCTTGGAAGTGCCGATGTTGGACGACTTGGAGACGACCTGGCTCACCGTGATCATGCCGAAGTCGTGCGTGTCGCCGATCGTTCTGTCGCCGATCGTGAGTTTTCCGGGAGCCGTTTGCACCAACGTGTCCGGACGCACGATACCGAGATCCAGCGCCTTGGCAATCGCAAAGGGCTTCATGGTGGAACCGGGCTCGAACGTATCGGTGAGCACGCGGTTGCGGATGTTTTCCATGCGCACGAAACGGCGGGAGTTGGGGTCGTACGTCGGCCAGTTGCTCATCGCAAGAATTTCGCCGGTACGCACGTCCACCACAACAACGGCGCCGGCCTTGGCCTGATGGCGTTCGACGGCGTTCTGAAGCGCCTTGTGCGCGATGAACTGCAGACGCGAATCGATCGAGAGCACCACGTCGGTACCGACTTCACCCTCTTTCACCCAAACGTCTTCAACAATGCGGCCGAGTCGGTCGCGAATGACACGGCGAGAGCCCTGCTTGCCGGAAAGGATTTCGTTGTTGGCAAGCTCCACCCCCTCTCGGCCGTTGTTGTCCGAGTCGGTAAAGCCCACGACGTGCGCCGAAATCGGACCGTCGGGGTAATTGCGGCGCACTTCGTTGTTGACGTGAATGCCGGGCAATTGCAACGCACGTACCGCCTCACCCTTTTCGACTTCAATCTGACGGTCAATGTAGACGAAGCTCTTATTCTTGCGGGCTTTAAGGCGCTCGCGAATGGCGGCGCCGGACTCATCCAGAAGAGCTCCCAGCTGGTCGAACTGAGCGTCCGTCAGCTTCAGCGCTTCTTCGGGCTCGGCCCAGACGCTGCGCGCCGGAATGGTGGAAGCCAGAACCACGCCGTTGCGATCGAAAATCTGACCGCGCTGTGCGGGCACGGGAAGCGTGCGGGCATAGCGCGCCTCGCCCTGCTTTTGCAGGAAGTCCGTCGAGATGCCGCACTGCAGCCAAAACGCCTTGCCGAGCACGGCAACCAAGCCGACAAAGAAGAGACAGAAAACAACCTTGCTGCGCGTGGCGGAAATTTCTGCACTCAGCAACGCCTCTTCGCCGCTGTCGGTACGGCGCTTCTTGGGCGACGTATCTTCGCGCCAGAAAGCAAGAACGGCCGAACGAATACGCTCAAAGAATGCAGAAGGCGTCATTTGCGCACCTCCATGTGTTCCTTGAGCAGCACCTGCGGCTCGACTTCAAACAAGACCGTGTTGGTGACGTCAGCGGCGATAAAGCCCATTTCACCGGCGCGGCGCGAGACGGCTGCAGGCAGCGCGGCCTTCGAAAGATCAAGCGCCAATTGGCTTGAGTCATCGGCCAATTTTCTGGCCATATCGTTGGCCCGCTCGATTTCCACGAAAAGCAAACGCACCCGGTACTGCGTCGTCACCAAAGCACCCGCGCTCAGAATCAAAACGATCGCAGAAACGAGCGCCACCACAAAAAGGAAACGCTCCGAAATAAACGCCAAGGTGTGCGAGCGAGTCATCGGCGCCCTCCCTTGCGTTTGTCGGCGTCCGTCGCGGGCTCACTCCAGAGAGCCTCAGTGCGCTGCGCCGTACGCAAAACGGCACTGCGTGCGCGCGGATTGGCTTCGCACTCTTCGACTGAGGGCTTGATGCGGCGCAAATCGGTCCAAAGCGCCGGCGCAAAGGCGTCCGCCGGCAAAGCGATTCGGGAGTCGACGGCCTTGTCCGGGTGCGCACCGGCATCCAAGAATCGCTTGACGATGCGGTCTTCAAGCGAATGAAAACTGATGACCGCCAGGATGCCATCGGGTGCCAGCAGGCTGCCGGCAGCTGACAACGCACGCTTGAGTTCATCAAGTTCGCCGTTGACCTGGATGCGGATCGCCTGAAAACTGCGTGTGGCAGGATGCTGCGCCGAATCGTTCTTGTTTTTCGGAACCGTGCGGGCTATCAGCTCGGCCAATTGCGCCGTGCGCTCGATCGGGGTTTCTTCACGCGTACGGCAAATGGCGCGCGCGATTTTTGCGGCAAAGCGCTCTTCGCCGTAGTCGCGCAAGACGCGAGCGATGTCGGGCTCAGACGCCTGCGCAAGCCACTGCGCGGCCGTCAATCCGCAGGTCGTATCCATGCGCATGTCGAGCGGCCCGTCCATGCGAAATGAAAAACCGCGGCCGGCTTCGTCGATTTGGGGACTCGAGACGCCAATGTCCATGAGAATGCCGTTGACTTGCGTGACTCCAAGTTCCGCAAGTTTTTCCTTCATTTCGGAAAAAGGCGCGTGCACGATCGAAAAACGGGGATCGTCAATCGCAGCGGCCGCCCGGATCGCTTCCGGGTCGCGGTCAAAGGCAATGAGGCGCGCATCCGGGGCGATGCGCGAGAGAACGGCGCGGCTGTGCCCGCCGCGGCCGAAGGTGGCGTCAATGAAAATGCCGTTGTGCGCGCGGCTGACTTCGTCGGCCGCTTCAGTCAGGAGTACGGTACGGTGAAGCGCTTGAGAATCGGTCATTTCGGTCATGTTTGCCTACCCTCAAGCGTTAAAACTGAAAGTCGCCGGCGGCGGCTTCAAAACCGGCTGCCGCAGCCTCTTCTTCGAGCTTGGCAAGACGTTTGGCGTCCCAGAGCTCGAAGTGTTCGCCCATGCCGACAAGGGCCACTTCCTTTTCGAGACCTGCAAGAGTACGCAGGTCGGCAGGAATCAGCACGCGGCCAGCCTTGTCAACCGTGAGATCGACGGCGCTGCCGAGCACGATGCGCTGCAAAAAGCGTGCGCTGTAAGGAAGCGCCGCAATGGCTTCGCGCTTCTTTTCCCAGCGGTTGCGGGGATAAATCAACAGGCACCCGTCGGGGTGGCGCGTGACGGTCACTTCAAGCGCGCACGACAACGCCAAAGCCTCGCGGTGACGACTCGGCATCGTCATGCGACCCTTGGCATCGAGCGACAATAATGAAGTCCCCTGAAACACGGCACAAACCTGTACAAAAACGCACGAAAATCGTGCGTGACGAAGCCGCTTCGGGCAAAACTTCAAGAGAATCAAGCACTTGAAGAACCCCGCGGCCGATAGCGAGAAAAATCCCCACTTTTTCCCACTCTTTTACACCAACACTCTACCACAACGGCGCCGTTTTCGAGGTTTCTTCGTCGCTCAAAATCTCGTCAAAGCCTTGTTTTCGCTTTTGTTTTTCACCTTTGAAAGTCCGCGCACCTCAGAAAAGATCGGCCGCGCGTACGTTTTTCAAATACCGCCGAACGGACGGGGTCTCCGGGTATATGGCGTTCACTTCCTCCCAAAAGGCTTTGGAGTGATCAAAATGCCGCAGATGAACAAGCTCGTGCACGATGATGTAGTCAAAAACAGCAGGCGGCAGACAGATCAAGCGCCAGGAGAGTCGAACCGATCCGTTTCGAGAGCAGCTTCCCCAAAGCGTCTTAGCGTTGCTTGCCGACACCTTCTTGGGCTGCAGGCCGGTTTTGTTCACCCAGTGGGAAACGCGCTCGGCCATGCGCTCCGCAAAGCGCGCTTTGAGCCACTTCTGCACAATGGCTGAAACGTCCTCGCGTCTTGCAGTTGCTGCAAGCTTGACGCAAAGTTCCTTGGCATCTTCAGAAATTCGCGTGCGGTCAATGTTGGGATCACATCGCAAGGTGAGCACGTTTCCTTCATAGGCAACGCGCCCTCCGTCGCAAAGCAGTGCGCTCATGGGGTTTGCCTTTCGACGGTTTTCGAGCATGATTTTTTGCTGATACATCCAGGTCGCGACTTTCTCGAGATTGGCCTCGATAAAGCGAGTAAGTTCACTCTGGCCTACGCGCGTCGGACAAGAAACGCGCACGCGGCCCTCACGCACCGATACGCGCAGGTACTTGAAGCGCCCGCGCACCACATTGTCCCAACAGCTGCGGCGCGCAAGTTCCAGCAATTCTGCGCGGCGCTCAAGTCGGTCGGACGGCAGCATTTCGATTACTTGCCGGATTCGGACTCAAAGCGCTCAATTTCGGCTTCAATCCAGTTGCGCACTTCTTCGTTGAGTTCGTGCGCGGTCTTGCCTTCAGTCGCGATAACGGGTCCGACGCTTACCGTAATCAGCCCCGGATGTTTGGCCACACTGTTACGCGGCCAGCAGCGGCCGGAATTGAGCGCAATGGGAACCACAGAAGCGCCCACGGAAATGGCAAAACGCGCGCCACCCGTCTTGTAGACCGTGTTTTTGTCGCCCGGCTTGGTGCGCGTGCCCTCAGGAAAAAGAAGCACCCACCAGCCGCGTTTGACAAACGCGCGGCCGCGCTCCAAAAAGAGCTGGTAAGCACTGCGCCCCTCCTTGCGGTCAATGGCGATCATGCGCATGCTCTTTAAGGCCCAGCCGAAGAACGGAATCATGTGCAGGCTCTTTTTGTACACAAAGCCCGCCGGATTGCCGAGGATCAACGGTAAAAAGAGCGTTTCCCAGGCCGACTGATGTTTGCTCAGAACCACCACGGGCACTTCAGACGGCTTGGGAAGGTTTTCCAAACCGATGACACGGTATTGAACACCGCAGATCGCACGCAGCGAATTGACCATCAGGCGGCACCACACCAAGGCCACTTTGTTGTAGCGAAATTCTGCGCTCGCAAAGGGCCACAGCAGCAACACGGTCGTGGCCGCCGGAATCAGCGTGATGGAAAACCAAAGATAAAAAATCCAGCCGCGAAGCGTATGCATAGCGTTTATTTCCGTTTTCTTCGTTTTTTTGCTTCAAATGAGTGGTGACGTTACCGGGCGCCTTGATGACAAAACCGGCAGCACCTTCCGCAAAGAAGGCTCTCTGCCGGTTTTGTTCGCTCTAGGACTCAGAGCCTCGTCAGATGGCCAGACGCGAGAGTTCGGCCACTCGGTTCATAAGCGAATAGAGGCGCTTTAGGAGTGCCAGGCGGTTGAGACGTAGCTTTTCGTCTTCGCTGTTGACCATCACGTCGGCAAAGAAGGCGTCGACGGGGTCCTTCAAAGGCGTGAGCGTTGCGAGCATGCCTTCGTATTCGCCCTTCTCGTAGAAGAGCTTGGCGATAGGTTCATGATCGCCCAAAACGTCGTGCAGACGCTTTTCAGCCTCTTCAACCAACAGTTCCTTATCCACCTCACCGGTTTGGACATCGGCCGACTTCTTGAGGATGTTGGCGATGCGCTTGTTGGCGGCGGCAAGACTTGCGGATTCCGGCAGCTGCATGAACTTGTGCACGGCAGCAAGCTTCTTGGGCGTCTGAGCCAGATCGGTGTCGTGCTTGGCAAGCACCGCATCGACTTCCTGAGCCGTGTAACCGGCTTCGCGCATCATCACGCGCAAGCGATCAAAGAAGAAGTGCGTCAGAGCTTCGGAAGCGTCCGTCACACCCTCGACCTTCGTTTCGACCGCAAAGGCGATCGCCACAAGTTCGTCGAGCTTCACCGTGAGGTTCTTTTCGATCAGCATGCGCAACACGCCCAGAGCGTGACGGCGCAGCGCGAACGGATCCTTGTCGCCGGTGGGCATCTGGCCGATGCCGAACATGCCGGCCAAGGTTTCTAGCTTGTCGGCAATGGCAAGTGCCGTGGCCACGGGACCATCGGGGAGCACATCGCCCGCAAAGCGCGGCAGGTAGTGCTGAGAAACAGCCTGCGCCACTTCCTCGGCTTCGCCGTCGTGACGGGCATAGTATTCGCCCATGATGCCCTGCAGTTCGGGGAATTCACCCACCATCAGGGTACGAAGGTCAGCCTTGGCAAGTTCTGCGGCGCGTTCGGCCTTGACGGGGTCAGCACCGATCTTTTCGGCCACGGCGTGCGCAATGGCCTTGACGCGCAACATGCGTTCGCCCTGGCTGCCAAGTTTGTTGTGGTACACGACGTGAGACAGACCGGGAACGCGGCTTTCGAGCGTCGTCTGGCAATCCTGCTTATAGAAGAATTCGGCATCAGCCAAACGAGCGCGCACCACGCGAGCGTTGCCGGCGACGATTTCCTTGCCGCCGTCGGTCGCATGAATGTGCGAAACCAGGCAGAAGCGGTTCATGAGCTTGCCCTGAGCGTCACGCATCGGGAAGTACTTCTGATTGGTCTGCATCGTCAGAATCAAGCATTCTTCCGGAACAGCCAGGAATTTTTCTTCGAATTCGGAAACGTAAACCACCGGCCATTCGGTGAGCGAATTGGCCTCATCAATCAGATCTTCGGGCGCGATGAGCGTGCCGCCGGTTTTTTCTGCGGCTTCGTGCAGCAGTTTGACGAGCATTTCGCGGCGTGCGGCATAGTCGGCCATCACGTGGCCCTTTTCGCGCATCGCCTCTTCGTAGGTGTCGGCCGAAGCGATGTCGATTTCGCCCGCGCTTTCAAAGCGATGACCCATCGTGGTGCGACCGGCCTTAAGACCGAACATTTCAACGTCGACGATATCTTCGCCATAGAGCGCCACCAGATGCTTGACGGGACGCACGAACTGAACCGTCGTCACACCGTCGGCGAGCTGATAGTTCATCACCTTCGGGATCGGCAAGGCCTTGACGGCGTCTTCAAGGGCCTTCTGCAAGGCGTCCTTGACGGCTACACCGGCACGAATGCCCGTGTACACCAGCTGTTCGTTCTTGCCGTCGTTGACGCGCTTGAGTTCAGAAACGTCCGCCGTGATGCCCAAGGCGGCCATCTTCTTTGTCAGAGCGGCCGTGGGCTTGCCTTCGGCGTCCAGCCCCACGCGCACCGGCACGAGACGCTGTTCGAATTCCTTGTCCGGGCTCTTTTCGAGCACTTCGGTAATCAAAACGCCCATGCGGCGGGGTGCGCCGTAGGCCTTGACCGTACTTGCTTCAGTGAGCATCGACTGCGCGGCAAGCGACTTGTGTACGCCGGCGGCAAAGGCTTCGGACAACTTTTTCAGAGCCTTAGGCGGGAGCTCTTCGGTCTGCAGTTCAACAAATAAGCTCTTCATTTTTTATCTTCTCTCGCGACAAACTGGTAAATGACTTATGCCTTGAGCATCGGGAAGCCCAGGCGTTCGCGCGAGTCGTAGTAGCTCTGCGCCACAGCGCGACTGAAGTTGCGAATACGGGCAATGTAGGCGGCGCGTTCGGTCACCGAAATGGCGCCGCGTGCGTCCAGCAGGTTAAACGTGTGACCGGCCTTGAGAACCATTTCGTAGGCCGGAAGCGCCAGCTCAAGCTCCATCAGGCGCTTGGCTTCGCTCTCGAAGTAGTCGAACTGCTTAAAGAGCTTTTCGGGATCGCTCGCTTCGAAGTTGTACTTACTCTGTTCGACTTCGTTCTGGTGGAACACGTCGCCATATGTGAGCGTGTGTTCCTGACCGAGACCGTCCTTCCACTTGGTGTAGACCAAGTCAAAAACGTTGTCGCAATTTTGCAGATACATGGTGAGGCGTTCCAGACCATAGGTGATTTCACCCGTGATCGGCTTGCATTCCAGACCGCCCACCTGCTGGAAGTACGTGAACTGCGTGACTTCCATGCCGTTCATCCAGATTTCCCAGCCCAGGCCCCAGGCGCCGAGCGTCGGGTTTTCCCAGTTGTCTTCCACGAAGCGGATGTCGTTGACCGAAGTGTCGATACCCAGCGCGCGAAGGCTGCCCAAATACAGGTCAACGATGTTGACGGGAGAGGGCTTGAGCACAACCTGATACTGATGGTGCTGATGCAGGCGGTTGGGGTTTTCGCCGTAGCGGGCGTCCTTCGGACGACGGGACGGCTGCACGTAGGCAGCACGCCACGGTTCGGGACCGAGGGCACGCAGGAACGTGGCCGTGTGCGAGGTACCAGCCCCGACTTCGATGTCAATCGGCTGCAACAGGGCACAGCCTTGTTTGTTCCAATACTCCTGCAGACGCAGGATCACTTCCTGAAAGGTAATCATGGTTCTAAAAAGTTGCAGCGCCCGGTCTCGACATGAGAACGCGAAGACGCGTCTGGACAAAAGAATTAGGTGATTTTAGTCGATTGGCGGAAAGGATGCCTGCCAGGCTTAAAGGAAACCTTCGACTTCACTCCCACGGTCACATTTATCTAGATGTTGTTGAGCCCTGTGATTCAATTTACAACCTACCCGCCCCGCCTAGATTCACTCGTAAGCCTAGACTTTAGATGTGCCATCCTGCCAGACAACCGAAAAACGACCGCATCCACTAATATAGATTCATCGACGCTTCAGGGATACTTGTAGAGAAACTCTACACAAGCTGAAAGAGCGCAAAACGATTTGACATTGGGAGTCCCACCTCCATCCCTTGGCCTAAATCATTTAGACATAGCCAACTTAGACATTCCCATGCGAACCACCAAAGCTTCGGAAAGACTCGCCTAGAGTTCTCTAAAAATTGGAATGAGAAATACCGGGAAACTTGCCAAAAGACCTACGACACGCGCACTTTGCACTTTTTTTACTAGGGTTACTACTCGGCTTTTGTTGCGTTTCTTTGTTCCGAAAGTTGAGAATCTTTTATAAACTATAGAATTTGCAGACATCTCATAAAAGAAACACCCATTTTATCCTCTATTCTTCAAACATATTTATGGCGCTTCTTACATTGAGTAATTCATTTGAGAATTCTGTTTTATCACATGAGATAAAAAAATCTTCTAATAAAGTCAGATCCTCAGGATTTCCCATATAGCTCCGGTAGTTCTTTTCGTACGGGAAATGCAAAGAAGAACACTCAGGTTTAAAAAATATCGGGTTCTTATCCCCCTCCCATTGCATATGCTCCCAAGAATAGAATTCTCCAGACTCTGAATAGCCGAATACATTAGTAAAATTGATTTTATCATTAAAAATCAACCAATGATCCCCAGGCCTAAGATACTTCTCGACACGAATTCGATTATTCTTATCTCGAACAACATTTAATCTAGAATAAGAAACAATATCCTTATTTGACTTTGGCAAAAAGAACGAATGCTCCAAAATCCTGGGAAAATAAATTTGATCCACATCGATTTTTATTATCCATTCATTTTTAGGAATGACCTCAAGCGCAGCATTATAATAGGCCGCCAATGTATTCTCTTCTCTCAAATTCCCCGTTTCGTATCTCCTTGACCCTGCAGGTTCAACATAGAATGGATACTTAAACGGAATAAACCCAGGATTATCGAGGCAAAATCTCTCTATGATTCTATCACTACCGTCCGTACAATCATTATATGCAATGACTCCCTTGTGAATTACAGGAAGAATACTATTTAGCGATGCAAGAAGTGTTACTTTCTCATCCTTGACTCTAATAAATGCCCATGGATCAACTCTCGTCTTTCCCTGTAACCTATCGGAAGTCATCTCAAATTTCCGCTGTTGTACAGGGATTTTTCGTAAATTACTCTTAAACTGTTCGCGTTTCGTAGACAAAAAGATCTTTGGCCAACAATGCAAGAACGCTCTTTTGAGAAAATAAGGTGAGATATACATATAAATAGCCCACTTATTTATAAATAATCCACATCTGTCGGAATAAAGGAAAAATCGCACATAAAAAAAACAATCTAGACGACATTCTACCAATAGAACCTAGTTTACTTGTAACTCCTATTGCATAAAAAAATACATGCTACTTTAGGTGAGTTCTACAAATTCAGCCCTTTTCCGCAGAAAGGCGGTTAGCTACAGTCGGCTAGCCGCCTTAAATTTTCAGACCCTGTCTTTATAACAAATAATTTATTTTGTTACAAAAACAGCTACCGCAAAACACTATACGTGTAGACTGCACCAACGCTGCGGGTCTCCGCAAACTCCGTTTTCTCAATTTTTCTCTCTCGGTATTTCGATCCTAACTTCGGAGTGGCGATTCGCTCATATCCGATATATTTCTTCTTCCGCTGCCTCGGACAATCTGACCAAGCCGACAGATGTTGTACACAAGCGATGTCAGTGTGATGCTGAATTTCGCCCGAATCAATCCGGTTGACCGTACAACGCTACCGCCGAGAGATTCTTCGATAAAGCCGAAGGCATGCTCGATTCGACTGCGGATGCTTGATATCAGTTTGTTGCCCTGTTTCTGACTTTCGGTCAGCGCAGCCCCTTTGCGCCCCTTTTCACAAATCAGAGGCGGCATACCGGGAGCCAGCAATTTATCGACAATTTTCTTACCTGAGTAACCGGCATCCGCAAAGAACACAACCTCCTTTTTGCAGTCTTTTGCACAATGCAAATATCGGTCGATAACCTTGGCGTCGTGCACTTTTGCCGTCGTGGGGAAGACCTTGACAATGAGCTTGCTGACGGCACATACCAGAACATGGCCTTTGTAGCCGTAATACTCTTCTTCGCGCTTCTTTGTCCAGTTGGCATCAATATCCTTATGGCGTTTTTTTTTCACGGGCTGATCGTTCCATAGAATCGCGCCTTTCCCCTTTTTTGATCAGGGCATTTTCTTCGCGTGTGTTGCGCTGTTTCGGGGCTTCGAAAAAGCTCGAGTCGGCCATCACAGCATCCTTACCAATGTGGCTGTTTATCGTCTGCAACTTCTTGACGTAGTCGGCAAAAACAGTCTCAAGAACCTCGGCTTGCACAAAAATTTCCCAGTATTTCCAGATGGTCTTGTAGCTGGGAACATCATTGAGTTGGATGATGCTGAGCCAGTATTGAGGCACTCGGTTTTGCAGCATTTCCTGTTCGGAATTCAGCTCTGCGGCCGGCCGAGCTCAATTGTGAATTCGTCTCGCCGCCGTGGTTGATGCGGTGTGAATCAATGGCTTTGAAAATGTGAGGGCTGTAGGACTCAAACGGAACCAGTTCGTCGAGCCTCAACAGCCTGCCTGCGCCTTTTTTTGGCTCGTTCCAGAAACAAATCAGTGGCAAAAAGATCCAACTGGGAGGAACGCTTGCGGTATACCTTGCTCATAGTGGATTTTTTAGGTGGGTTTGTCTTGCAAAATCAATTCAAACCTGTTGAATCCATTATTTTTTGTCCCTACACATCACGCTCCGAATAAATAGCCCCCCCCCCTTATTAGCACTCTATGACCGCAAAACCCACCCCACCATATAACGAAGTTCCTCTCAAATATACACTTCTTTTCGCATTTCTATCATTGCTAATGATTCAAATCTTTTCACCAAAGATCTCATTTAATGCCCCTTTGCTCGATCCGAATAAGGATCTGCAAACCCTAAAGATTCCATGATTTCTCGTTCACGAGCTTCCATCCTCTCGGCCTCTTCATCCGTCCCGTGATCCCAGCCTTGCGCATGCAAGGTTGAATGCACCAGTAGGTGAGCTAGGTGAGATCTGAAAGTTTTATTCTGTTCCTTTGCTTCGCGCTCCAAGACCGGCGTGCAAATCACGATGTCGGCTTCGGCTGTCGGTTCGTGTTGATAGTCGAAGGTCAGAACATTCGTTGCGTAGTCTTTGCCACGATAGGTTTTGTTGAGTTCAAGCCCCTCTTCCTGTCCTACGAAGCGCACACAGAACTGGGCCGAGACAGAAAGCGCCGCTTGAACCCACTGCGTCATGTCAGCTCTTGTAGGAAGGCGTTTTGACGTATCGTCCGTTCGCTCGAATTCGATCTCAAGCGTTATTTTTTTCTTTGCCATGTTTATCTTCCTTCGCAAGACGAGCTGTTTCTCGACGTTCCTGAACGGCAGCTTCCGCCGCTTTTTCGGCCTTCTCGTATGCCCTCACAATCGCACCAACCAAAGGATGGCGAACAACGTCTTCCGTTGTGAAGCGCACGATGGAAATGCCACGCACGTCGTCAAGCACATTGCAAGCGTGTGCGAGACCACTTTTTACCCCTTTAGGCAAGTCCACCTGCGTGGCATCACCCGTGATCACGGCGCAGGTTCCAAAACCAATACGCGTCAGGAACATCTTCATCTGCTCGGGCGTTGTGTTTTGCGCTTCATCCAGAATCACAAACGCGTTGTTGAGCGTACGCCCGCGCATGAAGGCTAGCGGCGCAATCTCAATGATCTGTTTTTCAATCAAACGTTGAGTCTTTTCAAACCCGAAGAGATCAAATAGTGCGTCATAAAGCGGGCGCAGGTACGGATCCACTTTCTGCACGAGATCGCCGGGTAAGAAACCAAGGCGCTCTCCCGCTTCGATAGCAGGACGAGTGAGGATGATGCGCTCGACCGCGTCACGCTCGTAGGCGTCCACTGCAGCTGCGACAGCCAGATATGTTTTCCCGGTGCCAGCAGGTCCGACCCCGAAGACCACATCGGTCTGCATGATGGCCCGCAAGTACTTTTTCTGGTTGGGAGTGCGCGGCTGGAGACCGGCTCGACGGGTTTTGAGCATGAATGCTTCATCGTCGTCAATGCTCGAACCTGTCTGTTCACTAAGCACTGCCATTTGCACATCATTGACAGAAATCTCTTCGCCTGCATGCACACGAGCTGCGCAGAACTGCAAAACGGCAAAAGCCTTTGGCGCCTCCGCTCCGGCAATACGAAAGTTATTTCCTCGGCGAGAGATCTTGGCATCGAAGGCCGTTTCGATCTGGCGAAGATTTTCGTCAAGAGGACCGACGAGCATGGCAAGTTCGCCTGCCGTCGCCTCGAAGACATAGACAAAGTCTTTCAAGTCCTTTTTCATGTTTCTTGCTGGTCTTAGGCCAACTCACCACCCAATGTGTGAGGATAGACCTCAGTGATACGGATATTTGCCATCTGACCGATAAGTGATCCGTCGCCCTTGAAGTTCACCACCCGATTGTTGTCCGTACGAGCGGACAACAATCCTTCACCTTTTTTAGCCTTGGCGAACACGAGGCAACGCTCAATACGACCGAGCATGGATTGGGAAATTTCCGTAGCTTTAGCATCAATCACAGACTGAAGATGCTGCAGACGCTTGAGCTTCACGTCTTGCGGTGTGTCATCTTTGTAAGATGCAGCAGGCGTACCGGGGCGTGCGGAATAGACAAATGAAAAGCTTGCGTCAAAGCCGACTTCGCCAATCAAGCGCATCGTCTCGTTAAAGTCTTCCTCTGTTTCACCCGGGAAGCCCACGATGAAGTCAGTTGCGATACTGATGTCCGGTCGTACGGCACGCAATTTTGCTATTCGTCCAAGGTACCAATCGTGCGTGTAACCACGTTTCATGGCACTCAGGATTCGGTCTGAACCGCTTTGCACTGGCAAATGCACATGGTTAGCCAGCTTGGGCAGTCTTCCGTAGGCTTCGATCAAGCGATCCGAGAATTCCTTGGGATGACTTGTAGTGTAACGAATGCGCTCAATACCGGGAATTTCGCTCACGTACTCCAACAATGCCGCGAAATCCACAGAATTTCCGTCAGTACCACGACCGCAATAGGCATTGACGTTTTGACCCAGTAACGTAATTTCTTTTACACCTTGACTAGCCAGATGCGCACATTCCACCAACACGTCCATCAAAGGACGGCTGATTTCTTCGCCACGCGTATAGGGCACCACGCAGTAGGAACAGTACTTGCTGCAACCTTCCATTACAGAAACGAAGGCCGTGGCTCCAGTAGCTGTCGGAGCCGGTAAGCAATCGAATTTCTCGATTTCAGGGAACTCGATATCTACCTGAGGTTTGCCTGTACGTTCTCGTTCAGCAAGAAGCTCAGGCAAGCGATGCAACGTCTGGGGACCAAAGACCACGTCAACCCAAGGCGAACGTGAAAGGATACGCTTGCCTTCTTGGCTGGCAACACAACCACCCACGGCAATACGCATGGACGGTTTTTCTTTTTTGAGTTCTCTCAGTCTACCCAGATCCGAGAAGGTCTTTTCCTGAGCTTTTTCTCGGATCGAACAGGTAACGACAACTAACAGATCTGCGTCTTCAGGCTGAGCGGTACGCTCATATCCATGCTCGCGCATCAGATCAATGATGCGAGCGGAGTCATAGTCGTTCATTTGGCAGCCAAAGCTGCGGAGATAAATTTTTTTTGCGTTCACGGTTTATGTCTTGTAGCTCTGAAATACATTATTTTCTAATTAAGTTTTAGTCATATGCAACGGAACTTTTATAAAATACACTCGCATTTATCATTCTCGAACATTTGATCAAATCGGCGAACAGACATAATCACTTTCATCATCCATTAATTCGCCCCCCAAAAAATATATATATACCCCAATTCAACAATACAACATTAAAACTTCAACTAACCGTCTCAACAGTTAGTTATCATTCAACTCAAGTAGGCATGCATTATCAATTACACTTGTAAAAAATTTATTCTTGACCATCTATATAAAAATCTAAAGCCCATCTGGCCCATTGTTCAATAGTGCTTTTGTCATATGCACCTCTCAAAGTCTCCACAGTTCTCCTATAGTAATTTTCATAGTCGTATTTTGTTTTACACGTTCTTCGCACGATTGATTCGCTAATCAGTTCTGGATTAAAGCCGTAATCTTTAGGATTTTCCCCGCAAGCGTACAGAGCCAAAATTGTTCGTGTACATTTCTCACAAGAGCTACAGTTCTCCCCTCCCCTCGATTCCCAGCAGACATGGAGTGGAAGAACGATCCCAGTTTCATGACGAAAATCTGAAATTTGCCTTATCTTCTGAAATCTATCTCGTTCATCGCCATCATGGTAGACTCTCGTATGAATAAATTTAACATTGTTATCTATACTCGGGTCTGAGGCACAAGTAATTTTTCCGTATACTGCAGGAGTATATGTTGATGCAAGGTAAAGTTTTTTAATTCCAAATTTATAGGCTAATGGTGCTGCATGTCCAATAATTGCAATACCATGTTGGAAGCCATGCCACCAATTATCCCCAGACATTTCGACTAATTTAGATAATCTCCTTCCATTGATAACATTTCTAAAATTAGAATGTATCGAAACGCAATCTAACCCAAAATGATCTTTCATAAAAAACTGGCGTCGCTTCATTGCTTCCCATCCCTTTGTATCATCTAAACTTATATCTGAGCCACAGATATTTATCAACAAAGGAGACTCATTTTTATGATTGAGAAATGTTGAAAAGGAATCAACGCCTGCTGAAAAAAACATTGCAGAATCATGAGAATTACTTTTTGACGAATTAACCTCGATTGCAGCAGCCTTAACTTCTCCCAGAAAACTAAAATATGGGTACATATTTTCGTACCCTCTTTTTATCGCACTGAGGCTATCCATAAATTGCCTATCTATTGACGAAACATAGACAATCGCATTACACATCCATACTACAGGTAGTATATTAGTTAAAAATGGAATAACCAAAACAGAGTCTGGCACATCGTGGATATCCACACCAAAATCAATCGTCAACCTTTCTTTACTAAATAACTTACTCCATAGACCACTAATCGAATATATATAGGTAACACTCGCCCCCCGCTTTCTCTCTATCGAGTTCAGAACCAATTTATTCCTATATATACAATTTAAATAACGATATTTATTTATTCCCATCTTTCGCCTCTTTATAAGATATATTATTTCATCAAGCAGTTCAATAAATTGACAAGATTCCCAGTCACTGGTTCTTTTATTTTTTTAATTTGGACCCAATCTTGCTCACTGCACAAATGGACATTTCTCATTCCTGAAAAACTATGCTTATACACTGACGACAACTTCCCGTAACTATTATCAAATAAATAAACTGTCTTACCCATTAATATCGCCGCAATGCCCACATGAAGTCTATCCGTGACAATCACATCGAATTGATCAACAACACTCAACATCAATGCCGTTGCAAACTTACATCCATCAACAGTCATGTCTGGGGCAAAGGCGCCAGAAAGATCAAAATCAGTTCCAATATGATAACGCCTTTCCGCATCTTCTCTAAAAAAACAAGCCACTTTTCCAATATGATCAATTTTTTTCTGAACTCTCAAAACCTTATCCAGATAAAAATCATCTGAAAAGAATGTGAAGTCAAATATTGATCTATCCATACGGAGAGCCATGTCAAAATCAAGATACACCTCCGCCCCTGTATCTAATTTTTTAAGATATTCATATGTTTTTCGCTCTCGACAAAAGACTACATATCGAGAATCTAGAGAATCTGTCAACATTGGGCAATTGAAAACTGAACTTGGAAGTAGCACTATTTTTTTAGCCTTTTCAAAAGTAGCAAGAGCTTTCCGACATACCTCTGGATATAAATCTTCAACCCAAGGCGCCCCACCAGCATAGACTATATTCCCACAATTTTCATCTTCTGTTATTGAGCTCATCAGGCCATACCGATCAAAGAACTGATAAGTGGCCACCTCAATTAAACAATCTCCTAAATTTCCCGGATTTATCATATATTGAAATTCACCGAGCGATCTAAGAACCGTTAAAATATTTTTATCATCTATCGAAAAGTTATTTGTAAAGTTTCTATCATCAAGACTAACATGTACTATTTTTCTAGAACTGCGAGAACGCATACTATCTCTTATTCTTCCCCTTCTCTGCTTCCCAGGTATTACAGAACATATAACATTAATTTGAATTCTTCTTATATTCACTTTCATATTCTTTCCGATTACAATAAGATTACTCGGCATCGCCTTTTCATTATTGCCTTATCAGCTCGTCGATATTCTTTTTTAGCACTCGACAATATTTACAGCCAGTCCTCCTCGACTCGTTTCTCGGTATTTCGATTGCATATCCTTGCCTGTTTCAAACATGGTCTGCATGACTGCATCGAGACTTACAAAATGACTACCATCTCCAGCTAGGGCCAGACGAGCCGCATTAACAGCTTTGACTGCCGCTACGGCATTGCGTTCGATACAGGGAATTTGCACTTGGCCTGCTACTGGATCACATGTCAGCCCCAGACAGTGTTCCATGCCAATTTCTGCGGCGTTTTCCACTTGTCTCGGATTAGCACCCAAAACTGCGGCAAGAGCACCAGCAGCCATTGAACAAGCGACACCCACTTCCCCCTGGCAACCGACTTCTGCACCTGAAATTGAGGCGTTGCTCTTGTACAGAAGGCCTATGGCTCCTGCAGTAAGCAAAAATTCACGGATACCCTCAGGGTTGGCTCCTGGAATAAACGTACGGTAGTAGCGAAGCACTGCAGGAATCACCCCCGCAGCACCGTTGGTGGGACTCGTTACCACGCGTCCTCCGCAAGCGTTTTCTTCTCCGACAGCAAAAGCCCAAGCGTTGATCCAATCCAGAACACTCAAGGGATCTGATGCCGAGTTGACGTTTTTCAATCGTTGTGCCAGATGCTTGGCACGACGCTTGACAGCAAATGGTCCGGGCATCGGGCCTTCTGTTTCCAAGCCTCGGTTGATGCAATCGTTCATCGCATCCCAAACGGCATCAAGTTCCTTGTCAATTTCTTCGTCGGTATGATGCACGCGTTCGTTAACACGTGCAATCTGGGCAAACGACAGATTGTTTTTTATGGCCAGTCCAAGAAGTTCCGTACCGTTGCGATATACGTAAGGTAACGGCTGAGTTTTGCTCTTGGCAACTGCTACAGGTTCATTGGGTACGTCCGGATCGCGTTCGCTTCCGGCCACAATAAAACCGCCGCCCACGGAGTAATAACGGCGACACAGCAAGCAATTGCCTTGTTCGTCCAGTGCCGCCAAATCCATCGCGTTAGTATGAAATGCGCAAACCTTGTCAGCCGAAAAAATCATGTCTCGGTCAGAATCAAAAGCAATGCTCTTGATTCCTGCAAGATTAAGCACATGATCTTCTTCGGCCTGCCGGGGAATCTCTACAGATTCTTTGCCGGTGACAGTAGCTGGAGCCTTACCCGCCCACCCGAGGATCACGGCCTTATCAGTAGCGTGACCTCGGCCTGTGGCCCCTAGGCTTCCCATCAACTCGCAAACCACGCGCTGTGTTTGTGTCAAAAGTTCCTTTTTCTGCAGCTCCTGCACAAACAGCAGCGCAGCCCGCATCGGCCCGACGGTGTGGCTCGAGCTTGGACCGACACCAAGCTTGAACATTTCAAAAACGCTGGCAGCCATATTGTTCATCTCGATTAGATCTGCTTGTCCACAACCAATGCTGCTTCACAATGCGTGCGAGGGTCAGTCTTGACATCCACGGGCACACGATCACCAATCTTCACTTCCTGAGGCAAACGCACCAATGCCACCGTAAAGGGCCCTTCGGGAACGCGAGCAATTGACGTGCATGGATATTGCGTACCGTTGAGTACAACGTAGGGAACTTCAACAAGCAACGCCGGATCGAATGCCACATCAAAGGCCACCAGCTGCATACGGTCGTAATTGCCGGCCTTAAAACGAGCTTCCGTCAGGGCTCGACCTATAAAGATACGATCCGGATCGTCGAAATTCAGAGCACCTTCAAGACCGGTTTCAAGCGGGCTGGAGCTTTCGTCAAGTTCGAGCCCGGCAGCCGGTTCACGAGCAAAGATACGCAACGCATCCCATCCTGTCTGCTCGCCTTTCTTTGCTCCGGCCCTGATAAGGTTGTCACTCAACGCCTTGATGTTGACCTCGGGGCCAACCGCCAAACACATCCATCCCATATCGATGAAGCGAATGCCAAGACTTTCAACCATCTGTCCAAGCTGAAGAGAAATACCGTCAATCGGAAGCTTGCCGACAAAGTAGAAACCTGCAAGCGATTCAACGCCAACATCGGCTTCAAAGGCAACGCTCACCTGACGAATCCATGCTTGCAAAGCATCAGTCTCGTCACCGGCAAGAATGATCTCATAGGTGTCGGTTGCTCGGCGCGCAACCCAGGGCGTGCCCAGCACACCACCGGTTGCATTCATTGCCACCGAACGCTCTATGCCGCCCACAGCAAGCTTTGTGACATCACTCGTCAAAAGTCGAGCCAAAAACTTTTCTGCCCCCTGCACCTTGAGAATCGTCACAGGGGTTTCATTGAAAATCACCAGATCCAAAGCCATTTTTCTATTTTTCGTTAAGTGGTAGTTTTAGCAATCAGTCTTCGCGCACACAGTCGAGCATGTACTTAATCGTGCCGTCCGGCTGCTTGACCTTTACGAGACCGTGGACATCGCTTTCAAAACCCGGGAATCGACGGGTAAAGTCGCGCGCGAAGCGCAGATATTCGACAATCTTGGAATTGACGCGTTCACCAGGCACCAACAGCGGAATTCCCGGCGGATAGGGAGTTAACAGCACAGCAGAGATACGCCCTTCCAAAGAGTCAATTGGCAAACGATCAATTTCGCCGTGTGCGAACTTGGCGTAAGCATCGGTCGGACGCATTGCCGGAATCATTTCAGAGGTGTACATCTGCGTGGTCAAACGTGCCACGTCGTAATCGCGATAGACCTCATGCACACTCTGGCAGAGATCACGCAGGCCCATGCCTTCATAATGCGGGAATTCAGAGAGGAAACGCGGCATCACGCGGTAGAGCGGCGAGTTAGCGTCGTATGCGTCCTTGAACTGCTGCAGTTCCGTCACCATCGTGTTCCAACGGCCCTTCGTGATACCGATTGTGAACATGATGAAGAACGAATAAAGTCCAGTCTTTTCAACAATGATGCCGTGCTCAGCCAGGTACTTCGTCACAACGGCCGCAGGAATACCCGTTTCGGAGAAGTCGCCTTCCACTGACAAGCCAGGCGTCACAATCGTTCCCTTAATGGGATCGAGCATATTGAAGCCTTCTGCCACAGGTCCGAACCCATGCCAGCTTTCGTTGGCGTGCAACATCCAGTCTTTCTGGGTGCCGAAACCCTCGCTCGGCAACTTTTCCGGTCCCCAAACGGTGAACCACCAGTCGTCGTAGTTTTTGCCGACTTCTCGCATCGCTCGACGGAAATACACGGCTTCGGCAATGGACTCTTCAACAAGAGCCTTTCCTGCACGTCCCTCCATCATGGCTGCTGCCACGTCGCAGCTCGCAATAATCGCGTACTGCGGCGACGTTGATGTGTGCATCATGAACGCTTCGTTAAAGCTCGAGCGATCCAACTTTTCCGTTTCAGAATCCTGAATACAAATTTGACTTGCCTGGGAAATACCAGCCAAAAGTTTGTGCGTCGAGTGGGTCGCAAAAACCATGCTCTTCTTGGTGCGCGGCTTGTTGCGATCAATGGCGTGCATGTCGCTGTAGAAAGGCGAAAATGCCGCATGCGGCAACCAGGCCTCGTCAAAATGAAGGATGTCCACCTTGCCGTCGAGCTTTTCCTTGATCACTTCATCGTTATAGACAATGCCGTCGTACGTCGACTGCGTGATCGTCATAATGCGCGGCTTGGCATTCTTATTCTTGATCAGCGGATTCTTGGCGATTTTCTCTTGGATCGTTTCCCAATCGAATTCGGAACGCGGAATCGGTCCGATGATGCCGTAATGGTTGCGCGTGGGCATCAGGAACACAGGGATAGCTCCCGTCAGGGTGATCGCGTGCAAAATCGACTTGTGGCAGTTACGATCCACAATCACGATGTCGCCCGGCGCTACCGTGTAGTTCCAAACAATCTTGTTGGACGTGGAAGTACCGTTGGTCACAAAGAAAAGGTTGTCGCACCCGAAAATGCGAGCGGCATTTTGTTCGGATTTTGCAACAGGCCCGGTATGGTCAAGTAGCTGACCAAGTTCTTCGACGGCGTTGCAAACGTCGGCACGAAGCATGTTCTCACCGAAGAACTGGTGGAACATCTGACCCACAGGACTCTTTAGAAAAGCCACGCCACCCGAATGCCCAGGGCAATGCCAAGAATAGGAACTGTCAGCCGCATAGTGCGTCAACGCTCGGAAGAACGGCGGCGGCAGACTTTCAAGATATTGACGAGCTTCACGAACGATGTAACGCGCCACAAACTCAGGCGTGTCTTCGAACATATGAATAAAGCCGTGCAGTTCACGCAACACATCGTTTGGGATCGAAGGCGCAGTCTTCGTTTCACCGTACAAGAAAATCGGAACGTCCGGATTCGAGCTTCTAACTTGATGCACGAAAGCTCGCAATTCTGCAATGGCTTCGTTTTCTTCACCGGTGTCGGAAAAATCGTCGTCGTCAAGACTTACGATAAAGGCCGAAGTGCGGCTTGCCTGACGTGCCAGACTCGAGAGATCGGAAAACGTCGTAACGGCGCTAACCTCTTGTCCTTGCGCTTCAATAGCTTGTGCAAGGTCTCGAATGCCAAGACCGGAGACGTTTTCCGAATGGTAATCCTCGTCAATGATGACGATAGGGAAGTGATATTTCATAGTTGGAAACGCAAAGGAAGAAGGCTCCCGCTCGGAATTTCCTCATGCAGGAGATTGCTGTTAATGAATATAGGCGCCAAGTGCGAAAAAACTGGATACTTCGCAGGCAGTGCAAGTATATCGGCATCGTCCTTGTTCTTGAATACAGCGTCCGTAAGCGCAACTGTTCTTCGTCCTGCCAGCAGCTAAAATACAACCACTTTCAGAAGGCTCTGAATCGAGAGTCACTCTGCCGAATTTCATAGCATGGATCCCGCGTTTATGTCTCACAGTCCCGTTCAGAAAAATACTGCTCACGCCGGTCGTCTCTTTATGGTTACAGCTCCCTCCGGAGCCGGCAAAAGCTCACTGGTTAAAGCACTCCTTGAGCGCGACTCTGAAATTGAGCTGTCGATTTCCCACACTACGCGTGCTCCGCGCCCAGGCGAAGTTAACGGTCGCGAATATCACTTCATTTCCGTCAATGAGTTTGAAGAGCGCAAGGCCCGAGGCGAATTCCTTGAATCTGCCCTTGTGCACGGCAACTACTACGGCACAAGCCGCGTTTGGATTGAGCAGCGAATGGCGGCCGGCAAAGACGTTCTGCTGGAAATTGATTGGCAAGGTGCTCGTCAGGTTCGCTCCCAATTTGAGGGAACCGTGGGCATTTTTATTCTGCCTCCGTCCATAGATGCGCTTGAAGCCCGCTTGCACAAGCGCGGTACCGACAGCGAAGCCACCATCACTCGCCGTCTGATGGGGGCCGGAGCGGAAATTGCCCACGCTCCTGAATTTGAGTTCGTTATAATTAACGACAGCTTTGACGTTGCTTTGTCGCAACTGATCTCCGTAGTGACAGCTTCGCGCCTGAATTTCAAAAATCAGGCCGCGCGCCATCGTGAACAGTTCATCTCGCTCGGCGTCCCCGTCTGATCTCTACCCCGCAGCAACGATTTCCTACTTTTGTAAAAAGAAAATGGCACGCATTACTGTTGAAGATTGCATGAAAAAGATTCCGAACCGTTTTGAAATGGTTCTTTGCGCGGCTTACCGCGCTCGTCAGCTCAACGACGGTCACGCACCGCGCGTTGATGCTAAGGACAAAAACACCGTGATCGCTCTGCGCGAAATTGCGCAGGGCAGTGTGTCGCGCGAAATGCTGGAACGCGTTTCCTAATTTCTTGCTTCACTCGGGCAACGGACAACCGTTGCGTTGCCCGCAAGCGAAACCAAGCGCTGCCTATCCTATAAAACTATTTGGGCAGCGCTTTTTTATTTTTAATCATTTTTCGGAAAAGGTCCTATGCTGTTTACCGCCCCTCAAACAGCCCCGGCAACGCCTCTGCCCGGCATCATTCGACCTCAACACCCTCATGTCGGTCAGTCCGATGAAGACGACTACGATGCCGCCTATCTGGACGCTCGTGCCGACGACATTGTCGGTCAGGAAGCCGACCTTCCTCTCTTTTCTCCTGTCGAGAAAGTCACCAAAGTCGTCACCTCTTCCGAACTACTCGCCCGTTGCAGTCAGTTTCTTTCTAAAGCGGACGTAGAACGCGTTCGTCAGGCATTCATGTACGCCGACGATGCGCATCTGGGGCAATTCCGTAAATCCGGCGAGCCGTACATCACGCATCCTCTGGCTGTGGCAAACATTCTGGCTGAGTGGCGTCTTGACTCCACCACCATTTGCGCAGGTCTCATGCATGACGTGCTTGAAGATACGCCTGTCGCCAAAATTGAAATGGTTGAGCGCTTCGGTGTGGAAGTAGCTGAACTCGTCGACGGCGTGAGCAAGCTTGACAAGTTGCGTTTTTCTTCCAACGAAATCGCGCAGGCTGAAAGCTTCCGCAAGATGTTGCTCGCCATGAGCCGCGATGTGCGCGTGATCTTCGTGAAGCTCGCCGACCGTCTGCACAACCTTCGCACGCTCGGCGTGATGCGCCCGGACAAACGTCGCCGCATCGCCAAAGAAACGCTGGAAATCTATGTGCCGATTGCGCACCGTCTAGGGCTCAATACCGTTTTCCGCGAACTGCAGGAGTTGTCCTTCTTCAACCACTACCCGCGTCGTTACGAAATTCTTCGTGAAAACGTGATTCTCACACGCGGCAATCGTAAGGCTGTTCTAGAACGCATCCTGCGTGAAACGCGTTCAGCATTACCCAAATGCGGTATCGTGGCCCAAGTCCAGGGAAGAGATAAGACCATCTACGGTATATACAACCGCATGCGTGACACGCATGCTTCCTTCTCCGATGTTTTGGACATCTACGGCTTTCGTGTAATCGTTCGTACGCGCGAAGAGTGCTATCTCACTTTGTGCGCCTTACACCAGCTCTATAAACCTGTTCACAACCGCTTCAAAGACTTCATTGCGATCCCGAAAGCAAACGGTTACCGAAGTCTTCACACCACCGTCATCGGTCCCTACGGCACTCCTGTCGAGTACCAGATTCGTACGGAAGAAATGCACCGCATTGACGAGATGGGCATTCTTTCTCACTGGATCTACAACGACAGCATGGATACCAGCGGAATCCAAAACATGGTGAAATCCTGGCTGCAAAGTCTGATGGAAATTCAGCGCACCAGTGCTGACAGCAGTGAGTTCCTGGAAAACATCAAGATCGACCTCTTCCCGGATCGCGTCTATGTCTTCACTCCGAGAAGCAAGATCGTGAGCTTGCCGCAAGGCTCTTGCCCTGTTGATTTTGCCTATCAGATTCACACCGATGTCGGCAACAAGGCCATCGGCTGCCGCATTAATGGGGAGCAGCAACCATTGTCCACGCCGCTGAAAAACGGCGATATGGTCGAGATCATCACGGCTCCCGATGCAGAACCCGATCCTCAGTGGATCAGCTTTGTGCGCAGCGGTAAAGCTCGTGCAGAAGTCCGCCAGTATCTGCGCACGCGCAATCCTGAAGAATCGGAAGCTTTGGGTCGTAAAGTGCTCGCCAAGGCAGCCCAAGAAGCTCAGCTCAACCTTCAGGCCATTCCCGAGCCCATTTGGCGTGAAGTGCTTCGCGATGCATCTATCGGTACGCGCGAACAACTCTATATTGATATTGGTCTGGGGCATATGCCGGCAGCCGGCATCATCGGTCAAATCAGGACTCTGCTACAGGTAAAAAAACCGGAACATCCTGCAAGTGAAACCACGGTGACCATCCGAGGCACCGAAGGTATGGCCGTTCAGTTAGCGACCTGTTGCCATCCCGTACCCGGCGACAATATTTGGGGCTTCATGCGCAAAGGACATGGGCTTTCCGTACATCGCGCTGACTGCGAACACGTTGCGCGCGGACGGCAAAATGCCCCGCAACGTTGGATGCCGTTGGCGTGGCAAGCCGAAAGCGCCGAAGAGGCTCGCTTCTTTGTGCCGCTGGATCTGGAAATCACCGATGATCGGGCAACATTGGCTTCAGTCGCCACAGAACTCAGTTCCGCAGGATCAGCTATTGTGGGTGTTAATGTCGAACCCAACAAGGAAGGTAAAGAATCTTTGAATCTGATGATTCAGGTTCGAAGCCGACTGCACTTGATGCACATCATGCGAGCACTCAAACGTATCCCGACCGTGTTGAGCGTCGCTAGACGTTTGGATGGCGACAAACGCATCTTCTTACCGACAGAGGATCGGTAGAGGTAGTGGGGGCTCCTTTCGGAGCCCCTTTGCTTTATCAATTAAATTTTGCCGCCGTGATTTTTCAAGTAGAAGTACCGCACGTACTTGGCCATTGTATAAAAGTAGTGGTTCGCAGAAAAAATGAATCCCAGCTTTCCATCTAAGAAACCCCGATTGATAATGTAGACCTTGAAAAAAGCCCACAGGGGACGCAGCAATATATCCTTAACGAAACTGCAACTTCTTCCTTCAGCCAAATATTTTTCCGCTGCTATTTTCGTATATTTATCAAATTTACGAAAATAGGAATCCCAAGAACTGTAAGGGAAATGAATCAGCCGCCCCTTGAGTTGGCCTGTAGGAAACGAGGAGTTCACTGATTCGTGTACTTTTCCAATAACTCTCGCTCCTTCCTTTGGCAACAAACGTAACACCCAATCTGGCCTAAGTATTCCGTGAGTCGCCTTGCCAGAAATAAAGTGATTCTCTCGTTGAAGCCGATACGCCTTCTTCTCTCTCGCCTCCGAAAATACCTGATGTATTGATTGACGTAACTGAGTCGACACACGCTCATCCGCATCCATAAGCAAAAGCCAGGGTTGCGATGCTTGCTCAATAGCATACATTTTTTGAGCTCCCCAATCACCGTCAAGGGAGCGATTGAAGACTTTAGCCCCACACTCTCTCGCTAGCTCAATCGTCTTATCAGTACTTCCATCATCAACAACTATAAATTCTTTCGCAAAGTCACAACTTTGAAGGCAATCTTTGATATTAAGCTCCTCGTTACGCGTCAAGAGCACCACGCTAATGGGAAGTTTTTCATTTGTCATTTGAGGCTTCTTCAAGGATAGTGCTTTTTGCTATTTGTACTTCACTGCAACTATCTCCAGCACTTCTACTCGTGCTGGGTGGTCAGTGGTTGCCGGCGTAGGCAACCGGACACAATCCCCTTCCCTTTGTTTCAAAAAGACACGGGCAATCGGACTCACCCAACTGACATCACCATTTTCCGGATCCGCTTCATCAATGCCAACAATACGAATAGTGTGCTCAGTTCCTGTCGTCAGGTTCTCATAGGTAACCGTTGCTCCAAAAAACACCTGATCCGTGGAAGGACGTTTCGCAGGATCGACCACCTCTGCACTTTCAATTCGTTTATTCAGAAAACGTATGCGGCGGTCAATTTCGCGTAAACGTCTCTTGCCGTACTGGTAGTCTCCGTTTTCAGAACGATCTCCATTGCTTGCCGCCCAACTGACCACGTTTACAATGCTCGGTCGCTCAACGTTAACCAAATGCTCGCGCTCATCCAGCAGACGTCGATAGCAACTCGGAGTCATGTAGTTTTTTATGTTCGCCGGGAGGCCGGGAAGCTTGACTTCTTCACCATCTTCATCTTCCATCAACATTTCTGTTGTCATTTGTCCAACCAACCCCGCTCTATTGCCGATATTTACCGCGCATCTGTAGATAAGCCGGCACCCACTTTTTAAGTGGAGCCGCGTCAATCTCTTTCCAATCTTTAAGGTTATGCCCTTCCAGCGCCCCGCTCATTTTGATGAGTAACACCTCGTCACCCGCCACGATAGCGTCCTCGTTGTAACTGCCGACAAAAAAGACTTCTCGCCCATTAGGATCAAAAAGATCTTTGCCTACACTAAAGTCTTCAGTGGGATTTTGAACAGCCAATACTCTTTTCAACAAAGTAGCTCCCACATCGTATGCTGTTGTGCGGTGAGTAATTTCTTGTGCTGGCATGCCAGGCCATGCAATCACAAGCGGAATTTTGATCTGAGCATCGGAAAAGTTTCCATTGTGCCCCCAGTAGTTCAGCTTGGAGTCATTGAACTCTTCCCCATGATCGGAAGTCACAATCACTATCGTGTCCTTCAGGCGGTCGTTCTTCTCGAGAATCTGCAACACTCGACCAATCAGTACATCCTGCCAATAGGCAGCATTTTTATAGCGGTTGAAATATTCTCTCGGATCAAAGTCAGGAGAGAGTTTTAATCGATCAACCTCTTGCCAATAATCATCATAGGGAACATCTAGATCTTCCGGAAAATCCAGAGAGTGCACGCTATCCAAAAACATGAAACTCATGAATTTTTTACTTGTATCACGTTGCTCCAGCCATCTTTCAAAATCATCCACACTATCACGATCCCGTTCCGCAGTTGTCTCACCGGTGTCAGAGCCCATGCGCAAGGGTCTTACACTGGAAAAGACCGTCGCATAAAACTCAGGTTTAAGCAACGTTGCAGTTGCAAAAGCTGTAATTTCGTACCCCGCCTTTTGGAAACCCGTTACCAATGAAGAGGGAACATTCGTTGACAACGCACTCTGCCAATAGAATGGTGGGAGTCCGTAAAACAAACTAAAAACGCCGGCACGAGTTGCATTACCAGCAGAATAATGCTCCTGAAAAACTAATGCCTGATTTTGCAGTTTCGTTAGATTTGGCATCGTCTTTGCATCTAAAACATCAGCACGCAAAGAATCTATAGCCAAAATCAACACATTGAGATCCGTTCCCTTTCCAAGGGTAAGCGCATTGAGCGGATAGTGAAAACTGCCAACTTTCTGAGAAAGACTTAATTTCTCTTCTCCGACTGCCACAAGTCCAAATTTAGACAGGAATGTATTTGCCCGGATAGGGTAGTAGAGGGGAATCCGCTCGGCCAAAACTGTCACCGATTTGACATTCTGGGAAACACTATAAGCACTTACCGCATTTACAACTAGATAGCCTACCAGGATGCCCACGCAGGGCCATACAGCTTTGGTAGTCACCTTCGTGCTCGCCCAGACCAATAGCATAGACACAACGGCTAGGCAAACAACCAAAAATGCAATTTTTATCATCATGCCGGTGGAGAAGGAAAAAACCTCTCGCCCACCGACAAGGGCGAGATCAACCATCGCCCAATTGATATGAAAACGATATTGTTGGTAGACAAATGTGTCTGTAACAAGCGACACCAAAAGAATAGAGGTGAGCCCCAATGCCGCCACTCGTCCCGCTCTAGAACTCCTTCGTGACAATGGCAACACCAACACAAGTTGCAACAGAAAATGCCCAATAAAAAACACACCTGCGGCAGCACCGAAAACATACAGGTACTGCCACCATTGGGTTCCTGGCAACCCCGTCAGATAACGTAAGGCCACAACAGCCCCGACAACCGCAAACAAAACAGCTAACCAGCCAATTTCATTAAGTTTTGTTCGCAAAATCCACTTATTGCCCATGACTAAAAATACAGTCTCAAAAAGATTGAGTTTTCGAAGAATCATTCGGGCGCATAACTTCCGTTTTCGGATGTGGGGCAACGTATGCAGCTGTTCCCCATAGGGGAATAGTAGAAAGGCTGTGTTTAAAACTCCCTGATGTTTCTCGTGTCGAATAGGAAAGGTACATCAGAGTCTGGCTCTTTTCGTCAAAAATGCGACGAATTTTTAACGTTTTAAGAAACACACTCTTAGATTTTTCGAAAACAACCTCTCCCGTTTTTCCTTTCTTAATCCGAGCAATCATTTCCGGCGTAATTTCTCCGGTTTGACGGCAGCTGACAGCACTGTCTGACGGATCAGACAACGAAAGATTTGCTTCAATGCTCGCAACGTGACAGGTCACTCCTGGCACAAGCGGATCAACAAAACTATTCAGTTTTATGTCCTTGAGAGTAAAAATCCCCAAAGACACATCTGCGACCTCATTATCGGAGCAAGCGGTCAGGGATAACATTCCTAAAACAGCTAGCGTCACTGCCAGGATTGTCTTCTTCACATTTAGTCCTGTAAAAAATCTTCAAACGAAAAAACTATGAGCTAAGTCTTGCTCTTCAATTGCTAGATATCTCGCAGACTTGGCCACCTGACGAAAGGGCTTCTTTATCAGAAGCAAACTGAATGTTGTACAAGTGCTCGTAATACCCCTTTCTCTGTAGTAGCTCCTCATGCTTGCCAACTTCACAAATTTGGCCATCCTTCATAACAACAATTTTGTCAGCACCAATAATTGTGGATAGACGATGCGCAACAACAAAAGTTGTACGTCCTTGCATGAGTTCATCAAGCGACTTTTGGATGTATTTTTCGCTTTCCGTATCCAGAGCGCTTGTCGCCTCATCCAGAAGCAAAATCGGTGCATCTTTCAAAAGAGCTCTCGCAATGGAAATACGCTGTTTTTGCCCCCCAGACAGTCTACTACCCGCTTCCCCAACCGAGGTATCCAATCCCTTTGGCAGGGTTTCAATAAATGGCATCAGGTAGGCTGCGCGAGCAGCTTCCTCAATCTGCTCGCGCGTCGCACTTTCATTGCCATAGGCGATATTCGCTGCGATTGTGTCATCGAACAAAATAACATCTTGACTTACCAAAGAAATCTGGTCTCGCAAACTCTTTAGGGTCACAGAACTCTGCGCCACCCCATCAAAGTAAATTTCTCCTGCTGTAGGAGTCCAGAACCGTGGTATCAGATTGATCAAGGTTGTTTTTCCAGCTCCCGAAGCCCCCACAAGAGCAACGGTCTCTCCTGCCTTCACATCAAGAGAAAAATCTTTAACGGAGGGCTTTTCCGCACCAGAGTACTGGTGTGTAACACCTGCAAAACGAACGTCACCGTGAACTCTCCTGAGCTCGTCATTTCCCGGATCCTTTTCTTCTAGTTCATCGAGCATTTCGAAAATACTCTCAGCAGCAACTCGGACACGCGCCGTTGCGCCATTTAGTGACGAAAGATGGCGAATAGGAGTCAATAACAACAGCAATGCCGAAAGAAAGGTAATGAATTCCCCCAGCGTGAGCATTCCGTGTTGAGCTTGCAGCAAGGCCACGACCACAACGATACTTACAGCACACATGCTGACAAAGTGAGTCATCGGGGTGCCTGCGCCAGAGACTCTCTGCATACGAAGAGATAGTTTCCGCATGAGACCATTGGCAGTCATAAACCGTTTTTGCTCATACGCGTATGCGTCATAAATTTTGACCATTCTCTGGCCTCGGTATCCCTCTTGAACAACGCTTGTGAGCTCAGCAAGAGACTTCTGAAAACTGCTCCCATAACTGCGGTTTTTCCTTCCTACCCACCGAATGATTAGTGCCAAAAACGGAGCTACAACAAAAGATACTAGCGAGAGTTGCCAGTTGTGGTAGAAAAGGACACACAACAAAGCTACGATCTGAAGCGAGTCTCTGAAAATAGTCGCGATCAATTCAGCCGCAGCCCCCAAGGCTGTTCCCGCTTGATTAATGAATACTGAGACTACCGTCCCTGAGTTCCTTTTCTGGTAGGTAGCAGCAGGCCATTTCAGCACTCGAGAAAAAAGTTGAGTCCTAAACTGGTAAAGAATATCCTGAGAAATTTTCTGCAAAAATAGGGAACTGGTAAATGAAGACACCCCGTATGCTAACGAAATAACCAGCAACGATCCAGGTGCCCACCAGATCGCCGTCGGGTCTTTTTCGTAAAAGCCTTTGTCCGTAAGTTGTCCGACAAGTAAAGCTATCAGTGAAGACGACCCAGCTGTCACAACCATGGCACACATTGCTATTGCGAGCCATTTTTTATACCTAAGAACGTGAGAAAAAAGGCGACGGACAGCATCCTGCTGTTTACCTACCAAAAAGTCTTGAGTGTTGTTCTCCGTGCTTTGACTCATCAAAAGGAATCCTTCGAACTATTCAGATTTCAACCGTGTGATTTTACAATGTGCCCTTGCTAGGTTGAAACAGAGGGTGACAGTTGCAATGGCCACACCCTCTTACCATCGTGTCTACTTTTCATTTTCTAGGTCTTCTTTATGCCTATCGTTCTTTGCCGCCTCCCCAATCATGTTGGAGATTGTTGCATGTGCCTACCTGCTTTACGTCTTCTGGCTGCCAGTGGCTTCACACCTGCCCTGGTTGGAAAACGCTGGGCAGAAGATCTAATGGCCGGTATGGGGTGGCGTTTCGACCCAATTGAGGGAAAGGTTTCGGAAGACCTCTCTCGCATCCGTTATCTCGCTCAAAACGCCAATGCCTCTCAGGGATTGTTGTTCCCAAACTCTTTCGGATCAGCCCTACTCTTCAAATTAGGGCGGCTCAAGACTACGGGACTGAAAACAGATATGCGCTCTTTTATCCTGGACAATGGCATTCCTGAGCCTACAACCATGCATGAAGTCGAACGCTTTTTCTATGTTGCCCACGAAGCCATTAAATCTTGGGGAGCTACACCGGCTTTTGACAAAGTTCCAGAACGTCTCAGTCTTGTTTTGATGAAGCGACATGAAGCAGCAGCCAAAAATCTCATTGAGCAATACAAGATCCCTGCTAGGTTTGCTCTCCTTGCACCTATTGCCCGTGGCAAGCATCAAGGCAAAGTGAAACACTGGGAACATTTCAATGACCTTGTCAAGCCTATACGGGATAAGGGCATTGAACCAATCGTCTTTCCTTCTCTACGAGAGGAAGCATTAGCCAAGGCGGCATGTCCTGATGCAAGGATTTTGCCTCCCACAACGTTAGGCAACTTCGCAGCGATCGCAAAACGGGCTCAGGTTGTAATTGCTAATGACTCGGGAGTCAGTCACATCGCTGCAGCCGTCGGAGCAAAACAAATCACCCTCGTGGGGGTCACCGAACCAGAGCGTACCGCCCCCTGGAACCCCGATGCAATCGTCTTAGGAGAAAATGGACGATGGCCATCCGTAGAAGAAGTGACCGCTAATTTACTCTCTGTTGTGCAATGAAAATGAGTTCTCTTATTTCCGTCATTTGTACCACATACAACAGACCAGATGCACTTTCAGCGGTATTGATGGGGTTAATGCGCCAGACAGATACAACTTTTGAAGTTGTTATTGCTGATGACGGTTCAACAATTCAAACACAAGAAGTAATTTCCAAATATCAATCACTAGCCAAGTTTCGCATTATTCATGCCTGGCAAGAAGATAGAGGCTTCCGTGCCGCTACGGCTCGCAATTTAGCATTTTCCCAAACTCAGGGAGAATATATCCTGCTTCTTGATGGTGATTGTATTCCTTCCCCACGCTGGATTGAACATCATCGATACATAGCAGAGAAACATTGGTCTGTGCCAGGGCAAAGGATTTTAACTTCTAAGTTTTTTTGTGATCAAATCCTCAAGTCCAACAATTTTGTCTCTATATTCGATTGGTCTCCTTCTAGTTTCAGAAAGCTTTATAAGCAAAAATTTGTTAATAGATGGGAACCTGCTTTTTGCTTTGGTTTACAGCATTGTTCATTTTGGAGAAAACTCACACCTCATAATTGGAGAAAAGCAAGAAGTTGCAATTGGGGCATATGGCGCGAAGATTTTACTTCAGTTAATGGCTTTAACGAATCTCTTGTCGGATGGGGTCACGAAGACGCGGATCTTGCTATTCGACTTATGAAAGCCGGAGTGAAATTCAAGTCTGGAAGTTTTGCTACTGCTGTGTTGCACCTATGGCACAAAGAAGAATCTCGACAAAATGCTGCGCGAAACTGGGAGTTGGCTACGTCTAATTTAAGTAAAAAGAATTGATGCTATGTGATCCCTTGCTGAAAATTGTTATCCACCCCCCCCCAAAAAAAAGGTTTTATATAATGGATCAATGCAGAATTGGAATTGCTTGCAACCGACTGGCATCTGGCGGCGGCATGGAATCACACGCGCTTAGCATCATCACTGAATTAGCCAACCAAGGTTTTACACCTGTAATTTTCACCAAAAATCACAAAGAACTAAACCAACTCAAAAACTTCGAGATCATTTCCTGTTCTACGAAAATGATTCCTCGCATTCTAGAGGACTGGTATTTTTCCAAGTGGCTAAGAAATAATTTAAAATCAGCAAATATCAAATCTTGCATTGGGTTTTGCCGGAACACAGAAAGTGATATTTTATTTTGTGGAGGAACTCATCGAGGCTTTACACCGCATCGCTCGCGACACCGTATTTATGACAGTTTCACAACATATTTTGAAGATCTAGCATTTAGAAATGCTAAGTTTATTCTTCCAGCATCTCAACTTATCGCTCAAGAATTACAATCTTTATACGGTATAAACAAAAATAAGCTAGTCACCGCATATCCTCCAATTCCAACAGGAAAATTTCGGTGTTTTCCTAACCATAAAAGACTTCAGGCACGCACTGACCTTGGTCTTAGTCCAGATAAAACCGTTCTACTTTTTCCTTCTGCCTCAGGTCATCAGCGAAAAGGGCTCCCGTTCATAGTCGAAAGCCTAAAAGGACTCACCAACTTTGAGTTAGCTGTTGCAGGAAAACCTAATAAGATAGAGTGCCCATCAATTATCTCTCTAGGTTACCAAACAGATATGGAAAAAGTCTATAACGCAGCAGACTACACCATCTTGGCTTCCAACTATGAACCCTTTGGTCTCGTTGGTGTTGAAAGTGTTCTTTGTGGCACTCCTGTCATCCTTGCTAAAAATATTGGCTGCACTGAGGTTCTTTCTGGATCTGCCTGCATTACATTTAACCTTGAAGATCGAAATTCATTAAAGAAAATTTTTCAATCACTTCTTCCCCCTAAACATAGAACATCTGCGGTAGATATAAATTATAATTTTTCAGCTCGCGACCAAGCGCTTTCTATCATTAAGCTAGTTTGTTCTTTGTAAAGAAGATATTATCCAGCAGGGAGACTATCTAATTGTTTAATTATTTTAGTTGCAATTTCCTCATTTTTAATATTATTAACAGTTTTCGGATCAAACAAAAATTCAACCTTATTTGACATCGGCATCCACTGCTCAGGCAGAGTTTCTCCAAACAGCACCACACTGGGCTTGTCAAGCCATGCTGCTACGTGTGAAACGCCGCCATCACCGACAAAAACTAGGTCACATTCATTTAAAAGATGCAAGAATGCATCAAAATTCTTTGTTACCGCGTATCGAACCTCACACCCAATTTTTTCTTTCAAAGAATTCAATGGGAAGTCAACTTCCGCTGGGCCATTAACGACTAAACAAAATTGCCTTTTACCAAAAACAAAACTTAATACATCAACAAGTTTATCAAGATTTATTGATGAATTTGGTCTATTGTTGTGCGTTGATATATATATACTTGGAACACCCCCACACTTGGAAGCTACAGGCAAATTTAATTTCGGCCAATCTTTGGAACAAACCTTTTTATCAGAATATACACCACAGCTCAAATCTGACTGGTGGCGATTATTGTCTTTTACAAATCGCTTCCCATTTGTTATTAATCTTCCATGCCAATTATCTTCAATATAAGCTATGGTTTTCTTCGATAGACACCATAAGAGTATATGATCCGACTTTCTTGGCTCTAGCCCACAAATCCCTAAATCAAAGAATTTCCATCGACTCTTTATCTGTAATAAGATTTCAGCATATCTACTTTTCCCAGTAAAATTATGTTGCATCACCTCGACAGTACAATTAAATTCTTTTTCCATGTATTTTTTTAAAACTCCATTTCTCCTAGCCAGGAGAACCGTAATATTTGCAACATCTGCAGGATAGTCAAGCCTAACTCTTTTGATCAGCGGAAAATCACAAAGGGTCGTCCCAATGTGAGTTGTATTCAATATCAGTATTTCCTTCTTTTTCATAAAAGTCATACAAAAATAACTATTTGCACATTTATTTATGACTACCTAATAACTCAGATTAGTACACAAATTTAGCCACAGTCACGCTTTCTGAGTGTTTCAGTTGATTCAGCAACCGATCGGTTGGCAAATAATTGTTCTTGAGAGAAACTTCAGCCTTCACTCCATTGCTACATATCGAGACTTCACAAAGCACGCCTCGATGGTCGTTATCCTGCAGCCCTGTTTGTAATACATCACGAATGGCGATCAGGTCCTGATCTTCAGCAATCTCAAGCATGAGCGTAGCGCCCTTTTGCACTCGCATCTCTTCAATTGTGATCACCCTGTCACAGACAAAAGACATGCCTCCACTACGCTCATCCTTGCGTCCCTTACCTGTAAAAATGAGCATCTCATCCGGCTTGAGCATGTTCTTGTAATTTTCATATGCTTTTGCGAACACGAGGACATCCATCGTGGTTTGTCCGTCGCTTAGCGCCACCACAGCAAAGGTGCCCCGCTTGCCTGCAATGGTTCGCACGCTCTGCACTATGCCGGCGATAGTCTGTTGTTCGCGGCTATCTCTGACGTCTTTAAAAGGAATAGAAAAGTTGCGGGCTTCAACACGGTAGGAATCAAACATATCGCCCGTGAGGCAGAAGCCAAAAGCATCTCGCTCAAGCGTATAGAGCGTCCGGTCATCCCAGCGCTCCGCCTTTTTCCAATTGACGATACGTTCGTCTTCACCGTTTTCATCAGCAAAGAGGCTCGCCTGTCCAATTGATGCTGCCACAGCCTGACCGGCCTGAATGGCATTCTCGACGTTTCCGAAAAGCTTCCCTCGATCCTTATCCAACGAGTCGAAAGCTCCCGCCTTGATGAGTTGTTCCAGGACCTTTCGGTTCATGGAATGCACACGAGCAGCAACATCGAAAATATCCAAGAACGGACCATTCAACAGTCGTTCGTGAAGCAAATCTTCGACAATATTCTGTCCGACCCCCTTAATGGCACCAAGACCAAAACGAACCGTCTTTTCGTCAGGTACGGTAAAGAACCACTCGCTGATGTTGATGTCTGGTTGCAAAACCGTCACGCCCATTTCACGGGCATCTTCCACCAACTCTCGCATCTTTTCCCCTTGGTTCATTACCAAGCACATGTTGCCAGCAATGAAGCAGGCCGTGTGGTGCACCTTTAGGTATGCCGTCTGCCAAGCAACGTACGAGTATGCGGCAGCATGCGACTTGTTGAAGCCATAACCCGCGAATTTCTCCATCAAGTCGAAGATTTCGGTTGCCGTCTCTGCAGTGACGCCGCGTTCTGCCGCACCTTGAATAAAGACGGCACGCTGCCGCTTCATTTCTTCGACATTCTTCTTACCCATAGCACGACGCAAAAGGTCGGCGCCGCCAAGTGAATAGCCGCCGATTGCTCGAGCTACCAGCATCACCTGTTCCTGATAGACCATGATGCCGTATGTTTCGCGCAAAATCGGTTCCATACGGGGATCAAGATACTCCACCTTCTCTCGCCCGAACTTACGGTCAATGAAGTGAGGAATCTGATCCATCGGACCGGGACGATAAAGTGCGTTCAGGGCGACAAGATCTTCCAAACAGTCAGGCTTTGCTTGCCGCAACTGTTCACGCATGCCGTCCGATTCAAACTGGAACACGGCCCCTGTATTTCCCTGTTGGAAGAGCTCCAGCGTTTTCTTGTCGTCGGTCGGGATTCGCGACAGATCAAATTTGGTGCCAGGATTGAGTCGATCAATGTACTCTGCAGCCTTCGTCAGAATCGTCAGTGTTGTCAGCCCCAGGAAGTCGAACTTCACAAGGCCTACATTTTCAATGTCTTTCTTATCGAACTGGCTGACCGTATTTTCAGGCTTTCCATCGGCGTTATAGAGCGGACAGAAATCTGTCAGTTTGCTCGGTGCAATCAGAACGCCGCCCGCGTGCATACCCAGGTTGCGAGTTAAGCCCTCGAGTTTTTGAGCGTAGCTCATCAACTCGACATAATCCTCCCTCTCGGCCATTTCCTTAAACGCAGGTTCCATTTCAGCTGCTTTTGCGAGCGTCACATCAAGGCCCGGCTTTTGAGGAATCAATTTGGCCAGTTCATCAACCTTTTTGTAGTTCATATTGAGTACACGGCCGACGTCTCGAACCACGGCCTTTGCGCCCATGGCACCGAACGTGACGATCTGGCTCACTGCATCCACACCATAGGTACGCTTCACGTACTCAATGGTGCGATCACGGTTGTGCTGACAGAAGTCCACGTCAAAGTCAGGCATCGAAACGCGTTCTGGATTCAGGAAGCGTTCGAACAGCAATCCATAATGCAACGGATCCAAGTCCGTAATGCCCAACGCATAGGCCACAAGAGAACCTGCACCAGACCCGCGGCCTGGCCCCACGGCTACACCGTTTCGTTTGGACCAGTTGATAAAGTCCTGCACGATGAGGAAGTAACCGGGAAACTTCATGGACGAGATTGTCTTGAGCTCGTAGTCCAAGCGTTCGATATATTCCGGGCGGCGAGCATCTCGCTCCGCCTTATCCGGATACAAAAACTCAAGACGGCGCTCCAGGCCCTCATGCGAGAGCTGCACCATATATTCGTCGAGCGACACACCTTCCGGAGTCGGAAACAGCGGCAGCTGAGGCTTTTGCAAAACTCCATCCAGATTGCAGCGTTGAGCAATCACCACCGTGTTGTCGATTGCCTGAGGAATGTCAGCAAAGAGCGCCCTCATCTCCTCTTCGGTCTTCAGATACTGCTCTTCCGTATAAAGCTTCGGACGATGGGGATCCGCCAACACGTATCCACCGGCAATGCAGCAGCGCACTTCATGAGCATTGAAATCTTCTCGATGCAGGAATTGCACCGGGTGTGTCGCCACCATGGGCAATCCCGTCTCAACAGCCAACTCGGCAATATGCGCCACTACCGCTTCATCGTTTTTTCGGCCGGCTCGTTGCACTTCTAAATAAAAACGCCCCGGGAAGGCCGCGCGCAACTGTTCAAGTGCCGCTTTAGCTTCACCCTTATTATCCTCGAGCAAGTGTTGCTCAATCACCCCTTGCGGTCCACCGGAAAGACAGATGAGTCCCTTGCAATTTTCAAGAGTCAACCACTCGAGTCTGACTTCACCGCGCCCCAGATATTGGTTTTCCATCCAGCCACGGGAAAGAAGCTCGCAAAGCGACAGATAACCCTCATGATTTTGGCAATAGACCGTCAGGCGATACGGATTGTCCCGTTTGCCATGCACCGCATTCGTGATCCACAAATCACACCCAACGATGGGTTTAATTCCGTCAGCGATCGCATGCGAATAAAACCGCAAGGCCCCGAACAAATTCATCGAGTCGGTAATACCTAAAGCAACGCCTCCCTGCTCCATCACTTCTTCAAGGATGGGGTCGAGACGCACGATACCGTCTTGAATGGAATACTCGGAGTGGAAACGCAGATGAACGAAGTTGGCGGACATAGCTAATGCATGAGGACAGGCCGGCGCATTCCCGTATAGAAATGCGCCGGAGGACAGAACAGGACTTAGTGCTTGAGAGGCTTGAAGCGAATACGGTGCGGACGCGCCGCTTCTTCACCTAGGCGCTTTCTCTTGTCGGCTTCGTATTCGTTGTAGTTGCCGTCAAAGAACACGACCTTACTGTCGCCTTCAAACGCCAAAATATGCGTGGCAATTCTGTCGAGGAACCAACGGTCGTGCGAGGTCACCAGCGCGCAGCCTGCAAATTCCAACAGCGCTTCTTCCAAAGCGCGCAAGGTCTCTACGTCCAAATCGTTCGACGGTTCGTCAAGCAACAGAACGTTGCCGCCCTTCAGAAGAGTTGCAGCCAAGTGCAGGCGTCCGCGCTCACCGCCGGAAAGAACGCCCACAGTCTTCTGCTGATCGCCGCCCTTGAAGTTAAAGCGACCGAGATAGGCACGCGAGCTCATCTCAAACTTGCCGACTTGCAGAATGTCGAGCCCGCCTGAAATCGCCTCAAACACAGTCTTATCGTTAGGCAATCCCTCACGAGTCTGATCCACGGCGGCAATCTTAACCGTGTCACCAATGACAATCGAACCGGAGTCCGGCTGCTCCTTTCCGGTAATCATCTTAAAGAGCGTCGACTTACCAGCACCGTTGGGGCCTATGACACCAACAATGGCCCCAGGCGGAATCGTAAAGGACAAGTCGTCGATCAACAGACGGTCGCCGAAGCCCTTGCTGACATTGTGGAATTCAATAACCTTATTGCCAAGGCGATCTGCCACCGGAATAAAGATTTCATTGGTTTCATTGCGGCTCTGGTATTCGTAGCTCGACAACTCTTCGAAACGATTCAAGCGAGCCTTAGCCTTGGCCTGACGTCCCTTGGGATTCTGGCGCACCCATTCCAATTCATGCTTGATGGCCTTGGCTCGGGATTCCTGCTGGCGCTTTTCCTGCTCCAGACGCTTTTCCTTCTGGTCAAGCCACGAGGAATAGTTACCCTTCCAGGGAATTCCTTCACCGCGGTCCAGTTCAAGGATCCATTCGGCTGCATTGTCAAGGAAGTATCGGTCGTGGGTGACAGCAACAACCGTTCCCGGAAAACGATGCAGAAACTGCTCCAACCACTCAACGCTTTCAGCGTCGAGATGGTTTGTCGGTTCGTCCAACAACAGCATGTCCGGACGCGACAGCAACAGACGACACAGAGCCACACGGCGCTTTTCACCACCGGACAGGTGACCGATTTTGGCTTCCCAAGGCGGCAGGCGAAGAGCATCCGCCGCAATTTCCATTTGCGTTGCAGCGTCCGTACCTGCGGCGGCAATGATGGCTTCCAAACGGGCCTGTTCTGCGGCCAATGCGTCAAAGTCAGCATCCGGTTCAGCATATGCCGCATACACAGCATCTAGCTTGGCCTGAGCCTGCATAACTTCGCCCATGCCTTCTTCTACGGCCTGACGAACCGTTGCTTCAGGATCGAGCTGCGGTTCCTGCGGCAAATAACCAATCTTGAGATCGTTCTGCCACGTAATTTCGCCATCGATGTCTTTATCGACACCGGCCATAATCTTCAACAGCGTCGATTTACCGGCACCATTGAGCCCCAGAACGCCAATTTTGGCCCCCGGGAAAAACGACAAAGAAATATCTTTGAGGATGAATCGCTTGGGCGGCACCACCTTGGCCACTCGATTCATGGTCATGACGTATTGAGCCATTTGTCCTGATCTTTGATTGAAAATGGAAAATAGAACGTAGAATTATGCCCGTGCCGTGCATAGCACACAAACAGAAATGTACGCTTTTCAAGCTACAATTTCGCCTTTTCGAGTCGCTTCCCGTCTCACCTTTCTTTTTTCTCTCGCATTCATGGTGTCTTTGCGCAATTTTTTGATTTGCTTCGTAACCGGCATTTGCTTTGCCGGCTCCGTGGCCTGCGCAGAAACACCTGCAGCTGCGGAAGCGCGACAAGCCGATGATTTACCTGCTACGGAAGCTGAAGTATCTCCTCCTGTTGACATCTGGGATCGTATCCGCCGCGGATACGCTATGCCGGAACTCAAGAACAGCCGCGTAAAAACATCGTTAAGAAGCTACGGTCGTAATCCGCGTCACATTGAGCGTGTTTTTGAGCGTGCCGGCAAATATCTCTATCACATCGTCGACGAGATTGAGCAAAGAGGATTGCCCACCGAGCTTGCGCTCTTGCCGTTCGTAGAAAGTGCATTCCAACCCGAAGCACTCTCTCACGCCAAAGCTTCCGGCCTCTGGCAATTCATGCCTCAGACCGGCAACATCTATTCGCTTCAGCAGAATTTCTGGAAGGACGAGCGCAGGGACGTGCTTCAGAGTACGCGTGCAGCATTGGACTACCTCGAAAAGCTCTATCAACAGTTCGGAGACTGGCAACTAGCACTTGCTGCCTACAACTGGGGCGAAGGCAGTGTTTCTCGTGCCATCCGCAGAGCTAAAGCGCGCGGTCGAAAAGCTGATTACGCCCATCTGCGCATGCCTCGCGAAACGGCCTACTACGTGCCAAGACTGGAAGCAATCCGTCAAATCGTTGCCGACCCAGAAAAGTACGGCATCAATCTGCCTGAAATTGAAAACGCTCCTTATTTTGTCCGAGTCACGAAGAGCCGTGACATTGACATGAAGACGGCCGCAGAGCTTGCTGAAATGGATCCCAACGAGTTTCGGATGCTCAATCCCGGCTTCAATCTGCCCGTGATCGTTGCCAGCCACAACTCCGTCATGTTGCTTCCGATGGAAAATCTGGAAGTCTTCATGGACAACCTCGCGAGTTGGGTCAACACCGGCAAGCCCCTCTCAAGTTGGGTGCTCTACCACCTTAAAGAAGGCGAGACGCTTGCTGACGTTGCAATGAAATCGGGCATGACCGAGGAAGAGCTTCGACGCGTCAACCGCATCCCTAAGGGACGCAAAGTGCTAGCAGGCTCCGCCCTGCTGGTTGACGCCAACGGGCAACTTGCGCCGGCAATCGCACAAGAAGAACTCAACGCCGGGCTCAAGTTATCGGCACCGGAAGTACGTCGCGTGGTTTACCGCGTGCGCCGGGGCGACTCCATCTACACCATCGCCAAGAAATACGGCATCACACAGCGCTCGATTCGTCGCACAAACAATTTGCGCAGCTCCCGACTGCGCATCGGGCAGCGCCTCGTGCTTGTAATTCCGCCGCGTGCAAATACGCAGCCGCCGCCAGGGAAGAACGTACACGTTGTCAGACGCGGAGAGACGCTTTTTTCAATTGCAAAAAAGTACGGTACCAGTGTCTCTAAAATCCGTATCATCAACAACTTGAGAACGACTCGAATCTCCATCGGTCAACGATTGAAGATTCGTTAAAAAATAAAAATCCTTACCGAGGAATAAATCATGGGATTTCTGCAAGGCAAGAAACTTTTGATCACGGGCGTGTTGTCGAACCGTTCGATCGCTTACGGCATTGCCCGAGCCTGCCACCGCGAAGGAGCCGAGCTCGCCTTTACCTACGTTGGCGAACGCTTCCACGACCGTATCGTTGAATTTGCCAAAGAATTCGGCAGCGACATCTGCCTTGAAATGGATGTCACCAAAGATGATCAGATCGCCAATGTGATGGGTGAACTGAAGGAACGTTGGGGCGGTCTGGACGGCTTTGTGCATTCCATCGGGTTTGCTCCGCGTGAATGCATTGCAGGCGACTACCTTGATGGCGTCGGCCGCGAATCCTTCCGCACAGCCATGGAAATCTCCGCGCTGTCTTACCCGGTGTTGGCCAAGGCAGCATTGCCCCTGATGGAAGGTCGTGCCGCTTCGATCCTGGCTCTCACCTACATCGGCAGTGAACGCACCGTTCCCAACTACAACACGATGGGCGTTTGCAAGGCTGCTCTGGAAGCCTCCACCCGATATCTGGCAGGAAGCCTCGGCCCCAAGGGTATTCGTGCCAATGCCATTAGCTCCGGTCCGATCAAAACGCTGGCCGCCTCCGGCATTCAGAACTTCTCGAAAATCCTGACCTACATGGAACACTCCGCTCCGTTGCGTCGTACGGTCACGATTGATGAAGTCGGCAATACCGCCGCCTTCCTTCTCTCGGATCTGGCTAGCGGCATTACAGGCAATGTGGCCTATGTTGATGCAGGCTTCCACAGCGTCGGCGTGAGCCCTGTACTGGTGGAAGAATAATTGGTTTAACGTAGCCTCTATGAAAAACCGGACTTGGGAACAAAAGCTCAAGCCCGGTTATTTATTTTGAGTGCTCTTAAGCCTTCAAGCTATTTACGTCGAGCCTTTTCCTTTTTACGGCAATCTTCGCAAATGCCGTAGAGGGACAGCGAGTGTCCTTCGAGTTCAAAACCAAGACGCACGGCGATCTGTTTCTGGCGTTTTTCGATTTCTTTATCAACAAACTCTTCTACGCGGCCGCAGCGCGTGCAGACAATGTGATCGTGATGTGCGCCGTCGTCCATTTCATAGCTGGCGCGATCATTGCCAAAATAGTGACGAACGATGAGCCCTGCCGCTTCAAACTGGGTAAGAACGCGATAGACGGTAGCCAAACCCACCTCAATGTTCTCTGCAACTAGCTGCTTGTAGATGTCTTCTGCAGTCAAGTGTCGCACAGCTCCAGCTTCCTGAGCTTTTTGGAAAAGCTCCAAAATGCGCATGCGCGGCGCGGTTGCTTTAAGCCCCACATTTTTGAGTTCCTGTTCAGGCTCAAGCATCTCATGTTCATTATTTACGCTCATTGGCTATCCTCAAGAGGCTCATTTCAATCCGATACTCGCTATCATAACGGGAAGTTTTCAATTTACGAATTTCGAGGCGTTTTCTCGACTGTTTTTCTCATGTCCTTGCGCACACTTCTTATCACCGCTCCTCTTGCCGTCGGTTTGATCGCGCTGTCCGGCTGCAACTTCAATAGCTATGTCTACCGTACCGATGTCCACCAAGGCAACCTGGTCACCAAAGAAATGATTGACCAGCTTCAAATCGGCATGGCTCGTCAGCAAGTTCTCTTCCTGATGGGAGAACCGCTCATTGAAAGTCAGTTCCACCGCAATCGCTGGGACTACACCTACTATCTGAATCCGCGCTACGGTGACATTCAGATGCGTCGTGTCACGCTTTACTTCGATGAACAGGACATCCTCACCAAGATTGAAGCGGGTCCCGTTCCAACCGAAAAACAGGCGGACGAAATGATTCTCGGCCGCGAAACGGACTTCGCTCCGACGCCTCTCGTGCGTCCTGAAGAACAGTAAGGAGCGAAAAAGTGAAGATCGCAGTTTCCGGAGCAACCGGCCGCATGGGCAAGCTCATCATTGAGACCATTCTGAATTGCGATGATGTGGAGCTTGTGGCTGCCGTCACTGCTCCTGATGCCTTAGAAATCGGAACAGATGCAGGAGCTTCACTTGGCAAAACCTCCGGTGTGTTGATCTCGGGTACGAGTCAAGAAATCGCCAGAGCCGATGTGCTGATTGATTTCACGCGCCCGGAAGCCACTCTGACCTACCTGCCTTTCTGCGTTGAACACAATGTTGGTATTGTCATCGGCACGACCGGCTTTGACGCTCAGGGCAAAAAACAGATTGCAGAAGCCGCCAAGTCTGTTCCTGTCGTATTCGCGCCCAACATGAGCGTCGGGGTTAATTCCGTTCTGAAGCTTCTCGAAATTGCCGGTGCCATGCTCTCGCAGTACGACTGTGAAATCGTTGAAATGCACCACAAACACAAGGTGGATGCGCCTTCCGGCACGGCTCTTGAAATGGGGAGACGTGTGGCACAGGGACGCGGCGTTGATTTCGATTCCGTTGCTGTTCTCAGTCGAGAGGGACATACCGGTGAACGCCCCGATGGTGCCATCGGCTTTGCCGCTCTGCGCGGCGGAGACGTTGTCGGTGACCATACCGTGATTTTTGCCGGCCCCGGTGAACGCATTGAGATCAGCCATAAATCGGGTTCACGCGCAGGCTACGCACAAGGTGCCGTGACGGCAGCGCGCTTCCTGAAAGACAAACCCAACGGACTTTTTTCCATGTCCGACGTGCTCGGATTCAACTGAATTTGTTTTTCCGCGTAAAAAGCCACGCAGACAAACGCATTGAGTGGCAAAATTCGCAGGCAAACTTTTCCTAGGTGCGCAACAGATACCGCGCATGCTCTAACGAGGTAACAAATGAACGACCAGCTTGACAAACTTGAATCTTCCGTCGCCCGCCTTGTGCAGGCCTACAACGAAATGAAGGCTGAAAATGCAGCCCTCAAAGCTCAGCTTGCAGACAAGACCGCCGCCGTCGAACTGCTCGAGGAAGAAGCTGCCGCCGTACGCAGCCGCATCGATTCGCTGATCGTCTCTCTGACGGCCGACCAGCAGACGGAACAGCCCTCTGCTTAATCGGAACATTGTCGGGTAGAAAATCGGAGTCATAAAGCATGCCACGCATCAAACTCACCATCTTGGATCGCGAGTATCCTTTCGAGGTTTCTGAGGAGGACGTTGAGAATCTACGTAGCGCCGCCGAAATCCTCAATACGCGTGCATCTCAAGTACGCTCGGCCAATCGTTCGCTAACCCCTGAACGCGTTGCCGTGATGGCGTCGTTGCAGATCGCTTTTGACTCCATTACCGGTCGTCTCGGTCAGGTCCCCGTCGATGAAGCAACCGTTTCGCGTGTTGCCGCGCTTCGCATGAAGTGCGATGAAGCTCTGGATCCCGCACTCGAAAGCTGATTTTTCCCAGCTTTTGTGTAAATGTTCCCCGAAAGGCCGCTGAACACAAGCGGCCTTTCTTATAATTATCCTACCCTGTGAAGTTTCACCAGCGGCTCCAATGTTCCTAACCTATGCATTCGTGCAAGGCCGTTTAACTCGAGAGCCGATAGTGCAGCGGGCACGCGTTGTCCGCTCCGTTTTCCGCTCCAGCCGCGGCCACCCTGACCTTTCGGTTCAGGTAACGTAGCCGGAAACCACAGGGTCTTCCTTTTCCCGCCTTCGGCAATTCCTGCCCCAACCTCGCTCTGCCCTCTTTGGCGCAGGTATCATGTACGCCGCATTTCGACAATTCTGCGGGAAGCGTATTCATGTCTTGGGAAATTGTTGCGGCCCTGCTTGGTTTAGGCGCCTGTACCGGTTTTTTGGCTGGCCTCCTCGGCATTGGCGGGGGCATGGTGCTCACGCCTTTCATGACCATGCTTTTGGTTTATGCCAATGTGCCTAATACAGCCATCGTTCATACAGCCATCGCGACATCTTTGGCTACCATCATGTTCACGTCGCTTTCTTCGGTGCGAGCGCATCACAAGCGCAGTGCAGTGCTTTGGAACGTTGTTGCAGCGGTGGCACCCGGCATCTTGGTAGGCGCACTACTCGGTGCCAAAATCTCCAGCCTTCTCCCAACCTTCTGGATTTCTCTCGTCTTCGTCTGTTTTGTCGGCTTTTCCGCTGTCAAGATGTTCATCAACTCCAAACCGGAAGCCAAAAGAACTCTTCCGGGAATGGCAGGAATGTTTGGCGCCGGTACCGGCATCGGAGTTGTCTCGGCATTGGTCGGCGCCGGAGGCGGCTTCATTTCCGTTCCGTTCATGGTGTGGTGCAATGTCAAAATGCATAACGCCGTGGGAACCTCTGCCGCTTTGGGCTTTCCCATTGCAGCTGCCGGAACCCTCGGCTATATCATTACCGGCTGGGGTGAACCGGGCCTTCCGCAGTTTCCCATGATGTTGGGCTATATTCATCTGCCTGCCTTGTTGTCTGTTGCTGCGGCAAGCATTTTTACCGCGCCTTTTGGTGCCAAGGTCGCCCATAGCATCGACACGAAGCCCTTAAAGCGCATCTTTGCCTGCATGCTCCTAGTTCTCGCGGGCTATATGCTGACGCGCGCCATCAGCTCCCTTTGATTTTTCAACTTCATCTCTTTTCTTCTGCTGTATGTCTGAATTAACTTTGCCTCCTGTTCGTGCCGTAGAACCGGAAACCATTGCGACACACCTCTTCCATGTGAAACAGGTAGCGCCGCTCGTGCACTGCATTACCAATGATGTTGTGCAGGAGATCACGGCAAACGTGTTGCTTGCGATGGGCGCATCGCCCGCTATGGTCATCGCCTGTGAAGAAGCCGCACACTTTGCCGCGATTTCTTCTTCCGTGCTGATCAATGTCGGCACTCCCCGTCCGGATTCGTTGGAAGCCATGCATCTGGCTGCCAAAAGTGCCGTTCGACACAATGTTCCATGGGTACTGGATCCGGTTGCAGCCGGCGTCATTCCCTGGCGTGACAAAATGATCCAAGGCCTTTTGGCGCTTCACCCGACGGTGATCCGCGGTAACGCCTCAGAGATTTTGGCTCTTGCAGGAATGGGCAAAGGCGGTAAGGGGGTTGACAGTACCGACTCTAGTGATGCCGCTCTTGAAGCGTCCGTCAAACTTGCTCGTGAGTACAACACCATCGTCTGCGTCACCGGCAAAACCGACTACGCTACCGACGGCAAGGAAATTCTTTCGTGTACCGGCGGCTCCGTTAAGGCAACACTTGTGGTCGGAACCGGCTGTACTCTGTCGGCCATGGTGGCAGCCTTCGTTGCTCAAACCGAACATCCTCTTGAAGCTGTCATTTCCGCTTGCGCGCTTGCCAAACGTGCCACACAACAGGCTGCCGGCGTAGCCCGCGGGCCGGGTAGTTTTGCCGTGGCTTACATTGACGCTCTGAACCTTCTGCAGGCCAAGGACTTTTATTGATGCGACACCCCATCGATCTTTCTGTATATCTGGTACTGGACCCCGATTTGTGTGGCGGTGCGCAAGGCATGATCAACACCACGCGCGCAGCAGTACAAAATGGCGCCACCTGCGTTCAATTGCGCGCCCCGCATTGGAAAAAGAGAGCACTGGTTGAATGCGGCCGTGTGCTAAAGTCAGTTCTCGCCGACTTTCATGTTCCTCTGATCATCAACGATCATGCTGATGTGTGCCTTGCCGTTGATGCCGAAGGCTTGCATATCGGGCAGGACGATTTATCTCCCAGCGATGCTCGCGCCATCATCGGAAACGAAAAGCTACTAGGGCTCTCTGTGTCCAACGAACAGGAACTCTCTGCAGTCGATGTTCGTTTGGTTGATCACCTCGGAATCGGACCGATTTTCTCGACGAGCACCAAACCGGATGCGAGCGATGCGCTTGGCATTGAGGGTTTCGCACTACTGGCCTCACGCAAACCCTGTCCCGTTGTTGCTATCGGCAGCGTAAAAGTACCCATTGTTGGCGATTTGATTCGTGCCGGAGCCGATGGGGTTGCTGTTGTTTCAGCTATATGCGGACAAAAGGATCCCGGTGCAGCAACAAAAGAACTGGTTGACGCCGTGCAAATGGCTCGAATCTAGAGCGCAACTAAGCACTCTCACCTAAAATAGGGGTTTGAACCAATATCAGAGGATTTCTCATTGCTATGGCAAAAAGCAAACGAACATCGGTTCGACTAACACTCCAACAGGCAAAACTGATTCTGCTTGCCAAAGCTGTTGAGGAATCCAATGACGCGCATATCAAGTGGACGTCGGCTGACGCCGAAGCCGCAAGCCTTCGGGCCGCCCATACGGTCGGCGAATCCGCCGATGCTGTGAAGCTTTTGACTGAGCGCGCCAAGGTCGTGTTGCGTACGGCTTCCGAGCGCGGTGTCAACACGACCGTCAGCACCAAAGCACGGCTGCCTCAATTCTTCTCGCCGCTCTTCGTTCTCCTGGCCTTTGTGCTCGGCGCTTTGACGGATCGGATCGCGAGTCCGGAGCATATTGTCAATCTGCTCTCTCCTCCCTATTGGGGAGTGATCCTTTGGAATCTCGTTATTTATCTCGCACTGTTTTGCTGTGCCATCGGTCTGGTCGGAACCGGAACCAATCGATTTGCGCTGCCGTTACGAAGCAGCCTCAATGCCTTCGTTCAAAAAACAAGCTACGGCACATTGCGCCGTTCCGGTTTCAAATCGCACTTCTACAGCGAATGGTCGTCGTTTGTTGCGCCGCTGATTCGCATGAACGTAGCCCGTACCTTGCATTTCGCAGCCCTTTTCTTTGCTTTTGGCATCGTCGTGAGTCTTCTGGTACGTGGTTTCGGTACGTCTTACTGGGCTGGGTGGGAGAGTACATGGCTTGCGGAAAGTCCTGAAAGCGTCAAGACCTTCATTGACTACACCTACGGGCTCATCCCCGCTGTCGGTCCTTTACCACCCATGCCGGATGTTGCTCAGATCGTCGAAATGCGGGCAGACCGTCTCCCCTATCTCGAAACTCCTGTTTCTGCAGCCCCCTGGCTCATTCGCATGATGATTCTGGTGGGCGTTGTCGTTATTTTCCCTCGTCTGATCTTCGCCTGCTTTGATACCTGGCGAATGAATCGGTTTAAGTCGCAGACATCGCTTTCGATTGAGTCGTCCTACTTCGAAAATATCCTTGTCCAATGCGCGCAGGACGCTGTGCTGGGGAACTTATTGATTGTCACATCGTCCGTGAATCGTCCCTTGCGAGATCAAACAACCTCCGTCCTCTGCAAACATTGGGGAAGTGCAGAGGACTCCGTTGTCGAAACTATCGACTTTGACGATGAAGAAGCGAACGTTCCCGCCGTTCCTTTAGGTCCCCGAAAGCCAATTGTCCTTGTTTGGTTGGACGGCATTGAGACACCGGAAGAGGAAGTGCACGGCGCAGTCATTGAACGTTTGCGTCAAGCCTATGAATCCAACAGTTCTGCCGTTTTTGCCGCACTCCTTGATATGAAAGAGTTTGCCCAACGCTTCGCTTCGATGCTGGCACGCATCAAAGAACGGCAAGAGGCGTGGGAATCTTTAAGCAATTTGCACCAGGTCAAGCTATTTGTGTTGCACGACACTTCCGAGTCTCAACTACAGGTCATCAAGAAAGTTCGAGCCTGGGCAGCCCCGCGAATTTCATCCGATCAAACCGTCCATGTGACTGACAATAAGGAAAAAAACAATGAGCAATGATCCGATGCGAATTCATTTGAGTTTGGTCAGTCATACCAATATTGGTAAAACGACGCTGGCACGTACGTTGCTAGGCCGCGACATCGGTGAGGTTGCTGACCGCGCCCATGTCACTGAAACAACAGATGACTATGTATTGGCAAGAACTCCTGAAGGTTGTGAACTCATTCTTTGGGATACGCCGGGATTTGGCAATTCTGTCGCTCTTGCGAAACGTTTGGAAGGTAGCGCCAATCCGGTAGGTTGGTTTTTGTCTGAAGTTTGGGATCGTGTCGCAAACAAATCTCTTTGGCTAAACCAGAAAGCACTCAAACATGTTAAAGAAACGTCAAGCGTGGTGTTGTACCTCGTAAATGCAACCGAATTGCCTGACTCTGCGCCATACGTAACTGCAGAAATGCGAATTCTCGAGTGGATCGGTAAACCGGTAATTGTGTTGCTCAATCAAATGGGAGAACCAAAATCTCCGGAAGCTGAACAAGCAGATGTTAATCGCTGGACAAACGCTATGGCCTTATATCCAATCGTTCAATCCGTGCTTCCAATGGATGCATTTGCTCGGTGCTGGGTACAGGAATTTGCGTTGTTTGACACTATAGCCAAGGCACTCCCAGAAGAGCTTCATGCAACATTTGATGCATTGCGAGAAGTTTGGTCAAGGAAACGCCGTGCAGCATACGGCGCTAGTATCCAAGCAATAGCTCATTATCTTGAAAAACTTGTTAAAGATCGAGAGATTGCTGAATCCGCATCCATCAAAGATCAGCTCAGATTTCTGGGGAAACGCCTTGGACTAATTAAAACTGAAACAGTCTCCGACCCCATCAGAGCCGCACAAACAGCTCTTGCTTCTCGTGCTGCAGATGAGTTTTGCGCGTTAACTGATAAATTGATAGCGATCAATTCACTTAAAGGGCAAGGAGTACGAAAAGAATTGCTCTGTCGTATGCAGACTGATTGGAGTATCTCTAATGCTATGCCACTTGCACCTATAGCGGTGGCCGGAGCTGTTGGCTCTGGAGCTGCGGGAGGGTTCGCCACCGATCTTGCAACAGGAGGCCTGTCAATAGGAGTTGGAACGCTGATTGGAACGGTAATGGGAGCTCTGGGGGGTGTTGGTCTGGCTGTCGCCTATAACCACAAAAAAGAAATTAATGGAACAGTAGTCTCATGGTCAGACAAAGCATTAAGCAAGTTTCTGCTTGAATCAGCACTTCTTTACCTTGCTGTGGCACATTTTGGACGAGGAAGAGGTAACTGGAAAGATGAAGAATATCCCAAGTACTGGATAATGACTTTAGAGCAGGAAATTAATAATAATTTATCCATTAAATCGCTTCCACAACAAATCGACACTTTAATCCATAATGCTCTCCTTAAAAGATATGCAAATGCAAAAATTTAACACGCATACATAAATACAAACGCGAGTAATTTTAAAGAGGTGCTAAGTAGTAGAGATTTGCAAGAGAGCCAGGCAATTCGCAAAGCATCGGCAACAAACTTCTCAGCCTATCAATTTAACAAATACACCAACAATGTTATAGGCACACACTTAAAAACCTGGCAAAGTCCCCCAACCCATTAGAATAAAGATTCTCCAATAAAAATTAACCATATCTCTTCCTATTAATTCTAAATCCATTATTCCAAGCGGGAACGATATGCAATACCACATTTGCTTATGTTCAGATAATGCGTACATAGACAAAGCTGCGGTCGTAATCTACAGCACTATACTTTCGATTTCACAAATCCAAGATAGAAAAAAGGACTTTTTAGTATTTCACGTTTTTCACAATGGACTATCGAATGAAAATTTACAGCTAATCAGACAATTTGACGATGAACTAAATCAAATTTATCCCAGCAAGATAGCCTTATATTTTATATCTGATGAAAATATTCAAAACTTCAAACGCTGGGGAGAAAATTCAAGTTTAGCAACTTATTTAAGACTATTTATTCCTGACAATCTAGGACAAGATGTAGATAAAATACTTTATTTAGACTGCGATATCTTGTGTGTTGGGGATATAAGACCCCTGTTCCACGAGAACATGAATTCTGCTGTTGTTGCCTGTGCTCCTGATCCATGGGTAGGTCAAAAAGATAATTTTATATTCCGTTCAAAAAAAATCTTCGGCATTCCTGTTTATTTGAAATTTACGAAGACAAATTGCTACTTTAACGCTGGTGTGCTACTTATTGATTTAAAGAAATGGCGAGAATTAAAAGTAAGTGAAAAATGTCTGGAACTTATTCATACAAAACGCTTACCATTCAATGATCAAGACGCATTGAACATCGTGCTTCTAGGGAAAACTAAACTTATTGAAACCCGATGGAATTTTATTGGAACCACTAATAGCACCATCTTCAAAGAAGGACTTGAAAATTGTTTATCAAAGAAATCTTCCAATATTACAAAACTAATAGAACCTCTTCTTACTGACATCAATTTAGATAATATAGTCATAATTCACTACGCAGGAAGTCCCAAACCTTGGAATAACAAATTTTCTTTTGTAGAAGAAGGAAACCTTCGTCTTATAGACCCAATCTTGCAATCTGAATACTGCAAAATTGCAAAAAATGCTCCGATTTTTGGCTCCAAATTCTCTTCCATCTCAGCCAATCAAGAAGAATATATTATTGAAGCAGTTAATGCTTTAGGCAAATGGACAAAAAGCATTGAAAAAAAATCCCAAAGAAGATGGAAAAAGGTCATTATTATTCTCACACTCTTGTTCTTTTTTCTACTTATGACGATTATCTTGCTTTTAACCAATCTTTAATTAGAGCTCCAGATTTGTGACACAATTAAAATGAATAAACCCTTTTATATAGATTCGCATTGACCCCAGAAGTAAGCGATTAGAGTTATGAGCAATCCAAAGCTAACGGTTTTACTTCCAGTTTATAACCCTAAAAGGGATTGGTTTTACACCGCTGTTGATTCCATCTTAATCAAACATTTGGAGACTTTCACCTTTTAATCATCGACGATGGATCAGAGGACAATTCCAGCGAAATTATCCTAAACGTCAAAACAAAAGATCCACGAATTAAGGTCGTCAAAAACCTAAAGAATATAGGATTAGTCAACACCTTAAATAAGGGGTTGAAGATTACCACATCCGAATATGTTGCGAGAATGGATGCCGATGATTGGAGTTTTCCTAATCGATTTGAGCTTCAGATAAAATTTTTAGAAGAGAATCCGGATATTGCCGTACTTGGGACTTATGCTCAATCAATGTCAACAGAAAAACCAATATTTGACCAAACAATAATCTCACATTCAGATATCCTTTCAACATTGCCATTTAATAATTGCATAAGCCATCCTTCAGTAATTTTTCGGCGAAATGAAATTTTATCCATTGGTGGCTATCCGAACGCTTTTGGAGCTGAAGATTACGCGTTATGGTCAAAAATATGCTTTGACTCAAATTTAAAGATACAAATCCTGCCAGAGGTCTGCCTTAAATATCGAGTTTGCGATGGCCAAAAAAAATATGGAAATAAACAAGATGAATCTAGTAAATCTATAAGAGCCGCCATATTTAGAAGCATTATCTCTTCTGAAAGAAATAAATTCTTTTTAAATGATGACAAACTAATATGGACCGACCAAAAACTAAATCAATTAATCAATGCAATAAAACAAAAATACATAATAAACAATGAATTACTTTACAAAAATGCATTAAAAATCAAAAAAGAAATCCTTAAAAATAAGCTTTACAATAGAGAAATTAGCTTTCTAGAGTATACTGTCCGCAAAACAATTATTAAAATCAATGCAATAACAAGTCGAACTCGCGACCAATGATTTATTACAATCATTATCTAAGGTCGTCTTCGACGGCTCTTCGGAAATCATGATGGAAGGTAAGGCTGCCCCCTTCCCAAATTATCTTTCTTTCCATCCTTACTCTGAGCAGTTTGTAACGTATGCTTGAGAGTGTTGATTGGCTATTACAGCATGGTGCCCTTGATCAGCAAACTCGACACTTCAAAGAGAGAAAATCGAATAAACGATCTCCGAATTCATTGCACAACCAGCAATTGTTAGAGATTGCTGATTTCCGCATCGAGGCAATGGCCGACAAAACCAAGAGTGACTTTCTGACCAGTACGAAACAACGAATGGAAATGTGCTCGCTGATCATTGTCGGCCAGGCTCCCATAAAGCAATGGCATGAACCAACGATCTAATCGAGGCAGGCGCCGCCGTGGATCGATTGGTCAACCAAAGTTACATCATAAAACTGAGCGGCAAATCAATGTGCTAAAGGTACGAAGCTTTGGTCAAACACGACAAGGGACCTTGCCAAAATTCGTAGGCTGATCCTGGAACAATTGGATCTAATCAATACTACAACAAGCATGGTTGCGAACCTGAAAGAGCTCTATCATGCTCTGACCAAATCAAAGCTAGACCGTGCCTGAGGGGGGGTCTGGGCAGACATTGAGGTCAAACCCATGAGCATGCAGAGCGATGATAAGAT
>ERZ772835.167-NODE-167-length-77392-cov-23.9898_pt1 | contig 77392 bp, 64 predicted proteins | sample MGYA00511901_ERZ772835 | MGnify/ENA primary metagenome ERZ772835 (study PRJEB29015, sample SAMEA2737729) | human gut metagenome | biome: human gut; feature: human-associated habitat; material: faeces | place: China | collected 2012 ...
CCGGGCGGTAAACCGCCCGGGGGTCTGCTGTGCTGAGGAGATTTCAGGAATTTGCAAAGCATTGCGCAGACTGTGTGCAGGCACAGCCCCGCAGAGGAGGATGATTAAGCAAAGAAGGAGATGATGAGTGCTACCAGGAAGCCCACACCGCCAACCAGAGTTTCCATGATGGTCCAGGTCTTGAGGGTGGTCTTTTCGTCCATGCCCACAAGGCTCTTCACCAGCCAGAAGCCGGAGTCGTTAAAGTGGGAGCACACGGTGGAGCCGCCGGCGATGGCAGCGGTGACGCAGGCCAGATACAGCGGGCTGAGTTCGCTGATGCCGGGCATGGCGGAGATGATGCCTGCTGCCATGGTCATAGCCACGGTAGAGGAACCAACGGAGATGCGCACCAGAGCAGCCACGATGAAGGCCACCAGAACCAGCGGCAGGCTGGCGTTTGCCACGGCGTTGCCGATGACGTCGCCCAGACCGGAGTTCTGCAGCATGTAGCGCAGCACGCCGCCGCAGGCAGTGACCAGCAGGATCATGCCGGTGGGCTCAAGGGACTTGGTCATGATCTTTTCCAGCTGGGCATTGTTATAGCCGTGACGGGTGCCCAGCAGATACATAGCAGCGATGGTAGCCAGCAGCAGAGCCATGAAGGGCTCACCGAGGAAGGCCAGAACAGGCTGGATGCCAGCCAGAGCGGGCACCACTTTTGCCACAGAGTTTGCAATGATGAGGACCAGCGGGATCAGGATGATGCCCACAATGGTGCCGAACTTGGGCAGCTTGCTCTCGTCGATGTCTGCCTGCTGTGCAACGTGCTCGGGCACCTCGATCATATACTTCTTGCCGCAGATGGAGCCCCAGATGGGACCGGCAGCGATCATGGCGAAGATGCCGCAGAAGATGCCGATGAGGATGACCCAGCCCAGATCAACGCCCAGCATGCTGGCCACCAGAACGGGGCCCGGCGTGGGAGGGATGAAGGCGTGGCCGACAGCCAGACCGGCCAGCAGAGGGATGACATAGTACAGGACCGAGCGCTTGGTGCGCTTTGCCAGAGAGAAGGCCAGCGGGATCAGGATGATCAGACCGGCATCAAAGAACACCGGCATGGCCACCACCAGACCTGTGATACCCAGCGCCCATGCGGCTTTTTCGTCGCCGAACCTGCGCACCATGGTCACGGCCAGCGTCTGTGCGCCGCCGGATTCTTCCAGAATGGCACCGAACATGGAGCCAAGGCCCACCAGAAGAGCGATGCCCTTTAAGGTGTTGCCGATACCTTCGTTGACCGAGCCGATGATGTCAGACAGGGGCATACCGGCCATCAGGCCGATGCCCACCGCACCGATCAGGATGGAGATCATGGCGTGGACTTTGAACTTGATGATAAGGATGAGCAAAAGGATCAGGCCCGCCACCGCGGCGAACACGAGCCGTGCGGCGTCCGGGGTTGCAACAGCTGTCATAAACGTTTCCTCCATTTTTTGATGTTTTGTTTGCTTTGGGTCTTATTTCAGCGCCGTCCCCGCAGACGGACACCGGATCTCGATGGTTTTTATAGACGAAGCAATATCCGCTTTTTTGTTTTTGGCGTAACTTTATCTAGACCGTTCAGCAAAGCATCGCTGAGCAGTTGATTTTTGTTTTTGGTTTTTATCGCAAACGAAGCGTTTTTACTCCATGTATGCACCCTTCATGGGGCTGACGGCGTGCTGAGAGTAGAGCTTCAGCAGGCCCTTGGTGTACTTGGGAGCCTTGGGCTTCCAGTTGGCACGGCGCTGGGCAAGGATAGCCTCCATCTCTTCGGGGGTCTTTTCCTCACCGTTCACGCCCACGATGGCAAGCTGACGGTTCGGCACATCGATGCGGATGAGATCGCCCTCTTCCACCAGAGCGATGGGGCCGCCCACAGCGGCCTCCGGGCTGACATGGCCAATGACCGGGCCGCGGCTTGCGCCGGAGAAGCGGCCGTCGGTGATGAGCGCCACGCTGGAAGCCAGCTTCGGGTCGGCGCAGATGGCCTCGCCGGTGTAGAACATCTCGGGCATGCCGCTGCCGCGGGGGCCTTCGTAACGGATGAAGATAGCATCTCCGGGCTGGACCTGCTTGTTCAGAACGGCGCTGATGCACTCTTCCTCGCTGTCAAAGGGCCTTGCGCGCAGGGTGGCGTGGAACATGTTCTTGGGGCAGGCGGTGTGCTTGATGACACTGCCTTCCGGGGCTAGATTGCCCTTCAGGATGGCGATGCTGCCGTCGGTGCCCTTGGCATTGTCAAAGCTGTGGATGATATCCTCGCGGGTGACTTTGATGCCCAGGCCCTTGGTCTTTTCCTGCAGGATCTCGTCGCAGTGCTCGTAGAAGCCGTTCTTCTTCAGGTCTTCCAGGTTTTCGCCCAGCGTCTTGCCGGTGACAGTCATCACGTCCAGATGCAGCATGGACTTGATCTCTTCCATCACGCGGGGCACGCCGCCTGCATAGTAGAAGTACTGTGCGGGCCAGTCGCCGGAAGGACGGATGTTCAGCAGATAGTGTGCGCCGCGGTGCATCCGGTCAAAGGTGTCGGCATCGATCTCAAAGCCGAACTCGTGGGCAATGGCGGGCAGGTGCATGGTGGCATTGGTGGAGCCGGAGATGGCGGCGTGCACCATGATGGCGTTTTCAAAGCTCTTCATGGTGACGATGTCCTTGGCCTTGATGCCCTCGGCCACCAGCTTCATCACCTGAACGCCGGCATCATAGGCAGCCTGCTTCAGCTCCGGGGCGGTGGCCGGCATCAGGGCGGTGCCGGGCAGCATCAGGCCCAATGCCTCGGCCATGATCTGCATGGTAGAAGCGGTGCCCATAAAGGAGCAGGCACCGCAGCTGGGGCAGGCATTGTGCTTGTAGTAGTCCAGCTGCTCGTTGGGGATCACGCCCGTCTTTTCCCATGCGTCGAACTTGCCGATCTGTTCCAGCGTCAGCAGGTCGTTGATGGCGCAGGCGGGGTCATTGACCACGTACTTCTTGGGCAGGGTGTGGGCTTCCATCACGCCGCCGGTGACCACGATGGCGCTCATATCCTTCAGGCGGCCAATGCTCATCAGCATGGCGGGCATGGACTTGTCGCAGCTGGCGATGAATACGCCGCCGTCGTACACGGTTGCGTTGGCCTGAGCTTCCACCAGATTCACGATGGCATCACGGTGGGGCAGCGAGTAGTTGATGCCGTCGTGGCCCTGTGCGATACCGTCGCACATATCGGTTGCAAAATAGCGTGCAGCCTTGCCGCCGTGGGTGTTGACTGCCTGTACAGCCTCCTTCACGAACTGATCCAGATGGGCGCTGCCGGGGTGGCTGTCGCCAAAGGTGCTCTCCACCATGATCTGGGGCTTTGCAAGGTCGTCCACCTTCCAGCCCATGCCGATCTTCAGCGGATCGTTTTCCGGTGCCAGTTTACGCACTGCCTGAGAACGCAGTTCCATGATCGTACCTCCAAAATACTCTTTTTTCTGCTTTGCAAATCGTCCTTTTTGACTGTCGGACATCTTACATGTTCATTTTAATCGAATCCCGCCTCGTTTGCAAGTTGTCGCAGTCAGAACCCACTTTATAACAATAACCAGCCCAGTTTTTCGTGCACATTGCTCTGAAATCTTGGATACATCATATAATCTAACCAGTTTTCCGACTTTTCTGTGTCATTCGTCTTAAAAAGTCATCAGACAACTTCAGGCATAAAAAGTCCCCGCACAGACCTTGCGCTGTGCGGGGACGTAAAATGCAGCGGCATCAGGTTTCCCATTCGCCGTCGTAAAGCTTTCGGATGCAGTTGCGGTTGAAGTTCAGGTGCATCACCATGGCAGACCGGGCGCCAATGGGGTCATGCCGGGCAATGGCTTCGGTGATCATGCGGTGGGTCAGGATGGTCTCCTCCGTCAGCTTTTTGTGGGTAACATTCACGAACATCATGACCGCCGTATCGATAATGGGGATCAGCTGCTCCACCACCATGTTCTTGCTGCTCTCGGCGATGCAGGTATGGAATGCGATGTCGTCCTCAATGTACAGATCACCGCTGTGGATCTTACTCTCCACCCGGTCGCACAGGCGCTGGATGCGCTCGATGTCCTCGTCGGAAGCGTTTAAAGCGGCCATCTCTGCAATACCAGGTTCCAGCAGCAGACGCACATTGACAAGATCCAGCGCCAGTGCGTTCTTGTCCTGCACACTGCGCAGGTTCAGCGGGTCCGAAAGGCCCTTGGCGGTCGTGACCACATAGGTGCCGGAGCCGCGCCGCACCTCCACGATGCCCTTGCTGGAAAGCAGCTTCACGGCTTCGCGCACCGTGCTGCGGCCCACACCGAATTTTTCGCCCAGCTCAAATTCATTGGGCAACTTGGCTCCCGGCTCCAGCGGGGTATCCAGAATATAGTGGTAAATTTCGTCCTCCACCTGTTCGGCAAGGAGTTTGTTTTTCAGATGGGAAAATTCGCTCATGGTTGTTCCCTCCCCTGTTTTTTAATTTATTATAAGGCAGGGCAGCAGACAAAAGCAAGGGCTGTCCTCATTCACAGACAGCCCTTGCTTTTGGGTATTTTATTCGTTTGCGGCCTTTTCCAGCTCCGCCTCCTCTGCGGCGGCTTCGGCCTCCTCCTGCTTTTGGTACTCCAGGAAAGCCGACCACATGGGTTCGATGTCCTTGCCCTTCACCCGGCGGTCGAAGTAGTTGCGAGTGATGTCCACCACAGTGCCGGACAGCACCAGCACGCCGATCAGGTTCGGGATCATCATCAGACCGTTGAAAGTATCGGAAAGATCCCACGCAAGGCCCAGCTTCATGGTGGCACCCACCACGGTCATGCACACAAAGACCACCTTGTAGATGCGGCTGCCTGTGGTGCCGAAGAGATACTCCACGGCCTTGGTGCCGTAGTGGCTCCAGCCCAGCGTAGTGGAGTAGGCAAACAACAGAATGGAAACAGCAATGAACTTGGGGCCAAAGCTGCCAAATGCGGCGGTGAAGGCCTGACCCACCAATGCGTTGTCCTGCACACCGGCCAGTACAGCGCCGCTCTGCAGGTCCACCACGCCGGTGGTCAGGATGACCAGAGCAGTGAGCGTGCAGACCACGATGGTATCGGCAAACACCTCAAACACGCCCCACATACCCTGATGCACCGGCTCCTTGACGTTGGAAGCGGAGTTGACCATGACGGCAGAGCCGAGACCGGCTTCGTTGGAGAAGGCACCGCGCTTGAAGCCCCAGGTGATGGTCTGGCTGATGCCGTAGCCCAGCGCACCGCCGCCTGCCGCGTTCAGGTTGAACGCACCCTTGAAAATAGCCGCAAATGCCGCTGGGATGTTGCCAGCGTGCAGCACTACGATGATGAGCGCGCCTGCAATGTAGAACAGGGCCATGAGCGGCACCAGCTTTTCGGTAACAGCGGCAACGCGCTTCAAACCGCCAATGACGATAAGGGCCGTAACCACCATCAGGCACAGGCCGGTGACGAGGGTCGGTACGCCAAAAGCAGCGTTCATGTTGCCCGCGATGGAATTGATCTGGCTCATGTTGCCAATGCCGAAGGAAGCCAGAATGCAGAAGCAGGCAAACAGCACTGCCAGCACCTTGCCCAGCTGTTTGCATCCCTTCTTTGCGCCAAGACCATCGGTAAGGTAGTACATGGCACCGCCCGACCACTCGCCTTTTTCGTTTTTGCGGCGGTAGTACACGCCCAGCACATTCTCCGAAAAACTGGTCATCATGCCCAGCAGGGCCATGATCCACATCCAGAAGATGGCACCCGGCCCACCGGAAACGATAGCCGTTGCCACACCCACGATGTTGCCGGTGCCGATGGTGCCCGCCAGCGCCGTGCACATGCTCTGGAACTGGCTGATGGCCATATCCTCCTTGCTGGTGTGCGCGGTGATGTCCTTGTTGGTGAAGATCGCGCCGATGGTGTGCCGGAGCCAGTAGCCCATTTTGCGGAACTGGAAAAAGCCCGTGCGGGCGCTCATCCAGAAGCCGGTGCAGAACAGCAGTGCCAGACCAAACGGCCCCCACACCACGCCATTGATGGCATTGTTCACCTGCGTGATCATCTCGACCATTCTCTCTTTCCCCCTATACACAAAACAAAAGCGGACAGAACCCACCAAAGGCTCTGCCCGCAAAATTCGGAGCGCTCTCATTTTCCGCCGCCGGGGTGCGCCGCATTCCCGGCTGCGCCCCATTGCGCAAAGACGATGGCTCTGTCCTTTTGCCTGAGAGATACAGCCGCTTTCCCTGCGGCCTTACACCTTCGGCACCCACTTTACAAGCGGGCTTCTCCAGAGTGCACGGTCTTTCCCCGCCGTGCACGTCTTTTTCAGTTCTTCTGGCGCACAATTGTGCGCGATAGAAAGACTATACCATATTCTGTCCTTGTGCGCAAGACATTTTGTATATCATACGCTGCTTTTTCATCTGTTATGCCGACAGATGAATTTTGTTTTGGTATTACTTTTATCCTCCCTCATCATAGCGCTGCCATAAATTTATTTTACTTTTCTTTCGGCTCTGCGCCTTCAAACCCCCGGGCTTTGCCATCCGGGCTGGCATCGCCGTTTTCTTTCGCGGTCTCGTAAGAATCTGTGCCGTAATAGGCGCTGGCGGGGCCGATCTCCAGCCAGAAGTTCTCCCGTTCTTTCTCTGTGGTCGGTGCTGTCTCTTTTTTGTTCTTCATCTGCAAACGCCTCCTTTTCTGCATAAAGTCTTGCCTGCAGGCCAAAGCTTTATGCAAAGGAAAGGCGGTGTATCCCATGCGCAGTGGAGGTTGGAAGCCCTTTTGGGCAGCACTGTTTGCTTCGCTGCTGGTGCTGGTGCCGCTGGTGGGCGGCACGGTACTGCTGTCCCGTCAGCAGCTGCGCACCCAGCTGCGGCAGGCTGCCCGCAGCGAGAGCGGTGTGCCCATCCAGCTGCCCAAGACCACCGACCAGCTCACTGTGCTGCTGTGCGTCTCCGGCGAACAGCCCGGCTTTGTGCTGGCCTACCTGAACGCCAGCCAGAACTGCGTGCATCTGCTCAGTGTGCCTGCCGTGCTCACCGTACCTTTTGCAGAAGAAGAAACGTCCCTTGCCCGCTGCTATGCCGCCGCTGGCCCGGCCCGCTGCCGCGAAGCGCTGGCACAGGTGCTGGCCCTGCCGGAGGGCACAAGGTATCTGGCCTTTTCTCCCGATGTGCTGGAGCGCATTGCCAGCCGGTACGGGCCGGTGCGGGTGGGCTTTACCGGCGCACTGACCGAGGAAGAGCTTGCCCGCTATGGCCGCAGCCGGGCCGTGCAGGGCATTTCCGCCGGGGACGCGCACGAATTCCTGTGCCAGCTGCAGGCCGACGAAGCTTTTTCACCAGTACGCACCGCAGCGGCCCGCGCTGCCGTGTGGGATGCTTTTCTCCGGCAGGATCTGGACCTGCTGCCCGCCACCCTGCCGGATGCCCTGCGTGCCAGCAGTTCGGCCCTGCTCACCGACCTGACCGCGCTGGACTATGACGCTTTGGAACGCACACTGGAATTTCTTGCTAACAACAACGCCGCTGTGGCGGCGCAGGCCCTGCCCGGCCAGTGGAATGCCGCCAGCGGCACTTACACAGTCACGGATGCTTCCCGCGCTGCCATGCAGACCTTTTTCAATGTTTCGCCCACCGAGGCGCAGGCCTCGTCCTTCAGCGAGCCATAACCCAGCACCAGCGTGCCCGCCGCTGAGGGTGCTTCTCCGGTCAGGTCGTAATCGCTCAGAAGGCTCAGCTGCACGCCTTCGGCTTCCGCCGCGCAGCGCAGCGCAGCATCCGGCGGCGGGTCTTTGAGCTTTGCCAGCAGGTTCAGTCCGGTGTGCAGACCCGCAAGGGTCAGCTCGCCGGGAGCAAAGGCAGCGTTCAATGCTGCCGCCAGCGCGTCCCGCCGGGCCTTGTAGGCCACCCGTTCCCGGGCCAGATGCCGGGTGAAGTAGCCCTCGGTGATAAAGCGGGCCAGCGTCTGCTGCTCAAACCGGCTCACCGTGCCGGAGTAAAGGCGGTATTTTTTCCGCCATGCAGGCAGAAGATGCTCCGGCAGCACCATATAGGCGATACGGATGCTGGGAGCCAGACTGCGGGAGCAGGTGGAGAGGTACACCACCGGGCCGTCTGCACCCGCCATGCCCTGCAGGCTGGGCAGAGGCCGGGTATCAAAACGGAACTCCGAATCGTAATCATCTTCTATAATATACCGCCCGCCCGGCCTGCGGGCTGCCCAGTGCAGAAGCTCGGCCCTGCGGCCCGCAGGCATGGTGACGCCTGTGGGGAACTGGTGGCTGGGCGTGACGTAGCACACCGCTGCATCCGACCGGTTCAGTGCTTCCACCGAAAGGCCGTCCTCGTCCACCGGTAGGCAGCAGCAGTGCACACCGTTGTTCTGCAGCACCTGCAAAGCACGGGGGTAGCCCGGCGTTTCCACCGCTGCAGGGCCGGGCAGCAGCGGTGCCAGCAGGCCCAGCAGATATTCCAATCCCGCGCCCACCACGATCTGATGCGGCCCGCACTGCACACCGCGGTATTCAGAGAGATATTCCGCCAGCGCCTGCCGCAGGGCCGGGTCGCCCTGCGCATCGCCGTGGGTGAGCAGCTGGGGCGAAGAATAGAGCAGCTCCTTTTGCAGCCGCGCCCATGTGCGGAACGGGAACAGCTCCGGGTCTACCCCGCGGGTGGAAAGGTCGTACCGCACCGGCAGCACAGGCAGTTCCGGTTTTGGCGGTGCGGGCTGTTCCGGCCCGCCGGCAGGCCGGGACGGCAGGGCCAGATATTCCTGTACATAAAAGCCGCTGCGCTCCCGCGATTCCAGATACCCTTCCGCCGCCAGCATCTGATAGGCGGCATCCACCGTATTCACCGAGACGGACAGCTCTGCCGCTAGCCGCCGCTTGCCGGGCATCCGGGTGCCCGCCGCAAGGGTGCCGCTTCGCATCTCTCCGGCAAGGCTGCGGTACAGCTGTTCGTACAGCGGCACGCCAGAAGAAGCATCCAGCGCCGTGGTCAGATGGACCATAAATTATCCCTCCTGTCTGGGTATTGCATCAAACTGACCCCATTAAAAAACTTTATTCTGGGTATTTTCATGGTGTCAGTTCCGCGTATAATAGGAGCATACCCGCTGGACACCCAAATGTCAAGTAGGATTGTAGGTAAGTGGTTGCGAAGCAATCAAAGCCCCAGTGAGGCTTTGGTGCCGCGGGAACGGAAATTTGGAGGGAGAGTAAAATCATGTCTACTACTGCAATGTGGCTGCTTCTGGCAGTCGTTGTCATCGTCATTCTGTTTGCAAGTGTGCTGTACAAGCGCACCTTCACCACCAAGGAGCTGGCCATGACCGGTGTCATGGCCGCTTTAAGCCTTGTGGCCTATCTGTTCTTCCGTGTGCCGTTCTACGGCGGCTCTTCGTTCCATCTGGGCAACACCTTCACCGCCCTGACCGCCCTGCTGCTGGACGGTGTGTCCGGCGGTCTGGCCGGTGCCATTGGTCTGGCGCTGGCCGATATTCTGGCCGGTGACCCGGGCTACGCCGTCACCACCTTTGTGCTCAAGTTCATCATCGGCATCACCTGCGGTGCCGTGGCGCACAAGGCATTCAAGCTGCGCGACCTCGACAAGCACAGCTCCGGCTATCTCGTCAAGGTGATCGTTTCTGCCGGTTCCGGCCTGCTGCTGAACGTGCTGACCGACCCGTTCCTGGGCTACTTCCGCAATGTGTACATCTTTGGTCAGGAATACACCGTGGCACAGGCGCTGACCAAAATTGCAGGCGGCGTCACCTTTGTAAACAGCGTGGCCTCCACCGTGTGTGCGGTCATCCTGTACCTCGCCCTGCGTCCGGCCCTGGAGCGTGCCGGTCTGCTGCCCAAGGGCGAAAAACACTAAGCGATCTCTCTATCCTGATACAGCACTGCTGCCCTCACCTGCCGGACTTCTCCTATCCTCCGGCGGTGGGGGCAGTGGTGTTTTTCGTGGACGACCTATCACACGGAACTCCTCCAGTCTCGCATTCGCTCGACAGCCCCCTCGGGGATGGGGCTTTTGACAGAAACTGAAGCAAAAAAGCGCTCGTCACACAATTCTGCATGACGAGCGTTTCTGCTTTTTACCGCAATTTTCAAAAATAGTGCCTATTAAAACGGCATATTTGCGATATGCAGTTTGCGGATGCTGCTTGTGCATTAAAAACGCAAACTGCTATCATTACAGCTTTTCAAATACAAGGAACCGGAACGAGATATCGGTTTCCAGCTGGGACAGCGCAGCAAGGCGCTCCGCCCCGCCGCGCGGCGTTTTCCAGTAATAGGGTGTCATGGCGAACAGCGCTTCCAGCTGTTCGTGGGGCACCGTGACGCGGCCGGTCACTTTCCGTTCCCCAATGGCGGCAAAACCGTCATAGGCGATCTGCTGCACCGGGTTTTTATAGGGTTTTTCGTAGAGCACGGCCTTCATCTGGTACAGATGTTCGGCACCGGGCACCACATAGATCATCCGTCCGCCCGGGCGCAGCACCCGCAGGAATTCCTCCTGTGCAAAGGGCGAAAAGCAGTTCAGCAGCAGGTCGGCCCAGCCGGTGCGCACCGGCTGGCTGAAGCTGGATGCCACCGCATACTGTGCCGTGGGCAGGGCCTTGGCCGCAAGGCGCACCGCAGGCTTTGCGATATCAAAACCCGCCAGCTGCACCCGGCGGCCTTTTTCGGCAAGCGCCTGCGCGATGCAGCGGTCGTACCAGCCCTCGCCGCAGCCTGCATCCAGCAGATGCAGCGCCGCCTCCGGGCTGGCAGGCTGGCCGTACTCTGCGCACAGCTCACCCACCGCTTTGCCAAAGATGCCGTAGTATCCGGCATTCAGGAACGCGCGGCGGGCGGCCACCATCTCTTTGCTGTCGCCGGGGGCCTTGGTGCGCATGCTCTGCACCGGCAGCAGATGCCAGTAGCCCTCCTTGGCGCGGTCAAAACAGTGGCCTTTTGTGCATTTCAGGGTGCTGTCGCCGGTCAGTTTTTCCCCGCACAGCGGGCACTGCCATGGGGCAAACGGTTCATTTTTGCTCATACTTCGTCGCTGTGGTCCTCAATGGGTGCAGTTGCACCGCCGTGGGCGTTCATATACTCCTCAAAGTTCGTGAACTTCTGCTGCGGCGGACGACGGCTGATGAGCATAAGGCCCGGGTCTTCGTCCCTTGCAGCAGCGGCACGGCCGCGGCGGCTGCTCTCCGCTCTGGGGGCACGGGCCGGTGCAGGCTGTGCATTGCGGGACGCATTCTGACGGCCGCGCTGGCCGTTGTTTGCACCGCGGCCCTGCTCTGCGCTCTGGCTCTGGGCGGCAGGCTGGCTGTTCTGGCGGGCCGGACGGTCGCTGCGGTCATTGCGACGGCTCTTCTGGCCTTGCATGCTGCTGTTCTGCTGAGCAGGCTGTGCAGCCGTACGGATGGCCGGGGCGGCGGGTGCAGCCGGAGTCTTTTTGGCCGGGCGCAGCGGAGTGGCCTCCGGGGCACTCACAAAATGCGGGTCAAACTTGGGCTGCGCATTGCTGCCGCGGGCAGGAGCGTTCTGCTCCCGGCGCGGGCGGCTGTTATTATTGGAACGGCGGTCATTGCTGCGTCCGCCGGTAGTACGCTTGGTATCATCCATGAGTGGTTCCTCTTTTTCGGTTTTTGCGGGCTTTGCCTGCACCTTGGGTGCGGGTGCAGCCTTTTTTTCAGGTTTTGCGTTTTTTGCTTCGACCTTTGCGGGCTTCGGCTGCTTTGCGGCAGGCTTTTCTGCCGGTTCAGCGGCGGCTGCCTTGGGCTTTTTGCCGCGCACCGGCGGCTCCGGGCGCACCGGCGCGGGCACGCCGTCCCACGGGTGGCCGCTCACCACGGGAATTTTGCGGCGGTTCAGCTTCTCGATGCCTGCCAGATACTCCTGCTCCTCAGGTGCACAGAAGCTGACCGCCGTACCGTCGGCACCGGCGCGGGCCGTGCGGCCGATGCGGTGCACGTAAGTCTCCGGTACCTCGGGCAGGTCGTAGTTGAACACATGGGACAGCTCGCTGATATCGATGCCGCGGGCGGCGATATCGGTGGCTACCAGCACCTTGGTCTTACCGGCCTTGAAGTTTTCCAGCGCGGTCACGCGGGCGGTCTGGCTCTTGTTGCCATGGATGGCCGCCGCCGGGATGCCCTGCTTGGTGAGGTCTTTTGCAATTTTATCCGCGCCGTGCTTGGTGCGGCTGAACACCAGCGCGTTCACCACCGGGGGCTGCAGGTTCTTGATGAGCCACGGCAGCAGGAATTTCTTGTTGCCCTTTTCCACATGGTACAGGCTCTGCTGGATGCGGTCCACGGTGCTGGACACCGGGTCCACCTTGACGAAGGCGGGCTTGCGCAGGATGCCTGCGGCCAGCTGTTCGATCTCGGTGGGCATGGTGGCGCTGAACATCAGGTTCTGACGCTCCACGGGCAGCTTTGCGATCACCTTCTTCACATCGTGCACAAAGCCCATATCCAGCATCCGGTCGGCTTCGTCCAGCACAAAGATCTCAAGGTTCGAGAGATCGATAAATCCCTGACCGATCAGGTCGTTGAGCCGTCCCGGGCAGGCGATCAGGATGTCCACGCCCTTTTTCAGCGCTTCCACCTGCGGTGCCTGGCCCACGCCGCCAAAAATGACGGTGCTGCGCAGCTTGAGATACTTGCCGTAGGCATCAAAGCTTTCGCCGATCTGCAAAGCAAGCTCACGGGTAGGGGTCAGGATCAGGGCGCGGATGGCACCCTTTTTGCGGGGCGCATTGGCCGTAAGCCGGTCCAGCATGGGCAGCGCAAAAGCAGCCGTCTTGCCGGTACCGGTCTGGGCGCAGCCCATCAGATCCCGGCCGGACAGCACTGGCGGGATCGCCGCCGCCTGAATGGGCGACGGGGTCTCATAGCCTGCCTCCTGCACAGCGCGCAGAAGTGGGGCGGACAGATTCAATTCTTTAAATGTCATGGTTCTCCAATAATTATTCCGTAATTTTCCGGCACTCCACATAGTACCGCTTTTCTTCTGCGTGGCCCATGCTGAAGGTCTTGCGCGGCAGCACGCCGCCCATCACAACGCCTTTGAACAGGTCACTCTTGGCAAACGGCGGCATCAGGAATGCCACAGCACCTTTTTTGCACAGGGCGCGCACAGCAGGCTCGTCGTGCACATAGTCCACGCGGGCTTCCTTGTGGTGCTCAAGATAGTATTCGATAAATTCGTCAATGGTGCCCACGGTCAGCGGTGCGGTCGGGTCCTCAAAGCTGAGCACGTTGGACATGTGCGGCCCGGCCAGCGTGAAGGGCTGCTGCTTGCTGCCGCCAAAGCTGCAGCCGGCCATATTGGAATCGCTCCAGGTGATCAGGCTCAGCAGCACCGCTGCGCAGTCCACATTGAACAGCACGCGGTGGATCGGCTCGATCTCGATCGCAGGCGAGTGCACATTGCACACCTCGGCCAGACACCAGCGGGCCGGATGGTTTGCTGCCTGCTCCGGTGTGAGTGTCTTTTTCAGCTCCTCCCAGCAGGCCTTTGCAGTGGCCAGCGAGTGGTTGCCGTCGCCCACGGCCAGCGTCAGCGGGTCGCGGCGGGTGGCATCCGGATACTTTTTGTCGAATTCTTCCTGACTGCCCAGCACAGCCAGCGCATCTTCGATCTGCGCAATGAGGGCAGGGTCTTCCACAGCCCAGCCCGCAATGTGGCCACCGTTCAGCATCAATTCGCCCTCGTACACCTTGGGCAGTTCGGCTTTATGCGCCGCCACCGGCTCGATGAGGGTGCAGCCGGGGTCGTCCGCCAGCATCATGATGTGGGGCGTTTCCAGCGCGGCACCGGTGCGCACCTTCATGCGGGGCGGGATGCGGCTTTCCACGGTGCTTTCGCTGGGACGCACCGTACATTTCTCGCCCCGGCGGTAGCTGTAGGCTTCCAGATCCACCATGCCCACAAGGCCCTGCCGCACCTTACCGCTCTGCTCGGTGCGCTCCACGTAAACAAAGCCGTCCACCGCGCGAGTCAGCACGTTCCGGGCATAGTCATCCATGGTGGCATGGATCTTCTCAATGCGTGCATCGGCATCGCCGTCTTCCAGATAGACCTCCGGCAGGATCATGTTCAGGGTGCTTGGGCTGCCTGCCGCGGCAGCCTCGGCTTTCTGCCAGTAATCCCGGTCACTGGTGAACTGATCGCAGGCAATGCAGCCCCACTTTTCCAGTGGGATCTGCTCCGAAGGCAGAAGGATGTGGGCCGGTGCAAAGCAGGATTTGGTATTCATAGCAGATTCCTCCCTCTTATAAAACCAGAGACGTTACTGGAAAATGTCGGCGCTGTGCAGCACCAGATGCTGCACGCCCTGTCCGGCGGCAGACTGCTGCAGTGCGGTGCGGCTGTCGGCGTCCATCGCCTTGTCTGCCGTCACCAGCAGGTTGTCCATGCCCAGCGTCACAGCGGGCACATCCAGCGACACGCTGTTGGTATTGCACTGATCCAGCGTGTAGCTGAACCACAGGGTCATGCTGCCCGCAAAGCGGCTCTGCAGGGCGGCGATATCCGCCTTGAGCTGATCCGCGCGGGAAACGCCGCTGGTTTCGCCGTAGTCCTGTTTGCGGCTGAGCTTCGGGAACTGGACATTGGTCAGGACTACCTGCTCAAAGCCCATGCCCTGCACCTCGGCTACCAGATCGCCTACATATTCCACTGCCGCAGCGGAGTAGGGATTCAGCCATGCATTGCCGTCCTTCTGGGCGTCCAGCCACAGGCCGTCGCCGTAGTGGATGGCCATGCTGCGGTCGGTGCGGGAGGAGATGGGGTCCTTGAAGGCTGCAAGCTGGGCCACAGGGATCACGCCCTCTTCCCGGAAGATGGCCGCGATGCGGGCCGGGTCCACGGTGGTTTCGGCAATGCTCTGGGCGGCAGCCGGCACCTGCGAAGCGTAGCAGATGCTGCCATCCGGTGTTTTCAGGGTCACAAGGCCGTAATCCGCTCCCTGCGCCTTGAGCTGCTGCGCCGCTGCACGGATGGCCGCATCATCGGCAAGAGTGCTCACATCCACTGCGGCCCAGCTGCCGCCGGTAATGGCCTTGCCGTCCAGCTCCTTGGGCTGTTCCGGCTCCGGCTGGGACGAAGCCGCTTCCTGTACCGCCGAGGATGCAGCTGCTTCGGACGAGGCGGCTGCGCGGGATGCCGATTCAGCTTCCAGATCACGGTTCTTCACCACAGTATACCAGGTGTGGGTAGCCCAGTCCAGCACGTGGGGTGCTGCCAGCCAGGCTGCGCCCAGCACCGCCAGCACCAGCACCACGATGCCGATGCCTTTTTTGATGCGTGTACCGCGGCTGTAGAAGCTGCGGCGGTAGCGCTTGACCTTCTGACGTTTATACTTTGCCATTGTCGATTCTCCTCCCTGCCAATGTTACAGGATCACAGAATGTCCGGTGAAACCATAGATTGCCAGTGCCAGCACGCCGATATACACCAGCGTGATGGGCAGGCCGCGGAATGCTTCCGGGATGGCCTTGCTGCGCAGGCGATGGCGGGCTTCCGTTACCAGCAGCACCGCCAGCACATAGCCAAGGCCGCTGCCAAGGCCAAAGCCAAGGCTCTGCCCCAGCGTAAAGCTCTGGGTGCGCTCCACCAGTACAGTGCCCAGCACACAGCTGTTCAGGCCCGCCAGCGGCACGATGCGCAGCAATGCGCTGCGGTGCGGCAGGCCCTTCGCCAGCCACAGCACGGCGTGCTCCAGAACGCACACCACGGCAATGCTGGCAACATACACCAGCGGGCGCAGCTGGGCACGGTTTGCCAGCGGCGCGATCCGGCTGCCGGCATACCACGCAAACGGCGTTACCAGCACCTGCGTGATGCACAGCTGCATACCAAACAGCCAGCTGCTGGTGCGGTCATCGCCCACCAGCTGCACCAGACGCGAAACGCCCAGTGCACGGGTAAAGACGGCGTTCTGCGCGAACACCGCCAGCAGTGCATAGCTGAAGAACACTGCGCTTGTTGTTACAACATCTCTCATTGTTCGCGGTCCGCCTCCTTCTGGGAATGCACATCCACAAGGTTGCGTGCCTCTTTGGTGAGATATGCCTTGCGCTTTTGGGCCAGTGCACGCCATACGGCGCACAGCACGCCCAGCACGATAAAGCCGCCTGCCGGCATGCTTGCCATGGGCAGCACCGGGCGGCTGACAACCACACCGAACATGGTGCCTGCGGCCAGCCATTCACGGATGCAGCCCAGCAGCACCAGCAGCAAAGCATAGCCCACCGTGATGCGCAGGCCCTTGGAGACAGCCTTGCGCACCGTCTCCTGCACGCGGCCAAAGCGGTAGGTCAGCAGCGGCTCCACCGTGAGCAGGGGCAGGTAGATGCCAAGGCTCAGCAGGCTGGTGCTGAACAGCATATTCAGGATGGGATACACCGCCAGATACACCACCGCCGTGCTGAAGCCGTACACCAGTGCACGGGGCAGCAGCTTTTTCTGCAGCGTTTCCGGGGCGGGGTCCTCGTCGTGCAGGGGCACAAGGCGGCTCAGCAGACAGGCCAGCACGCGGGAGGGCACCAGCAGCAGCGCCACCGCCACCGCCAGCATCACCGCATTCTGGCCGCTGGTGGCAAGCACCACCAGCGGGGCAAGGCCCATGCCCTGCATGACCACCGGGTTATTCAGAAACACACGGTCGTGGTGGGCAAACTTGTTGGGATCTTTTACGATCAGTTCAGCCGTTGCGCGTCTCATTGTGCTTCCCCCTTTCCGGCATCTGCCTGCAGATGGGTCAGGTGATACAGCTTTGCCTCGGTGCGGTCGATCCATGCCGACACACTGTTGACCGCCAGCAGCGCAAAGCACACACCGGTCTCGTACACGCCATAGTAGCGGAAGCCCATGCTCACAACGCCCACCAGCACGCCGTACAGCACACGACCCATGCGGTGGTGCACGCAGGTGTAAGGCTCGTTGATCAGGAACACCGCGCTGAACAGGATCGCGCCAGTCAGCAGCTCATCCCGCACACACTGCAGGCGGGGCAGGATATTTGACAGCACGGCACTGTCGGCAAGGCCCGCCTGCCGCGGGAAGAGGAACGCAATGACCGCACAGGTCACAAGAAAGCTGATCGATGCAGACATGTGGGCATCCTTCTGGGTCCACAAAAACAGGCCGCAGGCAAGGATCACCAGCGCAGCGCCGGTGCCCATGGGAGCAGCATATTCGCCCAGACCCAGCGCCAGCGAGCCGATGTTCAGCATGCCGCCGCTGCGCAGGGTGTCCTCAATGGCGCTGGAGACCGGCACCATGGAAGCGTCCCACAAAGGGATGTTCGTATAGGGCTGCGGATAGCGGAACACCTGTTCCGGCCATGACACTGCCGCCACCACATAGCCCACAGCAGCCGGGTTGAAGGGGTAGCTGCCGTAGCCGCCAAAGATCTCCTTGCCGATCAGCACACCGGCAAGCACTGCGGCGATCAGAACATAGATATCCACCGTCACCGGCATCAGCAGGGCAATGACGAGCGCAAAGCTCTCGTTGGAAAAGTCACTGCCCTGATACACGCGGCGGCGCAGCAGCGAAACGAGACGGTCGCACAGGTTACCGGTAAGCACCGCAATGCCGCACAGCAGCAGCGGGCGCACACCGTACAGAAAACAGGCCATGCACAGCACCGGCACCGCCATAAAGCAGATATGCTTATAGTAGCGGCCGGTCTTCTGGAGCTGTGCCTCCTGCTCCCGGATCAAAGATTCATCCATAAATGGTTATCCTTTCAAAGGCTGGCGAGGTGCTGCACGGCTGCAGCAGGGTCTGCCGCGCCGAACACTGCACTGCCCGCCACCAGAATATCAGCGCCCGCTTCCACGCACTGGGGCGCGGTGGCATTGTCCACGCCGCCGTCCACTTCCAGCAGATAGTGTGCGCCGCGCGCTTCGCGCTCTGCCTTGAGCCAGCGCAGCTTGTCCAGCGCCGAGGGCATGAACTTCTGCCCGCCGAAGCCGGGCTCCACGCTCATCACCAGCACAAGATCCAGCTGGTCAAGATACGGTGCCAGCGCCTGCGGCTCGGTGCCGGGCTTGATGGTCAGCCCCACCTTGCAGCCCAGCGCCCGGACGGCATCGATGGTGGCCTGGATATCGTCCTCGCACTCAAGGTGGAAGTTGTACAGGGTGGCACCGGCTTTGATGAAGGCTTCCGCATACTGCAGCGGATGGCTGATCATCAGGTGCACATCATAAAAGGCATCCGGCAGATTTTTGTGCAGGCTCTTGAGCACCGGCACGCCAAAGCTGATGTTGGGCACAAAGTGGCCGTCCATCACGTCGTAATGCAGCATCTGTGCACCGGCATCCAGCACCATGCGGCAGTCTGCACCCAGTTTGCCAAAATCAGCGGAAAGGATCGAAGGACTTACGATTGCCATATTCTATCTTTACGCTCCGTTATTTTATAATTTCTTATTCCCATTTGTCCCATTATGCTGGCGGTTTCAAACCGCAAAAACAGCATGGGCATGGTTATCTTTTAGTTTACATGAAAACGAGCAAAAAATCAAACCCGCCAATGGCTTTTTCACGGAAATGACGTATTTGGAAAGATCTGTCCATTTGCGAAGTAAACTCCCTCAGTCAAAGCCTGACGGCTTTGCCAGCTCCCTCGGAGAGGGAGCCTCTGGCACGCCCGGAAGATTTGCACTTTAACCGGAAGCTTTACCGCCATGCCAAGGGCCCCATCCCAGAGGGGGCTGGAATTGAGCGCAGCGAGATGACTGGGGGAGTTTCATCGGCGGCAAAGTTTCCCCACGCCAAAACAGCCAGACCGCCCCGGGTCCGGGGCCGTCTGGCTGGAAGTTCATTCTACGGGCTTCATGCTTGCAGGGTCTTCCACGGTGGGTTCACCGCCGGCTTCGTCCGGCAGGCGCTTCATGCCGCCGGGATTCGGGGCCACCGTGGGCAGGGTGAACACGAACCGGCACCACTCGCCCTGCTGGCTCTCCACCCGGATCTGCCCGCCAGAAAGGTTCACCAGCACCTTGCAGATGTTCAGGCCAAGGCCAGCGCCCCGGGCGTGCAGGCCGCGGGAGCGGTCCTCCTTGTAGAACCGCTGGAACACGTAGGGCAGCGCTTCCGGGCTGATGCCCTGACCGGAATTCCAGATGGAGATCTCGGCTTCCGGGCCAAGCTTTTCCACCCCGAAGCGGATGGTGCCGCCCGCAGGCGTAAACTTGATGGCGTTGTCCAGCAGGTTATACACCACCTGATGGATCAGGTCGGGGTCGGCGTAGACCAGCACCTTTTCGTCCATGGTCAAGCCGTCGATGTCGATCATGCCGTCGTTGATGCGCTGCTCTGCCGAGAGCGCCACGCCGGTGATGGTCTCCCAGATGTTGAACATCCGGGCATTCACCTGATATTCGCCGCTTTCCAGCTTGGAAAGATCCAGCATGTTCTGGATGAGCCGTGCCAGACGGCCCGTTTCCTCACTGACCAGCTGCAGGTAGTGGTTCTGCATATCCGGCGGGATGGTGCCGTCCAGAATGCCGTCCACAAAGCCCTTGATGGTGGTCATGGGGGTGCGCAGCTCGTGGGCGATGTTGCCCATGAACTGACCGCGGGAGTTGTCGTTCATCTGGATGTTGTCTGCCATGCGGTTGAAGGTGCGGGCAAGGTCGGCTGCCTCGCCTTCGCCTTCCACCCCCTCCACACGGACGGAAAGATCACCGCCGCCAAAGCGCTGGGCGGCATCCGTCACCTTCTGCAGCGGGTCGGTGAGCTGGCGCATCAGGATCTTGGTCAGGATGCTGGCACACAGCAGCATCACGCAGGCCGACAGCAGGAAGTTGGACCAGAACTGCTGCTTGAACTGGGTCAGTTGCTCGCCGGAAGAGCACAGGAACAGGTAGCCGCTGGGCTGGCCGTTCTCATTGCGCATTTCGCTGACCGTGATGTAGCTTTTCCCGTCCAGCATGCCGCCAAGCGTGCCGAACACATGGTAGTAATCCGCATCGGAAGCGTCGATCTTCTCCATCATTTCTTCCGGCACGGTCAGGCTCTCCAGCTTGTCCGGGCTGGAGGCGATCATCACCCGGCCGTCGTTGTCGGTAAAGAACAGATAGGCCTCTGCGCTCTCGCCGATGATCTCCAGCTTGGTGCTCAGTGCGTCCAGCTCATCGCCTTCCGGCAGCTCCGCCTGCTGGACCAGATACTGGGCCGTGCGCTGGGTGACACCCACCACCTGATCCAGTGTTTCGTAGCGGTCCTTGGCGAAGTAGTTCTTGAACAGCACCCACTCCGAAGCGCCCATCAGCACGATGCCCAGCACCATCAGGGTGGACACCAGCGAGAAGAATGCCACCGAGATACTTTTGCGCATTACTGACGCACCTCGAACTTATAGCCCACGCCCCATACGGTCTTCAGCTCCCATTTGTCGGAAGCACCGGCCAGCTTCTCGCGCAGGCGCTTGACATGCACATCAATGGTGCGGCTGTCGCCGTAATACTCAAAGCCCCACACCTCGTCCAGCAGCTGGTCACGGGTGTAGACGCGGTTCGGATGGGAGGCCAGACAGTTCAGCAGTTCCAGCTCCTTGGGGGGAGCCTCCACCACCTTGCCCTTGACCCGCAGCTCATAGCTGTTCATGTCCAGACGCAGGTTGTCGAATTCGATCACGCCCTCGGTGCTCTCGGCAGCAGCCGTGGTGGTCTGGCAGCGGCGCAGCACCGCCTTGATGCGGGCCACCACTTCCTTGGCATCAAAGGGCTTTACCATGTAATCGTCTGCACCCAGCTCCAAACCCAACACCTTATCAAAGGTCTCGCCCTTGGCCGTGAGCATCATCACCGGGGTGTTGCCCGCCTTGCGGATGCGGCGGCACACTTCCAGACCGTCCATCTTGGGCATCATCACGTCCAGCAGCACCATATCGGGCTTGACCTGATTGAACTTTTCCAGACCTTCTTCGCCATCGTTTGCCACCGTGACCTGATAGCCCTCCTTGGTCAGGTACAGCCGCAGCAGCTCGCAGATATTGGTATCGTCGTCCACAACGAGGATCTTTTCGTTGGCCATAATGATCTCCTCCCATTTTATCGGATGCCCGCCGGGGCAGGCAGAGCAGCAAAGTATTCCACTTCTTATTATACGGAAGAGTTATGACAAAATAAAGAAGGATTTGTATGATTTTTTCACAATTCCGGCCCGGCCTTACTCGATCATCAGCCGGATGATCTCCTCATTGGTCTCCTTCATGCCGTCCTTGCCCAGACGGCCGATGCCCTTGATGGTGGTCTCGATGTCCTTCATCACGATGCCGTCGCCGCCCTTGAACTCCTGATGGCACTTGTACATGTTGTAGCCAAGCAAGGCCGCGTCCACCGAGGATGCGATCTTTGCCGCGCAGGAGGCCTTTGCGCCGTCGCACACGATGCCGGACACGATGGCCAGCGCATTGACCACCGTGTGGATGGCGGCCTGATAGCCGTCGCCGCACAGATATACGATGCCCGCGCCAGCGCCCGCACCGGCGCTGACTGCGCCGCAGTAGGCGGACAGGGTGCCGATGCCGGTCTTTTCGTGGATGGCCACCAGATTGGAAATGATGAGGGCACGGTAAAGCTTTTCCTTGCCGCTGTGCAGCTCCTTGGCATATTCAACGAGCGGCACCGAGCAGGTGATGCCCTGATTGCCGCTGCCGGAGTTGATGATGACCGGCAGCTCACAGCCGTTCATGCGGGCATCCGAACCGGCGGCCGCCTTGGCCTTGGCCCGGATAGACACATCGTTGCCGTAGGTAGAAAGCAGCACCCGGCCGATGTTCGCGCCATAGTCGCCCAGAAGGCCCTCCTCTGCAATGGCGTTGTTATAGCGGATCTGGCGTTCCAGCAGGTCCGCCACATCCTGCAGGTCGGCCGTCTCGGCAAAGTCCCAGATGTCCTTCATGTTCAGCAGGCTGCGGTCGGCCCGGCTGTCCCGCCGGGCCTCCTCGTTCAGCAGCGGCTTTTCGTAGAGCACCCGGCCATTCTTTTCGATCAGGCAGATGTTGGTGTGAAAATCCGCAATGCGCACCTTTGCGTAGGAATCCCCGCTGCACTCGGTAACGATGATATCGAACACATGCCCCTGCTCGATGTGCTGGATGGAAATGGGCACCGTCTGCATGTAATCCCGGATGGCAGCCTTCTTGTCCTCGCTGACCTCGGAGATGACTTCCAGCTCTCTGTCTGCCGAACCGGCAATGATGCCCGCTGCCACAGCGGCTTCCATGCCTTTCAGGTGGCCGGTGTTGGGCACGATGACGCTCTTCACATTCTTAATAATGCTGCCGCTCACCTGCAGCTGCACGCTCTCGGGCAGTGCGCCCAGCACCTCGCGTGCCCGGGCCGCGGCATAAGCCAGTGCAATGGGCTCTGTGCAGCCCATTGCCGGGATGAGCTCCTCTTTTAATATTTCTACATACGCCTGATAGCGCGGATCACTGCATTCCATAGACGGGTCCCTGCCTTTCCTGTCGATTCAATATTTACCAACAGGAATAGTATACTATAGAACCCGCGCAATGTAAAACAAATTCTTCCCCGCCCGCAGGACCGGCTATTGCAAAGCGCAAACCGCAGAAGTAGAATAGGAGCATCCAAACCGATAAATCCATGGAGGGTCTTCCAATGATCGAAAAAGAAGTACAGGAGCTGCTGTCCTTCATTGACAGCAATCCTACCGCATACCACACCACTGCATCCGTCCGGAACATTCTGCTGAAGGAGGGCTTTTCCGAGCTGCTGGAGAGCCGCCGGTGGCAGCTGGAACCCGGCAGGAGCTATTTCGTCTGCCGCAACGGCTCCAGCATCCTTGCGTTCCGCATGGGAGAGCAGCTGGAAAACTACAGCTTCAACGTGGCCGCTGCCCACACGGATTCCCCCTGCTTCCGCATCAAGGAAAACGCCGAGATCCACATGGGCCGGAAGTACACCAAGCTGAACACCGAGGGCTACGGCGGCATGATCTGCTCCACATGGATGGACAGGCCGCTGTCGGTGGCAGGCCGCGTACTGATAAAGGAGAACGATGCCATCACCTCCCGCCTGCTCACGCTGGACCGCGACCTGCTGATGATCCCCAGCGTGGCCATCCATATGAACCGCGAGGTCAACGACAAGGCTTCCTACAACAAGCAGGTGGATATGCTGCCCCTGCTGGGCGGTGCCGCCGAGGAAGGCGTGCTGAAAAAGCTGATCGCCGCTGAGCTGCAGGTCGCAGAAGACCAGATCCTTGGCAGCGACCTTTTCCTCTGCATCCGCGAAAAGGCCGCCGTCTGGGGCTGCAATGAGGAGTTCATCTCCTCCGGCCGTCTGGATGACCAGCAGTGCGTGTTCGGCATCCTGAAGGGTTTTCTGAACGCGCACTGCGCCCAGTCCATCAATGTTGCCGCCTTTTTCGACAACGAAGAAGTGGGCTCCGGCACCAAGCAGGGCGCGGCTTCCACCTTCCTGTACGACGTTCTGCACCGCATCGCGCAGAACGTCTGCCCCGGCGATGAGGACTTCCACCGTGCGGTGGCCTCCAGCTTCATGTTCAGCGCCGACAACGCCCACGCCGTGCACCCCAACCACCCGGAATACACCGATGTGAACAACTGCACCTACATGAACGAGGGCGTTGTGGTCAAGGTGCACGCCGGCCAGAAGTATACCAGCGACGGCATGAGCATAGCCGTTGCCAAAGAGCTTGCCGCCCGCGCCGGTGTCCCGCTGCAGTATTTTGCCAACCGTTCCGATAAGGTCGGCGGAAGCACTCTGGGCAACCTTGCCATGGCACAGGTATCCATGAACTGCGTGGACATCGGCCTGCCGCAGCTGGCCATGCACTCCTGCTACGAGACCGCCGGTGCCCGGGACATCATTTCTCTCATCCGGCTGATGGAGGAATTCTACGCCAGCCATTTTGAGGAGACCGCATCCGGCACCCTTACCATCTGCAAGTAAGACCCGTACAACCTGAATCATAAGGACTGCCCGTGGAAAAGCAGCACTGCTTTTCCACGGGCGGCTTTTCGTTTCCACTTAAGTGAGTATTGAGAAAAAACGTCCATTGTGCTACAATTATCCTGTTATAATATCGCTTTTTACCGCAGCGTAAAATCTTTTTCGCAAGGAGTATAATAAAATGAAATTAGGTATCGTCGGCCTGCCGAACGTCGGCAAGTCCACTCTGTTCAATGCCATCACCTCCACCAAGAACGCAGAAGCCGCAAACTATCCTTTCTGCACCATCGAGCCGAACAGCGGCATCGTAGCCGTGCCGGACAAGCGTCTGGACAAGCTGGCCGAGATCTGGCAGACCAATAAAAAGACCCCTGCCATCGTGGAGTTCGTGGATATCGCGGGCCTTGTAAAGGGTGCCAGCCAGGGTGCAGGCCTTGGCAACAAGTTCCTGGGCCACATCCGCGAGTGCGACGCCATTGTGCATGTGGTGCGCTGCTTTGACGATGACAACATCATCCATGTGGTGGAGGATGTTTCCAAGGCTGAGGCCGTGGACCCCATTGCTGACATCGATGCCATCGACTACGAGCTGATCCTGTCCGACCTTGAGGTGGTGCAGAACCGCGCAGGCCGCATGGCAAAGGCTGCCAAGAGCGGCAACAACAAGGGTGCTGCCGCCGAAGCCGCATGGCTGCAGCAGCTGGCCGACCACCTGAGCGCCGGCAAGCCTGCCCGCAGCTTCGATTTTGACGAGGGCGATGCCGAGCAGCAAGCTGTGCTGCATGAAATGGGCCTGCTGAGCGCAAAGCCGGTGCTGTACGCCTGCAACGTGGGCGAGGACGACCTGATGGAGGGCATCGAAAACAACAAGTATGTCCCGCTGGTGGCCGCACGCGCCAAGGAAGAGGGCGCACGCTACATTCCCATCTGCGCCAAGACCGAGGAGGATATCGCCGACTACTCTCCCGAGGAAAAGAAGGCTTTCCTGGCTGAAATGGGCATTGAAGCCAGTGGTCTGGACAACCTCATCACTGCCAGCTATGATCTGCTGGGCCTGATCTCCTTCCTGACCGACGGCAAGAAGGAGTGCCGCGCATGGACCATCCGCAAGGGCACCAAAGCACCGCAGGCTGCTGGCAAGATCCACAGCGATTTCGAGCGCGGCTTCATCCGTGCCAGCGTCATTGGCTACAGCGATCTGGAAGCCAACAACTTCGATTACGCCGCCGTCAAGGCCAAGGGTCTGCAGCGCACCGAGGGCAAGGAATACGTTGTCAACGATGGCGATGTGATCGAGTTCCTGTTCAACGTCTGATTTTCGGCAAAGATGTCACTTCCGGTTTCGCCCCTTCCCGTGAAAAAGTAAGTTTCAAAAGCCCGCAGGCTTTTGGAACTTACAAAATTAAAAATAACTTTCCGCTATATATGGCCAGAGCGCACGCGTCGGCCATTTAAAATCGTAAAAGAGGTTTCCTATGATTTTCGGTATTATGGGCGCAATGCCCGATGAAGTCGATCAGCTGTGTGCAAAGCTGGAAAACGTCACCGTGGAGCCCTACGGCGGCGTGGATTACCACAAGGGCACGCTGGCCGGCAAACAGGTGGTGGTGTGCTGTGCCGGCATGGGCAAGGCCAATGCCGCCGCCACCACGCAGGTGCTCATCACAAAATTCGGCGCGGAGAAGATCATCTTCTCCGGCATCGCAGGCAATATGACCTCGAAGATCGGCATTGGTGATGTGGTTATCGGCAAGACCGTGCTGTACCACGACGCACAGCTGGATATGATCTGCCAGAACCCGCCGTTTCTCAAGGAATACACCGGCGACCCGGAGCTGATCGCTGCCGCCGAAAAAGCCTGCGCCGAAGCGGGTGTGAAGGCTCTGGTGGGCAAGATCGCCACCGGCGACCTGTTTGTGGGCGACAGTGAAACCAAGGCTGCCATTGAAGCCAAATGCGCCCCCGACTGCGTGGAGATGGAAGGTGCCGCTGTGAGCCAGATCGCCGCCAAGAACGGTGTGCCCTGCGTCATCCTGCGCGCCATGAGCGACAACGCTGACGAGGACGGCCACGAGGTGCTGGTGGTGAAAAAGTTCAGCATTGCGGAATATGTAGCCACTGCCACCAAGATCGTGGCAGCAATGGTGGAAGCACTGTAAAAAAGAACCCTCTCAGTCAATGCTTCGCATTGCCAGCTCCCCCGAAAGGGGGAGCTTTTGACATTCCGGAAACGTTTTCCGTTTTGCCAATGGCTCGCCCTTCGGGAGAGCTGGCGAACAAAGTGAGCCTGAGAGGGTTTTCTTTTACAAGAACTGTTCCAGCTTTACCCGGCTATCCTCCTGAAACTCCTGCAGTCTTTGGGCAAGGCGCTTTGCGCCGGGCGCGGCATTGGGGTAATCCTTCTGGGCCTTTACGCAGTCCACCACCCCCATGCCGCTGCCCTGCGTGAGCATCTCGGCCAGATTGCGGGTGGACTTGTCCGTGAGGGTCTTCATACTGATGCCCATTTTCGTGTTCAGCTTTGCCATGGCGCTCTGCCCCTGCGCGGTGCCGCCGCAGGCCTCGATGGCGGTGTGCGCTTCCTGATTGAGCTGGTGGTACACATTGCGCTGGCGCAGCAGCTCGGCCTTGAACTGCACATCGTCGGTCATCGGCACGATCTGTTCCAAGGTGTTCTTGCCCATCTCGGTATTCTGCACCACGGCTTCCAGCAGGTTCAGGTTGTCGTTTTTCTGGTTTTCCATACAAAAAATCCCCCTTCTGGCCTTAGTCTGCGCCAAAAGGGGGATTTTATACGCTGGTTTTATTCTGCACGCATCTGATCGCCGCCGGCGTTCTGTGCCTCCCGCAGGCGTGCGTCGCACAGCTCGTACAGCGCCTGCCAGTTCTTTGCAGAGACATCCTCCAGCCCGGCTGCGCCGCAGCTCAAGGTAAAGGGCACCCGGCGCATCATGCCGGTGGTGGTGATGCATTCCCGGGGCATCTGCCGATACAGGTTCTGCATTTCCTCTGCCAGCTGCTTGCCGTCGGCGTCCAGACAGCCCACCGCAAAGATGCTGCCGGTCAGGCGGCAGACCACGCGGGTCGCAGGGGTATCAAAGCTCTTTTTCCACTGGTTGCCCACAAAGCAGTGCAGCTGGTCCATCACAGGCTGGCCGTAGGTATCCCGCAGCTTCTGGCCGTTGTCGATGCTCACCAGTGCCACGGCCGCCTTGCGGCCCTGCGCTGCACACTGTTCCAGCTTTTGGGCAAACACCGTTTCCAGATAGCGGCGGTTGTACACGCCGGTAAGGAAATCGTGGCTCATATCCTCGCGGCACAGTTCCCGCTCCCGGGGCGTCATGCGCTCTTCCGGCAGCACATTGCCTGCCAGCGGTGCGCACATTTCCAGCTCCCAGCATTTGCCGTCCGCTTCCACTCTGCGGTGCAGCACACAGTCCACACGGCCATTGCGCAGCTCGTAGTCCACCCGCAGGCCATCGTCCTGCCAGCCGTCACAAAGCGGTGCTTCGGTCAGGGTCACTGCCTCAAATACGGCCTGCGCTGAGCGCGCAAGTTCCCGTAGATCCTGCTCGGTACATTCTTTCTTCATGTATTTTTCCCCATCATCTGCGCACGCGGCGCTCCCGTATCCCGCGTGCAGTCACCTGTTCCCCATACGTTCAGGAACCATCTGCCGCATTATGCATCCCGCGCCCGCCCTGTTTCCGGAAATGCCGGGAACGCATCAGGTAAAGAAAAATGGCATAATGCCGCTTTAGCAACATTATACCATTCAGCTTCCGATTTTACCAGCAAAACGCACAATTTTCTGCCGGAGTTTTTACATTTTCGTCAAATTGCCAAGCTCCCGCCGCTCTGTGCCTTCTGTTTATACGCGGCAGTACACACTGCACTCGTCGTGGATGGTCTTGGCCAGTGCCTTGGCGGCAAAGCCGTCAGCGGCGCGCCATGCCCAGTTTCCGCCCAGCTTGCCGGGGGTATTCAGGTGTGCTTCCGCACCCAGACCCAGCCAGTCGTACATGGGGATGATGGCCCGGTCAGCCACCGACCCCAGCGCTGCGCGCAGCAGAGCGATGCGGACATCATCGATCCGGATGGCCGCCAGCTCCTTTACGGTGGGCTTTACGCCGGTCAGGTGCAGATAAGCGGCAGCGGCAGCCTTTTCCTTTTCGGAAGCGCCGTTCTCCCACCAGTCGGTCAGGGTGGTGTTATCGTGGGTGCCGGGATACACTACGCTGTTCTTGACGTGGTTGTGGGGCAGATACTCGCTGTCCCCGCCGCCAAAGGCGAACTGCAGCACCTTCATGCCCGGGAAGGTGCTGTCGGCCAGCAGCTTTCGCACGCTGGGGAACAGTTCACCCAGATCCTCGGCAATGATGGGCAGCTTGCCAAGGGCAGCTTCCAGCGCATCGAACAGCTCCATGCCGGGGCCGTTCTCCCACTTGCCGGTGCGGGCGGTGGTGCTGTCCGCCGGGATGGCCCAATAGGTATCGAAGCCGCGGAAGTGGTCGATGCGCAGCAGGTCGTAGATGCCCAGTGCGTGGCGCACCCGGCGCACCCACCACGCGTAGCCGGTCTTTTTGTGGTAGGCCCAGTTGTACAGCGGGTTGCCCCACAGCTGACCGTCGGCAGAGAAGTAATCCGGCGGGCAGCCCGCCACACGGGCAAAGCCGCCGTCGGCATCCAGCTCAAACAGCGCGCCGCCCACCCATGCATCCACCGAGTCGGCAGAGACATAGATGGGGATGTCGCCCAAAATCTGCACGTCCTTTTTGTTGGCGTAGGCCTTCACCGCCTGCCACTGGGCCGCAAACTTGTACTGCACGAACTTCCAGAAGCCGATCTCTTCCTCGTTTTCGGCGGCAAAGGCAGCAAGGGCCTTCTTGTCGCGCAGGCGGTAGGGCTTGTCCCACTCCACCCAGTTCTTCATGCCGTTGGCCACTTTCAGGGCCATGTACAGGGCATAGTCGTCCAGCCATTCCTCATTGGCGAGGGTAAAGGCATAGTAATCATCCGGGAAGTAATAGCTGCAGCCGTGCAGCCCAGTGCACTGCTTGCGCCATGCGGCGTAGGCGGTGCGCAGGACTTTAAAGCGGCTCACATACAAAGTGCCGTAGTCCACCTCTTTGGGGTCTGTGCCCCATTTTTCGGCCTTGAGCTGGGCGGCGGTGAGCAGGCCTTCTTCCTTCAAAGCGTCGAGGTCGATAAAATAGGGGTTGCCCGCAAAGGCCGAGCAGCTCTGATAGGGGCTGTCACCGTAGCCGGTGGGACTGAGCGGCAGGATCTGCCAGATCTTCTGGCCCGCTTGTGCCAGAAAATCCACAAACTTGAATGCTTCCTTGCCAAAACAGCCAATACCGTAAGGGCCGGGCAGGCTGGACACCGGCATCAGGATTCCACTTTCACGCATGCTATTACCTTCCTCATTTTTAACATTTTATGGGAATATCGTTGTTTCTTATCATAACATATCCGCAGACTATTTTCCACAGGCAAAAAACGTGGTATACTTATTTTTAAACTGGGTGTGTATCCCTTTTTCGATTTTAAATAGCCTCCGCTTTCGCTCTGGCTATGTTCAGCGGAATCCAGATTTTTTATTTCGCGTTTGTCGCGGCCTGCGGAACTTGTCGGGGCAAGGCCCCGCCATCTGCTGACGCAGACCGCTCGCCGCTTAAAAGCCCCACCGGGGCTTTCATTGCTGCGCAAACGCGGGCCGCTCCAAACGCATTTTCACCAGAAGGGCCGAAACCGGCAGATGCAGTAAAATCTCTTTTGTTGTTGGCCTTTACGGCCCCTTGCGTGAAAAAGCAGAATTGGAACGACCGCAGTCGTTCCAATTCTGCAAAAATAAAAATAAATTTTCCGCTGAATATGGCCAGAGCCTGCGGCGGCCATTTTAAATCGTCAAACTGCACCCTGAACAGGAGGTACCCGCGCCATGCAGCGCACAGAAAAATATTTTGAACAGGACGCTTTCCGCACCCAGTGCGAGAGCATCATCCTTGCCGCAGAGCCGGACGAAAAGACCGGCGGCGGGCGCATTGCGCTGGACGGCACGGTGTTCTACCCGGAGGGCGGCGGTCAGCCTGCCGACCGGGGCACCCTGACCCTGCCGGACGGTGCCACGCTGAATGTGACCGATGTGCACGAGCATGACGGCATCCTCTGGCACAGCGTGGACGCTCTGCCGGAAAGCGCTGTTCCCGGCACTGCCGTTTCCGGCTGCATCGACTGGGAATGGCGGTTTGACAAAATGCAGCAGCACACCGGTGAGCACATCCTTTCCGGCATCCTGCACCAGATGTTCGGGGCCGAGAACGTGGGCTTCCACATCGGTTCCGAGGCTGTGCGCATGGACACCAGCGTGCCCATTTCTGCCGAGGGCCTGCAGGCAGCCGAGCTTGCCGCCAACCGCATCGTGTGGCAGGATGTGCCGGTGCTGGTCAGCTACCCCACCCGGGAGGAGCTTGCCGCCCTTGTCTACCGCTCCAAAAAGGAGATCGAAGGGCAGGTGCGCATCGTGACCATTCCCGGTGCGGATGTCTGCGCCTGCTGCGGCACTCACACCCGCACCACCGGACAGGTGGGACAGATCAAAATTCTGGCCAGCGAGAACTACAAGGGCGGCGTGCGGCTGAGCGTGGTGTGCGGCCAGCGGGCATTGCTTGCTGCACAGGCTATGCGCCAGCGGCAGGCAGAGATCGGGGCGCTGCTCTCGGCCAAGGCCGACCAGACCGCTGTGGCGGTGCATCGCGTCTACGATGAGTATACTGCGCTCAAGTTTACACACTTTGGTGTATGTTCTCAGCTGTTCGATGCACTTGCCCAGCTGGCAAACCCCGGTGAGGATGCCATCCGCACAGTGCCCGGCCTTGACCCGGACGGCCTGCACCGGCTGGCGGTGCGCCTGACCGAAGCCACCACCGGTCTCTGCGCCGCCCTGACCCCCACCGAAAAGGGCACCGGCTACTGCATTGCGCAGGCAGACGGCGATGTGCGCGCCCTGACCAAAGCCCTGAACGCCGCCCTGAACGGACGCGGCGGCGGCAAGCCCGGCATCTGTCAGGGCAGCTGCGCCGCTGCACCGGAACAGGTGGAGGAATTTTTAAGAAAGACGAAATAACTCCTTCCGTCATCGCTGCTCGATGCCACTGCTCCCCTTTTTGTCACTTGCGTGACATCTGTTCCTCTCTTTGTCACCTGCAGTGACATTTCTCCCCGGCGCGGGGAGAATCTGTCCCGACCGGGGGAAGTCTTTCCTCTCAGGGGGCTTCTATTGCAAAAACCGAATAGCTTTCCCTCTTATAGTCAAAAAGCTCCCCCTTTCGGGGGAGCTGCCGAGCGAATGCGAGGCTGAGAGGGTTTTACAACATCAAGGAGAACAACAAACTATGAGAATGCGTTTCAAACCCTATGCCCACGACGAGCTGATGGCAGCCGACTTCCATGTGCACGAGCCGCTGATCTGGGGCGGCAAGTGGCACGCCCAGTATGCCCGCCCGGAGCAGCCCTTTGTGCTGGAACTGGGCTGCGGCAAGGGCGGCTTCATCTCCCAGTTGGCCTGCGCCCACCCGGAAAACAACTATCTGGGCATCGATATCACCGATAAGGTGCTCATCCTCGCCAAGCGCAAGATCGAAGCCGCCTATCAGGCTGCAGGCCGCCCCATCGACAACGTGAAGATCATGAGCACCGACATCGAGCGCATCAAGGGGGTCATTACCGCCGAGGATACGGTCAGCCGCATCTACATCAACTTCTGCAATCCGTGGAGCAAGAACGGCTCTTCCCACAAGCACCGCCTCACCTACCCGCGCCAGCTCATCAACTACCGTGAGTTCCTCAAGGACGGCGGCGAGATCTACTTCAAGACCGACGACGATGATCTGTTCCGCGACAGTCTGGAATACTTCCCCGCTTCCGGCTACGACATTGAGTGGATGACCTTTGACCTCCATGAGAACGAGCCGGAGTGGAACATCCGCACCGAACACGAGGGCATGTTCACCGAAATGGGCATCAAGATCAAGGCCCTGATCGCCCGCAAGGACCCGGACCCTGCCAGCGTGACCTGGATCGAGCCGAAGATCCTCAAGCGTCAGGCCCGCGAAGCGGCCGAGGCTGCTGCCAAGGCTGCACAGGAAGGCGAAGGCAATGAATGACCCCTGCGAGATTTGCCTGAACAATGTGCAGGACGAGTACGGCAGCTGGTACTGTGCTCAGGGCAGCTGTCTGGACGAGGACGAGATGGCCCGCTATCTTTCCTGCAGCACGGCTGCCTGCCCGTTCTTTGAGCCGGGCGATGAATACAAGATCGTACAAAAACAGAACTGACCTGCACAGCAGCCTGATTCTCACAGGAGGTGTTTTATGCTCAACTTTCTCACGACCACCACAGTATGCGGCTTTTCGCTGTATCATGTGCTGGCCTTCTTCCTCATTTATTCCTGCACCGGCTGGTGTCTGGAGGTCATCTTTGCCGCCGCCACCACCGGTCAGCTGGTGAACCGCGGCTTTCTCAACGGCCCGGTGTGCCCCATTTACGGCTTCGGCATGATCATTGTGCTGTTCACCCTGACCCCTTTGCAGGACAGCGTCCTGCTGCTGTACATCGGCGGTGTCATCCTGCCCAGTGCGCTGGAACTGGTAGGCGGCTGGGCACTGTATAAGCTCTATCACACCCGCTGGTGGGACTACAGCGACTTTCCCTTCAACATTGGCGGCTACATCTGTCTGGAATTCAGCCTGCTGTGGGGCGTGGGCACGCTGGTGGTCATGCGCATCGTCCACCCGGTCGTCGCCGGTCTTGTGGATATGGTCCCGCCCTTTGTGGGCTTTGTCGTTATGTGTGTGCTCTATGCGGTCTACGCGGCAGACGTAGTCGTTACGGCCTTTGCCGCCTCCGGTCTGGCCAAGACGCTGGATGCCATGGAGCAGCTGGCTGACAGTATCCATGCCGTCAGCGATGCCATGACCCAGCTGCTGGGCACCACCACCCTGAACGCCGACCAGAAGCTGGACGAGCAGCGCCTGCAGCTCAAGCTTGCTGCCGCCGAGGCCCGCGAAGCCGCACCGAAAAAGCGCGCCCTGCGTGAAACGCTGGCCGCCGTCCGTGCCAAGACCGAAGAGGCCCGCGAAGCCGCAAAGCGTGCTTCCGAGATCGCCAAGCTCAACACGGCCGAAGCCGCCAAGGCTGCACAGCTGGCCGCCAAGGGCACGATGGAGCGCGCTGCCGAGCTGCTGCGTCTGGAACAGCTGGCCGAGGAGCTGCAGGCCCGCAGCGATGAAATGCAGGCCCAGCTGCTGCGCACCCCCCGCATCGTTGGCCCGCGCCGCATGCTGCGCGCCTTCCCCGGCCTGAAGCATGGCGTAAAAAAGACCACCCTCAAGGCCCTGCGCCTTGGTCTTGCCCGCCGGGAAAGCCCCGAAGAAGAACCGAAGAAAAACGGCTCCGACACCCGCAAGGATGCCTGAGACCGCTGCCCAAAAGACCGCTGCACAGGAATGCAGCGGTCTTTTTATGCCCCGCCTTCCGGACCCGTCTGGTGTTCCGTTCTTTTTGCCGCAATGTCGCAATGTTTTAAATATCTATTTTCAAAGGTTTAAAATCGTGCTATACTGTTTTCTAAAATGCCATATTTTGTCGAAAACATCCAACAGCGAGGGATTTATCATGTCCGAAGAACTGAAGTTGAATGAAAATGTCGGCGCACTGCAACCCGATGCACTTGCACAGATCGCATCGGTAGACCCCAGCCCGGCCGTAGGCGGTATGCACCGCTTTACTCCGGCCATGCTCAGCCGTCTCAAGAAGCAGCGTCAGCTGCTGAGCGAGCTGGAGCACGCCCTGAAAAATCACGAGTTCTGCTTCTTTCTGCAGCCCAAGTGCAACAGCATGACCCGCGCCATCGTGGGCATGGAAGCACTGGTGCGCTGGAACCACCCCACCCGCGGCTGCGTGCCCCCGTCTGAGTTCATGCCCCTGCTGGAAAGCACCGGCCTTGTGACCCAGCTGGATCAGTACATCTGGGAGTCTGTCTGCAAGACCCTGCACAAGTGGCAGGAGAGCGGCAGCAATCTTGTGCCTGTATCTGTGAACGTTTCTGTGGTGGATATCGTCAATCTGGACGTGCCGCAGATCTTCTCCAACCTTGTGGAAAAGTATCAGCTGGAGCCCAAGCTCCTGCTGGCCGAGATCACCGAGACCATGGTGGCCGAAAACGCTTCTCTGGTGGAAAACACCATCCAGGGCCTGCACCGCAAAGGTTTCTCTGTGATGATGGACGACTTTGGCAGCGGCTATTCTTCGCTGAATATGCTCAAGGACACCAACGTGGATGCCATCAAGCTGGACATGAAGCTCATCGACATGAACCAGCAAAACCGCAGCAAGGGCGTGCAGATCGTGGAATCGGTGGTGGATATGGCCCACCGCCTGAATCTGCCCATCATCGCCGAAGGCGTGGAAACGCCGGAGCAGGTCTCCATGCTGCAGGCCGCCGACTGCCTGTATACGCAGGGCTATTATTTCTACAAGCCCATGCCGGTGGAGAATGCCGAGGCCCTGCTGGCCCAGCCCAACAGCGAGGATTACTGGGATATGCGCCGCGACCTGATGCGCCGCGACCTGATGCGCCATGACCGCCGGGTCCCCGTCTCCGACAGTGAGCAGACCGCACTGGCACTGCAGGCCTACCAGATCTTTGCGGATAATGTGCTGGAGCTTTCCCTGCTGAATCTTTCCACCGGCGAATACCGGGTCATCAAGCGGGATCCACGCCTGCCCGGTGCCGGTTCGGACGCCGAGGAGGACTTTGCCGCTTACTGTGAGCGCATGGTGACGAACAAGGTGATTCACCCGGACGACGCGGAGATGTTCACCGACCAGACCGATCTAGAGGCCCTGCGCTCCGCTGTTTTCAGCACCCAGCAGCCGGAGGCCTACCGCTTCCGCAAAAACGTGTCCGGCCAGTTCGTGTGGATCACCATGGAATTTCTGCCCTGCCGCAACTGCTGCGCCCAGAACCCATGGGCCACCGTGGTGGTGCGTGAGGATGCACAGGCCGACCATCTCAGCGAGGAGCTGGACTTCTCCTACAGCCACGACACCCTGACTGGCCTGCTGAACCGCAGCCTCTTCGAGACCGATCTGCGGACGCTGCAGTCCAGCGAATACGACTCCATGGTGTGCACCTACATCGATGTGGTGGGCCTGCACGAGGTCAACAACCATCTGGGCCACCGCAGCGGCGATGCCATGCTCTGCTTCATTGCCAATGCGGCCCGCAAGTTCTTTGTTTCCAGCCGCATCTACCGCATCGGCGGTGACGAATTCGTGATCCTCACCCCGAACCAGCCGCCCTACAGCGTGTGGGTGGCTGTGGACAAGATGCGTGCTTTCCTGCGCGAGAAGGAATATGAGATCTCGGTGGGCATCCAGAGCACCAACGACCTGCACCGGCTGGACGATGCCATGAATCAGGCCGAAGCTGCCATGCGGCAGGACAAGCAGGCCTATTATGCCCGCAACGGCCAGGAGCGCCAGCTGCGGGGCCTGAACGAGAAGCTGGAGCAGACCCTGACCGAAAAGCGGGATGCCGAGCATTTTCTGCGGGTCCTTGCCCCCAAGTACAAGAGCGTGTTCGTTGTGGATCTGAAGACCGACCGTATGCGCGGCGTGATCGTCCCGGACTATTTCCAGAAAATTCTGGACACCTCCGGCGGCTCTTTCCTCGCCGTTCTGCAGCAGTACCGTGATACGCAGGTGCAGCCCGCCTGCCGCGAGAGTCTGGCGGACCTGCTGGACTACAACTATATCCGCAGCAAGGTCCTGACCGGCGACATCGTGGAGCACACCTATAAAAAGACCGACGACACCACCTTCCGCGTCAAGGTGACACCCTACTCCAGGAGTGGCTCTCATATCGATGAAACGCTCTGGATCTTCTCGGATGAAGGGGCATCCCTTACCCCTCCCCAGACAAAATAAGTGATTAAACGTTAAAAAAATCGGAAACGACTGCGGTCGTTTCCGATTTTTGTTTTTACAGAAAAGTTGTGCCGGGCAGCAGCATTTGCCAATTTCGACCCCCTCCCCGTGAAAAAGAACTCCAGAAAAATCCGCGTTTGCGCAGCAATGAAAGCCCCAGTGGGGCTTTCAAGCGGCAGAACGGTCTTGCTTTTAGCAAGATGGCGGGGCCTCGCCCCGACACGTTCCGCAGATTTTTCTGGAGTTCAAAATAAAAATAATAATTCCACTGATTATGGCCAGAGCGCACGCGGAGGCCATTCTAAATGGTCAAGATGGTCAGGCCCACAGATTTTCCGGGTACTGGCCCTCTGCCGTTTTGCGGGCGATGGCTTCCACCACCAGCGGCTTGTCCTCACGGTAGGTAACGCCGTACCATTTATCCGTGCTGCGCAGCACCTGAATTTTTGCCTTGCCCTCTTCGATCAGTTCCGTGACCACCAGCGGCAGGAAATACTCACACTTGAGCGGGTTTTTAGGCAGATTTTCGGTCAGCCAGCCCGCAAAGCGCTGCTCGGCTTCGTCCAGAAAGCTTTTGCCAAAGCCCCACAGGTTCATGCTCACCGGGGTATCGCCAGGCAGGTCGGTCCAGCTTGCGCCGCCGTCCTCGGTGAAGTGTACGCCGTTTTCGTACGTTTCAATGCGGGTGCGTTCGGTCACACTGTGCAGAGTGCCGTCGGGTTCGGTCACGCATACGCCGCGGGCCACGCTGCCATTCTCGGAGACAGTGTTCCGGAGCAGATAGCTTACCATGCAGTAGTCGTAATAGCTGCCGTCCTCGTGGGTGGACAGGTAATCATACATCACCCGGAAGGCCTCCGGGCCGTAATAATCATCGGCATTGATGACCGCAAACGGGCCGTCGATGAGGTCCTTTGCAGCCAGAACGGCGTGGCAGGTGCCCCAGGGCTTGACACGGCCCTCCGGCACGGCAAAGCCTGCGGGCAGCTCATCCAGCTGCTGGAAGGCGTATTTCACGTTCATGGCCTTGGATACACGCTCGCCGATGGCTGCCTTGAAAGCATCCTCGATCTCATGCTTGATAACAAAGACCACCGTCTCAAAGCCTGCGCGGCGGGCATCGTAAAGGGAATAATCCACGATCACCTGACCGTTCGGCCCCACCGGGTCGATCTGCTTCATGCCGCCGTAGCGGCTGCCCATGCCAGCCGCCATGACCACCAGTACCGGTTTGTTCATATAAGGTTCCTCCCGTATCTGAGCCGCAGCCGCGGCAGAATATTTATTGTCTCATTATACTCCATTTTGGACAGAAAAACAATTTGAAATGGCTCCGCCTCGCTCTGCCATTTTTCAATCGTCCCTTCGTTCCGCAAGTTAAAATTTCCAAAATATGCAATTTATTCTTGCAAAAGTATTGTTTTTGCCATGTAAATATTGTATAATGGCGGCATCAATGCAGGTTTTACCTGTCAAAAAGCGTCCTTTAGTGAAAGCAAAGCTTTCCAATACGATCAAGAAAGAGGTATTTTATCATGAATGAAGCCATTACCAAGCGCTTTCTGCTGTATTTCCGCCTGATGCTGCTGGTGTGGATCCTGATCGCCAATGCCATCATCCATGTGACCGGCCTGGAGTACAGCTGGCTGATCTTTCTGAGCAATATCATGATGTTCACGCTGGAAGGCGATGTGAAGGATCGCTTCGTCACCGTTGAGCTGGGTGGTCTTGTGGGTCTGATCCTCACTGTGATCGCTCTGCTTTCCATCACGGCCCTGACCCCGGTGCTGGGCGGCTTCTTCGGCTTCCTCATCCCGCTGGCCGTGGTGCTGTTCATCCTCATCATCCTGCACCCCTACGCACCCAAGGTGCTGAACAACGTGGGCTTTGCCTACCTGACTGTGGCCTGCATCGACACCACCGCTCTGGCCACCCACCTGCCCCAGTTCTTCATCACCTTCATCGTGGGTTCCATTCTCTTCAACGGCGTGTGCGTGCTGCTGATGAAGCCCGCCAAGGCTCTGGCCGTCAAGAGCGTCCAGAAGGAAAACGTGTAACTCTCTTTACGGAGTATATAACATAAGCGAAGGCCCCGTTCCGATCGGAACAGGGCCTTCCCGTTTATGTGTTGTTATTTGCCGAAAATTGCACACTGTCGATTTTTGTGCTATACTGGTCGCGCTGCCCTTCCCATTCTGGCATCAGAAGGGGGTGAGGACCGATGAACTCAATTTTAGTCAACTTTCTCGTGGCTGTCGCAGCGCAGGTAACGGCAAACTATCTGTGCAAGTGGCTTGATAGTCACCGCAAGGGCAAGTAAGCACAAGAACCCCCTTGGAGCGGCAACTCCGAGGGGGTTCACTTTTGTGTGAGACCGATGCAATACTCAATCTCTATCAACTTTCTCTACCCTTATTATATGCATCCTTGCAAAAAAGTCAAGGCGGCGGTATTTTTTTCAGTTTGCGGCATCCATACGGATCCTTACATTCGTTGTTGCCATGCAAAAAAAGCGCCGCTCTCCCCTGCCGGGAAAGCGGCGCTTTGTGTTTTGCAGTGTCTGCTTACAGGCTGCGGTTGCGGATCTCGGCAGTCACCTTTGCGATGAACGCATCCAGCTCCATCGTGGTGGTCTCGCCCTTGCGGTCACGCACCGAGATGTTGCCTGCCTCGGCTTCCTTGGCACCCAGAACCAGCATATAAGGCACACGGTCCACCTGCTGTGCCTCGCGGATCTTGTAGCCGATCTTCTGGTTGTCGTCGTCCAGCACAACACGGACACCGGCTTCCACCAGCTTTTCGGTCACGCCCTCGGCGTAGTCCAGCGTCTTTTCGGAGACGGGCAGCACCTTGACCTGCGTGGGAGCCAGCCAGGTGGGGAACTTGCCCTTGGTCTCTTCGATCAGGTAAGCCATGAAGCGGTCCAGAGAGCCCAGGATGGCGCGGTGCAGCACCACGGGGGTCTTTTCGGTGCCGTCCTTGTCCACGTAGGTCAGGTGGAACTTTGCGGGCAGGCAGAAGTCCAGCTGGCAGGTGGACAGGGTGTACTCGGCACCCACGGCGGGCTTGACGTTCACGTCCAGCTTGGGACCGTAGAAGGCAGCCTCGCCGATCTCCTCGGTGAAGTGGATGCCCAGCTCGGTCAGCACTTCGCGCAGGGCCTGCTCTGCATGGTTCCACATGGCATCATCGTCGTGGTACTTCTTCTTATCGGCAGGATCACGCAGGCTCAGCACGCAGCGGTAATCGGTAATGTTGAAGTCCTTGTACACCTCAAAGATCAGGTCGCACACGTTTGCGACCTCGCTCTTGATCTGCTCCGGGGTGCAGAACAGGTGAGCATCGTTCTGGCAGAAGTGACGGCCGCGCTCGATGCCCTTCAGGGTGCCGGAGGACTCGTAACGGAAATCGTGGGCGATCTCACCGATGCGCATGGGCAGGTCACGGTAAGAATGGGGACGATTTGCGTAGATCATCATGTGGTGGGGGCAGTTCATCGGGCGCAGAACATAGCTCTCGCCCTCCATCTCCATGGCGGGGAACATGTTCTCACGGTAGTGATCCCAGTGACCGGAGGTCTTATACAGGTTCACAGTGCCGATGCAGGGAGTCATAACGTGCAGGTAGCCGCGTGCACGCTCCTTCTCCTTGATATAGTTCTCCAGCTCCTGCCAGACGGTGTAGCCTGCGGGCAGGAACATGGGCAGGCCGCGGCCAACCAGATCGTCGGTCATGAACAGGCCCATTTCCTTGCCGATCTTGCGGTGATCGCGCTCACGGGCCTCCTGCTGCTCCTTCTCCCATGCATCCAGCTCTTCCTGATTGCGGAAGGCCACGCCATTGATGCGGGTGAGCATCTTGTTTTCCTTGTCGTTCTTCCAGTATGCGCCGGACTGCTGGGTGATCTTGAAGGCCTTCAGCGCCTTGGTGTAGGTCAGGTGGGGTCCGATGCACATATCCACGTACTCGCCCTGCTGGAAGAAGCTGAACTCGGTCTCATCGGCCAGATCAGCCATGTGCTCGATCTTGTAGTTCTCCTTGCGCTCTTCCATCAGCTTCACGGCCTCGGCGCGGGGCAGGATGAAGGGCTTGATGGGCAAATTCTCCTTGACGATCTTGCGCATCTCTTTTTCGATGTTTGCCAGATCCTCGTCGCTGAGCTTCTGGTCGCCCAGATCGACATCGTAGTAGAAGCCGTTCTCGGTAGCGGGGCCGAAGGCGAAATCAGCCTGCGGATACAGGCGCTTGATGGCCTGCGCCATGATGTGGGCTGCGGTGTGACGGATAACGTGCAGTTCCTGATCCTGCGGGCACTCGTCCACATGACCGTTCTTATAGATGATCTTCATAATGTTTGCTCCTTTGACAGATAAAGTAAAACAAAAAAGCGCTTCATCCCGCACACTTACTCACGGGATGAAGCGCCTGAAAAAATCAGAAACGTTCCACGGTTCCACCCGAATTGCGTGCTTTTCTGCACGCCACTCGCTGTGCTGTAACGGGCGCACCCGGCAGAGGTTCTCCTCTGCGCTCTGCGGTGGTAGAGCTCCGGCACATGACAGGCTGCTTGCAGCGCCCTTGCGGGGCAGCCCTCTCTGGGTCATGGAGAAATGGGAACTCAGTTTGTCCGCATCATCGCTTTTACAGGATGAAACTACGCTGATTGTAGCACGTCCCGCCGAAAAAATCAAGAGACGCAGCCATGAAATTTTTTCTTCATTTTTCTTCCTTCGGCTGCAGGAATTCCGAAAAAAGCTTGCTGGTGCGGAACCCCTGACTGGAATACAGGCTGTGATAGCCGGAGAACATATAGCTCAGGCCGCAGGCCAGCGCCATCAGCTCAAACCCGGCCCCGCTGAACAGCTCAGCCGCCAGTACAATGGAAGCCACCAACGTATTGGTCGCCCCGCAGAACACGCACACCAGACCCACTGCAGCAGAAAAGCCCGCCGGGAGCCCCAGCAGCGGCCCCACCACGCAGCCAAACGTTGCGCCGATATAAAAACTCGGCACCACTTCGCCGCCCTTGAAGCCCACGCTCAGGGTCAGCACCGTAAGCACCATTTTGCACACAAAGTCCCACGGCAGAGCCTGCTCCAGCTCAACGGCATCCATAATGACATCCATGCCGGCACCGTTATAGCGGCCCACCCCCATCAGGTAGGACAGCGCCACCACAGCCGCACCGCCTGCAGCAGCCCGCACCCACGGATTCGGCAGCAGTTTGGGGATCTCATGCTCAAAAAAGTGCAGCATCTGGCAGAAAATCACCGCCACCACCGCGCAGCACATGGCCAGCACGGCGGTGCGCACCACCGTCCGGGCATCCAGCGGCGGCGCTTCCATCACAAACCGTGTGGGCGCAATGCCGGCCTTCAGCGAGATGCTGTATGCAATAAGCGCCGCCAGAAAGCCCGGCACGAACGCCACGGTCAGCATCAGGCCCACATCCACCACCATCATCGCAAACAGGGTCGCGGTCAGCGGTGTACCGAACAGCGCCGAAAAAAATGCCGCCATGCCGCACACGGTAGCCGTGCGGCAGTCATGATTGTTGAAGTGCAGCACCCGGCCGATATTCCAGCCGATGCTGCCGCCCATCTGCAGCGCTGCGCCCTCGCGGCCGGCCGAGCCGCCGCACAGATGGGTGAGCACAGTGCCCAGAAAGATGGCCGGGACCAGCCACGGCGTCACCGAGCTGCCATCCTGCACGGCCCGCAGCACATCGTTAGTGCCCTTGCCGACACAGCCCGTCGCCTTATACAGAGCCGTGATGGCGATGCCCGCCGCAGGCAGAAGCCATAGCAGCCAGACATGCTCCGTGCGCTGCTCGGTCACCCATTCCACTGCCAGATGGAACAGCGTTCCGATGCCGCCGCACAGCACGCCGGTGCACACAGCCAGAAGCGTCCAGCGGAACAGCGCCAGAAGCGAGACCCGGATCGCTTCCTTATAATGCAGGAACCATTCCTTTATTTTCCACATGTTTCTTCCCCGCACCTCTCTTATTTTCGATCTGATTTTGTCTATATGCGCCAAAACATAACATGTTTTTCTATCAATGTCAACCAAAGAACGGCAAAGGATATTATACAACTTTTACATACCCGGTAAAACAAATGCCAAAAGCCCCGCTTCTTTGTGCGCAGAAGCGGGGCTTTTGAGTCGGATCAGAAAAAAGGAAAAAGGAGAACAACGGGCATTTGTCGGGGCGAGGCCCCTCCATCTGCTTTCGTAGACCGTTTGGCTGCTCGAAAGCCCCACTGGAGCTTTCGTTGCTGACGCAAACGCGTATATCACGCCGCTGTACAGAGGCCGGTGTCGTGCCGGTGCACCTGCACCGCAGCGGGACAGCTGTTAGAATTTTGGAGCTTTACTCCACATCCTGCAGGGCGGCAAAGTCCTCTTCGCCGGTGCGGATCTTGACCACGCGGGTCACGTTGTACACAAAGATCTTGCCGTCGCCGATGTGGCCGGTGTACAGAGCCTTCTTGGCAGCCTCCACCACAGCGTCCACGCTGATCTTGGAGACGATCACCTCCACCTTGATCTTGGGCAGCAGGGTGGTATCCACAGGCACGCCGCGGTACTTTTCGGAAGTGCCCTTCTGGATGCCGCAGCCCATCACCTGAGTGACGGTCATGCCGGTAACGCCCAGATCGTTGAGGGCGGTCTTGAGCTGATCGAACTTGGAAAGCTTTGCAATGATGGACACCTTGTGCATACCGGTGTCGTACACGCCATCGTGGATCACGGGCGAAGGCTCGCGCACCACAGGAACGGCAGCGCTGATCTGCTTGTCGGTGGCCTTGGTCACATCGTCCTCGCCGAGGTCGGTGTTCTCGTTGGGCACCATGGCAGCAGAGTTTGCATCGGAGATGGAGAAACCAGCGTAAGCGGATGCCAGACCATGCTCGTGGATATCCAGACCGTCGATCTCCACCTCTGCGGGAACGCGCAGGCCGATGAACTTATCGATGAGCTTGAAGATAATGAACATCACAACGACAACGTAGATGTCAACGGTAACGAGGCCCAGCAGCTGGGTGCCCAGCTGTGCCAGACCGCCGCCGTAGAAGAGACCTGCGTGCTCAGTGTTGGCACCGGTGGAGAACAGGCCCACCGCAATGGTGCCCCACACGCCGTTTGCAAAGTGGACGGAAACTGCACCAACAGGGTCATCCACCTTGGCGATGTTATCGAAAAACTCAACGCTCAGAACAACGAGCAAGCCGGCCACAAAGCCGATGAAGAATGCGCCGAAGGGAGAAACGGTATCGCAGCCTGCAGTGATCGCCACCAGACCGGCCAGAGAACCGTTCAGGGTCATGGAGACATCGGGCTTGCCGTAGCGCAGCCAGGTGAAGATCATAGTCACACAGGTGGCAACGGCTGCGGCAAGGTTGGTGTTGAAGCAGACCAAACCGGTCATGGTCATGGCCTCGTCGGTGGCAAGGCTCAGAGAAGAACCGCCGTTGAAGCCGAACCAGCAGAACCACAGGATGAACACGCCCAGAGCACCGGCGGTCAGGTTGTGGCCGGGAATGGCGTGAGGCTTGCTGTTCTTGTCGTACTTGCCGATGCGGGGACCCAGCATCCATGCGCCCAGCAGAGCGATGACACCGCCCACATTGTGGACTGCTGCAGAGCCTGCAAAATCATGGAAGCCCATGCTCTGCAGCCAGCCGCCGCCCCACATCCAGTGGCCGCAGATGGGGTAGACCACCAGCGAGATCGCAGCAGAATAAACGCAGTAAGCCTTGAAGTTGGTGCGCTCGGCCATGGAGCCGGAAACGATGGTGGCAGCCGTTGCGCAGAACACGGTCTGGAACACGATGTAGACCCACAGCGGGATATCCAGACCCAGATGGCTGTAATCGCCCTGAATGAACGGGTCGAAGCCGCCGATCAGTGCGCCGGTGCCGCCGAACATCAGGCCAAAGCCGATGATCCAGTAGCACGGGGTGCCGATGCAGAAGTCCATCATATTCTTCATCAGAATATTACCGGTGTTCTTGGCACGGGTGAAACCGGCTTCGCACAAGGCGAAGCCCGCCTGCATGAAGTAGACAAGGAACGCTGCAACCAGCGTCCAACAGGTGTTGACGGAGCTGAACATAACTTTCCATACCTCCCACGAATGTGATGCCGCAAGGCCACCAGAACCTTTTGGCGTGTGCGGTGTTCCCCGTGCCGATCGCACGCAGGAACGCTTCATTTGCACTCAGGAGACCCTCTATCTTCCCCCGAGCGGCAATATCCCCGAAAACACAAAAGGCGCTGGCGGAATCTCTTCCGTCAGCGCCTTTGCTTTCGATGGCAAGAGTATAGTCCCTTTGTGCAAAAGTGTCAAGGGCTCATGTCAAGGTTTTACGTTTTTCACAACGCAAAGAAAGTTATCACGGCAAAAGTTTGGCAAAACTCTGTTTTCAGCTGCGCACTAGTCATTCTTTTCCGCTTCTGTGTCGTTTTCCGCTTTTTTGCGGCCAGAGCGGTGTCCGCCCTGCATTTCCCAGTGCAGCATCAGGCTCATCATGGCGCGCAGTGCAAAGGTAGCAGCCAACGGCACCACCGACTCCAGATTCTGCAAAAGGAAGGTCTTTGCGATCTCCGCCGACATCAGGAATTCCAGCGCCGTGGTCAGGCCGCTGCTCATCTCGTGGTGGAAATCATGGTGGTCATGGAAGAAGGTCGCCCGCACATAGTGGTAGGTGGCCTTGATAAGACTGGTGACGATGATAAACAGACCGATCACTTCGGCAAGGCCCGCGATCATGGGCACTGCGGTCTCCAGAAAGCCTTCCAGTCCATGGGTAACGCCTGCGTTCAGATGATAAAGCCAGCCCATAGCAGCATCCTCTTACAGCAGCGTCTTGACGTATGCTGCCAGCTCCTCGTCCTTGCAGGAGGCGAAGAACAGCTCGCTGAACTTTGCACCGGCCACAGCGCCCTTCAGCAGGTCCTGATCGATGCTCTTCAGGCACTCGATCAGCGGCTTGAAGGTAGCGGCACGCACGCCGTCCAGGATCTTCTTGTTGCGCTGCTCAGGCTCCACGCGCTCCTTGGGGTAGCCCTGACCGTGGCCGAAGCCGAACAGTTTCTCGAAGCAGTACTCAAGGTTCAGCTCACCGCCCCAGCCGAAGCCCTTGGCAAACGGCATGGCAACGGCGTTGCCGTCGTTCACGTGGGCAAAGGTGTAGGCATCCACAGGGTCCTCCACATGGCCGCAGATCACGCCGGGGAAGCTGTTCAGAGCCAGCATGGCACCCTCGCCGGTGCCGCAGCCGGTGATGACGTAATCGGCTGCGCCGCTGTTCAGCAGGATGGCAGCCAGAATGCCACACTGCACATAGGTCAGCTGGGCAGCATCGTCGGCAGCGTACATGCCGTAGTTGACCACCTCGTGGCCCATGGGCTCCACCACCTTTTTCAGGGCAGCTTCAATGATGCCGTTCTTGGCAGCCTGACTGTTCTCGTTGATGAGTGCGATCTTCATAGTAGTTTCTTCTCCTTTTATGATCTTCTCCTGCAGATGCAGGTGTTATACAAAGTCCTCCCGCATGGGGGTAAAGAAGTCCAGCATCACGCCGCCTTCCAGACACACACAGCCGTGCATCACGCCGTCCTGCTTGAGCAGGGTGTCGCCGGGGCCCACCTCGCGGGTCTCGTCGCCGATGGTAAAGCGGTAGCGGCCGGAGACGATGTAGGTGACCTGCGTGTGCGGGTGGCAGTGCATGGCACCCACACCGCCGGTTTCAAAGGTATTTTCCACGCACATAGCATCCTTGCTGTAGGCCAGAATGCGGCGCTTTACGCCCTTGCCGCACACCTCCGGCTCGATCTCGGCATGGGGCACCCATACTGCGTCTTTATGCTGTTTTTTCATTATAACACAACATCCTTTCCCATACAAACACAAAAAGCGGCAGCCAGCAGGCAAAGCCTGCCCGGCTGCCGCCGTGCTCAGTCCTTTGGGATATCCTCAGCCATTACTGGGGCTGCTTGCCGATGTAAGCCAGAATGCCGCCATCGACGTACAGGATCAGGCCATTGACAAAGTCAGAAGCCTCAGATGCCAGGAAGACAGCAGGTCCGCCCAGATCCTCTGCCTCGCCCCAGCGGCCTGCGGGGGTCTTGGCAACGATGAACTGGTCGAAGGGATGACGGCTGCCGTCGGGCTGGATCTCGCGCAGAGGTGCGGTCTGCGGGGTAGCGATGTAGCCGGGTCCAATGCCGTTGCACTGGATGTTGTATGCGCCGTACTCAGAAGCGATGTTCTTGGTGAGCATCTTCAGGCCGCCCTTGGCTGCAGCGTAGGCGGAGACGGTCTCACGGCCCAGCTCACTCATCATGGAGCAGATGTTGATGATCTTGCCGCCGCCCTGTGCGATCATGTCGGGGATGATGGCCTTTGCCACGATGAAGGGAGCGTTCAGGTCAACATCGATGACCTGACGGAACTGAGCAGCGCTCATCTCGGTCATGGGGATGCGCTTGATGATACCGGCGTTGTTGACCAGAATGTTGATGTGGCCCACTTCCTCGGTGATCTTTGCCACCATGGCGTTGACGGCATCCTCATCGGTCACGTCGCAGACGTAGCCGTGAGCCTTGATGCCTGCTTCTTCGTAAGCAGCGATGCCCTTATCCACCAGCTCCTGCTTGATGTCGTTGAACACGATGGTTGCACCGTTGGCTGCCATTGCCTTTGCAATAGCCATGCCGATGCCATAAGATGCGCCGGTGATCAGCGCGACCTTGCCGGTCAGATCAAAAGATTTGGGAGTGCACTGTGCCATAATAGAGTCCTCCAATCAAATTGTTCCTTTGCGGGGAAGCCCCGTTTTTGCTCTACAGGACGCTCAGAAAGCCGAACTCTCGATTTTAGCATCCTTCTTGTATACAGGGTAACATTCTTTTTGGGCTCTGTCAAGGCATTTTCTTCTGCATTTTTGCTGTATTTTTAATTTTCCGGGAAATTTTTTCGTGAAAAGTCGTGCAAAGCTGCAAAAACCCGGGTTTTTCTTGTATACACGGTTTCAGTCATTAGCGGTGCGCACAATTTCGGCGGAAAAATTTGGGCTTGTTGACAAGAGCCATATTGAGCCATCCAGAATATCATCCCAGCTTCTTTTTCTGCTGCCGTGCCACAATGGGCATCAGCAGGGAGGCGGGCAGCAGCTTCTGCGCCGTGGTGCATGCCCGCATAAAAGCCGAGGGCACAATGATGATCCTGCGGTGCATCATGCCGTGCATGGCTTCCTGTACGCAGAACTCCGGCGTGATGCCCTTGAGGGCAAACACCACCCCCGCCCGGTCGTTGAACTCGGTATCCACCGGCCCCGGGCAGAGCGCACACACGTAGACCGGGCTGTGCAGCTCCTGCAGCTCCCGGGCAACGCCCCGGGTCAGGCTGACCACATAGGCCTTGCTGGCATAGTAGCCCGCCATATAGGGCCCGCCGGGCAGCAGCCCCGCCGAGGACGCCACGTTCAGGATGGTGCCGCCGCCTGCCGCGTGCATCCTGCGCACCGCAAAGCGGAACAGCCGCGCCATGGCTTCCACATTCACCCGGATCATTTCCTCTTCCCGGGCGTCGTCGGTCTCCAGATAGCTGCCGCACACGCCAAAGCCCGCGTTGTTGATAAAGATATCAATGGTCTCCCCCTCCAGCTCCTTGAAAAGGCGCTGGCAGTCCTCTTCCTTTGCAAGATCGGCAGGCAGGATGCGGCAGGGCGTGCCCAGTTTTGCGGCCAGCGCTTCCAGCCGGTCGGTGCGGCGGGCGGTCAGGATGAGCCGGCAGCCCAGCTTTGCATAGCGGCGTGCAAACTCCTGCCCGATGCCGGAGCTTGCGCCAGTGATCCAGATGGTCTTTTGCATGGTGATTTTCCTTTTTCCTCTCGCCCCCAAAGCGGGGGCTTTCTGTACTTATTGCCCCTATTTTAACACAGTTTGGCCGCATTTTCTATGCAATTTTCGTAAACTATAAAAAGAGTGTCCGGAACATCTGCGGCATCCCGGACACTCTCATAGATTTTATTTCAACAGGTTGTCGTTGTCGAAGTAATCGATCCGCATGGACTTGCGCACCTCAGCCAGCGTGGCGGCGGCAGTCTTTTCCGCGTAGGCGCTGCCCTCCTTCAGGATCTCCACCACCTCGGGCAGGCGCTGCTCCCACTCCTTGCGGCGGGTGCGGATGGGCTCCAGCTCGGCCTGCATGACGCTGTTCAGGAACTTTTTCACCTTCACATCGCCCAGACCGCCGCGCTGGTAGTGCGCCTTCACCTCGTCGAGGTTCTGGTATTCCGGCCAGAACTCGGCAAAGTGCTCCGGGCGGCAGAAGGCGTCCAGATAGATGAACACCGGGTTGCCCTCCACCTTGCCGGGGTCCTGCACCCGCAGGTGATTGGGGTCGGTGTACATGGACATGACCTTCTTTTTGATGTCCTCCGGTTCCTCGGACAGGTAGATGCAGTTGCCGAGGCTCTTGCTCATCTTGGCCTTGCCGTCGGTGCCGGGCAGGCGCAGGCAGGCGGCGTTCTGGGGCAGCACGATCTCCGGCTCGGTCAGGGTATCGCCGTAAACAGCGTTGAATTTGCGCACGATCTCGCAGCACTGCTCGATCATGGGCTTCTGGTCCTCACCGGCAGGCACGGTGGTGGCGTGGAAGGCGGTGATGTCCGCCGCCTGACTGATGGGGTAGCAGAAGAAGCCCACCGGAATGCTGGTCTCAAAGTTGCGCATATGGATCTCGCTCTTGACGGTGGGGTTGCGCTGCAGGCGGCTCACGGTGACGAGGTTCATATAGTAGAAGCTCAGCTCAGTCAATTCCGGCACCATGGACTGGATGAAAATATGGGTCTTGGCGGGGTCGATGCCGCAGGCCAGATAATCCAGCGCCACCTGCAGGATGTTCTGGCGCACCTTTTCCGGGTTGTCGGCGTTATCGGTCAGGGCCTGTGCATCGGCGATCATAACGTAGATCTCATCGTACTCGCCGGAGTTCTGCAGGCGCACCCGCTCCTTCAGGGAACCGACATAGTGGCCCACATGCAGGCGGCCGGTGGGACGGTCGCCGGTCAGAATGATTTTTTTCATGATGTTCTCCTTTTTTAAAGGGCAAACTCCCCCAGTCACGGCTTACGCCGTGCCAGCCCCCTCGGAGATGGGGCCTTTGGCGGTGCGGCAAAGTTTCCGGTTTTGCCACCCCCCTCAATGAGAAAGACTTCCCCCGGCCGGGGGAAGATGTCACGCAAGTGACAAAAAGGGGAGCAGTGGCATTGCCACAGGCAATGACGGAAGGAGTTTCCTCTTGTTTCGCTTATTATTTTAAGTATATCCCGCCTCGCATTTTCTGTCAACAAAAGCGGCCGGAGAAAAAGAAAAAAGCGATGGAAAACTTCCATCGCTTTGCTGGCGCCTCTTGCCTGACTCGAACAGGCGACACCCTGATTAACAGTCAGGTGCTCTAACCGACTGAGCTAAAGAGGCATCTATATAAAACGGCACATGACCGTTTTACTACTATAAAATGGTGACCCGTACCGGAATCGAACCGATGTTAAAGGCGTGAGAGGCCTCTGTCTTAACCGCTTGACCAACGGGCCATACGTCCATTTTGCATCGGGTGTTCGCTCCCGACTTGGCTATTTTAGCATAGCACGCCTGCTTTGTCAACACAAAAATTCAATTTTTTCAAAAAATCTTCCGCACTCGGGCCGCGCCGGTGTGGAACAGGCCCAGCGCCAGCCCCAGATATACGCCGATCACCGTATCGTTCTGGTCAAATTCCATCTGCTGGCGCTGCGGCAGTCCGGCCAGTGTACCCTTGTATACGCACCGCAGCTCTTCCAGCCGGGTGTAGTCGTTCGGGTGCATCAGGGTGCTGTGCTTGGGCAGCTCCATGGCACCGCTCTTTTCCAGCACCTCGCTGACGAACTGGGAGCAGAAATAGTGCCGGCGGCGCTTCCAGCGGATATGCATCCCGCAGAGCGCAAGACCGATAACGTTGAACTGGTAAAGGCTGCCGTGGGCCATCATGTGCTCGGCACGGCGGCGGGCACGGGTGTAGGCTTCATCGCTCACATCCAGCGCATACAGTGCACAGGGCACGTTCTCCCGCAGACGGAACACACCCCGGTTCAGGTATTCCCTGCTGGGCCCTGCCGGGAACATGGTATAGCCGTTTTTGCGGGTAGAGCTGTACAGGCAGCTCAGGTCTTCGTCAAAAGCCAGCGAAGCGTGGGTATAATTTGCACCGGTAACAGCGTAAACAAGGTTTGAAAGCAGGGTACCCGACCGGGTGAGCAGGATGTAGATGGTCTTCATGATCTTTTTCCTTTTTATATGTAGCACACAGAAAAAGCGGGGCTGTCCTTTTGTCAGATACAGTATACCACAGGCAAAGCTTCTTTGTCATAAAAATCGTCAAAATCTCGTAAATTTTGCACAAATCGGGCTGTGGATCCTGTTCCGATCTTCCCTGCCGCGCCGTTTTGCGGGAAGGGCCGTTTTTGTGCTCGGTTTTTCATGCATCCCAGCTTGTTAAAATTTTACCAAAAAATTGTTTTTCTGCCTTTCCACCTTATTTTTTCAGGTTTCGCCCCCTGCTTTTGTTTCCTGAAATTGTTTCAGGCAGTTAAATTTCTTAATGAAATTTGTTTCTTTTCTGCAAATAGCACGATTCGTTTATTGATTTCGGGATACTTTTATGTATAATGGTATACAGGAGAATTTGCATTTACAAACTGCAAGCCTTCTGCGCAGCGCCCGGCCCGCCGGGAAACGCTGTGCCCTATACAGGACGTATGGATCAAACGAAAGTAGAGGTATAGCGAATATGGCAAAGTTGGATCTTACCAAGTATGGCATTACCGGCACGACTGAGATCGTGTACAACCCCTCCTACGAGCAGCTGTTCGAGGAAGAGACCAAGCCCGGTCTGGAAGGCTACGAAAAGGGCCAGGTCAGCGAGCTGGGTGCTGTGAACGTTATGACCGGCATCTACACCGGCCGTTCTCCCAAGGACAAGTTCATCGTTATGGACGAGAACTCCAAGGACACCGTGTGGTGGACTTCCGACGAGTACAAGAACGACAACCACCCCGCTTCTCAGGAAGCATGGGCTGCTGTGAAGGCCATCGCTCAGAAGGAGCTGTCCAACAAGCGCCTGTACGTGGTGGATGCATTCTGCGGTGCCAACAAGGATACCCGCATGGCCATCCGCTTTGTCATGGAAGTTGCATGGCAGGCACACTTCGTCACCAACATGTTCATCAAGCCCACCGCTGAGGAGCTGGAGAACTTTGAGCCCGATTTCGTTGTCTACAACGCATCCAAGGCCAAGGTTGAGAACTACAAGGAGCTGGGCCTGAACTCTGAGACTGCTGTTGTGTTCAACATCACCAGCAAGGAGCAGGTCATCGTGAACACCTGGTACGGCGGCGAGATGAAGAAGGGCATGTTCTCCATGATGAACTACTTCCTGCCGCTGAAGGGCATGGCTTCCATGCACTGCTCTGCCAACACCGACCTGAACGGCGAGAACACCGCTATCTTCTTCGGTCTGTCCGGCACCGGCAAGACCACCCTGTCCACTGATCCCAAGCGTCTGCTGATCGGCGATGACGAGCACGGCTGGGACGACAATGGCGTGTTCAACTTCGAGGGCGGCTGCTACGCAAAGGTCATCAACCTGGATAAGGACTCCGAGCCCGATATCTACAACGCCATCAAGCGCAACGCTCTGCTGGAGAACGTCACTCTGGATGCCGAGGGCCACATCGATTTCGCTGATAAGAGCGTCACCGAGAACACCCGTGTGTCCTACCCCATCAACCACATCAAGAACATCGTCCGCCCCATTTCTTCTGCACCCGCTGCAAAGAATGTCATCTTCCTGTCTGCTGACGCATTCGGCGTTCTGCCCCCGGTCTCCATCCTGAGCCCCGAGCAGACCCAGTACTACTTCCTGTCCGGCTTCACTGCAAAGCTGGCAGGCACCGAGCGCGGCATCACCGAGCCCACCCCCACCTTCTCTGCATGCTTCGGCCAGGCCTTCCTGGAGCTGCACCCCACCAAGTATGCTGAGGAGCTGGTCAAGAAGATGCAGAAGAGCGGCGCCAAGGCTTATCTGGTCAACACCGGCTGGAACGGCACCGGCAAGCGCATCTCCATCAAGGATACCCGCGGCATCATCGACGCCATCCTGAACGGCGACATCAACAATGTGCCCACCAAGAAGATCCCCTACTTCGACTTCGAGGTTCCCACCGTGCTGAACGGCGTGGACACCGGCATTCTGGATCCTCGCGACACCTATGCTGACGCTTCCCAGTGGGAAGAGAAGGCCAAGGATCTGGCAAGCCGCTTCATCAAGAACTTCAAGAAGTACGAGGGCAACGAGCACGGCAAGGCTCTGGTCTCTGCCGGCCCCCAGCTGTAAGCTGATCTCCGCCTGATACTGAAGCGATAAAAAAGGACGTGTTCCCGCAAGGGAGCACGTCCTTTTTGTTCTGCAGACTGGCAGGTAAACGCTCCGTCGGTTGTGTTTTCCACATTTCTGTGTTATCCTGTGGAAAAGGATGTGAGCAGAATGGATGCAAAAGAATTTGGTGCATTCCTTGCACAAGTGCGCCGGGAGCGGAACATGACGCAGGCCGAACTGGCTCAGCAGCTTCACGTTACGGATAAAGCTGTCAGCCGCTGGGAACGCGGCATCGGGCTGCCAGACATCAACACGCTGGAGCCGCTGGCCGATGTGCTGGGCCTGACCCTCGCTGACCTGATGCACTGTCATGACTCCCGTCAAAAAGATGCCACTCCTCCCGTTCCTCTGGAAGATTTTTTCACCATGCTGCGCCGCCAGCACACTGTAGACTGGCGTTCTGTGCGTACTGCTCTTCTTGCATTAAGCATTGCACTTGCCCTGTGGGGAATTTTTGCCTGTCCAGGCAGATTAGCTGTGCACTGGCGGACTCTCAGCGATGGTTCGCTTCAGGCCGACGGCTGGATGTCCTCCCTGGTCATTTTTCCATTGTTTGCCGGATTTGAATTTCTATCTCTTGAGCTCTGGAACAATTTTGAGCAAACTGGTTACTACCGGCGCTGGGGTGAGGTGAATCTTTTTATCATTCACGCCATGTCTTTCGGCACGCCGCTTACCCGTCTGATGCGGCTCGTGCTGGATCTTCTGTTCTTTTTCTGTTTTGGATTTCTGCTTCCATGCTGCGAAGCATGGCTGATCCTTTTGAATTAAATGCCGCTTTCCTCTGCGTCCCCACCCGTGAAAAAGCAAAAGAGCAAAGCCCACCGGCTTTGCTCTTTTGCATAAGGATCAATCATTTTCCGCTGCTATGCCCAGAGCACAGCGGAGGGCATTTTAAATCGTTTTTACTTGGCAGCGTCGAACTCTGCCTCGATCTCTGCCGAGGGTGCCGGGGTAATAAGACTCACCACAACACAGACCAGCAGAGACATCAGGAAGGCAGGCAGCAGCTCGTAGATGCCAAACACGCCGCCCAGCGGGCTGATGATGTACTTCCATACAAAGACCATCAGGCCGCCGGAGAGCATACCGGCCAGTGCGCCCTGCCAGTTGCAGCGCTTCCAGAACAGGGAGCACAGCACCACTGCGCCAAAGGAGCCGCCAAAGCCGGCCCATGCAAAGCTGACGATGCCGAACACGCTGGAGTTGGGGTCGCGGGCCAGCACCACGCCCACCACGCTGATGCAGATGATGGTCAGGCGGGCAGCGAACAGGCTCTGCTTCTCGGTCAGCTTCATGTGGCCGAACTCCTGCAGGATGTTCTGGGATACGCTGGAGGCCGCTGCCAGCATCTGGCTGTCGGCGGTGGACATGGTAGCGGCAAGGATGCCGGCAAGGATCAGGCCTGCCAGAATGGCTGCCAGCACGCCGTGCTGAGCGATCAGGCTGGCCACGCGCACGATCAGGGTCTCGCTGGAAGAGCCGCTCAGGAACTCCAGCGCGCCCGCCTTGGTCATGCCCAGGCCCACCATGCCGATGACGATGGAAGCGGTCATGGCAATGACCACCCACACGCTTGCAATGCGGCGGCTGAGCACCAGCTTCTTTTCGTCCTCAATGGCCATGAAGCGCAGCAGGATGTGGGGCATGCCGAAGTAGCCCAGACCCCATGCCAGCGTGGACGCGATGTCCAGCAGACTGTAGGAGGTAGCGGTGTTGTCTGCCGCATTGTGGCTTGCAGCCATGGTCAGGTAGCCGGGCAGGCTGCGGGCGTTGTCCAGAACCACGTCCCAGCCGCCTGCCACGCTGACACCATACACCAGCACTGCGATCAGCGCCATGCTCATGACAACGGACTGGATCAGGTCGGTGGTAGACACCGCGCGGAAGCCGCCCATGATGGTGTAGCCCACAATGACCACAGCGGACAGAATCATGGCCGCCATGTAATCCACGCCAAACAGGCTGTTGAACAGCTTGCCGCAGGCGGCAAAGCCGGAAGCGGTGTACGGGATGAAGAACACGATGATAATGACCGCGCCCAGCGCGTTGAGCAGGTTGCGCTGGTCATGGAACCGCAGGGAAAGGAACTGCGGCACTGTGATGGCATCCAGATTGGCCGAGTAGCGGCGCAGGCGGCGGGCCACGATGAGCCAGTTGAGCCATGTGCCCACAGCAAGGCCGATGGCCGTCCAGCCCGGCGACGCGATGCCGGTGAGATATGCAAGGCCCGGCATACCCATCAGCAGCCAGCTGGACATATCGCTGGCTTCGGCGCTCATAGCCGTGACCAGCGGGCCCATCGTACGGCCGCCGAGGTAGAAATCGCTGCTGTCCTCGTTGGATTTGCTGTAGACAAAGCCAACCAGCAGCATTCCCACCAGATAGATCACAATGGTGGCAATGATGCAGATATTGATCATTTGATTACCCCTCTCTTTCTTCCCCTCAACGGGAACATATCTTAAATATTACCACAAAAACCTGCATTCCTGCAAGCTTTTCGGGCAATTCAAGAGCACAAACTGCTGTTTTTCCGGGTTTTGAACAGAAAAAGCAGCATTTCTGGTGCAAAATCCATCAGAAACACTGCCGTCGTAAATTGATATCCGCAGCCCGGCGTAAAGCCGTATCCGTATTGAACCAAAAAAGCACCCCCTGCCATGGCCTTGTAAGGGTCAGCAGCGGGTGCTCTTTTTGGTTTATGTCCGTACAAAGAAATCCGGGAACCGTTCCAATATCTTCTGGAAATTCTCGCGGTACATGCCAAGGTGATGCTCAAACAGGGCTTCTACGTCCACGTCCAGCGGCAGGCCGTCCCGCAGGTAGCCAAAGATCTGCTCGTGCTCTTTCTGCACCGAGGCAATATTTCCCCGGCAAAGGGCCGAGTCCAGATACCGCACACGGTCCATATGGGAAGTAACGTTGTGCATAGCCTCCCAGATGCGGTCGTAACCGGAATCGTGGTACAAAAGCCTGTGGAAGTCGTTATCCAGCGAGATGAAGAAGTCATCTGCTGCATCCTGATCCAGATAAAGGTCTTCGTTCTGCCGGTTCAGCAGTTCCTGAAATTCGTTCAGCTGTTCCCTTGTCAGCTTTCCGGCCAGCCCGCGCAGCAGCGCCGGTTCCAGAATGCGGCGCATGGCAAAGCCTTCGTTCAGGTATGGAACGCTGATCTTGGACACAATGCTGCCGCGCTGCGGCAGAACATCCACAAGCCACTCGCTTTTCAGCATCATCAGCGCTTCGTGTACCGGTGTGCGGCTCATGGCCAGCTGTTCGCACAGTTCGGCCTCGCTCAGCTGACAGCCCGGCTGCAGCTGTAAGGTCATAATATTTTTGCGCAGCATACGGTAGGCGTAAGCCCGGTTATTTTCGTCCATTCTGCGCACGTCCAGCAGCAGCGGCAATGCGCTGGCCTTTTCTTCTCTCATAGCAGTTCCCTTTTTTGCTTGCCGTAATTTTACCGCAGGGCGCACCGCCCCGCAGACATCTGAAATCATTCTTATTATAAAGCATCCCGCGGCACATGTCAAAAAGAAAAAGCACCAAGCATTGCTGCTTCGTGCTTTTTTGTGGTGCGCCTCGCGCACTCCTATCCGGACGGTGCGCCGCTGGTGGCCATCACCGGCCAAGTGGGGTGCACGGCCGGATATGACCATTCCCCTTTTCCTGTTTCATCTCTCCCTCAAAGCCGCCTTGCCTTGCAGGGTAACAAAAAAAGACGCTTTGCGATCTCTCGCGAAGCGTCTTTGCCTTTTGATGCTTAAAGTATCGCGTTTTCTGTTATTTCTTTCAATCCGAAAATTGCAACAACTTTTGCCTCCGTATTTTCTTGTTTTGTAAAGTTATACAAAGTCCTTCCTTGATTTTTGTCAAAATTAAAAGTCACGCGTCCCGATTCATATTCTGTACTTTTTTATTTGTTCTTTGTCGTTTTTATTTTTGAATAAGTATTACTTCTGCCACTATTCTGCAATAAACTTTCCAAAATCAAGTCCAGAACACTACACTGTCACGCCCAGTTCATCCGGCCGTAGCGGGTGGTCAGCTGGCAGATCTCCTTTTGGAGCTTTTTGCTCAGCTGGGTCTTTTTCAGCCGCCAGCGCCAGTTCTGGCCCACGGTGGAGGGCTTGTTGATGCGGGCAGAGTTGTCCAGCCCCAGCCAGTCCTGCATGGGAACGATGCAGGTCGCCGCTGCGCTGCGCAGGATCAGTGCGATCATGCTTTTATAGAGCTGCTCCTCCGGGGTGGCATAGTCGTACAGGTAGTCCCGCACCATGGCACGCTCGGCATCGGTGACAGTCTGATACCACGATACCAGCGTCTCGTTGTCGTGGGTGCCGGTATAGGCCACGCTGTTCACCGGGTAGTTGTGGGGCAGATAGTCGCTGGCACTGCCGGTGTCGCGGGAGTCAAAGGCAAATTCCAGCACCTTCATGCCGGGGAAGCCGCTGTCCCGCACCAGCTGACGGACCGTCTCGCTCATATAACCAAGGTCCTCTGCAATGATCTCCCGCTTGCCCAATGCCTGCTCCACGGCACGGAACAGCTCGATCAACCACATCGAGAACTCGAATCTTCTGGCAACCAAGATCATCGTGCCGCATAAGCTCATCCCACGGGAGAGCTGCTGCCCGCCGCCGGAGATCTGATGTGCAAAAAACGAGGCCGTTCCCTCTCTTTTCCAGAGAGGCAGAACGGCCTCGTTTTGCTTATTTTTTCCGGTACTCCCGGGGTGTCATGCCGAAGTGCGCCTTGAACGCCCGGTTAAAATAGGAGAGGTTCTCAAAGCCGCACCGGGAAGCGATGGTCAGAACCGTCTCATCCGTGGCCTGCAGCGCTTCGGCGGCGGCGTTGAGCCGGTACTCGTTCAGAAAGGCCACAAAGCTCTGCCCGGTCATCTGCCGGAACCACCGCATGAAGTGGCTGGCACTGAAGGAGCAGACCCCGGCGGCATCGGCGACCCGGAGTTCCTCGGTATAATGGGCCGAGAGCCATTGCAGGAGCGTTTTCAGCCGCTGGGTGTCGGCTGTCTCGGCGGCAAGCCGCTGCCGGCCCTGTGCAAGGAGCAAGGCAAGAAACCGCAGCAATGCCCCCTTGACCTGCAGCTCGTAGCCGGGGAGCTTGGCGCGGTTGGCATCCTCCACCTCCCGCAGGCAGGCGGCGGCCTGCAGATAGCACAAATCGTTCGGGGTCAGCCGCGCAGGCAGCGACAAGCGCCCGCTTTGCAGCGGAAGCAGATATTTCTCGGCACAAAGGTCCTCTGCGCCGCCCAGAAGCTCCAGCTCAAAAATGATATTTTCGTATTCCATGCACTGCCCTTCGGCCTGCCGCAGGGCATGGAGGGTGCCGGGCGTAAAAATAAAGATGTCCCCCATGCGGGCCGGGCAGCTCTCAGCGCCCACCTGCACCAGTCCTGTGCCCCGCTTGACAAAAACCAGCTCCATGCTCTCCTGCCAGTGGAGCGCCACCTGCGGAAAGTCCCCCGGAATGGTGCAGGGATACAGATTGAAGGGAAACCGCACGGCACCATGCTGCTTGGTCTCCTGCAAAGATGCCTGATTTTGCATTGTTTCACCTCCCGATGATAGGATTGTACCACAGTCTGCGCTTTTTAGGCAAGATTTTGATTGTTTTATGTGGTATATCTGGAAGTACAGATGTCAAACCTGTTTTCCGCAAGGTGTATTTGAAAACAAAGAAAATGACGAATATTTCGCAAGCACAAACGGGATCCAAGGCTGTTTCACGCAAGATCCGGCTGTGCTTGTAGAAATAGACTAAATTTTCAACTTTTCAGATACACCCTAACAAAGGAGGATGCATTTATGAGCTTTACCGAAACGTTACAGGGTCTCACGGGCAAGCCGCTGGCAGACTGCACGAATCAGGAGCTGTATCTCGCGCTGCTGGAACTCGTCCGGCAGAAGAGCGCCGACCGTGTGCAGCCGGTCACCGGCCGCAAGCTGTACTATATCAGCGCCGAATTTCTCATCGGCAAGCTGCTGTCCAACAACCTCATCAATCTGGGACTGTACGATGAAGCCCGCGATGCACTGGCTGCCGTCGGCAAGAGCCTTTCCGATATCGAAGAGGTGGAGCCGGAACCTTCTCTGGGCAACGGCGGTCTGGGCCGTCTGGCTGCCTGCTTCCTCGACTCTCTGGCAACGCTGAACCTGCCCGGCGACGGCGTGGGCCTGCGGTATCACTTCGGCCTGTTCCACCAGTCCTTTGAGGACGGCGTGCAGAACGAAAAGCCCGACCCGTGGCTCACCGCCCACAGCTGGGCCGAAAAGACCGACATCACCTACCCGGTGGAGCTGGCTGGCAAGGAGTACACTGCCCGGCTGTACAAGCTGGCCGTTACCGGCTACGAGGGCCGCACCAACACCCTGAACCTGTTTGACCTTGACACCATCGATGAGAGCATCGTCCATGACGGCATTGCCTTCGATAAAACTGCCATCGACAAGAACCTGACCCTCTTCCTCTACCCGGACGATTCCGATGAGGCAGGCCGCCGCCTGCGGGTGTACCAGCAGTACCTGATGGTCTCTGCCGGTGCCCAGCTCATTCTGGCCGAGTGTGCCGCCCGGGGCTGCGATTACCATGATCTGGCCGACTACGCCGCCATCCAGATCAACGACACCCACCCCAGCATGGTCATCCCGGAGCTGATCCGGCTGCTGGGCGAAAAGGGCATCGAATTTGAGGAAGCCGTAAAGATCGTCACAAAGACCTGCGCCTACACCAACCACACCATTCTGGCCGAAGCGCTGGAAAAGTGGCCCCGCGCCTATCTGGATGCCGTGGTGCCCCAGCTGATGCCCATTATCGAAAAGCTGGACGCACTGGCCCGCACCCGCACCAAGGACGAGAGCCTTGCCATCATCGACAAGGACGACCGGGTGCACATGGCCCACATGGACATCCACTTCACCCACTCCACCAACGGCGTGGCGGCGCTGCACACCGAGATTTTGAAAAAATCCGAGCTGCACGGCTTTTACGAGCTGTACCCGGAAAAGTTCAACAATAAGACCAACGGCATCACCTTCCGCCGCTGGCTGCTGGAATGCGACCCCCGCCTGACCGCCGCGCTGGAACAGCACATCGGCTCCGGCTTCCGTAAGGATGCCGCCGAGCTGGAAAAGCTGCTGGCCTTTGCTGACGACGAAGCTGTGCTGGAGCAGCTGACCGCTGTGAAAAAGGCCAACAAGGAAGCACTGGCAGACTGGCTGCTGCGCACCCAGAAGGTGAGCGTGAACACCGATGCTGTGTTCGACATCCAGTCCAAGCGCCTGCACGAGTACAAGCGCCAGCAGCTGAACCTGCTGTACCTCATCCATCAGTACTACGAGATCAAGGCCGGGCACCTGCCCGCTGCTCCGCTGGTGAGCATCTTCGGTGCCAAGGCGGCACCTGCCTACACCATTGCAAAGGACATCATCCATGCGCTGCTGACCCTGTCCAAGGTCATTGCCGCAGACCCGGAAGTGTCCAAGTGGCTGCAGGTGGTGTTCGTGGAGAACTACAACGTTACCGCCGCCGAAAAGCTGATCCCCGCCTGCGACCTGTCCGAGCAGATCAGCCTTGCCTCCAAGGAAGCTTCCGGCACCGGCAACATGAAGTTCATGCTGAACGGCGCGCTGACGCTGGGCACCATGGACGGTGCCAATGTGGAGATCAGCCAGCAGGTGGGCGAGGAGAACATCTATATCTTCGGCCAGACCTCCGATCAGGTCATCCACCGCTACGCCGTGGGCGACTACGACCCCGCCCAGTGGGTGGAGGGGGATGCCAACATCCGCCGCGCTATCAACTTCCTCACCGGCCCGGAGATGCTGGCCGCCGGTCACGCCGAAAACCTGACCCGCCTGCACAACGAGCTGATCCATAAAGACTGGTTCCAGACCCTGCCGGACTTCAACGCCTACGTTGTGCGCAAGGGGCAGGCCCTCAGCGATTACGCCTGCGACCCGAAAGGCTGGCGGCGCAAGTGTCTGGTGAACATTGCCAAAGCGGGCATGTTCTCCTCCGACCGCACCATTGCCGAGTACGACCGCGACATCTGGCATCTGGGCAAATAGTTTATTATCGCAATTTTATTGATCTTCTGCCGCAGGACGAGATCTATCTAACCATGGGCACCGCCTACGATTTGCGGCATCAAAGAAGATTTCCAAAATCTACTGTACGCAAAATTTCTATCGGCACAAACTCTATGCTGCCAGAATTTCTGCGCGACCCGCCTGGATGAGGTGGTTGCCGCCATCCGGAAGCACCCCTATTTGGAGCTGCTCTATGAGCCGGGCGCAGATGAACACAAATAAAAGACGGGGTGCTGCACAAATGCACAGCACCCCGTCTTTTACTTATTCTGCTTTCCTCCATCTGCCGCAGCTGAGCGGTCAGAACCTTCTGAGTTACATGACCGATGGACTTTTTCAGCTCCCAAAACCGCTTTGTGCCCGGCATCAGATCCCGAATGGCAGAACGCACACCCGGAGTTTCCCCGCATCGTCTTTCACGGTCTGCGCCATTCCAGTGCCACCTATCAGCTGATGATTTCCGGCGGCGATGTAAAAGCTGTTCAAGGAACCACCGGACACGCTACGGCAGATATGCTGGTGAACACCTACGCCCATATCCAGCAGTCCTCTCGTGTAGAACTGGGCAAGAAGTTTGAGGAAGGTTTCTACGCCAAACAGGAAAGCCCCAGCCCGCAGGCTGTGCCCGCCGCAGGCGAACCGACCATTTCTATGACCGCTCTGCTGGAACTGCTGAAGAATGCAGACCCCGATTCCTTTACTTCGGACAGGGTGAAAACATAGACCACATCATATCAATGCTTTGCCGGACGAAAATGTTGGTAAAGGCGTACAAACGCTCCCACACAATAAGCCCGAACGGCCTGAATCCTGTGCAGTACAGAATTCAGGCCGTTCTTTCGCTTTTTAATGCTGGTATGACCAAGATAAGGAGAAACGCAATCTTTCAGGATCAGCCCAGAACCTTGACATTCTCGTTTGCAACGTCCTGCAGCTCAGCCAGCAGGTCGATTGCGTCCTGACCAGTCACGATGAACGGATCGTTGAAGTTGATGGCCTGCTGATCTGCGGCGTACTTCTCGTTGTTGTTCGCAACGTCCTCGCACAGAGAAGCCAGATAGGAAACGATGCCTGCATCGGTGCCCTTGGGTGCCAGCCAGACGTAGTAGTTGTTAAAGTTGTTCTCCACGTAGCCGTTCTCGTTGATGGAGGGGGTATCCGGCAGAGCGGAGCAGCGGTCACCGATGGTGCACAGAGGCACAACGTCGCCGTTCTCAACGTATTCCTTCGCGGTCAGGTACGGCACGAAGCAGACATCCACGTGGCCGCCCACCAGAGCTGCGATACGATCGGAACCATCGCCGCCGTCAACGATGTTGCACGCGAAGCCGGCCTGCTGCAGCAGCAGAGCGTAGACGTGGGTGTTGCCGCCGGAGGACATGCCCATCTTGATGGAGTTGGGGTTGGCCTTGGACTTCTCCAGCAGGTCTTCCATGGAGGTGATACCGGAAGCCTTGTTGGCAAACAGCATATCGCCGGGGGCACGGCCAAAGACTGCAATGACCTCAAAGTCTTCGTAGCTGTACTGGCAGGTGCCGGAAGCGTAGTTGTTGACCAGAGCGGCACTGTTGGTGCCCAGAATGGTGTAGCCATCGGTGGGGGTGCTCTGATACTGGGTCAGAGCAACGGAGCTGTTGGAACCAGCCATGTTGGTCACGGCGATGGACTGGCCGAACGAAGGCTCCACATACTGTGCCATCAGGCGGTTGTTCAGGTCGGAGTCACCGCCGGGGTTGAAGCCGACCACAAGGCTCATGGAAGCGTTGGGGTAATCGGCAGGCTTTTCGGCGCTGCCAGCGGCTGCGGTGCTGCCGGCAGTAGAAGCGGCAGAGGAAGAAGCAGCGGTGGAGCTGGAAGAACCGCCGCAGGCGGTCAGGGCAGCAGCGGCACCCACAATACCCATAGCGGACAGGAACGAACGACGCGAGATCTTTTTCATGGTAATTTCCTTTCTTCTTGTGTTTCTTGACAGACGCTGCACAACAAGCGTCTGGTATGTATTCGGATCACTCCTGCTCCTCGGCAGCGGCAGCCGCAGCCTCACGCTCGGCAGCACGCTTGTTGGAACGCAGGCTGAAGATGATCATCACAACGGTGATCACCAGAATGACCAGAGCGATGGGGTGATGCAGCAGCTCTGCGGGGCCGCTGGTCATAAAGGACTCTGCACGGCGGAGGTTCTTTTCAAAGATGGGTCCCAGAATGAAGCCGATGGCCACGGGCATGATGGGCAGCTCCATGGCGCGAATGACAACAGCGATCAGGCCGAAGATCAGCAGGCACCAGACATCGAACATGCGGTTGGAGCAGCCAAAGGCACCCACACAGCACATGCACAGGATGATGGGCATCAGCAGGCCCTGCGGAGCGGAAAGGATCTTGACGAAGCCCTTGATGCCGAACAGCATGAAGATCATCATGAACAGGGAGGACAGGCCGATGATCAGGTAGATGGAGTACATCAGTGCGCCGCTCTTCTCAAAGATCAGCGGACCAGGGGCGATGCCGTGGATGATCAGGCTGCCCAGCAGGATGGCTGTGATGCCGTCGCCGGGGATGCCAAGGGTCAGCAGGGGGATCATTGCGCCGCCGATGGCAGCGTTGTTTGCAGTTTCAGAAGCCACGACGCCGTCCATAATGCCGGTGCCGAACTTTTCAGGAGTCTTGGAGCGGTTCTTGATAGTGGTGTAGGACATGATACCGGCAGTACCGCCGCCGATGCCGGGCAGGATGCCGATGCCGGTGCCGATGCCGGCTGCGATGAAGAAGTTGCCGATCTGGCTCTTGAACTCCTGCCAGGTGAAGCCCAGACCATGGATCTTATCCACGGTGGTGTTCTGCTGCATGATAACTTTGGGTTTCACGACCTTCTGGGCAACGCCTACCACTTCCGGGATGGCGTACAGGCCGATCAGGACCACCAGCTGCTGGAAGCCGGACTGCATGTTCACGCTGCCGAAATCGTAGCGGACGATGCTGTCGAAGGTGGAGATGCCGAAGGTGGAGAACATGACGCCCAAAAGGGCAGCTGCCAGACCCTTGACCATATCCTTGCCGGCCAGTGAGATGACCAGCGACAGGGAGAAGATGGACAGAGCGCAGTACTCGAATGCACCAAACTTGATGGCCACTGCAGCCAGATACGGTGCAATGATGATCAGAGCGATCAGACCAAAAATGGTGCCCAGGAACGAGAAGAAGATGCCGGTGCCAAGTGCCTTGGCACCCTCGCCCTTGCGGGCCATGGGTGCGCCGTCGAAGGCGGTGACCATCGAGGCAGGCGTACCGGGGATGTTCAGCAGGATCGAGGAGACCAGACCGCCGGAAATACCGCCGATGTACAGAGCCATCAGCAGGGCAATGGCGCGGCTGTCACTCATTGCAAAGGTCATGGGCAGGCAGATCGTAACGGCCATGGTAGCCGTCAGACCGGGAATGGCACCGAAGATGGTGCCGATCAGAGTGCCCACGGCCACCAGAACGACGCTTAACGGATCGCTCAGGACCATGGAAAAACCTTCCATCAACATAATCTGTACCTTCCTCCTTTAAAAGATTCCCTTCAGGATGCCCTGCGGAAGCGGCATCTTGAAGCCGTACTTGAACATGACATAAATGCCGACCGCACACACCAGCGCGAAGATGATCGAGAAGCCCAGCTTCCGGTCCTCCTTGTAGGTCAGGATGTTGAACTCTGCAAACAGGAACAGGAAGGTGGAGATCAGAAAGCCCACCGGCTGGATCAGGGCAATGTAGACCAGCAGCACCACGAACATTTCCACGACCGCACGGTTGTCGGCCCAGAAGCCCTTGACTGCTTCCGAAGTGCTCTTCTTTTCCGGTGCATTGCCTGCCGCCTTTTCCGCTTTCATCGTGCGCAGGCCGCGGACGATCAGCACAATGCCGAGGATCAGCAGCAGCACGCCCCACAGCTTGGGCACGGATGATGCATTGAGGAGCGATGCGGAAAGCATCTTGGGGATCTTGATCATCGCTGCACCGATCAGGTAGGCGATGGCAAAACCGCCCAGAACGATGCCGCTGAACAGATCATTCTGCCCCTTCTTGTATTTTTCGTATTTCATAAGCTGTTCTCCCTATTTTTAATTCAGGCGGGACGGTTCCCGACAGCCCGCTTTACTTATCGGCCCACTTGGGATGATCGTAGACCTTTTTGTCTGCCACGAAGGGCCACTTTTCGCCGCGGATCACGGCCAGGCAGCCGTCCACGCACATATTGGCCATCTTAATGACGGCTTCGCGGGTCTGTGCGGCGGAGTGGGGGCTGACGATCAGGTTGGGGGTGTTCAGCAGCGGGTCGTCCGGCTTGGGCGGCTCATTGCAGAACACATCGGTGCCGGCTCCGGCAATGGTGCCTGCCCGGAGTGCTGCGCACAGGTCGGCTTCGTTCACGATGCCGCCGCGGCTGCAGTTGATGACCAGCGCGGTCTTTTTCATCGTGGCCAGCTCGGCTGCACCGATCATATCCCGGGTCTGCTCGGTAAGGGGCACATGGACGGTGACGATGTCCGCCGCCTTCAGCAGCTCCTTATAGTCGGCGTAATATTCTGCGCCCAGCGCCTCGATCTTTTCCTGGCTCATGAAGGGGTCGTAGCCAGCCACTTTCATGCCCACGCCCTGGCAGATTTTTGCGGTCTCGCGGCCGATGGCACCCAGGCCGATGACGCCCACGGTCTTGCCTTCCAGCTCAAAGGCCTTGTGGGCACCGCGGATCTCCCAGTTGCCCTTCTTGGTCTCCACCTGTCCCTCGTAGAGGTTCTTGGAGAGGGCGAACATCATAGCCACGGCGTGTTCTGCCACGCTGCGGTTGTTGGCACCCGGGGTGATGACCACGGGGATGCCCAGCTCGGTGGCTTTCTTCACGTCCACCGAGTCGTAGCCCACACCGGTGCGGCCGATGACCTTCAGGTTGGGGCTGTTCTCAATGGCGTGGGCATCGCACTTTGCGATGCGGACGATCAGGGCATCTGCGTCCTTCATGTCGTCCAGGTAATTGTTGGGGTCCGGATTATCTTCTGCAATGATCTCGACCTGGCCGTTGGTGTCAGCCTTCAGCTTTTCAATGCCTTCCGGGCAGATCGACTGCGTCATAACAAATTTCATAGTGCTTCTCCTTCAGGTCCTGTTTTTTCCGAAGCTTGCGGCGTATGCGATGGAGTTCACCAGGCTCAGCTCGTTGCTGGTGCCGGTGCCTGCCAGCGCATAGCCTGTGCCATGGTCCACACTGACGCGGACGATGGGGAGGCCCAGCGTGATGTTCACGCCTTCCACGGCCTTCCAGGACTGCTTCTCGCGGTCATACACAAAGCCGACGGTCTTGATGGGAATGTGGCCCTGATCGTGGTACATGACCACCACGATATCGTACCAGCCGCCAATGGCCTGGCTGAACACGCTGTCCGGGGGGCAGGGGCCGATGGCGTCGATGCCCTCGGCCTTGGCGGCGTCGATGGCGGGTTTGATCTCTTCGATCTCCTCACGGCCGAACAGCCCGTTCTCGCCGCAGTGGGGGTTCAGGCCTGCCACCGCCACTTTCGGGTGTTCGATGCCCATATCCCTGCAGACCTGATCGGCGATCTCAATGACCTCCAGCACGCGGGCTTTCTTCACCCGGTCACAGGCTTCCCGCAGCGATACATGGGTGGAAACGTGGACCACCCGGAAATCGTGGTGGGCCAGCATCATGGCGTACTTCTTGGTGCCGGTGTATTCGGCGTAGATTTCGGTGTGGCCGGAATAGTGGTGGCCTGCCATGTTGATGGCTTCCTTGCTCAGGGCGTTGGTCACGGTGGCCTGGATCTCTTTCTTCATGGCCAGGTCGATGACCTTGACAACGTACTGGAATGCAGCCTCACCGCCCAGTGCGCAGGGGCCTACATCAAAGGCTTTGGGCGGATCCTCCGCCAGGGTATCGGGGATCTTGTCTTTGGGTACGATGCCCAGGTCGATCAGGTCGATGGTGCCGTACTCGTAGCGGCCCTGTGCGGGGCTTTCCACCAGATTCAGCTTCAGGTCGATGCCGTTGACCTTTCTGGACACGGCCAGTGCATATTCCATGCAGGAGCGATCCCCCACCACCAGCGGTCGGCAGGTCTTGTAGACCTCCGGATCGTTCAGTGCCTTCACGGTGATCTCCGGTCCGTTGCCGAAGGGGTCGCCCATAGAAATACCAACGATAGGACGCTCCATTCTCATTCCCTCCTGTTTCTGAAATCAGGCCATGCCCTTTGCCTTGTTCTCTTCCAGCACCTTGCGCAGGGCCTCGGTGCCCTCTTCGCTCAGGTAAGAGAAGGGACGGCGGCATTCGCCCACCGGGTTGCCCAGCAGGGCAGCAGCCTTCTTGACCACGGTGTTGGGGTTGCCGTACTTGAACACAGCACGGAAGCTTGCAATGGAGTCCTGTGCAGCCTGTGCTTCCTCGATCTTGCCTTCCACGAACAGGTTGTAGATGGAGGACAGGACGTGGGGGTAGACGTTGGAGCAGCCTGCAATGCCGCCGGCACCGCCGGCCTGCAGGGACTTCAGAATCAGGGAATCGTTGCCGGACAGGACCTTGAAGCCCTTGTCCAGATCCTGGGTCAGGCGGATATAAGCCTGCAGGTTGTCCCAGTCGCCGCTGGAGTCCTTGGCGCCCATGATGACGTCAACGTCCTTTGCCAGCTTGGCGACGGTCTCAGGCAGCAGCTTGTTGCCGGTGCGGGCGGGGATGTTGTACAGCACGATGGGAACATCCACGTGCTTTGCCACCTCAACGTAGTGGTCGTACATCTCTTTCTGAGAAGCCACGGCGAAGCTGGGGGTGATGATGGACAGGATGTCGGCGCCCAGATCGGCAGCGCGCTTGCTCAGCTCGATGGTCTCGCGGGTGGTGATGCAGCCGGTGCCTGCGTAAACGGGGACGCGGCCCTTGACCTGATCCACGCAGGTCTCAATGATGGCCAGCTTCTCGTCGAAGGACAGCGCATAGGCCTCGCCGTTGGTGCCGATGGGGAAGATGCCGTGGACGCCGCCCTCGATCAGGCGCTCGATCTGCTGGCGGAGGACTTCCAGATTGACGGTCTCATCGGGGTTCATGGGGGTCAGGATGGGGGTGATGATGCCTTTCATAGGAACGTTCTTCATAATCGTTTTCTCCTTTTCTGCTCTGATTTTTATTCTCACGCGGTTCAAATAACTTCCAGGTAAATGTTCCGTGCGTCCTCTGCCGTCACAGGGCGCATATTGTTCACCAGCAGACGCTGCTGCTGCATTCCGGCCTCCACCAGGCCGTCCAGATCTTCGGGCTTCACGCCGAAGCCCTTGTAGCTGGTGGGGATGTCCAGATGCTTGACGATCTCTTCCAGCCAGCGGAGGATATATGCGCTCTTCTCTTCCACGGTGGTGCAGGTCTTTTCGCCGTGGACGCAGCGGTCATACGCTTCGGCGAACTTTTCGCGGCAGACGCTCTCATTGAAGCGCATGACGGGCACCAGCAGGATGGCGTTTGCAACGCCATGGGCCACATGGTACTTGCCGCCCATGGGGTAGCTCAGGGCGTGGACGGCGGTGGTGCCGGAGGCTGTGATGGCCACGCCGGCGTAGAAGCTTGCGGTCTGCATATTGATCTTGGCCTGCACGGCTTCGGGATCATCGCAGGCTTTTTCGATGTTGTTCAGGATCAGATCCAGTGCCCACATGGCATACATATCGCTGAAGGCGTTCGCCTTGTTGCTGGTCCAGCACTCAATGGCGTGGCATAGGGCGTCCACACCGGTGGAAGCCGCGATCTTGCGGGGCAGCTTCTTGATCATGATCGGGTCGAGGATGACGTAATCCGCGATCATTTCCGGATTGACGATGCCGATCTTGACTTCCTTTTCCGGCACCGCCACGATGGCGTTGGGGGTGGCCTCGGCGCCGGTGCCGGCGGTGGTGGGGATCATCAGGGTCGGAACACACTTGTGTGCCCGCAGCGGGGTGTCCAACAGTTCCTTGACGCCGTATTCATCAGTTTTGAGCAGCGAAGCCAGCTTTGCGATATCCATCACGGAACCGCCGCCCACAGCCACGATGAAGTCCGCACCCGATGCCTTGAAGGCGTCGATGGCGGCCTGTGCCTGCTGGTAGGAAGGTTCTGCGGGCAGCTCATCGAACACGACATATTCTTTGCCGGCCTGCCCGATCTTCGCCGTGACCAGATCCGCCAGACCGGTGGCTTCGATGCCCTTATCGGTGAACACGGCCACCTTTGCGGTGTCCTTGACCAGGTTGGTCAGATTGTCCAGGCTGTTCTCGCCTCCGAACACCGCACCCGGCATTCTCAATGTGTACTGCTTCAGCATTGTCTTGTCCTCCTTGCTTTGGTTCATTCCTCGATGGTTCGATTCAGTTTGTTCAGGATCCGCAGGAGCTGGTCGCTGGGGCCAAACCCTCCGGACTTGGAAAGTACATATCGTTTTTGTCCCCTGCAGGTAAAGCTGGAAAGGACAACGCCCGGATCCATCTCACAGATGGGATGAAGCTCCGCCACGCCAAGTTCGCCCATGGTCTGGATCAGCACATCGCCGCCCGTGATCATCAGGGTGCGGCAGGTGCCGCCCGCTCCCGGCCCATCCGCTTCGATCAGGTATTTTGCCGTCCGGCCGATGGAGTCCGCGATGCGCTGCCGCATCTCTTCCACCTTCATCTGCCGCTGTTCGGCGTACCGCCGTGTGGAGCGGTTCCCGTCGGCATCGTTGGTATCGATGATGATGCAGTCACTCCGGCTCACCGCCTCGGCCATGGCTTTCAGCTTTTCTCTGCCCGCCGGGGTCTCCCAGTAGTGATCCTCCAGCTTCTCTTCCGGGGTCAGCCGCAGGCGGAGGAAGCCGTTCTGTTCGGCTTCGTCCAGCTGGGAGAGGGTGATGGGATTCACGCTTCCGCAGATCACCAGCAGCCGCTTGTCCAACCGGGGCTGCCGGGCTGCCCCGGTCCGTTCCAGACCCAGCAGACCGGGCAGGATGGCCGCGAAGCCTGCGCATCCGGCCAGCGCCCTCAGCTTTCCGTTCTGCCGGAGCACTTCGCCGGTCCTGCGGATGTCTTCCACCGACTTTGCATCGCAGATCTGGATGCCCGGGCCTTTCAGCCGGATGGGTTCTCCCGGCTCCGCCGTAACGGTGGGCAGCCCGCTCTGCTCTGCAATGATGGCTGCCACATCGGAGTTCCGCACCGGCTCGAAGGGATCCTGCCCGAACACGCTCTGGGCTACCGGCATTCCTTCAATGAGCTGCTGCCCATGCTCCGTGGTCCGGTTCATCTGGGGGAAGGCCGGTACGAAGAACAGCTGCCCGTCCGGGCTTTCCTCCGCCACCGCTTCCAGCTCGGCTCCGATGTTGCCCCGGAGCGCGGAGTCTGTCTTTTTATAAATGCAGGGCACCTTCATGGCGAATGCCCGCCGGGCGATGGAGGCCACGCACGCCTTTGCCTGCTGCGGGGGGATGTGGCGCGTTTCCGCATCGATCACCAAGACTTCCGTTTCATCGGCAAAGCGTTCAAGGTCTGCATGGGGATCGGTCAGCACCACCGTTCTGGCACCGGTCTTCGAGATCTGCACTCCGGTGTCCAGCGCTCCCGTAAAGTCATCTGCCAATATCAAAAGTGTAAACATTGCTGATTCACCGCTCTCTTTTGCTTGCCTTTTCTTTGCTTCGGTGGCCCTATTATAGCCAAAAGCCGGGCGGTTCTCAATTTCTGTTTGTGTCATTATGAAACGATTTTTATTTTTTGTCAAATTTTGTTCGCCAAAATCGTTTCATTTTAGAACGTTTCCGCTTTTTCGTCTGGCGTGCATCGTTGCATTATGTTACAATTTTATTCGGAAAGCTCCCATCTCGTTCCGTTTTGGAACGCATTGGGCAAATCTGCTGTTTTTTCCCATCGTGAGGAGGGATCTGCTTGGAAGAGATTCGCATTTTAGGGATCGCGCCCTTTGAGAGCATCCGTGCCGCCATGGAGCGCGTGGCGCGGGAAGAGTTTCCCGCGGTGCGCTTTGAAGCGTACACCGGCGACCTGGAGGAGGGCGTCAAGATCGCGCAGCGCCTTTCCAAAGAGAATTACGACGTTGTGATCTCCCGCGGCGGCACCGCAGAACTGCTGAAGAAAGAAACGACCCTGCCGGTGGTCGAGATCACCTTTTCGGTTTACGACATCCTGCGCGCCATCAAAATGGCCGAGAACTACAACAGTCTGTATGCCATCGTGGGCTTTCCCAGCATCACGGGGCCGGCCCATACGCTGTGTGACCTGCTGCGCTTCAACACGGACATCGTCACCGTTCACAGTGAGGCCGAGGTGCGCTCGGCGCTGGAGCGGCTGAAGCTGGGCGGCTACAGCATGGTCATCTGCGACAATGTCACCCACAGCGTCGCCCGGGAGCTGGGATACAGCGCCTTTCTCATCACCAGCGGCGCAGAAAGCCTGCACGCCGCCTTTGAGCACGCGGTGGATATCGCCAAAGAATACCGCCGGATGCGCCGGAAGATCGCGTTTCTGCAGAACGCCGTGCGGCAGTCCCGGGGGAACGTTCTGGTGTTCAACCGCCAGAAGGAACTGTGCTATACCACCGAGGACTCCGTCCCGGAAAAGATCCGGGATTATTTCGTCCAGCGCATCGGCGATCTTGGTTCCGGGGCAGTGCGGCAGTTCCTGTACACCGATGAGCTGACCTACCTGCGGGTCACCGCGCAGGCCATGACCTTTGCCAATGAGCCGTTCTATGTGTTCTGCTATACCCAGACCATCCTCTCCCGCAAGTCCATCAACGCGGGCATTTACCTGTATGAGCACAACGAGGTGCAGCACCTGTTCCAGGATAGCTTTCTGAGCATCAGCGGTGCCATCCGTCCGCTGGAAAAGCGGCTCTCGGCGCTGGCGGCCACGGCTCAGCCGGTGCTGATCCTGGGCGAGCCGGGCACCGGCAAGCAGCAGATTGCCAAGGCGCTGTACCTGAACAGCCCCTACAATCAGAATCCCTTTGTGGTCATCAACTGCACCACCCTGAACGAAAAGGGCTGGGAGTTCCTGTTCAACTCCCCTTCCTCTCCCCTGCTGGAAAACCACATCACCCTTTATTTTCAGGATATCGGCAAGCTGGCCTACCGCAATCTGCAGGAACTGCTCTATTACTCCAACCAGATCTCGCTGAAAACACGGGTGTTCCTGATCTTCTCCTGCATCGTTTCCCCGCAGAACGTCCCACCTCCCGCCATCCAGAGCTTTTCCGCCGAGATGGGCTGCGTCGGGCTGTCGGTCATCCCGCTGCGCTCCCGTGCCGACGAGATCCCGTCGCTGGCCAACCTCTATCTGAACAGCCTGAACGCCTCCCTGGGCAAGCAGATCATCGGCCTGGCGCCCAATGCCATGGATCAGCTGATCCATTACAGCTGGCCGGACAACTTCACCGAGTTCAAGGCGGTGCTGAGCGAGCTGGCGGCACTGGCGTCCTCTTCCTATATCCTGAACGACTCCGTGACCGAAGTGCTCCTGAAGGAGCGGACGCTCCATCATGCGGAGGCCGCCCCCTCAGCGGAGAATCCCTTCTCCGGAAAAACGCTGGAACAGATCATCTCTGCTGCCATCAACCAGACTCTCTCCGACTGCGGCGGCAATCAGACCCTTGCCGCCAAACAGCTGGGCATCAGCCGGTCTACCCTCTGGCGGCACCTGAATTAAAAGCACCCCTCCTCGAAATCCTTTGATATTTTCCAACTTTTCTCCTAAACCATACCATGCATACCTTCTACATGTTCTTCTCCTAAGAGAACACGCCCGTCCTTGCCATACCGAACTGGTGTGTTTTTATAATGTGTCATACTTTCACCACTTTACCTCAATAAATTTTGCAAAAACATCTTGACACACCGCACAATCCATGATACTCTCTATCGCAAATCCCGCCGTGTTAGCCACGAATGACTGCACGTTGAGGGTTTATTCTCCATGAAGATTTTTACCGCCCCGCAACACACCCGATTCATTTTGCCGCTTACTTCACCCGACAAAATCCATCGCTATGCTGCATGGGCGGTATTTTTCTTTTACGGGAAACGCACCTTGACAATTTCATGAGCTGTCCGAACGTGATACCGACTTTTCGTCAACGCTGCTGCACAAACAGGGGCAGAAACTTCGTTCGGAGCAAACGGTGATTCACATACATGAGCAGAATCCCTCTACTTATTTTTTGCACCTTAACAATTCGGAAACATTTGTTGATAGAGCGTTTTGAGCGCAGCGGTGGAGGGCAAGAACCGTCCCGTGGCCACAAATTTTCAATTCTTGAAAATTTTGTGTTCCACCGGGACTTCACTTTTCAAACTCTTGCGAGTTTTCAAAGTGATCTTGTTGGGGCGTGCCTGCCCCAAACCCTGCTCATAGTTCGCGCCCTGCAGCGCGAACAGCAACGGCGTGTCGTGTTTCCATAACTTCACCGAGGAGTTATCGAACGAACAGGAGGTACAATGCAGAAGAAGAAAAACATCGCATCCCCCAGCACGACCCAGCACCACGACACGCCGAACAACAAAACGCACTTCATCAAGTTTCGAGTAACGGAAATCGAAAAAATGGAACTCGAACATACCGCAAAACTCTTAAATCTCTCCCTCTCCACTCTCATTCGCCGCGCACTTCACAACGTAAAAATTGAGAAAAAGATTATCGTTGCGAACAGCGGAGAAGAAACACTGACCGCTGTTTCCACGCTGCTTGCTCAGTGCAGCAAGGTGGGCGGAAACCTGAACCAACTTGCAAGGCACTTCAATTCTGGCGGTGCAGACACCGAGCAGATACGAGCGAAAATTCTTGACGAACTTGCAGACCTGACTGCGTTCCGGCTGAACGCCGAGAAAGTTCTAGGTGAACTGTATGGCAACGCTCAAGCATATCAGCTCTAAAAACTCGGACTACTCCGCCATTGAAGTCTATCTGGTTTACCAGCATGACGAGTTCACCGGAAAGCAACTTCTGGATGAACAAGGCAGACCGAAGCTGCGAGAATCGTACATCCTCGATACGCTTGAGTGTGGCGATTTCTCGTTTGCAACGGCTTGTTTGCAGGCAAACCGCAAGTACGGCAAGAACACCCAGCGTGATGATATTAAGAGCCATCAATATATCATCAGCTTTGACCCACGCGATGCAGTCGACAACGGATTGACTATGGAAAAGGCGCAGGCGCTTGGCCTGAAATTCTGCGAAGAAAACTTCCCCGGTCATCCTGCTATCGTATGTACGCACCCGGATGGACACAACCATTCGGGAAATATCCATGTTCACATCGTGATTGGCAGCATCCGAACACGCGAGGTGGAACGCAAGCCTTATATGCAGAAGTCCCGCGACTGGTGCGAGGGTATGAAGCACTCCAGCACCGCCCAGACCATTCGGCACCTGCGTGTCGAGGTCATGGAAATGTGTGAGAGTGCTGGACTGTACCAGATTGACCTACTCAACGGCTCGAAAGAGCGCGTGAGCGAGGCCGAGTATTGGACAAGGCGACGCGGACAAATGAAACTTGACCGTGCGAACGCAGCCCTTACCGCAGCTGGACAGAAGCCCAAGCAGAAGAAGTTTGAAACCGTGAAAGATATTTTGCGGAAACAAATCTCGTCTGTGCTGTACCATTCCACGAATTTTGAAGATTTTTCTGACAAGCTCATGCGGCAGTACGGCATCACCGTCAAGGAAAGTCGTGGACAATTTAGTTATCTACCTTCCGGCAGAACGAAGTTCATCCGAGCGAAACATCTCGGTGACAAGTTCGACAAGGAAGCAGTGCTTACCGCATTGCAGGCAAACGCCGAGCGCAAGCGCACGGTTACACTGAAACCCGACAAGATTGGAAAGCTGATCGACATTCAGGCAAAGCTGGCCGAGGGTAAGGGCGCAGGCTATGAGCGTTGGGCGAAAAAGTTCAATCTCAAAGCCATGGCGCAGACCCTGCTGCTTCTGCAAGAAAAGGGCTTGACCGATGAGGACGCCCTGAACCAGCGCATCGCCGAACTGGAAGCCAAGTATCACGATTCGCTGGCGGTGGTGAAAGACCTCGAAGGCCCCATGAAAACCAACAAAGAGCTGCGCTATCATGTCGCAGCCTATACCAGCGCCAAGGGTATCGTACAGCAGTTAAAGGCCGCTAATCGACCCGCGGCCTTTGAGGAGCAGCACCGTGCAGAGTTGACAGCGTACCGGGCGGCAGCAGCCTATTTCAAGGCAAACGACCTCACCAAGCTGCCCAGCCCGAAAAAGCTGGAAGCCGAGTACGCGCAGCTGGCATCCGAAAAGGCAAAGTTCTACGAGCAGTACAAGGAAACCAAAGAAGAACTGCTCAAGCTGAAAACCGCAAAGCAGAATGTTGCGTCCTTTTTCCGGGAGGAAGATCAGGCGCAGCAGGAGAGATAAAGGAGTGTGCGTATGATCAATCTGAAAATCGACCCGGAGTTCCAGTCCCAGATTCCGCCGCTGACCGATGATGAATTTAAGCAGCTTGAAGAAAACATCCTCAAAGAGGGCAAGCTGATTTCTCCTTTGATTGTCTGGGGTAATACCCTTGTTGATGGTCACAACCGTTATGAAATCGTTCAGGAACATCCCGAAATCTCTTTCTCCACCATGCCGCTCCCGTTTGAAAGCAGAGAAGAAGCCCTCGCTTGGATCTGCAAAAATCAACTGGGGCGGCGCAACCTCACGCCGGAGCAGAAGAAGTTCCTCATTGGAAAGCAGTACAGTGTGGAGCATCGGAAGCCCGGTGGAAACGGTAACAACCAGTATACGGCTGCTGCCAAGAAAACCGCACAGGAGGAATTGTGTCAAATTGACACAATTCCTCTCACCTCTGCGGAGGCGAGCATCCGCAAGCAGATCGCCGAGCGGAACAACGTCAGCGAATCCTACGTTGTCCGTTCCGAAAAGTTCATGCGCGGCGTGGAGATCATGGAACAGATGATACCCGGTATGCAGGAGAAAATCCTATCCGGGCAGTTCAAAGTCCGTGATGCCGATATGCACCGCCTTGCCAGAGCGGACTATGTGAACCGAGAACAGATTGTGCATGAGATTCTGCACCCGGAAGACCGTTCAGCTCCGCAGTCGAACTACTCACACTACTCTGGAATCAACTACTCCGCGCTGGAAGCTGCTGTCCGGCGGATTCAGCAGGATGTTGATTTTCTTATGCGCTACCTTCCCAAAGTGCCCGATGATGCCTATGTGAAAGTGGAAACCACGAAAATCCTCAAGCAGCACAAGGCGTATATGGCACAGTTTGAGGAAATGCTGAACGACAAAGAAATCGCATAACGACAGGCATTTGTAAGCCGTCAATCAATCCACGAACAGCAAGTGCAGGGTGGAAAACTTCCGCGCCCTTGCGCCTAATAAGAAATAAGAAATTGGAGCTTTGATTTTCTCGCCCGACTTTGCCACGGTGGGACAGTCAAAGGAGCGTGCATTTGAATAAAAAGAAAAAGTCCACAAACATTTCCCCCTATCCCGATGACGTCATTGACCGTCTGGCACGGGCATTCTACCCGGCTATCCTTGCCTGCTGGAACAGCGAGGAAGGGCAGCGGGAGTTTGCCGCGTGGCAGGCGGAACAGGCTCATCTTGCAGGAAAAGAAAAACAGGAAGTTCCCAATGGGGAACTCCCTGCTGTACATACTGACATTGTCTGTGGCTTTTGGCAGGGTGCGTCCGGGTGGGCGCACCCTGTTTTTGTTTTGCCCTCAATTTTCTAACCCATGGCTCCCAGCTACATTCTTCAAATATTCCTCCGGGTCACCGTTCAGAATCAAAGCAGCATATCCCAGAGGGTCGTTGTAGATGAGGTAATCCAACTCTGACCTCTGTGCCATGGTCACATCCAGCACATCCTCAACTCCGGTGCAGTCAATGGAGATTTTTCTCCCATCTTGAAGCAGCAACTCCACACATCCGGTGTCCATGTTGAATCTGCAAGCTCTTTCATCGTACTTCATGTTCGTGTCCTTTCCGCCTTACGGCACTCTCGCAATAGTTTGTCGTGCTTTTCTATGATAAGGTCTAGGCCGCTTTTCGATGGAAGCAAGGGATTCGTTCTGTTTTCCGAAGAACACAAAAAATCCGAACCCTTCTCCTATCGGAAAAAAGTTCGGATTTTGTTGATGTGGTGCACCTCCAGGGACTCGAACCCTGGGCCCACTGATTAAGAGAGCAAGCCGCCGGTTCGTCTCAATTTATGGAAGTTTCGAGTCATCGTTATTTTTGAACAAGGCAACGTGATTTTTTGCCTTGTAATTTCTGCACTCTTTGTCGTATTTTGCAACGAAAAGCACCCTCTGCACGTTTTGAAACCGTGCAAAATCCGTGCAGAAACCGTGCACTTACTCTCCGACAAATAAAATCGCCCTATTCCCCACCGACTTGACGGCATTGGTTTGAGTGGCCAATCATCAAAATCAAGTCTTGGAGGATACGATTATGAACAAACTGCTTTCCTGCCGCCAAGGTCGCCGGAGGCATCACCTTTGTAAACAGCGTGGCGTCCACCCTGTGCGCGGTGGTGCTGTATCTCACCCTGCGCCCAGCTCTGGAGCGCACCGGTCTTTTGACCAAAGCCGAAGCGAAATAAACGCCCCGGCCCGCAGCGCCCAAAGCAAAAAGTCCCATGCCCGCCCTTCCGGTGCGGCATGGGACTTTTTTCATTTTCGGTCCGCTGTGCGGCAGATGCCCGGAAGCTGCGCCCGCACCTCTGCCTCGTCCTCGACCAGAGCAATGCGTATCATTGC
>ERZ772835.184-NODE-184-length-74364-cov-15.628_pt1 | contig 74364 bp, 72 predicted proteins | sample MGYA00511901_ERZ772835 | MGnify/ENA primary metagenome ERZ772835 (study PRJEB29015, sample SAMEA2737729) | human gut metagenome | biome: human gut; feature: human-associated habitat; material: faeces | place: China | collected 2012 ...
TTAGCGGCTTTTTTAAAAAAAGCCGCTAAACCCCGTCCCTAAATGGCACCTGCTCGGTTCTCTAAAAATGAAAATAAGTCGGATTAATAAGAAAATTCTACATGGAAGAAATGGTATTGTTTGGATAAAATGATAGTGTAAAACAGTACTGTTCATGGATATAGCAGTACACAAAGATTGAAATAAGATGAGAAACAAAAAGCATAAAATAAGTAGAATAAAAACGGAGGTTTGAGAGATGTTTGATTACAAAGCAAAGCCATTTCATTTGACAGATGAAGAAGCAAAATGGGTGGAAGATACATATGAGGGAATGAGTCTGGAAGAAAAAATAGGACAATTATTTTGTCCGATTGTATTTACAAAAGATGAAAATGAGTTAAGAGAATTGGTTCAGACAAAACATATCGGTGGGATGTTATATCGAGAAGGTCCAGGCGAAGAACTTCGTCAGGCTCATAAGGTATTGCAAGATGCAGCGAAGATTCCGCTTCTTACAGCCTCCAATCTTGAATATGGTGGAAATGGTTCTGCTATAGAAGGAACTTATTTTGGAAGAGAAATGCTGGTGGCCGCAACGCAGGATACGGAGAAAGCTTATCAGCTTGGTAAAGTAAGCTGCAGCGAGGGTGCTGCGGTTGGTGTAAACTGGTCTTTTGCTCCGGTAGTGGATTTGGATCAGAACTATCGCAATCCGATTACAAATGTTCGTACATTTGGGGATGATCTGCAGACAGTCATTAATATGGGTAAAGCCTATATTAAAGCTGCACAGGAAGAAGGTGTTGCAACTTCTGTAAAACATTTCCCAGGAGATGGAGTGGACGAGCGTGACCAGCACCTTTTAACCAGTGTGAATTACTTAAGCTGTGAAGAGTGGGACAAGACATATGGTAAAATTTATGAAGAAATGATTGAGGCCGGAACTTTGACAGTGATGGCGGCACATATTGCGATGCCAGCATATGAAGAATATTTTGATAAGAAACCATGTAAAAAAATTATTCCTGCGACATTGTCTGAAAATCTGATGAAGCGTCTGCTTCGTGAAAAGTTAGGTTTCAATGGACTGATTACAACAGATGCAACACCTATGGTCGGATTTTGTAGTGCAGAAGAACGTGCTAAGGCAGTACCACTTTGTATTGAAAATGGATGCGATGTGATTCTTTTCAACCGCAACATGGACGAAGATATGCAGTACATGTTTGACGGCTATAAAAATGGCCTTCTTTCGGATAAGAGACTGGAAGAAGCAGTAAAACGTATTCTTGCTACGAAAGCGGCAATGAAGCTGCCACAGAAAAAAGCCGAAGGAACTCTAGTTCCGGGACCGGAAGCTTTGGATATCTTAAAATGTGAGAAGCATGATACATGGGCAAAAGAATGTTCAGATGAAGGTGTAACACTGGTAAAAGATACACAGAATCTGCTTCCGTTAAATTCGGAAAAACAGAAACGTGTATTACTGGAAATCATGGGAGATTTTCCGTCAAATGAACGTGTGACAGCATATTTCAAAGGAAAATTGGAGAGCGAAGGATTCGAAGTTACTGTATATGAAAAAGAGGGATTTGAAGTTATGGAAGATACAGTAGAAAGCTTCAAAAACCGTTATGATCTGGTTTTATATCTGGCAAATATTGAGACTGCTTCGAACAAAACCGTATCTCGTCTGAACTGGCATACAATGTTCGGACTTGGAAATAACATGCCATGGATGGTGTATGAACTTCCAGTTGCATTTATCAGTATCGGAAATCCTTATCATTTGCTGGACGCACCAATGGTAAAAACATACATCAACGGATATTGCAATTCTGAATATGTAATGGATGCTGTTGTGGATAAAATGATGGGAAGAAGTGAGTTTAAGGGAACATCACCGATTGATCCATTCTGTGGTAAGATTGATTTAAAATTCTAAGCATTAAAGCAAAACCAAAATCTAGCGGGAAAAAGCCAGATAGATAATAAAAAACTACATAGCAGAAATCCTTTGATTTCGATACAATAAGTATTGTAAGAAGTCTATTATCGAGAAGTAATAGGAGGAAATAAATTTGACGATCACAAATGTAAGAATCAATGGAATAGAAAATCCAGTTGGGTTTGCTTATGATTATCTACTTTGTTCATGGAACGTGGAAGAAGTGAAGGGAAAGAAACAGACAAATGCAGTCATTGAAGTTAGCGAGTCAGAAAATTTTGAAGAAATTTTATATAAAAAAGAAGCAGCGGATTTAAAGCAGAACGGTGAAAAACTGGATGTCGAATTAAAGCCTCGTACAACATATTATTATCGCGTGACAGTGACAACTGACGCAGGAGAATGTGTAACTAGTGATATCGCAACATTTGAAACAGGTAAAATGGATGAAGTATGGACTGGAAAATGGATTGCTTCGGCAAAAGAAGACACGATTCATCCAGTATTAGAGAAAACATTTGCGATAGAAAAAGAGGTGAAACGTGCTAGATTATATATGACAGGAGTTGGACTGTTTGAGACATATTTGGACGGAACAAAAATTGGAGAAGAGTATCTGGCACCATATATTAATGATTATGAGTCAGAAATCCAGGTGCTCACATTTCCAATGGAAGGTATTTTAAAAGAAGCAAAAGAATATACTTTGTCTGTAATGCTTGGAAAAGGCTGGTACATGGGTACGTTTGGGCTTGGGATGTCAGAGAAAAATTACGGAAGTAGAATGGCGGCAATCGGAGAATTACATCTGGAATACGAGGATGGAATAGAAGAGCTTATTGTGACGGATGAAAGTTGGAATTACTATGGTTCAGATATTGAAGATTCTGGAATCTATTTTGGTGAAATCCTGAATCGTCAGTTGTGGGATGGCAAAGAAAATGAGAAGAAACAGGTTGAAGTTTTAGAGCATCCGGAAGAACAAGAAGAGACAAAGAACCTTTCAGTAGAAAAATTGCAGGGTCGTCTGAGCCTTCCGGTAGTTGAGAAAGAAACCATTTCTGTACAGGATATTATCTATACACCTGCCGAGGAAATCGTGCTGGATATGGGGCAGAATTTTGCAGGATTTATAGAGTTTAAAGCAAACTTTCCAAAGGGAACAAAGGTTGTATTAGATTTTGGGGAAATTCTTCAGCAGGGTAATTTCTACAACAAAAATTATCGAGATGCAAAATCACAGTTCGTATATATTTCTGACGGAAGAGAAGAAGTGGTACGTCCGCATTTTACATTTTTCGGATTCCGTTATGTACGTGTAACAGGATGGCCGGGCGAGTTAGATAAAGAAGATTTTGTGGGAAAAGTGATTTATTCAGATCTTCGCAGAACAGGTTCTCTTGAAACATCTGATGCAAAGATTAATCGTCTTTACCAGAATACGGTCTGGGGTCAGAAATCGAATTTTATTGATATGCCGACAGCCTGTCCGCAGAGAAGTGAGAGACTTGGTTGGACCGGAGATGCACAGGTATTTGCACCAACGGCAAGCTATCATATGGACACAAGAGCGTTTTTCCATAAGTTCATCAAAGATTTAAGAGATGAGCAGAAAGTTCTGGATGGTGGTATGCCGAACTTTCTTCCAAACATTGGACATACAGAGAAGGCAGGTAGTGTATGGGGAGATATCGCAACATTTTTACCAAATACACTGTATACTTATTTTGGAAATGAAGAAGAAATGGAATACTGTTATCCGCTAATGAAGGACTGGGTAGACTTTATTGATAGAGGCGATGCGGCGAGGGGAGAACGCAAATATCTTTTTGATTTCATGGATACCTTTGGCGATTGGCTTGCATTGGATGGACCGACACCGACCAGTTTTAAAGGAAGTACAAATGATACATTTATTTCTTCAGTATATTATTATCGTTCCGTACAGATTGTGCGCCAGATGGCAGAAGTTTTAAATAAAGCAGAAGATGCGGTACACTATTGTGAGCTGGAAGAGAAAATTAAGAAGGCAGTATTGGATGAATTTTTTACACCGACAGGAAGACTTGCGATTGATACACAGGCAGCGTATGTGATTGCATTGAAATTTAAAGTTTATCTGGATCGTGAGCGAATTGTAGAACAGTTCAAGGCAAGATTGAAGCAGGACATGTATCAGATTAAATGTGGCTTCGTAGGAGCACCGCTTCTGTGTACAGTACTTGCAGAAGCAGGAGAATATGAATTGGCATATGATTTTCTGTTAAAAGAAGGATTCCCAAGTTGGCTTTACAGTGTAAATCTTGGAGCAACAACCATTTGGGAGCGATGGAATTCTGTTATGCCGGATGGAACAATCAGTGATACAGGAATGAATTCATTGAATCATTACGCATATGGCTCTGTTATGGAATTTGTCTATGCATATGCAGCAGGAATCCGTCCGTTAGAGGCAGGATTTGGAAAAGTTGCAATCGCACCGCATCCGGATGTGCGTATTCCGGAAATCGCATGCAGTTATGATTCTGTCAGCGGTCGTTATGTATGTAACTGGAAAATTGAAAAAGATGGAACATTTACAGTTCATGTTGAAGTTCCGTTTAATTGTGAAGCTGTAGTGGAACTTCCGGGCTATGAGAAGGAGCAGATGACATTGTCAGCAGGAAGTTATGACTTTTCATATGAACCAAAAGAAGATTTGAGAAAACCATACGGAAGAAATACCACCTTGTCGAGAATCGCAAAAGACGGACAGGCAATGGGAATTCTTGGGAAATATACACCTGCATTAGCAGGAATTGCAGCATCGGGAGATCCGGAAATGGGGGCTAATTCATTGGAAGATTTGTCACATATCGGATTCTTACCATTTGACCCGACTGCGCTTGAGACAGCGATTGGAGAAATTTCCAATATTGTCGTGGAATAAATTTTGTGTAACTCCCACTGTTATGTGGGTAACGGAAAGAAAACAAGAGTGATATTCTGTTTTCTTTCTTGCATATAGAAGAAACAAGGAGTAACAAAATGGAAAGAAATTTGAAAGAACTGATTAGTCAGATGACACTGGAAGAAAAGGCGGGGATGTGTTCCGGACTTGACTTCTGGCATCTGAAAGGTGTGGAGAGACTCGGAATCCCGAGTACCACGGTAAGTGATGGTCCTCACGGACTGCGTAAGCAGGATGACAAGGCAGATCATCTTGGAATCAATGACAGCATCAAGGCAGTCTGCTTTCCACCAGCTGTTTTGAGTGCATGTTCTTTCGATAGAGACTTGCTGGAAACTTTAGGAGAGACAGTTGGAGATGAAGCGCAGGCAACAGATTTGTCAGTTGTATTAGGACCTGCGGTAAATATCAAGCGCTCGCCACTTTGCGGAAGAAACTTTGAATATTATTCCGAAGATCCCTATCTTGCAGGAGAATCCGCGGCAGCATTTATCAAAGGTGTACAGTCCAGACATGTTGGAACATCGATCAAACATTTTGCGGCAAATAATCAGGAATTTAATCGTATGAGTGCGTCATCGGAAGTAGACGAAAGAACAATGCGTGAGATTTATTTGCCAGCTTTTGAGACTGCTGTAAAGAAATCACAGCCATATACCGTGATGTGTTCCTATAACAAAATCAACGGAACTTATGCATCCGAAAATCCATGGCTTTTAACGAAAGTACTTCGCGATGAGTGGGGATTTAAAGGATATGTAATGTCTGACTGGGGTGCTGTAAATGATCGTGTAGAAGGCTTGAAAGCAGGACTGGAACTGGAGATGCCTTCTTCAAATGGAATCAATGATGCAGAGATTGTGAAGGCTGTTCAGGAAGGAACATTGGATGAAGCTATTCTGGATCGTGCGGTAGAGCGTATCTTAAATATTGTATTTGAGTATGTGGATAACCGAAAAGAACAACCATTGACTTTAGAAGAAGATCATGAATTTGCACAGCATGTAGCAGAAGAATCCATTGTACTTCTTAAAAATGAAGAAAAAGTATTACCGCTTGAGAAAAATGAAAAGGTTGCATTTATCGGCGGATTTGTGAAGAATCCACGTTATCAGGGTGGCGGAAGCTCTCATGTAAATTCTTTCAAAGTAACAAGCGTCTGGGAGGCACTGACAGAAAAAGAAAATGTTATTTATGCGGAAGGATTTTCATCAGAGACAGATGTATATGATGAGAAGCTGGCAGCAGAAGCGATCGAGGCAGCAAAACAGGCAGATAAAGCAGTTGTTTTTGCAGGACTTCCAGAATCCTTCGAGTCAGAAGGATATGACCGCAAGCATATGCATTTGCCGGAGTGTCAGAATAAACTGATTGCAGAAATCGTAAAAGCACAGCCAAATACAATCGTTGTACTTCATAATGGTGCAGTGGTGGAGATGCCGTGGTTAAAAGATGTCAAAGGTCTGGTAGAGGCTTACCTTGGCGGGCAGGCTGTCGGACAGGCAGAGGCAAATATTTTGTATGGAAATGTAAATCCGTCCGGAAAGCTGGCAGAAACATTGCCAATCAAGTTGGAAGATAATCCGTCATATTTGAATTTTGGAGATGGCGACAAGGTGGAATATAGCGAAGGCATTTTTGTAGGATACCGCTATTATGATAAAAAGAAAATGGAAGTAGCATTTCCGTTTGGATATGGACTGTCTTATACGACATTTGAGTACAGTAATGTCAAGACGGATAAAGATACACTGACAGAAGGTGAAACTTTACAAGTATCAGTAGATGTGACAAATACCGGGGACAAATTTGGAAAAGAAATCGTTCAGTTGTATGTGGCAGATAAGACTGAAGCAATCAGAAGACCAGAAAAAGAACTGAAAGGTTTTGAAAAGGTTGCATTGAATCCAGGAGAAACAAAGAGAGTAACATTTACATTGGATAAAAGAAGTTTCGCATGGTATAACACCGATATTCACGACTGGTATGCGGCTAGTGGAGAGTATGACATTCTGATTGCAGCATCATCAAGAGATGTACGTCTCACAAAGACTATTCAGTGGGAGAGTACACAGGTGTTACCATTACATTTGCACTTGAATACAACTGTGGGAGAGTTGTTAAGTGATGAGAGAACAAAAGCACTGGGGAAAGAACTGAAAGATAAGATGAATGCTATATTCTTCGGTGGCTCAGATGGTGGAACGGATGAGCCGACAGATGGTGATGAGGCAGTTTCCGATGATATGGCGGATGCTATTGCTGCGTCGATACCGATTCGAAATGCCTTAAGTTTCGGGTTGTATGATAAGGAAGAGTTGCTGAAGCTGTTGGATGAATTGAATAAGAGATAGAGAGGTAGGACCAGATAGGGACGGAGTTTAGTGGCTTTTTGCAAAAAAGCCACTAAACTCCGTCCCTAAATGGTATTATATAATACGAGGAAAATGGATTTTAAATATTGTAAACTGGAAATTTTTATTCCGGAAACTCATATTACACAATTACAGAAAGCTCTACAATCAGTGGATGCCGGTCATATAGGAAAGTATGATTCGTGTATGTCATGTTCGCAGCTTATCAGTTATTGGAGAACGTTAGATGGAACAGATCCGTATATAGGAAAAGAAGGAGAAATCAGTTGTGAGCGGGAAGTGAAAGTGGAAGTAACGGTATATACTGAGAAAGTTGAGGAAACAATCCGTGCAATCAAAGAGGTTCATCCGTACGAAGAACCTGTGATCAATGCACTTCCGATTTATAGGGTGAGTTTTTTGTAGAGGGAAGGTTCTGAAGCAAACACAATTTATGGCGACAGTTATAACTTTACACTTTCGAGAAATACAATAGATGCTATTATTTCTCGAAATCGTGTAATATAAGATTTATAAGAATGTATATTTCGGGAAACATGTGGCTGTGAAATATGAAAATAATGTGGAGGGCGTGTAAATGGGAATATATTTAAATCCAGATAGTAGTAAATTTGAAGAAGCGGTAAATTCTGCTATTTACATCGATAAAACAGGATTATTGACATACACCAATTCTGTATTGCATACGATGCAGAAGTATATTTGCATTAGCCGTCCAAGACGTTTTGGTAAGTCGATCGCAGCGAATATGATTACGGCATATTATAGCCGGGGATGTGATGCAAGACAATTATTTTCAAAATTTGAAATTGCAAAAAGCGATGAATTTGAAAAGCATTTGAATCAATATAATACGATTTCTGTTGTGCTATTAGTAAGAACACGCAAAGCATCAATAACCTGCTCTAATGCGTGGTTACAAAATTCTGAATCGGAAAGCGTTTTTAAGAACCTATCCATTTGCCTATGGTGGAGGAATGATGTTGATCTCCGCTACAGTAGCTACATATTTTAGTATCTTTATGACAGATACATTCGGAATCCCGGCTGCAGCAGCTTCCGTGATCATGTTTATCGCAACATTGTGGGATGCAATCAATAACCCGATGATGGGAATGATCGCTGACCGTACACACAACAGATTCGGTCGTTATCGTTCATATTATCTGTGGGTTCCAGTTGTACTGTCATTTGCTGTGCATGGCAGCATCCTGATTTTATATGTATGGGCAGGAATGCTGTCAGTTGTGTTTACAATAGCAAATCTTGGAACATTTCTTGCACCGGGAATTACAACGATATCAAGAATTGTTATGCATGCCCAGACAGCTGCATCCCGCTTTGCATTTGCAGGAATTGTGACAGGAATATTGGCCTGCGTGTCATTTGTATGAATTCAGGTAAGCAACCATAAAACAAAAGCGTAAAGTAAGAAGGAGAAGATGAGTATGAAAATTGCAGTAATCGGAGCAAATGGAAATCTTGGTTTAAGAGTCACAAGACAGGCTCTGGAAAGAGGAATGACAGTAAAAGGGTTTGTTTATGCAGGAAATGTGGAAGATGAAAGAGTAGAGATTGTAAATAAAAGTTTGTTTGATGTCACAAAAGAAGACATTGCAGATTGTGATGTTATGATCAGTGCCTATGGAAGCGGATTTGATGCAGATCCAACATTAAATCATAAAGCGTTCCTCGAATATATTGAGCTGAACAGAGGAACAGGTAATCTTTAATGAAGCCGGCGAGAGCAGAGTGACTTACGAAGATCTTGCAATGGCAATGTTAGATATCGCAGAGGCAGATAATTATAATCAGAAACAGATTACGGTTTTGACAAAATAAAAACATATAAAAATATGCCGGATTTTTCTAAAGAACCTACATGGAGAAGTTAAACACTGCACATTACAATAAAAATATAAGAACTGAAAAAATGTAGTGTTGAATGGAGGAAATAGAGAAGATGAAGGCATTTATTTTTGATCTTGACGGAGTGATTGTATTTACAGATAAATTTCATTATCAGGCATGGAAGAAAATGGCAGACAGAATGGGAATTTATTTTGATGAGACAATCAATAACAGACTTCGTGGTGTAAGCCGTGCGGAGAGTCTGGAAATCATTCTGGAGAAGTATGAAGGAGAACCTCTGAGCGCAGAGAAGAAAGCGGAATTGATGGAGGAAAAGAACAATACTTACAGAGAGCTTCTGAAAACGATGACAGCAGCAGATGTAACAGATCAGGTTCGTGCTACACTCAAGAAACTTCACGAAGCTGGATTCAAACTGGCAGTTGGTTCTTCCAGCAAGAATGCGAAATTTATTCTGGAAAAGGTTGAATTGTTGGATGCATTTGATGCAATTTCAGACGGAAATAATATCACACATTCCAAACCAGATCCGGAAGTATTCTTAAAAGCAGGAGAATTCCTTGGAGAAAAACCAGAGGACTGTGTTGTTGTCGAAGATGCGTATGCAGGAATCGACGCAGCAAAAGCTGCAGAGATGGAAGCTGTTGGAATCGGTGATGCGTCTGGATATGAGAAAGCGGATTATAAGATTCAGAACTTTGAAGAGTTGCTGAAGATTGCAGGAATTGAATAAAGGTAAAAAAAACAGGGCTGTGCTTTCATGGGAATCTTGTGAAAGTGCAGCCCTTGTTTAGTGAGGGGAAGAATAATTCTTTAGGATTTTTATCTTGGGATATGAGTAGATGATTAAATTCCTTTTTTGGGGAGTGGAATAAATTCGATTTTTAAAGTCATTCCCATTCCGGCAGCTAATCTCTTAAGCAGTTTTAAAGATGGATTTCGAGTTCCATTTTCCAGTTTGCTTATATCTGCTTGATTGATACCAGTGCGTTCTGCAAGCTCTTTTTGTGTCATGTTTTGAGATATTCGTGCATCAATCATTGCACGAATAACATCCATTTCTGGTTGGATATCATCCCACTCTTTTTTGAACGATTCGTCTGTTAAGAGAAATGAATCTGGTTCGCAGTACCATTCATGAACACCGAACACGCTCACTGGAAATTTTGAGAAAGATTATGGAAGGAATAGCAGATGAAAAAGATGTCTAAAACCAGAAACAAAGAAAATTTGTTGCCTTTCCATATTATAAAGGCATGTGGAGACTGTAGTCTTACTTTCCAAGGGCGCTAAAGGTCCGGTGGACCTTTGCTCAGCGCGGACCGAAGTGGAACGGAGAATGGTCGACAGCAGAAAAGTGAAGGTGGACTTCTCTCTGGAGGATATGGATTTATCTGAATTTAAGGGAAAAGCGACATATGAGCAGATAAAGGCATATGTACTGGAGCAGACGGGACTTAAGGTTTCATCACTGTATATCGCACAGATTAAGAAGAAGTGTGGACTGGATGTCGGTGAGAATTTCAATCTGGCTAAATCAGAGAATACGAGACAGCCACAGTGTACAACGGAGAAGGAAGAGGCGATTATGCAGGCGTTTAGTCATTTTGGAATCAAATAGATTGTGGATAAGCAGCATCGTGTGTTAAAAATATAGTAAAGTATGGGAAAAAGGACGTTCCAGAACTGTAGATTTTACAGGTCAGGGGATGTCCTTTTTGCTGATATGGAAGTGTTCAAGGGACAAGGTAATGATACTGAAGTATTAAGTATTGATAGGAATGATATCTATCTTATCTATTGTTACTTGTTCTGATTTCTCCATTCCCGTGGGGAGATACCATAAATATTTTTAAATGCACGGGAAAAATGAAGCTGATTTTCGTATCCGACAGCGGAACTGATGTCCGCAATAGATAAGGATGTCAGCTTTAACAATTCGGTAGCCTTTACCATGCGGTAGTTCATAAGAAATTCCTGCGGAGAGCGGCCAATTGAGTTGCGGAAGATTTTCCCCAAATAACTTCGGTTGATGCCACATACTGTAGCGATATCTTCGATCGAGATATTATTCTGAAAATTCTGTTCAATATAATTGATTGCTTCTTTTATATAATAATCACTCATGCGCCCACTGGAAACCAGCTTAGTAGATTTTGCTGACTGCAGCAGATAATCCATAAATAAATACAGATGGCCAATGAGATGAAAAGAAGATTCATGAGGATGATTTACAATATAAAGCATTTCATCAGCAAGTTTTTCACGCAATTCTTTGGAGTGTGAATGATAAATGGGCGCATCTTTACACAAATCTGTGACACTTAAAGCTTCTTTTATACGCAAGCCATCAAATTCAATCCACATATATTCCCAGGGAAGCTGTTTATCGGCAATGTAGGTGTTGATCTGACCGGGAAAAATAATAAATCCCTGCCCGCTTTTTATGGAATAGGTCTGTGTTTCACCTTTTGCATTGTCAGCCATAAGGGTTCCGGTTCCGGAAAGAATGTAATGGAACAGATAGTGATTGCGTGTGGCAGGACCAAAAGAATGACCGGGATCACACTGTTCATATCCAAACTGATACATACACAGATCAATAAAATTTTCATTCGGAAAAATATTAAATAATATATTGCTCATAAAATACTCCTTATATACCAAAATGCGACATCAATGTCTATTATAGCATAAAATATTGCATTTCGGTATAAAACTGAAAAAATGTAGATATTTAAGGACGCATAAAGGTATGTTATAATCAGATTATCAAAAAAGTAAACGGATATATTGCAAAAAAGGAGAGAGGAATATGGCAAAAAGAAATATTTTCCGCCGTGTTGCAGCGGTGCTTGCACTTGGCATGTGTATGACGGGTCTTGCCGGATGCGGAAGTGAAAAAAGGGCAGACGGGAAAACTGAAATCGAAGTGGTTTCCTACAAACCGGAAGCAGTTAAGGCATTTGAAAAAATTGAAAAGCGGTTCAATGAAACACATGATGACATCCATCTGACGATTTCATCTCCAAACGAAGCAATGACTATTTTAAAGACACGTTTTATCCGGGAGGATTATCCGGATATCATCGCAATCGGAGGAGACAGCAACTATTCCAACTTTTTAGATGCAGATCTGTTTGATGATATTTCCGATCTGGATGAAGTCCAGACCGTAAAACAGGCATATCTGGATATGGATAAGGAACTGGAGTTTATTCCAAAGGATGGCACGTATGCACTTCCATATGTGGCAAACGCGGCAGGAATTTTATATAACAAAGATCTGTTTGAGGAAAATGGCTGGAAAGTTCCGACCACCTGGCAGGAATTTACCACACTGTGTGATGAAATAAAACAGAGCGGAACACTTCCGCTGTATCTGGGCTTTAAAGATACCTGGACCTGTCTGGCTCCGTGGAATGCGCTGGCAGTCGGACTTACCGATTCGGATACCTACAATCAGGTAAATATGGGAAATACCACATTTTCCGATACGTATGGACCGGTAGCAGAAAAGATGCGTGCACTTTTGGATTACGCCGAAAAAAATCCGTATGCATACGGTTATAACGATGCCTGTACAGCATTTGCCCGCGGGGAATCTGCCATGTATCCGATCGGAAGCTATGCGATCCCACAGATCAAATCGGTCAATCCGGATATGAATATCGGCTCTTTTACATTTCCTGCAAATGATGAGGAATCAGACAATGTATTAAATTCAGGAATTGATTTACAGTTTTCTGTGATGAAAGCATGCAAAAATAAAGAGGCTGCATATGAAGTTTTAAAATATCTGTATGACGATGAGACCATTCAGATTTATCTGGATGATCAGGGCGGAATTGCCTGCAAAGACGGGGATTTTGCAATTCCGGAAACACTCGAGGATATGCGTCCTTACATTGAAAACAACCGCATGGCAGATTATCAGGATCACCATTATCCGAGTGAGATGAGTGTGGATGCTATGATCCAGACGTTCCTGCTGGATACAAGCGACAATGCACAGGAAAAGTTTTTGAAAAAATTTGATTCCGACTGGAAGCGCTACAACCGGGATCTGATTCGGAAAGTACAGGATTATCAGAAAGAACAGGGGGATGCACAATGAAAAAGAAAATGTCAAACAGGGACAAAACATTCTGGGCGGTTATCATACCGGTTGTAATCTTATTTTTTGCATTCAATACACTTCCAATGATCAAAGGTGTGATTTACAGTTTTACCAATTATAAAGGATACGGAACTTACGATTATGTCGGGATCAGGAACTATGCAGATCTGTTTACGGATTCCCGCGTGGGAAAAAGCTATTTGTTTACGTTTAAATATGCACTGGCAGGAACGATACTGGTAAATGTGCTAAGTCTGATTATGGCAGTTGGATTAAACAGTGCAATCCGTTTTAAAAGTGCATTGCGCGGTATTTATTTTGTACCGAATATTTTAGGAGGACTTGTCATCGGCTATATTTTCAGTTTTATTTTTACTTACATTCTTCCAACTGTGGGAAATGTGTTCCATATTGGATTTTTACAGAACAGTATTCTTGCAAGTGAAAAATACGCATGGATTGGTGTGCTGATTGTTGGTGTATGGCAGGCAGTTGCCATGAATACCATCATCTATATTTCCGGTCTGCAGACTGTACCGGAGGAAGTCTACGAGGCGAGTATGCTTGACGGAGCCAGTAAATGGAAGCAGTTCTGGAAAGTAACATTTCCACTGGTGATGCCGTTTGTGACGATCAATCTGGTACTGAGCACAAAGAATTTCCTCATGGTATTCGACCAGATCATGTCATTGACCAAGGGAGGTCCGGCACAGAGCACCGAATCCATCTCTTACCTGATATATAAAAATGGTATGGATGGCGGACAGTTTGGATTCCAGAGTGCGAATGCAGTCATTTTCTTTATTGTGATCGTGGCGATTTCACTTTTCCAGATGACAGTCATGAATAAGAAGGAGGAGCAGTTATGATGAAAGAAAAACAGAAAACAAACTGGGTACTTACGATTGTTCTGATTTTGGGGACGGTTACGGTATTTTTCCCGCTGTATATGGCAGTGATCATTGCGTTTAAGAAACCGAGTGAGATGACAAACGATGTGGCGGGTGCACTTTCTTTCCCGAAACAGTGGAGTTTTGAAAATTTCCGTCAGGCAATGGAAGTGACCGATTTCTGGCACTCTCTTGGAAACAGTTTACTGATCACACTGGCAACGATCGTACTGGCAATCCTGATCCACTCAATTGCAGGCTACGTGATCGGACGCGGCATGGCAAGAAGAAAAAGTTTCCGATTTATCTATCTGTATATTGTCAGCGGAATGTTTGTTCCGTTTTCCATCTTAATGATGCCTCTGGTAAAGCAGACGGCGCATATGGGACTTGGAAACCGTGCAGGCGTCATTCTGTTGTATCTGGTATTTTATATGCCAATGAACGTCCTTCTTTACAGTGGGTACTTAAAAAATATTCCGATAGCGCTGGAAGAGGCTGCAGATATTGACGGAGCAAGCACATGGACTACTTACTGGAAAGTGGTCTTTCCAATGATGATGCCAATGCATGCAACAGTTGCAATCCTGACAGCTCTTGGAACGTGGAATGATGTTATGACACCGCTTGTGATCATGTCTGGAACCGGACAGAATACGCTGCCGCTTGCACAGCTTAACTTCCAGACACAGTTTGGAACCAACTACAATCTGGCATTTGCTTCCTATATTTTGGCACTGATTCCAATCCTGATCTTTTATGTGATCTGCCAGAAACAGATTTTAAACGGTGTGGCAAACGGTGCAGTCAAAGGATAAAAATAAAACGATAAAAATAAAACGAGGTGACTTCTATGGCAATTATATACAATCCAAATAAAAAAATATTTAACCTGCATACGGCGCATACAACTTATCAGATGCAGGTCGATCCACTGGGATATCTGCTGCATCTGTACTATGGAGATAAAACAAACAGCCCCATGGATTATGTTTTAACCTATGCAGACCGTGGATTTTCCGGAAATCCTTATGCAGCGGGCATGGATCGCACATATTCGCTGGATGCGCTGCCACAGGAGTATCCTTCCATTGGAACTGGGGATTACCGCAATATTGCGCTGAATATCAAAAATGAAAAAGGGGTGGAAAGCGCAGATCTGCTTTTTAAAAGTTATGAGATCCGAAGCGGCAAATACCAGTTACAGGGACTTCCGGCTGTCTGGGCAGACAAAGAGGAAGCACAGACACTGGAAATTGTCCTTGCAGACGAAAACGCACAGGTTGAAGTTCATCTGCTGTATGGTGTTTTGGAAGAAAACGATGTCATTACAAGGAGCGTCCGGATTAAAAATACGGGAACCGGGCAGATTACGATCGAAAAGGCAGCGGCAGCCTGTCTGGATTTTGTACAGGGAGATTTTGATGTCCTGCGGTTTTATGGAAAGCATGCCATGGAGCGCAATCTGGAGCGTACGCCGCTGGGGCATGGAACCATTGCGTTTGGCAGCCGCAGGGGAACGTCAAGCCATCAGTATAATCCGGCAGTGATTTTGGCAGAAAAAGGAACAACAGAGACCGCAGGAAACTGTTATGGAATGCTGTTTGTATACAGCGGAAATTTTTCCTGTGAGGCAGAAAAAGATCAGTTCAACCAGACGCGCCTGCTTCTCGGATTAAATGAAGAACTGTTTTCTTATCCGCTTGCATCGGGAGAAACCTTTACGGTGCCGGAAGTTATTTTATCCTATTCGGCAGATGGATTGTCAGCACTGTCGCAGCAGTATCATAACTGCATCCGCAACCATGTGTGCCGCAGCAAATATGTCCATATGCAGCGCCCGGTACTGATCAACAGCTGGGAGGCAGCCTATTTTGATTTTACGGGAGATACGATCGTGGATCTGGCAAAAGAAGCTGCTTCCCTTGGAATTGATATGGTAGTGATGGATGACGGCTGGTTTGGGAAAAGAAACGATGATAATTCTTCCCTTGGGGACTGGCAGGTCAATGAAAAGAAACTGGGGGGAAGCCTGGCAGAGCTTATTACCCGTGTGCATAATCAGGGGGTGAAATTTGGCATTTGGATTGAGCCGGAGATGGTCAATGAAGACAGCGACCTTTACCGGGCACATCCGGACTGGGCAATTCAGATTCCGGGGAAAAAGCCGGTGCGCTCGAGAAACCAGTTACTGCTTGATTTTTCCAGAAAAGAAGTGCGCGACTGTGTATTTGATCAGATTTGTGCCGTGCTGGATCAGGGAAAAATTGATTATGTCAAGTGGGATATGAACCGCAGTATGGCAGATGTCTATGCCGGAAATCTGTCCTATGATTACGTGCTTGGTGTCTATGATTTTATGGAGCGCCTGTGCAGCCGGTATCCGGATCTTCTGCTTGAGGGATGCAGCGGTGGCGGCGGCAGATTTGACGCAGGAATGCTTTATTATTCCCCGCAGATCTGGTGTAGTGACAATACCGATGCAATCAACCGCACAAGGATCCAGTACGGAACTTCGTTTTTCTATCCGGTTTCCGCAATGGGGGCGCACGTTTCGGCGGTGCCGAACCACCAGACTGGACGGGTGACAAGTTTCCACACCCGCGGGGTGACAGCGATGGCAGGAACCTTCGGTTACGAATTAAACCCAGCGCTTTTATCCGATGAGGAAAAACAGCAGATCCGGGAGCAGATTAAAACATACAAGAAGTATGAAACACTCATTAACGAGGGAACCTACTGGCGGCTGTCCGATCCGTTTATGGATGAAATTGCGGCATGGATGACGGTATCAGAGGAACAGGATCATGCATTAGTCAGCGCAGTGCGTCTTAGGGCAGAGGCAAATCAGGCAGCCGTTTATGTCCGCCTGCGTGGGTTAAAACCGGATGCCGTGTATCTGGAAGAACAGAGCGGCAGACAGTATACCGGTGCGGCACTGATGCATGCGGGAATTCCGCTTCCGTCGTTTACCGGGGAATATGAGGCATATCAGTTTGCTTTTACAGAACTGAAAGAGGCGGGAAGATTATATGAAAAAGTGCAGAAATGGTGTGACGGGAATGCCGAAAAACGGGTGGTCATCAGCATTTACGGTGGCTCCGGTTCCGGAAAAACAACACTTGCAACGGCATTGCAGCAGTACTTTTTAAATGACGGAACCGGATGTTATCTGCTCTCGGGCGATGATTATCCACACCGGATTCCAAAACGCAACGACGAAGAACGGCTGCGTGTGTATAAAGAAGCCGGGGAAGACGGACTGCGTGGATATCTCGGGACAAAGAAAGAGATTGACTTCGACCGGATCAATGAAGTGCTTGCGGCATTTCATGAGGGAAAAGATACGATCACATTGCGGCATTTGGGACGGGAAGATGGTGAGATTTCATCAGAAGAAACCGATTTTTCAGGAATATCTGTATTGCTTCTGGAGTGGACGCACGGAGGCAGTGACGATTTACATGGTGTGGATCTATCCGTCTTTCTGGAAAGTTCCCCGGAGGAGACAAAGGAGCGGCGCATCCGCAGAAACCGCGACGAGAATGCCGCAAGCCCGTTTATCTGCCGTGTGGTGGAACTGGAACAGGAAAAACTCGAAGTGCAGCGCAAAAATGCAGGATTGATCGTGGGAAAGGACGGAAGAGTTTATGAACCATAAACCGATGCTCAATGCATATCCAGACAGTCTTGGAGGAAATCTTGGGGATATCGTAACATTGCTGAAAACGGAGGCTTTGCAGAATGTATTTTCTTCTTTTTACATTCTGCCGAGCCTGTACCATTCCGATCTCGACCGGGGATTTTCCGTGATCGATTATGACCTGAATGAGCAGCTTGCCAACCGGAAAGACCTTGAACAGTTAAAGGATATGGGAATCGACCTGAAACTGGATTTTATTTTAAACCATGCTTCCGCACAGTCCCCGCAGTTTCGGGATCTTGTGGAAAAAGGGGAGGATTCTGCGTACCGCAATTTTTTCATCGACTGGAACCATTTCTGGGAAGGGCATGGAACCATGACGGAGGAAGGCTATATCCAGCCGGATGAAAGCTGCCTGAAGCAGATGTTTTTCCGCAAACCCGGGCTGCCGATCCTGATGGTGGAATTTCCGGATGGAAAAAAAGTGCCGTACTGGAATACCTTTTATCAGGAGGTGCATGGCAGACAGTATCTCGGGCAGATGGATGTAAACATCCAGTCACCAAAAGTGTGGGAGTTTTATCGTGAAACACTGGAAAAAATAGCCTCTTACGGTGCAGCAATCGTGCGGCTGGATGCTTTTGCCTATGCGCCGAAAGCACCGGGAAAGAAAAACTTTCTCAATGATCCGGAGACGTGGGAACTTTTACAGAAGATCCATACGTTGGCAGAACCTTTGGGACTTACGCTTTTGCCGGAGATCCACGCAGCGTATGATGAAAAAATATATGAGACACTTGCAGAAAAAGGCTATGCAACCTATGACTTTTTCCTGCCGGGACTGGTTATTGATGCGATTGAGAACCGGCGCGGAACGTACCTTGCGGCATGGGCGAAGGAGATCGTGGCAAAGAAGATCTCCACGGTCAACATGCTCGGCTGTCACGATGGCATCCCGCTTCTGGATTTAAAGGGGCTGCTTCCGGAAGAGGAGATCCAGTCATTGATTGACCGGATCGTATCCCGTGGAGGCATGGTCAAAAATTTACATGGACAAAAGAATCTGTATTATCAGGTAAACGCTACATATTACAGTGCATTGGGAGAATCGGATGAAAAAATGCTTTTGGCGCGTGCCATACAGATGTTTATGCCGGGCAAACCTCAGGTCTGGTATCTGGATTTGTTTGCCGGAAAAAATGACCATGAAGCGGTGCAGCGCGCGGGAGAATCCGGACATAAGGAAATCAACCGGACAAATCTTTCCACTGATCAGATCACGGAAGGGTTGAAAAAAGATGTGGTTCAAAAACAGCTTGCGTTAATCCGCATGCGAAATACCCATAAGGCATTTTCGGAAGGCGCAGAGGTAGCAATCTCCGGAGGGGAGAGCTCTCTGCAAATCCGATGGGAATATAATAGTGCATTTGCAACATTAAATGTAAATTTTGAATCAGGAACATATACAATAGTAGAAAGCAGATAGTTAAGTTGGACTGTCGATTGTACATGAAACCTAAACTTTATAATGGAAATAATCATAGATGAAACAAGCCACATAGGGATAATGCTCAGTGGCTTGTTTTGAAAATGGATAATTTGAATCTTATAACTTCGGATTTCGTCTTCTCAGTTTCCTATGTTCCTTTGCCGGCTTGGAACATGAAAATATTTCTTTTAAGGTCTGTTTTTCTTCGACAGAAAGCTGGGTAATTTTCATTTCCAAATTTTTGCAGAACAAAAGGAGTAGTCCGTTAATATAAGCATCATTAGAGGCTTCGGGAGTATCCTCTGTAGCAATCTGAGTTGGAGAAGTAAAAGCATCAATGATATTTTTGACCATGCTTTGATAGTCAATATCACTGGCAGTGTTGCTGTCTTTCATATGGGTATTTCTCAGGTCAGAGACGATTGGCTTTAAATCTTCCAACAGGATGTTTATGTAATACTGTTTTGTCTCAATGTGAGAAGTATCAAATATTTTTGTAAAAGCATCGGTGGAGTCGGCATCGAGTTCGTTCAGTTTACATCTCATCACATCAAGAAAAGCATTTGCTATCTGAATGCCTTTATCATTAAAACCATCAATATAGATTTCCAGGTTAGTCATGAATTTGTGGAAGTTTTCATGAGAGAGTAATTCTGATAATAACCGTGGATTATATTTTTCATCAGTCAGTATTTGAACTGCATCATCATTGAGATGCAGATCGAATACTGACTTATTTGTATGTTCACGTAGTTCGGTTCGGCAAAGAAGATAATCGGTGCTTACTTGATAAAAGTCTGCAAGCGTCAGTAGATTGCCAAGTGACATATCTACATTTTCATCTTTCTCTTAGTTGCCGAGTGTGGAACCTGGGATGCCGGTAGCATCAGACAATTCCTGCAATGACATTCTTTTTTCTGCGACTCTCAAATCTTTCAGCCGTTCCGGTATGGTAAGCCTTGTGTGCATAGTACATTCCTCGTTTCACAGATATAGATAGACTACCATGATATTGGTGCAGAATAAAGTGAATTCGAATTCATGTCTTATCCAGAATATTGGAAAAAATCATAAAGAGGATATTTTTCCAGCATCTTGGATATACCGGATTCGTATAAAAATTTTGAGAAAATAGTTTCATACAATGAATCGGAAAGGAGTACAAAAATTATGGAATGTTGTAAATGTATCAAGAAAATCAATTTAGAAGTATAACGAATGAGGCAAAGGCACTTTATATGATTTTGTTGGATCGGCGTTGCTTATCGGAGTGTAATGGTGATGCATGGCGAGATGAATATGGAGCTACATTTATCATTTTTACAATCAAAGAAATGATGAAGCTGTTGCATCTGGGAAATAAGAAAATTAACAAGATGCTGAAGGAACTGGAGGTACATAATCTGATTTATCGAAGCCATCAGGGATTAGGAAAGCCGAATAAGATATATGTATATGACTTGTTGAAAGCAGATAACGATAATTGGCTGCCAAAGCAATTTAAGTATAGAAAGGGGCGGACAAATGAGAAAGAGATATTATGATGATGCAAAAGAGAATGCAGAGCTTCGGGAGGAATTGGAGTATTACAGAAATCGTAAGTTAAGCGGTCGTCAGAAACATAACGCCAAGTGGATGGCAATTTATAATGATTTTGTTGTTGGATATGAGAGTGGTATGACGATGGTAGAAATTGCGAAGCGGAACAATGTCAGTGAGAGGACGATTTATAGGTATAAAGCATATTATGACAAAATGAGGGAAAAAGAGGAATAGACCATTTTGCTGATGTCAGCAATATGTTATATGAGAGTTGCGGACGATTTTTTTGACCGCAAAATGGATGGAGGAGTTCTATGGCAGAAGAAAAAAGAAAGAAATCGATGTTGCAGTAATAGAAGTAACAGAAGAATATCTAAAAGAAAAACTGTATAAAATTAGGGGTAAAAGGGTATTGCTTGATGCTGATTTAGCAGAGATATATGGCTATGATACGAAGGGATTTAATAGACAGGTAAAAAATAATATTGAAAAATTTGATGAAGATTTTATGTTTGAATTGACAGATGAGGAATTAGAAGATTTGCGGTACAAAAATTGTACCGCAAATATAAGTTCAAAAAGTCGTTATAATCCTCATGTATTTACAGAGCAAGGATTATATATGCTGATGACTGTCTTGAAAGGACCGTTGGCTGTTAAGCAGAGCAAGGCATTAATAAGAACTTTTAAGAAAATGAAAGATTACATATTAGAAAATCGTGATTTAATAGGTCAGCGGGAAATACTTCAGTTAAGCATGGAAACTGCTAACAACAGAATAGAAATTAACAAAATCAACTCAGATATGATATCTCTTGAAAAGCAGATTTCAGATGTTGCAGAAGGCTTGAAGGATGTTGTGATAAAATCTGAGTTGGCTGATATGATGAACAGCTTTGTTTCAGATGATGATGAAAAATGGCTCATGTTTAATGCAAAATTCAGTAGTGCAGATGAGGTATATGAGTCCATTTATAAGCAGGCAAAGTCGTCAATATATGTCGTTGACAATTATATTGGCTTAAGGACGCTGGTACACCTTAAGAATTCTCCGACCGGAGTAGCTATTATTTTATTCAGTGATAATGTTGGAAATAATAAACTTCACAACATAATGAATAACATAAGGATGGGAAATGAAAATGTAACAACAGAGGAAGTGATGGAAGCTGCCAAAAAGGCATCCTGTCATAATTTTATGATGTCTTTGCCGGACGGATATGATACAATGGTTGGAGAGGGTGGTTCAACACTTTCCGGCGGGGAAAAACAGCGTATTTTCATAGCACGTGCGCTTCTGAAAGATGCACCGATCGTATTGCTGGATGAGGCAACAGCGTCACTTGACCCGGAAAACGAGGTGTTGATCCAGTCTGAAATCAACTCATTGGTACAGGAGAAGACAGTAATCATAGTAGCGCATCGCCTGCAGTCGATTGCCAATGCAGATCAGGTAGTATTGCGAAAAACAGGAGGACATCTTATGCCTGTCAGAGTATTTACGGAGGACGAAAAAAAAATTGAAAATAAAATGTTTGAGGCGGGAATGACTCTGATTAAAAAGTATGGAATGACACAAAAGAACTTTTTATTATCGCACTGATCAAATATGAATGTGCGAAAACTATGAAAAGTATAGAAGTATTTCTTAATGGCAGACAGAAGATGACAAAGGAAGAAGGCAAGAAGATGCTTCGGATGATCTTAATTCGGATACCCCGGAGTATCTTTTGTCCATAATGGAGGGAGTACGAAAGGATGTGGACGAAAAAGTTTTCATTAACTTCCTTCGCATGATGACTATATGTGTCACGCAAAAGGAAGCATTACACCAGGATGTACTGGATGTAAATTTGGATATGATTTTTGATAAGCTGTTCGAATATGTGTTTGAGTGAGATGTTACTCAGATGTAGGAGGACTAGTGTAAAAAATAAAATTTTTCATGCGCAAGAAATGGAGATTATTATGATTATAACAATTGCAAGACAATGTGGATGTGAAGGGGACGAAGTAGGAAGAAAGTTATCAGAAATATATGGGATTCCCTGTTATTCCAAAAAAGAACTGATCGAACTCGCAAAAGAGAAAAAGTGTATGACAAGTATCCGTTTTATTTTGGAGAACGTCAGGTGGATGATATGATGAGCATGGTTGCGGATGATATGAATTTAAAAGTACGCGAGACACCGAAAAAGGTATTATCGGCACTGTTTGGTGATCAGCCATGCATCGTGATCGGACGGGCATCAGATTATGCATACAAAGAGCATCCGGATGCTGTACGCATTTTCCTGTGTGGGGACAAGAAAACAAGAATTGAAAAAATTGCAAAGAAACATCAGGTATCAGAGTCAAAAGCAAAACTGATCGTGGATGACACAGACCGTAGAAGAAAACAGTATCATAATTATTACTCGGGAGAAACATGGGGATTGGCAGACAATTATGATCTCTGTTTAGATGAGTGCAGACTTGGTATGGATGGTGTGGCTGCAGTTGTTTCGGCGTATATCAGTCAGATAAACGGGGAAGGCTGATAAAATAAGACAGACCTGATGCAAAATCAGACAGAAAGTGTGGTATATCATGGCATATTATTTAGCAGAGGGCGCGATCGTAAAAGGAGATGTCACGATCGGTGAGGATTCAGGAATATGGTATCATGCAACGGTCCGTGGAGACACTGACAGGATCACGATCGGAAGCAGGACGAATGTACAGGATAATGCAGTACTTCACGTGGGAGACGGGCATGCACTTACCATTGGGGATGATGTGACGATCGGGCACAGTGCGATCGTACATGGATGTACGGTTGGAAATAATACATTGATCGGAATGGGTGCGATCATATTAAATGGAGCAGTGATCGGCAGCAACTGTATTATCGGGGCGGGAGCGCTTGTGACACAGAATATGGAGATCCCGGATGGCAGTCTTGCATTTGGCAATCCGGCGAAGGTCAGAAGAATGCTCACGGAAGAGGAGATTGCTTCGAACCGGAACAATGCATTGCTTTATGTGAAAGAAGCAAAAGATCAGCTGTTGCAGATGTGAAAAAAGGATGCTTCCTGGTTTTACAGGATGCATCCTTTTTTCAGTATATAATCCTTATATATTCTGGTAAAAAGCGGCAAACTTTATCTTATTCCAAAATTGCATCAAGTGCATGGGAAATGTCTGCGATCAAATCCTCTTTATCCTCAAGTCCAAGGCTGATACGGACAAGTTCAGCCGGAACACCGGCTTCTTTTAACTGTTCATCCGTCATCTGGCGATGTGTGGAGGTTGCAGGATTTAAGCAGCAGGTTCTTGCGTCAGCAACATGTGTTTCGATTGCTCCGAGTTTCAGATTCTGCATAAATGTGGATGCAGCGGCACGTCCGCCCTTTAAACCGAAGGAAACGACACCACAGCCGCCGTTTGGCAGGTATTTTTTTGCACGCTCATAATATTTATTGGAAGGAAGCCCCGGATAGTTGACATAGGCAACCTTTGGATGCTGCTCTAAAAATTCAGCAACAGCCTGACCGTTTTCCACATGTTTTGGCATACGGACATGCAGAGATTCCAGACCAAGGTTTAAAATAAAGGCACTCTGTGGGGACTGCATGCAGCCAAAATCACGCATCAGCTGTGCAGTACATTTTGTGATGAAAGCACCTTCTTTGCCGAATTTTTCTGCGTAGGTGATCCCATGATAGCTTTCGTCCGGTGTGCACAGTCCCGGATATTTGTCTGCATGAGCCATCCAGTCAAATTTACCACTGTCTACAATCGCCCCGCCTAAGGCTGCTCCGTGTCCATCCATGTATTTGGTTGTGGAATGCGTTACGATATCTGCACCCCATTCAAACGGGCGGCAGTTGACCGGAGTCGGGAACGTATTGTCCATCACAAGTGGAACACCGTGTGCATGTGCAACTTTTGCAAACAGCTCGATATCTAAAACTGTGAGTGCAGGGTTAGCGATCGTCTCCCCGAACATCAGCTTTGTATTTGGCTTAAAGGCGGCATTTAATTCTTCTTCGGAGGCATCCGGGGAAACAAATGTGGTCGTGATTCCCATTTTTGCCATAGTGACAGCAAGCAGGTTGAAAGTTCCGCCATAGATAGAGGAGGAAGCAACGATGTGGTCGCCACATTCACAGATATTAAACATAGCGAGAAAATTGGCTGCCTGTCCGGAAGAAGTTAACATTGCAGCGGAACCGCCTTCCATAGCGGCAATCTTTGCAGCGACGATATCGTTGGTAGGATTTTGAAGGCGGCTGTAAAAATAACCGTCTGCCTCTAAGTCAAAAAGTTTTCCCATATCTTCGCTGGTGCTGTATTTAAAAGTAGTCGACTGGATGATCGGCACCTGCCTTGGCTCTCCATTGCCCGGTGTGTAACCCGCCTGCACACATTTTGTTCCCATTCTGTATTCACTCATAGTAATTGTGTCCTCCGTTTTTTTCTGATTTATAAAATATCATTTGTAGGAAAAAATTTCCCTGTAATTCATTACATTAATAAGAAAAAGCACATAAAGGTATCGTATCATCTCAGGGGATATTTTACAAGGGAATATCTTTTGATTTTAAAAGATTTGTGATACAGTAAGGAAGAAAAAATACAGAGTATGTCAGGTTTGAATAAAAAGAGAGAAGTGTGATTGAAACATGAGAGTGCAGCCATTCCAGACATTAAAACATTATAATAAGAAAAATCTTCCGAAAGATATTTTAGCGGGAATTATTATCATGGCAGTTTCCATTCCGATTTCTATGGGATATGCGCAGATTGCGGGGCTTCCGGCAGTTTATGGACTGTATGGTTCGGTGTTCCCGATCATTTTATTTGGATTGTTTTCCACGTCGCCGCAGTTTATTTTTGGTGTGGATGCAGCTCCGGCTGCGTTGGTTGGATCTGCTATTGTCGGGCTTGGGATAGAGGGCGGTACAAAAGAAGCCATGGCAGCAGTTCCTGTACTGACTTTTTGTGTGGCACTGTGGCTGCTGGCATTTTATTTTATGAAAGCAGGAAAACTGGTCAATTTTATCTCGGCACCGGTCATGGGGGGATTTATCACCGGAATCTGTACGACGATTATTCTGATGCAGGTGCCAAAACTGATGGGCGGCACAGCAGGAGTCGGGGAACTTTTAGAACTGGCAGGGCACATTGCAGAGACTGTGAAAACGATCAATCTGCCCTCACTTGTGATCGGACTTACCGCACTTTTCATTCTTCTGGTTTCAAAAAAATTAATTCCAAAATTTCCGATGGCAGTTGCATTGATGGCAGCCGGAGCATTGATGACGCGGTTTTTACCGGTCAGGGAGTGGGGTGTACAGACGCTTGCAGCAGTAGAACCCGGCATGCCAGAATGGAGCATACCGGATTTTACAGCGATCGCGCCGAAGGACGCAATCATCACCAGCCTGTCAGTTGCGGTTGTTATTATGGCGGAAACTTTATTGGCAGAGAACAGTTTTGCACAGAAAAACGGTTACAAGATTGATGATAATCAGGAAATTTTTGCATTTTCCATGGGCAACTTTGTGGCGGCATTTACCGGATGCTGTCCGATCAACGGTTCGGTGTCACGAAGTGCAATGGGCGAACAGTATCAGGCAAAAACACAGCTTACCGGCATTGCGGCTGGGTTATCAATGATCGTTCTTCTTCTGTGTGGAACCGGTTTTATCGGGTATCTGCCGATTCCGGTGCTGACGGCGATCGTGATCTCGGCACTGCTTGGCGCGACGGAGTTTGAACTTGCGGTCAGATTGTGGAAAGTCAGCCGGACGGAGTGTTTCATTTTTATAGGAGCCTTTTTTGGTGTATTGATGCTTGGCACGATTAACGGCGTTTTGATCGGAATTATCCTTTCTTTTACAGAAATGATCATCCGCACTTCAAAACCGGCAAGATGTTTTCTGGGAATCCAGCCCGGCCATCAGCATTTCAGGGATCTGCGGGAAGGCAGCCAGATCCATGCGGTGGAGGGAGTTGTGATCTATCGTTTCAGCAGCAATCTGTTTTTTGCAAATATCGGGGTGCTGCAGAAGGATATCGAGGAGCATATCAAAGATGACACGAAAGCAGTCATTTTGGATGCCGGAGGAATTGGAAGCCTGGATATCACAGCGGCAGACCGTTTAGAAATCCTGTACAATTCTTTGAAAGAAAAAGGAATCCGTTTCTACATAACAGAGCATATTGCAGATGTGAATGAGCAGCTCAGGAAGTTAGGCCTCGGATATCTGATTGAGGAAGGCTGTGTGCGGAGAACCATACATATTGCTTTAAAAGATATGGGGATCAACAGACCGTATCCGCTTGAGGGTGGTGTGGATAACGAGGAACGCAGCGCATCAAGAAAACGCGCGGATAACCGTGTGCAGGAGTTTGTCTGGGCGTTTGGCTCGGAAACAGAAGAAGAGATCGAAAAACAGATTGTCCTGCAGATTGAGCAATTAAAACAGACAGGGGACGTTGAAAATTTATTCCATGGCCGTTGGGCGCACATGGAGGCACTCGATGAGGATGAGTGGCTGGAACATTTAGAGGAGCACTTAAAGGAAATCGTCAATATCTCCGGCAAGGACGAGATGACGTTAGCGGGCAAACTGGAGGCACACCGGAAAGAAGTGCATGACCGTATCGCAAAAGAACATCCGGAGCTGGCAGAGCGTTTTAAGGAGCGCAGGCATCTTCTGGATGAGCATTTAAAAGAGCGCAGACCGGAGGTGTATGAGCTGGTGTTAGAGCTGCGGGAGAAGAGGAAAGAGTAGAAAAATAAAGATACTTTTTAGACAGAGATGGAAGAAAAACATTTCTGTCTATTTTTTTACTTAAAAATGTACATGGACATTATGTGTCCGTGTGGTCTGCTAGAATGAGGATATCAAAAAACAAGGGAGGAAAATGAGATGGAAACTTTAAGGGAAATTGTTTTATGGATTTTTGGAGTATCATTTTTTTATGGTTGTGGATGGGAACTCTTCCGATGGATCTTTGTCAATAAAAGATTCAAAGAGTATGCGGATGGTTTGAAAACCGATATTCCAACTTCAGAGGAACTGATGCAGATTATCAGAAACATGAACTGTTTTCTGGTAAAACAGGTTTATTACAATGAACAGGGAAATGTTGAGGTGCAGGGAAAATACGGAAAACACAGACTGAACCTTGAGGATGGTATAATTCATGTGATACGCAGCAAGGAAGATTCAAGAAGAAATTATAATTATGTTGTAGAAGAAAATGCTATTCTTGATTATATTGCAAAAGAAGAGAATCATACATTGCCGATGAATCCCTTTACAAAATATAAAAAGGCAATGAGACCGACAAAATTACATACGGCTTCGCTGATTGGAACATTTGGAGGAATCTTTTTACTTGTGGTGCTGTACCTTATTCCGTCAGGAAATGAATACATTGAAATGGTAAAAGGCGGGGCACCGAGCAGTTATCCGCAGATTACTTATGGCGAAGCGTTTGATGACTATTTTTCAGATTCGGACTGGCAGTATTTTAAATCATCCAGCGATAGAAAAGTAGTCGAGTTTCATGGAAAATGCATGTATGGAGATAAGGAAGCGAAACTTTGTTTTCAATTTATTATTGCTGACGATAATGAAACTTTTTCCGTAGAATATTTAGATATTGATGGAGAATCACAGAATATGCTGACTATGGGAATTGCGTTAGATTCTATTTTCAGCAGTTATGAAGAGTCACATGGAATGGTATCATCTGATGATGCCGAACAAAAGGTAGATCTGGGTGTGGATGATACCATATTAAATGCTGATTATTCAGATGAAAATGTATCGGATGATTTTACAGATCAGACAATGCAGGAAGATTCCTTGGCACAGGATGAAAATCAGTACGAATTTGATGATGTAGATGTTAATAATCTGGATTACAGGGAAATGTATTCTTCCTTTGTTGTTGAAATGGAAAGTGAGTATCCGGGAAACTGTACCTATTCATTGTATGATATTAATGGAGATGGAAGAAAAGATCTGCTGCTCAGTTATGGAACCTGCAATGCAGATTACCAAAACATTATTTATACGATTGATGAAAATGGTGCGATTTCATCTACAAGTCCGTTCTATGGGGTATATAGTTTTTATGTAGCGGAGGATGGAAATGGTCTGTACGAAGTTTATGGATATATGGGAGTGGAAGAAGTACGCCGTCTTACGCTGCAGGGAAATCAGGCAGAGGAAGAACTTTTGTGGTCAAGAGAGATTGGAGATGGCGAATATTATGAGAATGACAATCCTATAGAGTATGCGCAGGGCAGTGATCTGAGTCTGCTGGATGAATAAAAGGAAGTGAGAAAATGTATTGTGTGGTAAAACCAAAAATCTGTCCATTTTGTGGAAAAAAATTAAAAAAGGACTGGCTGGGAAGATGCAAATATTGTAAAAGATCACTGGCTGGAATAAGGTTTTAGGAGAACTTCTTCTGGCAGTCTGCGGATAGTCAGAAGAAGTTTTTTCAAATTCCTTCTTAAGAAAACAACTGAATTTGTGGAAAATAAAATACAGATGTGTTACAATAACAATATATGAAAAATGTATAAAAAACATGAAAAAAATCTTAAAAGTATGTGCAATGTGTAGTAAATGGAGATGAGATTATGGAAAAAAAGGAGCCGGTAGATAAAAGATCAAAAGCAGATCGTGTTCTGCGGATGTATGACCTTTTGATGCGCGGTAAAGTGATCAATAAAGCCGCTGCGGGACAAAAATTCGGTGTGGATGAAAAAACCATTCAAAGAGATTTAGAGGACATCCGCTGTTATCTGAATGAACGCGTCAATGATTTTGGTATCCAGAATGAACTGATCTATGACAGAAGGAAGAACGGCTACAGGCTTGAGCAGGAAGAAGGAATGCGTTTTTCCAACGAGGAAGTGCTTGCTATCACAAAAATATTGTTAGACAGCCGTGCATTTACCAAAGACGAAATGATGCAGATGTTAGATAAGCTGATCGAGTGCTGTGTGCCGCCACAGAACCAGAGCCTGGTCAGTGAACTGATTGCCAATGAGCGTTACCATTACATTGAACCGCAGCATCACAGGGTATTCATTGATAAGATGTGGCAGATCGGACAGTCAATTCATGAGAAAAAATGCATTGAGATCGGTTATGAGCGTACAAAAGATAAAAAAGTTGTGAAGCGGAAAGTAGAACCACAGGCGATCCTTTTTTCCGAATTTTATTTTTATCTGGCTGCAAATATTGAAGAAATCGATAAAGAAAAAGCATTTGATGTGGCAAATGATGCGTTTCCAACCATTTACCGGATCGACCGGATCCTAGAACTTCAGGTGTTGGATGAGCACTTTAATATTCCGTATAAAGACCGGTTTGAAGAAGGAGAGTATCGAAAACGAATACAGTTCATGTATGGCGGAAAATTACAGCGTACGAAGTTCTGGTATAAAGGAACCAGTGTGGAAGCAATATTAGATCGTCTGCCTACGGCAAAGATTCTGAAAGAGGAAGACGGAAAGTTTTTAATTTCAGCTGAAACATTTGGCAAAGGAATTGATATGTGGCTGCGAAGCCAGGGAGATTATGTTGAAGTTGTAAAAAATTAAAAAATTTTTTGAGATGGACAGATGGTGTCTTGGGTACAGGTTATAATAAAAGAAAAATTATTCACCGGATAAACGCAGAAATTCGTCCATAAACTGTTGTACTAAAGCACGAGAGGAAGGATTGATCGAACGATATTTTTTTAAAAAGGAAAGCTCATCTTCATTGAGGGCTGTTTCAGACACTTCCTCTACTTTATGAGCATACGAAGAATAGCCAATCAGATAATCAACAGATACGTCAAAAATATCTGCCATGGCTTCTAACATGTCGATATTCGGTTCATTGGTATTATTTTCGTACTTACAGATGGTCTGCTGGCTGACGTTCAATTTATCAGCAAGAGCCTGCTGGCTTAACCCCATCTCACGTCTTAAATCTTTTAATCGATTCATGATTTAAAATCTCCTAGGTAATACTTTTATTTTATCAGCTGTGAGGAAATATATACAACGCGGGAAAAGGGTTGAAATGAACACTTTTATAGAGTAAAATAGAAGAAAAATATAATAAATTGTACATGGAGAGAAAAATGGAAGAGAAGAAAACATCACGTATTATTTGTGAAATGTTGATAGGAATTATAATGACGTTACCTTTTTTCATAAATGAAAAAAATCGATATCTAGATGCAGCATGGATAACAGTACTTTTCAAAGCGTTATTTTCGGTCGGGATTCCATTAGCGGTTATAAAGTTGATGAGTATAGTTTATAGGTTTATTTCGATTATTTTCAAACGGATTTTATATGTACATACATTTTTGTATTATCTGTTTTTTTGTATGTTTGTAGCAGGTGGAGTTTATGAGTGGTATCAATATCAGGAATATATGCGAAAGGGATATTTCTGGGTAGAAGTTATTTCATATATTGTTTGCGCAATATGGTTTTTGATAGATGTAAATACTACAAAGTGTATTAGAGAAATAAGAGGTATTGAGGAATGGTTAATACAAGCTTTACGGGAACATGAAGATTATGTAGAGAAATATAAAGACAAAATGAAACGGATTAATAAAAGAAAAGATAGGGTATTAAAGGTATTAGAAGAGTTTTATCCAAAGAAATTTTTTAGTGACCCTTTAAAAAATTTAAGGAAAGAAATTGATATATCAAGAGCCAATAATTATCAAAGATATATTCCACATGTGTTAGGCGATTATAGTGGAATTAAAGGATTAAAATATGGTGCAAGTACAACTCGTTTGTATTATTGGAATGTAAAAAGATTTATTCAAAATATGGAAGATGACAGAAAATGGATGAAACAGGAGATGGAAGTATATGGAGGTAAAATAAAAAACATAGAAGAACAGTTAGAAATTATAAGGCAAACAGGTGATAATGTGGCGGCGGTGAGTTCACAGATATTGATGATCGATCCAACTATTGTGGAAAAATTTCAGAACGAATATGAAAAGGAAATTAACATAGCGAAGACAAACAGCGAAAATGTAAAAGATTTTTGGAAAATGCATAAAAAAATTAATAAGTTAAGGAGAAATCACTATGAGAGATGAAGAATTTAATGAAATAATGCCAGTAGAAAATGGAAAACTACAGGAAAAAAAACAAGGAGAATTAGACGAGAATGCAATACAGGCAATGAAAATGATAGTGGGATTATCCCAAGAAGTATCAAGGGCTAATGCGGAAAAATATAGGGCACAGGCTGAGATCACTATTGCAGAAATTGAAAAAAATAAACAGAATGAGTCAGAGGAAATTGCAGGATATTATCGGATAAGAATGCAGCAGGGGGCAGATGTAGGAAAAATAATTGCAGAAAATCAAAAAAGAATTCAAGAATGGATGGAAAAAAGCACTGAGGCTCAAAGCGAAGAGGAAAGAGCACATTATAGATGGATGATAGAAAAAGAAAGACAAACTCTTAATGATATATTGGGGCATTATGCAGATGATGTAAGTAAAGAGCAGAATACAAGAATAGAAAATTCAAAGCCAAGAAATAAGGGGTTATTTGGATTTTTAAAAAGAAAATAAGCGGGTAAATCTATGATTTTAACATAAGAAGAGGAACCGATATGGATCAACATGAAAAAAAAGTTGCATTATTAAAAAAATACTATTCTCAAATTCAGACATCATATGGATTTGAAATTGCAGAAAATATTGCATCAAAAAAAATTGATAATGCAATAAAGAAATTTGCATCTGGATTGGATAGAAAATCAATAATTGGCTTTTATGATATCACTATAGTGGGAAGTGGGAAAAAAGGATATTTGTTTACTGACACAAAAGTATATTATTCTGATATGTTTGAAAAATCTGAGAAAATTTGGTATGACGATATAGATGATGTTTTATTAGTGGACTCTGGAGAAAAAGATTGTGATAAAAAACTTCAATTTAAAATGAATGATGGAACATTAATAACCTGGGATAGCATATTTCTTAATAAAACGCCATTATATAAATTCTTTAAAGAATTGCTTATTATGGAAAATAAATCGGTTTGTTATTCTGGTGAGAAAAGTGTCAAACACGGTAAGTCTAAATTTTTTGGCTCTACAGCAGGTGGAATTTCGAGTGCTAGATATGGTGTGGTAAATAAATTATACGATGAGGAAAAATTCCATGGTAGACAAGGACATGGATTTGCGGCCGAGCGTGCTAATAATTTATTTGATAAAATTACTGGTCATCATGCAAAAATAGTTGGAGATGATAATGTAAAAAATGGTGCGGACAGAGTGGTAGATGGAGTTTTTATCCAATCGAAATATTGTCAGACAGGTTTAGCTTGTATTAATGAATGCTTTGATGAAAAAGGCAACTTCAGATATTTAAAAAATGGGAAGCCAATGCAAATTGAAGTTCCGTCAGACAAGTATGATGCTGCAGTAGAAGCCATGCAGGAAAAAATAAGAAAAGGAAAAATTCCAGGGGTAACGGATCCTGATGAAGCAAAAAATATTGTTAGAAAGGGGCATTTTACTTATGAACAGGCTAAGAATATTGCAAAGGCTGGGACTGTGGAGTCATTGACATATGATGCTGTTAATGGAGCTATTATTGCGACCTCGGCGTTTGGGGTGACTACGATAATCACATTAGCTACAAATTTGTGGAATGGTGAAGATTTTGAAAACTCATTAAAAATTGCAACATTTTCAGGAATGAAAGTGGGTGGAACTGCATTCGTTACGACAATTATTGCAAGCCAGTTATCAAAAGCGGGATTAAACAGTGCGTTAGTAGGAAGTTCAGAAGCAATAGTTTCTTTTATGGGACCTAAAGCTTCGGCAGTACTAGTTAATGCTTTTAGGAGCGGAAGTAATATATATGGAGCAGCGGCAATGAAAAGCGCAGCAAAGTTATTAAGAGGAAATGTGATAACTTCAAGTGTGACGGTGGTCCTTTTATCGTCAGTAGATATAGCAAATATATTTCGAGGACGTATTTCAGGAAAGCAGTTATTTAAAAATTTGGCAGGTACTGCCACAACTGTTGCAGGTGGAACAGGAGGATGGCTTGGTGGTTCTGCAGTGGGATCAATGGTTTTTCCTGGTTTTGGAACAATTGTGGGAGGATTAATTGGTTCTGTTATAGGCGGTGCAGCAGCGGGGAAGGCAACGGATACAGTCCTTGGAAGTTTTATTGAAGACGATGCTGACGAGATGATTAGGATTATTCAGAAAGAATTCGAAGATCTTGCGCAGGATTATTTATTAAACCAGAAAGAAGCGGAAAAATCCGTTGATAAGTTGAGTAATATATTGGATGGAAAAATGTTAAAAGATATGTATGCTTCTTCAGACAGAAGTGAATATGCAAGGAATCTTTTAATCCCTATTATAGAAAATGAAGTAAAAAAACGTAAATATGTTGGTAAGGTAACAAATAAACAAATGGTACGGAGTTTGAAAGAAGTTCTTGAAGATATTTCAGATCATATGGATGAAAATAATTTGGAAAGATCAGTATTAATATAAAATGTATGGGGGAAAAATGAGAGAAAATAAAGAATTAATTGATAAACTGCGTATGTATACTTCTTTTAACGGTAAAGAAGTTATACACAAAATATATATGATACGAGACATGTCATTTGTTAAACTAAGAGATTCACTTATTGGCATGGGACAAATATTAGAGGAGGATTTTGAAAAGCAGGTATATGTGATTGCTATTAGGTCGGGAACTGCAAATATGAATACAGCAGTTGTAGCGATACAACTAATGGATGACAATACAGTAAGCTTTTTAGGTTACGCAAAAGAAGGACTGATAAAACAGCATACTGCAGAGAAAGCAATTTTAAAAATAATGGATCAGATAAAACCGACCACAGATAGAGAGGTTCAGTGAAAAGTCAAGCTCGATGTGGCAGACAAGTGTTCCAGTGATTGTTGTGATTACAAAATCGTATTCGGTTCCTGAACGTAAAGAAAATATTGAGATGGTACAAGCCGTTTTTGCTGCACCGGAAGGAATCATGGAGTTAATTGATGCAACGAATGACCTTATGCCAGAAGGCTTACAGGCTGGAACAGAGGATATTGCTAATTTTAAATTAAACAGAAAAAGATATCTTTGTCAGGGAATTATAGGTGTTGCAACTACATCAGGTACTGTAGTGGGAGCAGTGCCCATTTCAATTGCAGATGCTGTAATATTGAAACCTATTGAAATTACAGAAATTAATGCGATTGCCAAAGTCTATGGAATTAAAAATGACCAGCAGACGAAAAAATTTTTTAATTCCATTATTGAAGTGGGAACAGTAAGCTTTGCAGCGAAAACAGCAATTGCTGCCTTGAAAAACATTCCTGGAATTAATATCGGTGCAAGTATATTAAATGCAATTATTGCCGGCAGTATCATAGCTGCGATAGGTGAGGGAACAACCTATATATTTGAACAGATTTATTTGGAAAAAAGAAGCTTTGAAGATATTGACTGGGTAACGAAAGTGTTGCAGTCTAAGTTGTCTAACGAATTTATAGACAAAGTAAAGACTATTATAAGCAAAACAGGTAATCAGACAGATTCAAAGAAAACAGCAAATTTAATTTCAGCTATTTTTAATAATGACTGATAAAATGGATTGTATATGGAGTGGTTCAGTGAAAAAATTATCAAAAAGCAAAAGGAAAAAGGCACAGGAAAAACAGATCAGACGAGAGATTGCCATGAAGAAAGCAGGGAAACCTTTTTCTAAAAACTGCCATCATTATAATTATAAGCTTTCTGTAGCGTCTTCAATAAATTCACAGATGTTGGGAATAAGTGTGGAGGGAGAGCCAGAACTAATTGGAGCAATTAAAGTGAATTCGTTATTGAGAACATTAGAGGATGGCAGTTATGAGTGTTCGCAATGTAGAAGAATTTTTTCAACATCGCAGGAGCAGCGTTTAGAACAATTATATCAGTATTTGGAAGAACCAATAAAGAATGAGGATTTTAAGAGAGAATTACTGGAAGAAATTATATTATATCCACCGGTTTATTCATCTTATGAAAGCCCCATCGAACAAATATACAGATTGATGTTTGCTCCTAGGTTGGAAAAGGTAAATCGAATAATTGATAATGAAATAAATAAGATATTGTGAAGCACTATTTCACATTGGAATACATATTTTGTGCAGATATCACAAAAATAATAAAAAATATGTGATACTACTGACAGATATATGTCGGTATGTTACAATCCATTCAAAGCATTACATTCTAACAAAATCTATCAGGCAGACTGTGAGGAAGTATCCTCACAGCATAAGCCGTTTCAAAACAAATCAAAACCACGTTAAGGCTGCTTATCAACATACGAGCCACAACGTCGGATATCAGAATTTTCAATGCTTTTAAATCACCACTAAATAAAAATAAAAGCAGGGAGGATTCGAAAATATTAGACGGTTCTCCCGAACAAAAGGGAGAAAATGATTATCGCGCAAAAGACAAAGAAATCGTCATCAGACAAAGCCAAAAAGATCCAGTGGCATCCTGCGTTTTATGCAGCAGCGGAACTGGAACTAAAAGAAAACATCGAGGAACTTGATTTAATATCGGAGTATCATTTGAGTAAAGAACCGATCCGTATTGATCTTCTGATCATAAAAGAAGAAAATGCAGAAAAAGTGATGAAAAATGAAATCGGTCATATCATGCGAAAGTACAATGTGTTAGAATACAAAGGACCGGGGGATGAACTGTCGATAGACACTCTTTACAAAACACTTGGATATGCCTGCCTTTATAAAGGATATGGGAAAACGACCAATGAAATTCCAGCAGAAGAATTAACAGTATCCTTATTTCGAGAGGCATATCCAAAAGAACTATTTTTGGAATTGAAAAGGAAAGGATATACCTTAGAAGAAAAATATCCCGGCATTTATTACGTGGGAGGGAACATTTTGTTCCCAGTGCAGATTGTAGTGATCAGCAGGTTGAACCGGACTATGCACAGCAGCCTAAGAATCTTATCTGCAAATGCCGATATAGAGGATATCAGGAAGTTTTTAGAACAGACAGAAAATATGAAGACACCGCGGGAGCGGAATAATATAGACGCAGTATTACAGGCAAGTGTCAGTGCGAATTATGAAATATATCAGAAGGTAAGGAGGGCGAATGGTATGTGCGAAGCATTACGGGAATTAATGAAAGATGAAATAGAGCAGGATGTAGCAAGAGGAGAAGCGAGAGGAGAAGCGCGTGGAATTATTGACACATGCTATGATCTTGGATTGAAGGAAGATGCAATTTTGGAGCGCTTGCAGAAAAAATTGAACATATCACTAAAGACTGCGCAGGAATACCTAAAGACTTTCGGAAAGCAGATGATATAAGTTAAACGTACACATTTTCGGGAAAACGATCATATTTTATAGATATGTTGTAAAATAGTGTTTTCCCACGAATATGTATAAAAATAAAGCATTACATTCTAACAAAATCTATTAGGCAAACTGTGAGAAATTATCTCACAACATAAGCCGTTTCAAAACAAATCAAAACCACGTTAAGGCTGCTTATCAACATATGAGCCACAACGTCGGATATCAGAATTTTCAATGCTTTTAAATCACCAGCCAAATAAAAATAAAAGCAGGGAGGATTCGAAAATATCAGACGATTCTCCCGAATAAAAAGGGAGGAAACGATTATCGCGCAAAAGACAAAGAAATCGTCATCAGACAAAGCCAAAAAGATCCAGTGGCATCCTGCGTTTTATGCAGCAGCGGAACTGGAACTAAAAGAAAACATCGAGGAACTTGATTTAATATCGGAGTATCATTTGAGTAAAGAACCGATCCGTATTGATCTTCTGATCATAAAAGAAGAAAATGCAGAAAAAGTGATGAAAAATGAAATCGGTCATATCATGCGAAAGTACAATGTGTTAGAATACAAAGGACCGGGAGATGAACTGTCGATAGACACCTTTTACAAAACACTTGGATATGCCTGCCTTTATAAAGGATATGGGAAAACAATCGATGAAATCCCGGCGGACGAACTGACCGTGTCATTGTTCCGTGAAGCATATCCAAGAGAACTGTTTTTTGAATTAGAACGAAAAGGATATGTACTGGAAGAAAAATATCCAGGTATTTATTACGTGAGCGGGAACATTTTATTCCCGGTGCAGATCGTGGTGATCAGCAGGTTGAACCGGACTATGCACAGCAGCCTAAGAATCTTATCTGCAAATGCCGATATAGAGGATATCAGGAAGTTTTTAGAACAGACAGAAAATATGAAGACACCGCGGGAGCGGAATAATATAGACGCAGTATTACAGGCAAGTGTCAGTGCGAATTATGAAATATATCAGAAGGTAAGGAGGGCGAATGGTATGTGCGAAGCATTACGGGAATTAATGAAAGATGAAATAGAGCAGGATGTAGCAAGAGGAGAAGCAAGAGGAGAAATGCGTGGCAGAGCGGAAGGAATTGTAGATACATGTTGTGATCTAGGGTTGCCAGAAGACGCTATTTTAGAGCGGTTGCAGAAAAAACTAAATATATCATTACAGACTGCCCAGGAATATCTCCAAACCTTTGGAAAACAGATCGTAAAAAATTAACGAACGTCAGGAAAATCAAAAACATATGAACTATCAGCAAAAAGATTTAGTGAGAATAGCAAAACGGGAAAACAATACCAAAAGAGGTTATCTGGTAGTAGATCCACTGCAGGGAAAACATGTTCCGGTAGAACCTTCGAAAGCACTGAATTTATTTAAAAGTCTTGCAGAGAAGCTTCAGGGAAAATATGAAGGCGAGAGGCTGCTTTTGATCGGTTTTGCAGAAACCGCGACAGCAATCGGTGCACAGGCTGCGATCACATTGGGGACAAAGTATATCCAGACAACGCGGGAAGTGATACCGGATGTCAGCTATTTGTTTTTCTCAGAGGCGCACAGCCATGCGACTGAGCAAAAATTAGTAAAAGATGATATTGACCGTGTGATCAATGAGACAGACAGAATCGTATTTGTGGAGGATGAAGTGACCACGGGTAATACGATTATGAATATCATCAGAATCATACGAAGGGAATATCAGAGAAAGATAAAATTTGCAGTTGCTTCGCTGTTAAATGGAATGACCGAAGAATATTTAAAAATCTATAGGGAGGAAGAAATAGAACTTCATTATCTGGTAAAAACGGATCATTCCGGATACAGTGCGATTGCAGAGAAATATCATTGTGATGGTTTATCTATTCGTGCAATACAAGAGGATCACACGCAGGAAAAATTAGCGGTCAGCATACAGGACAAAATCTGGAATGAACTACCACACATCATATCAATTCCGGGATGGATGAATGCGAGACGTTTCGTTGATGCAAAACAGTATGAGACTGCATGCAAAAAACTTGCGGAAACTGTAATCGCGGAAACGAGTGTGAAACAGGGTGAGCGCGTACTTGTGATCGGCACGGAAGAGTTTATGTATCCCGCACTTCTGACAGGTCAGGAAATAGAAAAAATAGGATGTGATGTCCGCTGCCATTCTACGACTAGAAGTCCGATCGCGGTCAGTACCGAGGAAGAGTATCCACTGCATTGCAGATATGAACTGTGCAGTTTATATGATCCGGAACGAAAGACTTTTATTTATGATCTGGAAAACTATGACAGGGTTATCGTTATGACGGATTCGGCATTAGCGTCGTTAAAAGGATTAGAAACGCTGATTTACGCACTTCGGATGAAAAATGAAAATATATCTGTGATCCGTTGGTATTAAAGAGGGCACAGGAATAAGGGCATAATGTGAAAATAAAATTTTTCCCATACGAAATTTGTGTCTCAGCAGCAAACATGCGATGTAATGGAAAGCAGGAAAGAATGGAGACAAGATTAAATGAGAAGTTCATACCGGGATGAGGACGTGACTCTTCTGTTAAAAGATATCACCGGCATGGTGCAGCCACAGCCGACCGAAGAGAGAGAAAAACTGATACAGGCGGGAAAACATTACAGTGAAATGCTGCCGGTCGAATATGTCCCGACAGAAAAATATATGCAGGTGTACCGGGAAGCGTTGAAAAATTATGCAAAACCGGTAGCACTTGCTGTCGGAAGACTTGCAGATAAGATCGTTGAAAAAAAGGGACAGGGCATTGTGCTCGTCTCACTGGCTCGCGCCGGTATTCCAATCGGAATTTTAGTCAAAAGATATATTGCAAAAAAATATCAGGTCAATGTACCGCATTATTCCATTTCCATTATCCGCGGCAGAGGGATTGATGACAATGCGATGAAATATCTGTTAAGCCGGTATGAACCGGGAAAGTTATTGTTCGTGGACGGATGGATCGGAAAGGGCGCGATTTTAAATGAATTAAAAAAAGATCTTGTGCAGTATGAAGGCGTGTCATCCGATATCGCAGTCATAGCAGATCCTGCTAATGTGACAGAACTGTGTGGCACGCACGATGATATTTTAATACCGAGTTCCTGTCTTAACAGCACTGTGTCAGGACTGATCAGCAGGACATTCTTAAGGAGTGATATCATTGGAAAAGATGATTTCCATGGAGCCGTCTATTACGGAGAATTAAAAGATTCGGATCTGTCCTATGAATTTATCCATACGATCGAGAACGAGTTTGAGATGGATGTGGAAAAAGAAAATAAGTGTGTGGAAAGCTCTGGTATTGACGAGGTAAAACAGATTGCAAAGACATTTGATATTGATGATATCAATCTGATCAAACCGGGAATCGGAGAGGCGACAAGAGTATTGCTGCGAAGAGTTCCATGGAAGATCCTGATTGATGAGAGGTACAAGGGAGATCCTCAGCTTGGACATCTGGTGAGATTAGCTGAGGAAAAAAATGTGTCGATCCAGTATTATCCGATGAAACATTATAAATGCTGCGGTATCATTAAAAAAATGTCAGATATATAAAAAATACTGCCGGTTTCCAGGAAAATTTATTTGCATACGTCAGTTTGGTCTCGTCATGCCAAAGAAATTTATGTATACATCAGTCTGGTCTGTCATGCCAAAGAAATTCGTGCATACATAAGTTTAGTCTGTTATGCCAAAGACCTCTGCAAGAAATAAGATTTTTTCTGCCCAGTTATGGTGGGTCTTGTATTCGTTCATGCGTTCACCCGCAAGATTTCCGGAGACAAGCGAGTCTGATTTTTTATCCCAGTTTAAAATTGCTTTTGCATCGTTAAAATCTGATCTTGTAACCTGATAAACTTTGTTTACGACAGAAATCTGATTTGGATGAATGACTGTTTTTCCGGTAAAGCCGCAGAGTTTATCATCTTTTAGTTCCTGAATCAGGCCATTTTCCCAATTATACCCGGAATAATATTCCCATACCGGTCCGGAAACGACGTAGTCCATGCCGTAAACAGTTATGATATCAGAAAAAATATCAGCGACAGGTCTGATCCGGTGAATGGACTCGTCACAATGACGGCGGAATCCAAACATGTGACACAGATCATTTCCTCCGACACGGATATTTAAAACGAGATCTTCCACATGGGAAAGCCTGTCTTTCAGATCATACAGGATATCGATACGGTGCCGCAGGTCAATGATAGAAGAACTCTCATAGATCGGCATCATATATAATTTCCTGGAAGCCTGTTCGTTAGCCCGGATCATTTCTTCTATATAAGAGCTGGCGTTGTCAGTAGTAAATTTCGGTATGATATAACCGGTGATCACCTTTATGCTTTCCCCAAAAGCCTTCGTTAAACGTTCAATCTGGCCGGCATTGCGGACACGGATAAAGATTTTCGGAAGGTAAAAAGGATGATCCTGAAAACTTTCAAATATCTGATGGATGGAAGAGATAAGATCCTGCTCTGCTTCTGTTACATAGTTGTCATTGATCGTATCTTCAAGGCATAAAGCCAGAGAATATTTAGTTCCAAATTTTTCATGAATCACAGAGTCGGCAATCGTTTTTTTATTGGCGGGACAATAGAGCAGTGCACCGACACTGTAATAAATAATATCGTTTTTCAATTTGTAAAAATCCCCCTGAGTGTATAAAAACTCTTCAAAATAACACAAGTTTAACAACAGATTGCAAATTGAATTATAGCATTAATATAGGCAAAAAGATAGATAGATTCGATGCCGGACGTTTTCTTGAAAACAGGATGCCGGTATGCTATACTTTTAGAAGATTCTATAATAAGGAAGGAAACGTATGAGTAACAGTGGCAAAAAGATACGTCTGTCATTTAATTCTCCGGTGATTTTGGGATTTACAATTATCTGCTTTATCGTGTTGATTTTGGATAAATTGACAGGAAGTGCATCCACGCGGACATTTTTCAGTGTCTACCGGTCATCGTTAGCAAGTCCGTTCACATACATCCGGTTTTTTGGACATGTATTCGGACATGCCAGCTGGGATCATTTCTTTGGAAATATTATGATGTTACTGGTTGTAGGACCGCTTTTGGAAGAAAAATACGGTTCGGCAAATATTCTCTTTGTGATTTTAGCGACAGCGCTGGTAACGGGTGTGATCAATTTCATATTTTTCCCACATGTCCAGCTCCTTGGGGCAAGCGGTGTTGTATTTGCGTTCATATTACTCGCATCTTTAACAAGTATTGAGGAGGAAAAAATCCCGCTGACCTTTATTCTGGTTGCGCTGATCTATATCGGGCAGCAGGTGTATGATGGCATATTTATCCGGGATAATGTTTCAAATCTGACACATATTTTGGGTGGTATTGTCGGTTCAGGTCTTGGCTATGTGATGAATAAAAACAAAATGAACAGATATTGAAGGTGAGAATGCGCTATGTTAGAACATAAAAAGATTCGCAGCCTTGATGATTACTTTGTCGATCTCGATAGCAGACAAAGCAGAGAGGTGTATTTTTACCGGATCAATGGATACACGGAAAAAATCGGTGATTTTATAAAAAAATATTATGACACGGCAAGAAGAAAGGGCGTGGTGATCGAAGGGAAAATCCCTAATCCGGATGAGCAGAATCTTGCGTATTATTCGGAAATTATGGGTATGGATTTTCGGATGGATCCGTCATTTATAACCGCTGGGTTAAAGAAATGGCTGCCGCGTATGAACGATCTGCAAAGGAAGAATGTGGCAGATTCGATTTATGACTCGCTTGATTCCATGAGACGGAATGGAAAAACAGAGAATATGCAAAAAAATGCATATATCAAATTTATGTGCTGGCTGTATTACAAATTTGAGCGGATTGTAAACCAGCTTGGGGCAAATGAACTGCCCAAGATCCTTTATGAGGGGGATATCAGTAATTACGAGCTGATGCTGATATCAATCCTGTCAAATGCAGGGTGTGATGTGGTGTTGCTGCAGTATCACGGTGATGCAGGGTACCTTAAGTCAGATCCGGATTCCGTTTTATCGGACGATCTAAAAATGGAGGGGATGACAGCTTTCCCGGAAGAATACTGCTTAAAGAAAGTCCGTGAAGCGATACAAAATGATTTTGAAAAAGAACGGCTGTATGGAAATCTTCCTTCTGTCAATAACTGTACTAATGCCTGGATCAGCGGAAAAGGATTTGAAGATATCAAAAAAAGTGTGTTGAGCAGAGGGACAGATTCCCGTTTCTTTTATAATTGTTTTTACCGGATCAATGGAGCAGAGGACAAGCTGACTTATGCAAACGAATTGTTTCAGCTGCAGCTTGAACTGAAAAATGCCAGACGAAAGACTGTGATCGTAAATGGAGAGATTGAAAGACCGACACCGGATGAGATCGCAGATATCCGGCGAGGAAACTATGCAAAGATAGATCAGCTTGTCATGGATCTTTCCGCAAATATTAAATATCCGGCAAATATGGAACTGCAGAAGATCATGCATAAAACATTTGTTGATATTCTTCTTGCAGAATTTAGCAAAGAAGGCGATAATTTAAACAGGCTCACCAGTAAGGCGGTATATCTGTTGTGCTGGCTAAAGAGATATCTGCCGTCTTTATTTTCTGACTGGAAGATGCCGGAAATCGGATGTTTTATTCACATGGGTGGTTGTCAGAATGAAAATGAGGCACTGTTTCTTAAGTTTTTAGCAAGACTGCCGGTTGATGTGGTGATCCTGTGCCCGAACCGGAATGTACCTTGTCAGCTTACAGATCCTTTGCTGTATGAACTGAATTATGAGGAAAGTCTTACCATGGAAAGGTTTCCGGAAGAAAATTCACAGGTTAAAATGGGAACAGTGGCATATCATGCGGAGAGAGAACTGGATACATTAATGTATCAGGACACCGGAATGTACCGGAATCAGCAGTATGGAAAGGCGAATATCATCAGCCTGCAGACCATGTATGAAGAAATAAAGATCCTGTGGGATCAGGAGCTGAAGTACCGGCCGGATTTTAGTGTGGTCGATGGTGTGGTCAACATACCGGTTATTTTTGCAAAGGTTTCCGGTGTAAAAGATGGACAGACGGATCATTACTGGACATCAGTAAAAGAATTGGTTACGGAAGATACCATTGTGATAAAAAAGGCGCCTTATATAGAGCCGATGGCACCGAATCCGATGAAAATGTATGCTGCCGAATTTTTTAAGAATGGAAAATTGCAGCGAAATAAGATCAAAGCACATCCGAAATATCCGTATGGTATCCTGAGAGAAGATATACAGGAAATGATTCTCGATAAGATGCAGCTTTTGATCAATCAGAAAATGATAAAGGGAATCGGGGAAAATGGCATGGAATATACAGTCATTGCGCAGATTTTAAATCTGCCAAAGGATATTGTAAGACTGATCCAGAAATTTGATCTTACCCGGAAAAATCCGAAAATGATCTACATTAATACATCGGAGACGGTAATTTCGTTAGAGGATTCGATCCTGACAGCATTTTTACATCTGATTGGATTTGATATCGTATTTTTTGTACCGACAGGATATCAGAGTATTGAAAAATATTTTAACGGGCAACTAATGGAAGAACACCAGATCGGGGAATATAAATATGATCTGCAAGTCCCTGACCTGAATAGTATTTCATTTGGCAGTACACGCTACACTTGGCGGGAGAAATTTTTTAAGAGAGGTAATTAGTGCGAAAAATCAGATTTTTCACACGCAGAAATGGAGGAATAGTATGGGACTTGATTTTAGCAAAACAATGACTGCGGAAGCACCGGCAGCCACAGCAGTTCCGGACACAAAGGATGAGATCGCTGTTGTGGAACAATATGATATTGTTGCCGACAGGGAAAAAATGAACTCAGAACTGGTCAATTCTGATGAAGTTGACCGGATCGTCAGTACGATCGAGATCAATAATCTTGAGACAATCGTCACATTTGGAGCAGAGGTGGCAGAGGAGATTTCAAAGGCTTCGGATGTTGTGTTAAACAGTATGAATATGTCACAGTTAGACGATACCAGCGAAATGTTAAAAACGTTAGCAAAGATCATGGATCAGTTTGATATCGATGAGATCAAAGAAAATCCGGGACTGTTTGGAAAATTATTTGGAAATATGAAAAAACAGCTTGACAAGATTCTTGCAAAATACCACACAATGGGCGAAGAAGTCGATAAGATCTACGTTCAGCTCAAAGGCTATGAGTCGGAGATCAAACAGTCAAACCGTAAATTAAATACGATGTTTGAGGCAAATGTAAATTATTATCATGAACTCGTGAAATATATTCTTGCCGGCGAGCAGGCATGCAAAGAAATCGAAGCATATATTGCGAAAAGACAGCAGGATATGGAGACTACTGGAGACGAGTCGATCCGGTTTGAACTTACCAGTTTAAATCAGGCATTGATGATGATGGAGCAGCGTACACAGGATCTTCGAACAGCAGAGAATGTTGCAATGCAGTCCATTCCGATGATCAAAACGATGGAATTCAGCAATTATAATCTGGTCAGAAAAATTAATTCCGCATTTATCGTGACGCTTCCTGTATTTAAACAGGCACTTGCACAGGCAATTCTGCTGAAACGCCAGCGCATTCAGGCGGAGGCAATGTCAGCTCTTGATAAGAAGACGAATGAGATGCTTATTAAGAATGCACAGAATACGGTAGAGGTTTCTAAGGCTACTGCTAAGATGGCATCTGGAAGCTCTATTCAGATTGAGACACTTGAAACGACCTGGAGAACGATTACGAGCGGTATTGAAGAAACCAGAAGAATTCAAGAAGACTGCAGAAAGAAACGTGTGGAAGATCAGGCAAGGCTTGAGGCAATCAAGGCGGACTTCAACAGACAGTATCATATGCCGCCGGCAAACAAGTAAGTTATTTGAAATAACTATAGATTCATTTATTCTAAGGAGGTAATACTATGCCAATTAATTTATCAAAAGGACAGAAAGTAGATTTAACAAAAGGAAATCCGGGACTGAAAAATATCATGGTTGGTCTTGGCTGGGATGTCAATGCATATGATTCAGGTGCAGATTTTGACCTGGATGCAGCAGCATTTATGTTAGGCGCAGATGGAAAATGCCCGACAGATAAAGAGTTTGTATTTTATGGAAACCTGGTTCATCCAAGTGAGTCTGTAAAACATATGGGCGATAACTTAACCGGAGAGGGAGAAGGCGATGACGAACAGGTCCAGATCGATCTTTCCAAAGTACCGGCAAACATTGAGCGAATCGCTTTTACCGTAACCATCTATGAGGCAGAGGCAAGACGCCAGAATTTTGGACAGGTATCCAATGCGTTTATCCGTCTGGTGGATGAGACAACCGGAAAAGAAATGATCCGTTATGACTTGGGAGAGGATTTCTCCATTGAGACAGCAGTCGTTGTCGGTGAATTATACAGACATAACGGAGAGTGGAAATTTAACGCGATTGGTAGCGGCTTCCAGGGCGGACTCGCAGCACTTTGCGGACACTATGGAATTGAAGTGGCATAAGGGAGGAAAACAAGGAGTAAAATCCTCTGCTCCTGCAATGGCAGTCGCATTTTGCTCCGCAAAACAAGGAGGATTGTAATGTCAATTAGTTTACAGAAAGGACAGAAGGTCAGTCTGTCAAAAGATAACGCAGGATTGTCAAAGATTATTGTCGGTCTTGGATGGGATGAAGTGCAGCAGTCTTCATCCGGAGGTGGATTCTTAAGTGCTTTATTCGGGGGCGGATCAAAGCAGCAGCCGATCGACTGTGATGCATCCGCACTGATGTTAAAGAATGGAAAACTGGTGGATAAATCAGACATCGTTTATTTTGGTAATTTGCACCATAAATCAGGTACCGTAAATCATCAGGGAGACAACCTGACAGGAGCCGGTGATGGAGATGACGAGCAGATCGTGATCGACCTTGCAAAAGTACCACAGGAGTATGACAAAATCGTAATCGTTGTAAATATTTATCAGGCGGTTCAGAGACATCAGCATTTTGGCATGATTGAGAATGCATTCATCCGTTTAGTTGATGCAAGAAACAATAATGAAATGTGCAAGTACAACCTGACTGAAAATTATTCCGGTATGACGGCAATGATATTTGGAGAAGTGTACAGACATAACGGAGAATGGAAGTTCAGTGCTGTTGGTCAGGGGACAAATGACCCTGGACTTGGCGAACTGAGCAGAAGATTTGTATAAATAGACTTGATACTTTAGAGGAGGTTAATTACCCAAAATGAGTAACATAAATAAAGAAGAGCTGATGAGAGGTCTGTCAGACTCACAGGTAAACAAGAGCAAACAGGATTTTGGAACAAATGCTCTTGCAAAAAAAGAGACAGAATCACTGTGGTCAATGTTCATCGGAGCATTTGATGACATTTGGATCAAAGTATTATGTGCAGCACTGGTCATGAAAATCGTTATTTCCGTTATCGGTGTATTTGTACCGGCATTAGCGGGAGAAAATGATGTTGTTGAGATCATAAGTATTGTTTTGGCAATTGCGCTTGCAACCGGCTTCAGTACTTTATCGGAATACCGCAACAGTTCGAGAAGTGAGGCATTGCAGGAAGAGTATAACAAGACTTATGCGAAAGTCATGAGAAATGGAAAACTGGTCAATATCCTTACCAGTGAGATCGTAAAAGGAGATACGATCCTTGTTCAGGCTGGTGATAAGGTGCCGACCGATGGTGTGTTATTTGAAGGACATATAAAGGTTTCACAGGCTGCATTAAACGGTGAGTCAAGAGACGAGAATAAAACGGCTGCGGACAATCTCGATGAGGCTGAATCGACAGATTATGCATCTGCTAACAAAGTATTTATGGGATCGGTAGTGACCTCTGGCGAAGGTTATATGGTCGCAACAGTGATCGGTGATGCATCCGAGCTTGGAAAGATCAACAAGGCTCTGACGGATGACAATGAAGAGGATGAGAGAAAAGATACTTCAAGCCTGAAACTGGAAGTGGTAGCTGCCGGTATCGGTAAACTTGGTGTATCTGCGGCTGCCATTGCGGGCGTATTAGATGTTGTACTGAATCTGATTCGTACGGACGAACCGATCACAGTTGTTTTTGTTCTGCTTCTGGTCGCAGAGGCAGTCATGCTGATGGCGTCCATCGTTATCATGGCGGTGCCGGAAGGTCTTCCGATGATGAACAGTCTGGTGCAGTCCATGAACACAGAGTCCATGTACAAGAAAAATATTCTTGTCAGTCATAAGGCAGCGTTTTCGGATTCTGCATACATGAATGTCTTATTCAGTGATAAAACAGGAACCATCACACAGGGTAATTTATCATTGGTGGAATTTATCACCGGTGATGGTAAAATCGTGGATCATATTCCTAATCAGGAATTTATTGAAGCGATCACATTAAATAACCTTGCAAAAATATCTGAAGGAAAACCGATCGGAAGCAACAACATGGACAGGGCTCTTTTAGGATATGCATTAGAGCACGGTTATGATGATTCAAAAAATGATCCGGATAAAGTTGCTGATATCAGCGGATTTGATTCTGAGAAGAAATGTGCGACTGTTACACTGAAAAACGGACTGGTTTACTGGAAAGGTGCAACAGAAAATATCATCGGTAAAGTAACGCATTATATGCTTCCATCCGGTGAGGAAAAAGAGTTCACTTCTGCAGATAAAAAAGCCGTGGAAGATCAGATGCTCGCCCAGGCAAAGAGAACGATGAAATTGCTTTCTGTTGCCAAAATCGCAGATGGAAAAACAGTTCTGATGGCAGTGCTATGTTTAAGAGATAACGTAAGAACCGATGCGGTTGAGACCGTTGAGATTTTAAACAATGCCGGTATCCAGGTTGTTATGGTAACCGGTGATGCTGAGGAAACAGCAGTTGCCATCGCAAAAGAAGCCGGAATCTTAAAAGATGAGAAGAATGACGTTGTTCTTACCCATGAGGAATTAGAGCAGATGTCAGATGAAGAATTAAAGAAAAAACTTCCGAACCTTCGTGTGGTAAGCAGAGCAAAACCGCTTGATAAGAAGAGACTTGTCTCTATTTCACAGCAGCTTGATAATGTCTGCGGTATGACAGGAGACGGTGTCAATGATGCACCGGCATTAAAACAGGCAGATATCGGATTTGCCATGGGAGACGGTACAGCAGTTGCCCAGGAGGCAGGTGACGTTGTCATCTTAAATAACAGTCTGACATCCATTAAAGACTGCGTATTAAACAGTAGAACGATGTCTAAGTCAGTAGGTAAATTCCTGATCTTCCAGCTGACGGTAAATATCAGTACCCTTTTGATGAACATCATCGCACCGATCCTCGGATGGACAGAGCCGTTTTCCATTGTACAGATCTTATGGATCAACCTGATCATGGATACATTGGCAGCCATGGCATTTGGTGGAGAGCCGATCCTTGACCGTTACATGAATGAAAAACCGGCACTCAGAAAAGATAACATTTTAACAACTTATATCAAATCTGCGATCGGAACCAGTTCTGTATTTATTACACTCGGTTCGATCCTGATCCTGGAAAATATCGGTGGCATCACGGATTTTGTAACACCGGCAGGTTGTGCTGACCCGGAATTATATGAAAAAACATTTATGTTTGCGTTTTTCATTTATTCCATTATCTTTAACAGTTTAAATACCAGATCAGAGAAATTTAATGTATTTGAACACATCAGAGAAAATAAGAACTTTATCATTGTCATGGGTGCGATCTTTGTACTGCAGACCGTCATCATTGAGATCGGTGGTCAGGTGTTCAGCACAACAACACTTAATGCGAAAGCATTATTTGTTTCCGTGCTGTTAGCAGTGCTCATCATCCCGGTTGATATGGTAAGAAAAGCCATCGTTTCGAAAAAATGATTGTCTTTCATACTGATTTAGATAATACGATCATCTATTCCTATAAACATGACATCGGGATGCGGAAGCGAAATGTGGAATTCTATCAGGGGAGGGAAATATCCTACATCACAGAGGAAACATATCGTCTTTTGCAGCAGGTAAAAAATGAAATGCTGATTGTTCCAACGACCACAAGAACGTTGGAACAATATCAGCGCATCGACCTTGGAATTGGACAATTCCCCTATGCATTAGTCTGTAACGGCGGTGTTCTTCTGGTAGATGGTATGCGGGATGAAGCGTGGTATCAGGATTCCCTGCACCTTGTGTCGGATAGCAGGGATGAAATGAATCTTGCAATGGAACTGCTAGAAAAAGATCCACGCAGAAAGTTCGAACTCCGGTATATTGAAAAGCTGTTTCTCTTTACAAAATGTAATGATCCACAAACAGTTGTAAATGATTTAAAAACATCTCTCAATATAAAATATGCAGATGTCTTTTCCAACGGCGAAAAAGTATATGTAGTACCGCGTTCTCTGAATAAAGGAACGGCAATAGACCGCCTCAGACAGAAACTAAAACCGGAATTCGTGATTGCCGCCGGAGACAGCGCCTTTGATATCCCCATGATATTAACCGCCGACCGCGGACTTGTCCCACACGGATTCACACAAAAATATGAAATCCCTAAAACATCCGGAACCCGGAAAAAAATAGATGAGATGCATCCGAAAAAAATATTTTCAGATGCCCTATTAGAGCAGGCGCTTAAAATAAAAACGGAGTCTGTTGCAGCAGGTATCATCCACCCAGGATGATGCCACTTGCAACAGACTCCGTTTTTACCTGTAAAGTTAAAATTCTAAAGAGGTTACAGCCTGGCAGCATGCAATACAGGTGCCCCCTCGCACAACGGAACAAAACGAGCCTCAGCTTCGCGCAACTTACCCCCGCAAAACTTCGTATCCCCCTCTTTTTGCACTTTAGTTTTCACGGATCTTCACTAATCCATACTCACACTGATTCCGCCTCTGCGTTCCGAAGGCTGAATAATCACCGTAACCGGACAATTCCCATGCCACTCAAACTGATAAGACTCACCGGAAGCCTGTCCGATAAATGTTTTCCAGGAGATATCTGCCGTCACCTGAGGATCACAGTGTCCATTTCCAACCCAGCATACAACAGCATCCGGATCCACAGAGAGCGTATCCTGAGACATCACGTTGCTTAAAACAATCGGGTTGCCGTTACAGAGCACGGCGACATATGCATCTTTTCCACGTGCAATCAGAGTGGAAGTTGCGAGACCTTTCTGGGAAAGCACACCGACACCGATAAAACGGACACTGTAATCACAATCCTGGGAGAAAGCGAGAATATTTTCGGATTCCACTGAGATAGTTTCCCCCTGCTCTAAGTGATAGACCACAACATGCTGACCATAATTTGCGTAATATGTAACAGAATCACCATTTAAAGTTACCTTCATAAGTGGGAGATTTTCTCCGGTCACTCTTCGTGCAAGCTGACCAAGCAGAGCCTGCCCGATATTATTCTGCGGTCCAAGCAAGACTTTTTCAAATTTGTAATTCTTTCCACCGGCATTTTCTCCGGCGATAAATGCACCTGCTTTTGTAAAGAGTACATCACTGCCAGTGCAGGTAACCTTTAAAGTAAGTTCGTTTACTGTTTCAAATGTTAACATAACAAATTTCCTCCAAAATATAATCCTTTGTTTAAATAACCTGAACGCCGTACAAACTGCACAGTCCTGCGAGATCTTTTGCCACGCCGTTTCCGATGGCATTAAATTTCCATGCGCCGTTATGCAGATACAGTTCACCGATCATCATGGATGTCACGTTCGTATAGTATTCATCCATTTTAAAGCTGACCAGCTCGGTGCCGGCAGGATCCATAATACGGATATACGCATCCTCAAGCATTCCGAAATTCAGATTTTTTTCAAATGCTTCATTGATCGTCAGCACAAATACGATTCTGGCAACGGAAGGATCTAATCTGGTAAAATCCACGGAAATGATCTCGCGGTCTGCGCCGCCGTCAGCGTGGAAAACCGTGCTGTGATCCGGGCTTTCGGTCTGCCCGTAAAAGACAAACCAGGAATCACCGATCACTTTACCGGATGAGCCGAGCAAAAATGCGGATACATCCACATCACAGGCAGGATTTTTGACATTCCATCCAAGACATGCCTTTATGGAAGTGAGCTTCCCGGAATTCTCCAGCGGTGTTTTCTGACCTTTTTGCACCATATGTACCAGTGGAGGTAAAGGTTTTGACGCCGGTGTGGATGCAGGGTGCATAGCACTGGGGTGCATAGCACTAGGGTGCATGGCAGTGTGTTGCATGGAAGAAGTCGTTCCGGAAGATGCTTTTGATGCAGTCTGAGATTGTGTGTGGTTGATCGAAGTGATGGTTCGTGTTGTTTTTGCCCCCTCAACTTTGCGTTCGTTGATGGAAAGAACGGTCTGTCTGGTGACGGGAGCAGAGGATCTCATTGGAATATCTACCATAATAAAAAACCCCTTATCGTTTAGCAAAATAATAGAATGTACGCTTCGCGGGCAAATCTATCGTTATGAATTAATAAGTCTCTGGATTTCATTTTAAGTGATTCTGATAGAGGTGTCAAATTGCGAAATGTTGACAAGAAGGAGACATACATATATGATAAAAAATAGAAAAAGGAGGAAATGAGAATGAAAAAGAAAATCAGACTATTGGCAGTATGCGCAATTATGCTTTGTGGCATGATTGTCGGGGGAATTGCAAAGCCGGCAGAGGTTATGGCAAAACAAACGATCAAGGCAACAAGGGAAATGAAAGATGCGCCGAAGATTCAGTTGGATAAGTTATACCATATTGCGGCAAATGATTCACCACAGGCAGGGAAGGCAGATATTCTGGCATGGAACAGCCATGAGTGGAATTATTATGATTTTGTTACTGTAAAACTGACAGAAAAGACAAATCTTACACTTTTTGCACAGGAAACAGGTGGAAGTGACTGCTGGATTCAGCTCTACAATTCAGATGGCGAAAGAGTAGGCGAAGAATATAATGTTGGAACACGGTCAGGAGTATTGAAAAGAACAGAAAAATATTCTCTGATGGCAGGAACTTATTATTTAGGATTACAGCCACATGCAACTGCTGACATTCAGCTAAAATCAGAGAAAAAAATAGTGCTTTCTGAAAAAAAGGTTATTCTTGAGCCTGGCGACAAAACAACAATCGATGCAGTTTTAAAAAAATCAGATAAAGTTGTCAAGAATACGAAATTTACATATAAGTCAACAAAAACATCGGTTGCAAAGGTTTCATCAAAAGGAAAAATCGTTGCAGTAGCGCCGGGAAGCTGTAAGATTTCCGTAAAATCACAAGGTGTAACCAGCAATATAACTGTTATTGTACTCCCGAATAAAGTAAATAATATAAAACGGGTTGCGGCAACTAAGCAGTCCATAAAATTATCCTGGAAAAAGCAAAAGGGCGTATCCGGGTATGAAGTGTGGATGTATGATCCGGATTTAGAGGAGTTTACGAAAGTAAAGACGGTAGCATCTGATTTTTCATCTGCAAACATTATACAGTTAAAGAAGGGGACAACGTATAAGTTCCGCGTTCGTGGATTTGTGAAATCAGGTTCTAAAAAATATTATGGCGAATTCGGAAAAACATATAAACTGAAGACAAATAAGTAATTATTGATCGAAAAACAGGAAATAGAAATCAAACATTTTATATGAGAAATAAGTTAGGGAGGTCGGATGGGCTTCCCTAATTTTTTTGATCGGATTTATTTGGAAATTATAGAAGATCCTTGTTATAATACAACAGGTAAGCAGAACAAACAGCTTCTATGGCATACAGGAATTTGAGATACAAATAATGGAATGTATGTTTGACAGATCATTTTATTATGATGAATAAAAATGCAGGAATGGAGAATTTATGCAGATCTATGTGGATGCGGATGCCTGCCCGGTGGTGGGAATCGTGGAAGAACTTGCAATCAAATATAAGATACCGGTGACGCTGTTATGTGACACGAATCACGTTTTATATTCTGATTACAGTGAAGTAAAGATCATTGGTGCCGGGGCAGATGCGGTGGATTTTGCACTGGTTAATTTATGCCGGAAGGGAGATATCGTTGTGACACAGGATTATGGGGTAGCGGCGATGGCACTTGGAAAAGGTGCATTTGCGATCCATCAGTCCGGAAGGTGGTACACGGATGATAACATCGACCGGATGCTGTTAGAGCGCCATATGAATAAAAAGGCGAGGCGGGCATCCGGGAAGAATCATCTGAAAGGACCCAAAAAGAGAAACACGGAGGATGATATGCATTTCCGGGAAAGTTTTGAAAAAATGATTCGAAAGGGAATGGAGAATATTTATGGCACAACATGAAAAATTTTATTTAAATGGTACCTGGCAGTTAAAAAAAGCGGATGAAACACTGCTCTGCCCGGTGGAGATTCCGGGTTCAGTACTTTCCGGACTGACAGAACACGGTTTACTTGAAGATCCATTTTACCGGATGAATGAGTACCCGACAAGAGAGCTGCTGAAAAATGATTTTATTTTTTCAAGGGAATTTGAACTGAAAAAAGAAGGGGGAAGAGTGTATGCACTCTGCTGTGACGGAATCGACACGGTGGCAGATATTTTTATCAACGGCATGCTGATAAAGCATATGGATAACATGCATCTTCGTTACCGGATCCTGTGCACAAATGTCCTGAAAAACGGGACAAACAATATCACAGTGAAAATCCATTCTGCAATCGCATATGTAAACGAACATGTGCCGGCAGCGGGAAAAGAGATTCATTACACGGCATGCGGTGCGATGGAAGGAAATCAGTATATCCGGAAAGCACATTCCATGTTTGGCTGGGACTGGGGTCCACAGTTACCGGATATGGGGATCTGGCGTGATATTTTTATTGACAGCTATGAGAAGGCAGAACTGTCTGATCTGCATATCAGACAGGAACACATAGATGGAAAAGTTTTTCTGTCGGCAGAAACAAAAGTGATGTTGCCGGAAGAGGCACAGGACGGTGAAATTGCGGAAGCTGAGTATCTGGTATTGCCACAGAGTGCGGAAAGTAATGCCCGGATATTGAAAGAAAGTGTGGGAAACAATGATTCGACACTGGCAGAGAATGCAGATAATCTTGAGGTAAAAATCACGTTGCAGACACCGGATGGAAAACAGATTTCTTTTTCGGATGGAAAATGTCTGGTTGAAGATCCGAAACTCTGGTGGCCGAACGGATACGGTGCACAGCCGCTTTATACGGTGCGTGCGGAACTTTTTCTGGGCGGAGAATTTCTGGATGCAAAAGAACTGCGCATTGGTCTGCGCACATTGACGGTCAGCCAGGAAAAGGATGCATGGGGCGAGGAATTTGCTTTTTGCATCAATGGGGTAAAGATTTTTGCAAAAGGTGCAGACTATATTCCGGAAGACTGTATTTATTCAAAAATTACTCCGGAGCGCATTTATGAGTTGTTAGATACGGCAGTGGCATGTCATTTTAACTGCATCCGCATCTGGGGCGGCGGTTATTATCCGGCGGATGTTTTCTATGATTACTGTGATGAACATGGTCTGATCGTATGGCAGGATTTTATGTATGCCTGCAATGTCTATGAGCTGACGGAGAAACTGCGGGAGAGCATTATAGAAGAAACGAAGGATAATGCGGGAAGGTTGAGACATCATGCAAGTCTTGGACTCTGGTGCGGTAACAATGAGATGGAATCAGCATGGGACCACTGGGGCGGTTTTAATGATCATTCGGATACGTTAAAACAGGATTACCTGACCATGTTTGAAAAACTGATCCCGGAAGCCTTAAAGAGCGAGGATGATGTGACGTTTTACTGGCCGTCGTCTCCGTCATCCGGCGGTAATTTTAAAGACCCGGACAGTGATGATGTCGGGGATCGTCATTACTGGGATGTATGGCATGGAGAAAAGCCGTTTTCCGACTATGAAAATTACTATTTCAGATTCTGTTCGGAATTTGGATTCCAGTCGTTTCCATGCAAAAAGACGATCGACACATTTACCCTGCCTAAGGATCGCAATATCTTTTCAGAAGTTATGGAAAGTCATCAGAAAAACGGTTCTGCAAATGCTAAAATTCTGCATTATATTGCGGAGAACTTTTTATATCCAAAAGATTTTGAGAGTCTGATCTATATCAGCCAGGTGCTGCAGGCGATCGCAATCAAGAGCGGTGTGGAGCACTGGCGCAGAAACAGGGGACGCTGCATGGGTGCAATTTACTGGCAGTTGAACGATAACTGGCCGGTCGCATCCTGGGCAAGTATCGATTACTTTGGAAGATGGAAAGCGCTGCAGTATTTTTCGAGACATTTTTATGCGGATGTGCTCGGCAGTTTAAAGGTATCTGCGGATGCTGTTTATACGCCTTATCTGCAAAATGAGACGATGCAGGAGGTGTCGTCTGATGTCACGGTTTTTGTGAAAAATATGCGTGGGGAAGTGCTGTTTGAAACTTCACAGCGCACAGAGTGTGCACCATTGTCCGTGGAAGCCATGGAACCGGTATCTTTGAAAGAAGTGATAGAGGGCAGAGAAAGCGAGGTCTTTGTGGAGGCGGTATTTACACATTCTGATGGAACTGTGAGCCGCCAGGTGGAAATGCCAAAACCGTATAAACATATGCAGATCGAAAAAGCAGAGATCACGTTCGATGCAAAAAGAGAGGGAAATCTGTTGACACTGCAGTTAAAATCAGATGTTCCGGCATTTTTTGTCTCGGTGGAGAGCGATGTGGATCTGGTCTGGTCGGATAATTTTATGCATCTGACCGGAAAGGAACCTTATGAGATTACGGCTGTTTTGCCGGAGGGGGCAGAAGGCGTGCCTAAGATCCGGGTACGGTCACTGTGCGATTCATGGGAAGTGGAAGAATAACTCTAAAACAGAACAGCTTTACACCTTCTTATACAAGTGTTATCATAAAGTTAGTTAGAAATAACTAACATATGAAAAACATTTTAAAGAAGGTAGAATTCTATGAAAGTATATTGTTTTGGAGAGAAAGAAAAACCGGTTATTTTCCTTTTCCCGGGAACCTGTTGTCACTGGAAAGGAAATTTTGGAAAAGTGATAGAGCCGTTAGAAGAATATTTTCAGGTGGCATGTGTTTCCTATGATGGATTTGATGAGACGGAGCAGACAGAGTTTCCAACGATGACAGAGGAAACAGAAAAGATAGAGCAGTACATAAAGAAAGAATTTGACGGACATATCTGTGCTGCGTATGGCTGTTCGCTGGGTGGTTCCTTTGTCGGACTGCTCGCAGCACGCGGAAACATCCATATGGATTATGGTATTTTAGGCGGTTCTGATTTAGACCAGTCCGGAAAACTCTGGGCAAAGCTGATGACGAAATTGATGATGCCGGTTTTTTATCCGTTTATCACGAAAGGAGAGATAAAAATTCCTTTCATGAAAAAGAAAATGGACAGGATGATGGCGGAAGAAAATGGTTATATCAGGGCATTTATGGATATGATAAAGACTCCGGATGTCGATATGAGCCGCGTTACAAAAAAGACTGTTGAAAACCAGTTTTACTCTGATCTGATCACGCCGCTGCCGGATCAGATTGATCCGGCCGGGACTCAGATACATATTTTATATGCCCTTAAAATGGGCGAAAAATACCGTGTACGTTATACAAAGCATTTTGCAAGACCGATCCTGCATGAGTTAGATCTACAGCACGAAGAGCTGCTTGCAGTTTACCCGGATGAGTGGGTAAAAGTGAGCGCAGAGATTTGTGGCAGAAAAACGGGAGACAGTGCAGACAGATTTAAAGTTGAGAAAAACTGATGGGACGGGAAAAAGTTGTACGGGAGAGGGAACACTCACCATGTATGAGGTATTTCCCGGTGTGATTCTTTCGTACAATGACTTTCATATGGCATATTATGACTCCGAGTATCAGCCTGACCGGTCATTATTTTGCATCGATCACTGCCGGGAAGGACGCCTTGAGTACACTGCTTAGATGAAGCGACCGCAAGCCTTGATCCGGAAAATGAACATTTGATACAGTCTGCGATCACGGAACTGACAAAAGGGAAAACAATTATTATCATTGCACATCGTCTGGCAACGATCGAGCAGGCAGACCAGATTTTAGTGGTGGATGACGGAAGCATTGCTGAGTGCGGAACGCATGAAGAACTTGTGGCAAGAAAAGGAAAGTACCAGGATTTCGTAAAAATCAGGGAGCGTGCAGAAGGATGGCGTCTGGAAAAATAAATGAGAAAACATCTCACTTTTTCATATTGCAATTTAAAAATATGTTCGCTATACTGAACAATAGTTAGACTTAACTAACAATAGTGTAAATCATGCAGACTCCGGAATCCGAAAGTTGCTACCTTTCAGATTCCGGTAAGATCGTCTGCGAATGAGGAAAAGGAGACAGCGGGAATGAATTATTTAGAGATTGAAAAAGTAATCGGAAGAGAGATTTTAGACTCCAGAGGTAATCCTACCGTGGAAGCTGAAGTATATTTGGTGGACGGTACCATTGGAAGGGGAATGGCACCAAGCGGTGCATCGACCGGAGAATTTGAAGCATTAGAGCTTCGCGACGGCGATAAGTCGAGATATCTTGGCAAAGGTGTTACCAAAGCAGTAGAAAATATTAATACCATTATTAACGATACGATCGTTGGAATGGATGCCAGCGACATTTATGCAGTGGATGCAGCAATGATTGCAGCCGATGGAACAAAGGATAAATCAAAACTGGGAGCAAATGCAATTTTAGCAGTGTCGATCGCAGCGGCACGTGCGGCTTCCATCTCACTTGATATTCCGCTTTACCGTTTCTTAGGCGGCATTTCAGGCAACCGTCTGCCAGTTCCTATGATGAATATTTTAAATGGTGGTGCACATGCAGCAAACACGGTAGACGTGCAGGAGTTCATGATCATGCCGGTCGGTGTACCGAGTTTTAAGGAGGCGCTCCGCTGGTGTGCGGAAGTGTTCCACGCACTTGCTACATTGTTAAAGAGCAAAGGACTTGCAACTTCTGTCGGTGATGAAGGTGGTTTTGCACCGGATCTTGCATCTGATGAAGAGGCAATCGAGTACATATTAGATGCTGTGAAAAATGCAGGATACGAGCCGGGCAGAGATTTCAGAATTGCAATGGATGCAGCTTCCTCCGAGTGGAAGAGCGAGAAAGGAAAAGGATTTTATAAACTGCCAAAGGCGGGCACCGAATTTACTTCTGCAGAACTGATCGAGCACTGGAAGAAACTGGTTGAAAAATACCCGATCATTTCCATCGAGGATGCACTTGACGAGGAAGACTGGGATGGCTGGAAACTTCTGACCAAAGAACTTGGCGGTAAGGTACAGCTTGTCGGAGACGATTTATTTGTAACCAATACAGAGCGCCTGAAAAAAGGTATCGACAATGGCTGTGGCAATGCCATTCTGATCAAGTTAAATCAGATCGGTTCCGTATCCGAGACTTTAGAGGCAATCAAGATGGCTCATAAAGCAGGTTATACGGCAATTTCTTCCCACCGTTCCGGTGAGACGGAAGACACCACGATCGCAGATCTTGCTGTGGCATTAAATACCTGTCAGATCAAGACCGGTGCACCGAGCAGAACGGAGCGTGTTGCAAAATACAACCAGCTTCTCCGCATTGAGGAGGAACTTGGAAGTGCAGCAGTGTATCCGGGAATGGGTGCATTTAATGTAAAATAAGAAATTTATTCATATTATAATTTATTTTCTCCTCTGTATCATGGAAAGGACGCGAAAGGTCAGGGATGGCTTTTGGCGTTCTTTTTATTCCAATTCTCTTATTGAAAAACACTCTCAATTACAACCCCTGCAATCGCTTGTATTCAAAAATAAATAGCGGTATAATATTTTTACAATATCCTACTAAAATACTAGGAAATAAAAATGTGAAAGAAAGGGGTATGATTGATGGATAGATCAATGTTAAAGATAAAAGATCTGACTGTGGGTGTGGAGGACAAAGAACTGCTGCACCATGTCAATCTGGAGATAAAACGTGGTGAGACGCATGTGCTGATGGGACCGAATGGAGCCGGAAAATCGACACTTGGCTATGTGCTGATGGGCAATCCGAAATATCAAGTTAAAGGGGGAATCATTGAATTCCTCGGAAAAGATATCACAGAGGAACCGGCGGATAAGAGAGCGCAGGACGGAATTTTCCTGTCATTTCAGGAGCCACTCGAAGTACCGGGACTGGCACTGGATTCCTTTTTAAATAATGCAGTGCGCAAACGGCGGGGAGATAAAGTGCGGATCTGGACATTTATGAAAGAAGTGGATGCTGCAATGAAGATTTTGCAGATGGATGAGTCCTATAAAAGCCGTGCATTAAACGTTGGATTTTCTGGTGGAGAGAAAAAGAAAACGGAGATTTTACAGATGATGCTGTTAAAACCAGAACTTGCAATTTTGGACGAAACAGATTCCGGACTGGATGTGGATGCGGTACGTCTCGTTTCGGCAGGCATTGAGGAATACCGGAAAAATAATGACAAAGGACTATTGATCATCACACACAGCACCAGGATCTTAGAGCATCTGCACGTGGATTATACACATATCATGGTGGATGGGCAGATTGTTGCGACCGGGGATGGAAGCCTGGTGGACAAGATCAACCGCGAAGGATATAAAGACTATCTGGCGTAAAAATAAATTATGGTCAGCAGGAATAAAGATAGTGTGAAAAATAAGCTGCGATATAATCTGAAAACAGTGTGAAAAGTAAGCTGCAATAGAGCAGAAAACAGTGCAAAAAATAAACCGTGATAGAAATGAGGATGATCATGAAAGAAAAAACTTATGTAGCGGATATCGACCGCACGATTTATGATATCCGGAATGATGATAAAGATGCATACCATATGGAAGCGGGACTGACGGAAGAGATCGTGCGTAAAATTTCAGATGAAAAAGATGATCCGGTGTGGATGCGTGAGTTCCGGATGAAATCACTTCAGATTTACAGACAGATGAAAATCCCGGACTGGGGACCACCGATCGACGGACTTGATATGGATCACATTGAGACTTATGTGCGGCCGAAAACACAGATGCGCGGAAAATGGTCGGAAGTGCCGGGAGAGATCAAAGATACGTTTGAACGACTTGGAATACCGGAAGCGGAGCGAAAATCATTGGCAGGTGTCGGAGCGCAGTATGATTCTGAGATGGTCTACCATCATGTGAAAGCGGAAGTGGAAGCACAGGGAGTTGTATACAGTGACATTGAGAGTGCGATGAAGGGCGAATATGCCGACATGATCCGCAGACATTTTATGAAACTGGTCAAACCGAATGACCACAAATTTGCGGCACTGCACGGAGCCGTCTGGTCTGGAGGATCGTTTGTCTATGTGCCACCCGGAGTGTCCTTAGACTTCCCATTGCAGTCATATTTCAGACTGAATGCACCGGGAGCAGGACAGTTTGAACATACGCTGATCATCGTGGATGAAGGCGCATATCTGCATTTTATCGAAGGGTGTTCTGCACCGCGTTATAATTTGGCAAACCTGCATGCAGGATGTGTGGAATTATTTGTTCATAAAAATGCAAAGCTGCGTTATTCTACGATCGAGAACTGGTCAAAAAATATGTACAACCTGAATACGAAACGTGCGTTAGTCGAGGAGGGCGGAACGATCGAGTGGGTGTCAGGTTCTTTTGGTTCCCATACGTCGTATCTTTATCCGATGAGTATTTTAAATGGAAAAGGTGCACACATGGAATTTACCGGCATCACGTTTGCCGGTAAAGGGCAGAACCTTGATACCGGTGCAAAAGTAGTGCAGAACGCGCCGGATACTTCTTCCTGCATCAATACAAAATCAATCTCAAAAGATGGAGGAATCAGTACATTCCGCAGTTCTGTAGTCATTGGAAAAGAAGCGAAAAACAGTAAGGCGGCAGTATCCTGTGAATCTCTTATGCTGGATGGTATTTCAAGATCAGATACAATCCCGGCAATGGATATCAAAACCGCTATGGCGGATGTCGGGCATGAAGCAAAAATCGGCAGGATCAGTGATGACGCAGTTTTTTATCTGATGTCACGCGGCATCAGTGAGCAGGAGGCACGCTCAATGATCGTCAGCGGATTTGCGGATGATGTATCGAAAGAACTGCCACTGGAATATGCACTGGAAATGAACAATCTGATCCAGCTTGAGATGGAAGGGAGCATAGGCTGATGGAAAAAGAATGGATTATAAATGAGCTTCCGGCAAAGACATGGAACTGGCTTAAGATGAATGAATCACAGGTTACGGCAGTTACAGATGCCATCCCATGCATACCGCAAGTTGGGGTGGAGACTTCGGATAATAGTAACGGAAAGCTGCCGGAGGGTGTAAGTTTTGAAAAAAGGGAAATAAAAAAAGGAATCAAAACCGGAATGGGAGCGCAGATATCAGAACTGGGCAGTCAGGATATGGCAGATACACTTCGGATCGAAGAAAATGTACAGATAAAAAGTCCGGTTGTTATTTCATATCAGTATGATGCAGAAAAAAATTACTTTAACCGCATGCAGATTATAGCTGAAAAAGACAGCGAAATAGAAGTCATTTTTATATTTTCCTCTGATAAAAATAGCAGTGGGACAGTGATACACCAGTTACTGGTTGATGCGAAAGAGGGAGCAAAAGTAAAAATATATGCCGCACAGCTTTTAGGTAAAAATGCATGTGCCCTGCTTGATATCGGCGGTGCATGCGAAAAAGATACATCGGTGGAACTGCTTCAGATGCAGCTTGGTGCAAAAGATCTGTATGCGGGATGTCAGATGGAACTTGCCGGTGCACACAGTACATTTCGGGCAGACATTGGATATCTTGCGGATGGGAATGACCGTTATGACATGAACTATGTGGCAAGACATATTGGGAAAAAGACAGAAAGCCAGATGGATGCAAACGGCATTTTAAAAGGAAATGCAAAAAAACTGTTCCGCGGAACGATTGATTTTATCACAGGATGTGCCGGTGCGAAAGGTGCGGAGAGCGAGGATGTGCTTTTGATCGATGAGGGTGTCGAAAATCAGACAATACCATTGATTCTCTGTGGGGAAGAAGATGTGGAAGGAAGCCACGGTGCGACGATCGGAAGACTTGATGAGCAGATGCTCTTTTATTTAGCAAGCAGAGGGTTCGACAGCGAAGAGGCAAAACGTCTTGTGGCGCGTGCAAGGGTTGATGCACTCTGTGCAAAAATCCCGTCAGAGGAGATACAAAAAGAAATCCAGATGATGCTGGATGCACAATGATCGCAAACAGCATCCGGATATGGAAGGAGGATGATAAAGATGCCTGATTATAAAAAAGATTTTCCACTGTTAAGAGACAATCAGCTGGTATATTTAGATAATGCTGCAACCGCACAGCGACCGGAAAAGGTACTTTTGGCAGAGCAGGAATTTTATGAAAAATACAATGCAAATCCCCTGCGGGGACTTTATTCGCTTGGTCTTGCAGCGACAGAACAGTATGAGTCTGCAAGGGAAAAGGTGCGTGATTTTATTCATGCAAAAAGTGAACGGGAGATCATTTTTACCAGAAATACGACGGAGAGTATCAATCTTGTGGCATACAGCTATGGACTTTCCAATTTAAAAACAGGGGATGAGATCCTTGTCACAATTATGGAACATCACAGCAATCTGCTTCCATGGCAGATGGTGGCGGAAAGGACAGGTGCAAAACTTGTTTATCTGGATTGTGAACAGGACGGAAGCCTTACAGATGAGGCAATTTCAAATGCCATCGGTGAAAAAACAAAGTTTGCAGCGATAGGACTGGTCTCAAATGTCCTTGGCAGACGAAATCCGGTGAAAAAAATCATAAAAATGGTGCATGAAAAAGGCGGTGTGGTGTTAGTGGATGCCGCACAGGCAGTTTTGCATGAAAATGTGGATGTCACGGCGATGGACGCTGACTTTCTTGCATTTTCCGGTCATAAAATGATGGCGCCGATGGGAATCGGTGTGCTTTACGGGAAAGAAGCACTGTTAGAGGAAATGCCGCCATTTTTAACAGGTGGAGAGATGATCGAGACGGTGACAAGAACTGGGGCAGTTTACGCTGAACTGCCACATAAATTTGAAGCTGGAACGGTCAATGGGGCAGGAGCCGCCGGACTTGCGGCAGCTATTGATTATATGAATGACATCGGAATGGATACGATTCAAAAGCGGGAAGAAAAGCTGACAAAAATGTTATTTGATGGCATGGATCAGATTCCGTATGTGCATATCTTAGGAAGCAGCAAACCGGAGGAACATGGTGGTATTTTAAGTTTTGTGATAGATGGTGTACATCCGCACGATATTGCTTCTATTTTAGATGACAGTCAGATTGCAGTCCGTGCAGGACACCACTGCGCACAGCCGTTGTTAAAACATCTCGGTGTGCCGTCATCTGCGCGTGTCAGTCTGGCATTTTATAATGACAAAAAAGATATCGAACGTTTCTTAGACTGTCTTGCCGGCGTTCGAAGGAGGATGGGATATGGAGAGTAGAAGTTTTTACAATACGATTCTGACAGAGCACAACTTACATCCGCTGCATAAGCAGGTTTTAAAGGATGCAAATTTTGCATTAGAAGGTGTGAATCCAAGCTGTGGAGATGATATTGTACTTCAGCTTAAGGTGGAAGATGGAAAAATAACGGATGGCGCATTTGCCGGAAGCGGGTGTGCTGTTTCACAGGCTTCTGCGGACATGATGCTTGATCTTATCATCGGAAGAACAAAAGAGGAGGCACTGGAACTTTCGGATATATTTTTAAAAATGATTCATGATGAAGCGACACCGGAGGAAATTGACAGACTTGAGGAGGCATCCTCGCTTCAGGATATCTCTCATATGCCTGCCCGTGTAAAATGTGCGGTGCTTGGCTGGCACACGATGGAAGAAATGTTAAATGATAAATAATCTCACTTATTCGTGCGCCATCTTCTTCTGACAGGGGTATAATATAAACAATTAGAAACAACTAACAAAAGTTATGAATGACGTATCCAATTGTTCTGGAACGGTTCAAAACAGATTGTGTGCAAAGAATGCGCAGGAAATGGAGGTTCTGATGGGAAGATATTATCATTTGTCAAAGAAGCTGACAAAAGCACAGGTGGCAGAAGTAGAACGTGAGATGAGAGAGATCGAGGATGTGGAGAGCGTGGAAGTAAACGGTGATCATATGTACATGAAAGTGATCACAAAAGATGACGAGTTTTCCGGTGTGATGGGCAGGGCAGTCAATATCTGCAGCAGGGTTGCAGATGGGGCAGAATTGTCGTTTTCCGGATTTGCAGTGTGAAGCAGGGTGTGTGAAATAAGATCAGAAAGATATAGCCGACAGAAGGCGCGGTAAAATACTAATGTAAGTGCAGCAGATTTATGCGGAAATATATCAAAATCATTTGATATATTTCCGCATTTATATTTCCGCGTATTAACGTGAACCGAAATGATTTTTGTGACAATATATCAGTGTAAGGACATAGTTCCTAATCTTAATCGCGACTAAGAGGAAAACACAATGACGATTCAGGAATTAGAGATATTTATAGAGAAGTATGGAAAAATCATAAGAAAAAATATGCCGTCAGGGACAGAAGCAGTATGCCAGAGCGGAACTGCGATAACCTTGAAATGTTTGCAGACAGGGAAACAGCCGATAAATACCTGAAAAATATTCTGGAAAAACAGAAGCAGATGAAAATGGTGTCAGCGGATTTTTTAGAAACATTTTATTTGCAAAATAAGTCCTGACGGTTTACACTTTTTATAGTTTATAGAAGTAATTCATACACAACAAGAGAGGACTTATCACATGCCATCATTTGTAACCTTTTCGAACGTGGGCAAAATCTACCATACCGGTGAACTTGATATCACTGCTCTCCACGACGTTAACTTTGAGATCGAAAAAGGAGAATTCTGCGTCATCGTCGGTGCATCCGGCGCCGGAAAAACTACTATTTTAAATATTTTAGGAGGAATGGATACCTTAAGCAGTGGACAGGTATTTTTAGACGGACAGGAAATTTCAGGCTACGACAAAAAACAGCTTACTTCCTACCGGCGTTTTGACATTGGATTTGTGTTTCAGTTTTACAACCTCGTACAGAATCTGACAGCACTTGAAAACGTTGAATTAGCTGCACAGATCTGTAAAGATCCGCTTCCGGCAGCAAAAGTGCTTGAGGAAGTCGGATTAAAGGATCGTTTATCCAATTTCCCGGCACAGCTTTCCGGTGGAGAACAGCAGCGCGTGGCGATCGCACGTGCACTTGCCAAAAATCCAAAGCTCTTACTCTGTGATGAACCGACCGGGGCACTCGATTACAATACCGGAAAAGCAGTTTTAAAATTATTGCAGGATACCTGCCGCGAAAAAGGAAAGACGGTTGTTGTTATCACACATAATCAGGCACTGACAGCGATGGCAGACCGCATCATTACGGTAAAGAGCGGAACGGTCGTGTCCATGGGAAAAAATGAGCACATTGCAGATATTGCAGATATAGAGTGGTAGATGGTTATGAGATCAATGATATGGAAATCAACATTCAGGGAAATTAGAGAAAGCCTTGGCAGATTTTTAGCCATCCTTGCTATCGTTGCATTGGGAGTGGGATTTTTTGCGGGACTTAAGGTAACACAGCCTGCAATGTTAGAAACGGCACAGCGTTATTTTGATAAGACATCTCTTTATGATTACCGCCTGATCTCTACGGTCGGTTTTTCAGAGGACGAAGTGGAAACGATACAAAAGCAAAAAGATGTAAGGGCAGCAGAAGGAGCAGTCACGTTTGATATTATCTGTGAGAGCGGTGGGAAAGAGCGTGTCATAAAAATGCACAGCATCACGGAGAATGTCAACCGTCTGGTGCTCGTGGATGGAAAATTGCCGGAAAATGCATCGGAATGTGTGGTGGATTCCAATCTTTATGATGCATCCATGATCGGAAAAACGATCAAACTTTCCGGGAACAATGATACGGATGATCTGGAACATTTTTCGAGCAGGGAGTACAAGATTACCGGAATTGTGCAGTCACCATTGTATTCGCAGTTTGAGCGTGGAAGCACATCGCTTGGCAATGGCAGGGTAAGCGGATTTGCCTATCTTTTGCCAGAAGGATTTGCGGATGATTATTATACGGAAGTCTATGTGAAATTTGACAGCGATTTTCCACTGTACAGCGAAGAATATGATGCTTACATAAACCAGAAACAGGATGCGTGGGAAACACTGGCAGAGGATCTTGCAGCAGAACGCTATCAGACGGTACGTTCGGAAGCAGAGACGAAACTTTTGGATGGAAAAAAACAGCTTGCAGAGAAAAAAGAAGAGACGAAGAGTCAGCTTGACGATGCGAAAATACAATTAGACGATGCGAAAAGCCAGATCGAAGACGGCGAAAAGCAGCTTGCAAATGCAAAAAAACAGTTAGAAGAATCCAAAACACAGATCGCAGAAAAAGAAGCGGAATTATCCAATGCAAAGAAGCAGTATGAGGATGGGAAAAAGGAATATGAGGACGGGCTTTCGACTTACAATAAAGAGATAGAAAAAGCTGAAAAAAAGATCAGCGATGGGGAAAAGACGCTGCAGGAATTAAAAGAGCCGGATACCTATGTGCTTGGGCGTGATACGAATGTTGGTTATGTATGTTTTGAAAGTGATTCCGGTATCGTCGACGGAGTTGCGGATGTGTTTCCGATTTTCTTCTTCCTGGTAGCAGCGCTAGTCTGTGTGACAACGATGAACCGTATGGTGGAAGAACAGCGGACGCAGATCGGTGTTTTAAAGGCATTAGGTTACAGTGAGCATACGATCATGGCAAAATATATGTTTTATTCCGGATCGGCAGCACTGACCGGCTGCGTGGCTGGATTTGCGCTTGGAACTGTAATGTTTCCGAAAGTAATCTGGTATGCGTATGGCATGCTCTATAAGATGGAGTCGTTAGTGTATGTGTTTGACTGGAAATTAGCAGTCATTTCCGTGACCGTATCGCTTATTTGCTCTGTTGGCACAACATTTGTATCTGTCCGGCGGGAACTGACGGAGGTTGCGGCAGAACTGATGCGTCCGAAGACACCGAAAGCCGGAAAACGTGTATTTCTCGAATATCTGCCGTTTATCTGGAAGAGGCTTAAGTTTCTGCAGAAAGTGTCAATGCGGAACATTTTCCGGTATAAAAAAAGATTTTTTATGATGGTCGTGGGGATCAGCGGATGCAGTGCACTTTTAGTAACCGGATTCGGGGTACGTGATTCCGTGACGGGGATCATAACGCAGCAGTATACGCAGATACAGACTTATGATATCGGGATTACCTATTCATCGTCTGTTGCACAGAAACAGAAAGATGAACTGGAAAATAAAGAAAAAGACGGTGTAAAAAACTTTGTGTTTGTGGCAGAAAAGAGCATGGATTTAGTCGGTGAGGAAAAGACGAAATCTGTCAGCCTTATTATGGCAGATCCGGATTCGGATATAACGCCGTTTATCAACTTACATACGGAAAAAAAGGAGCCGATCGCATTTCCACAAAAGGGAGAGACGGTTATTTCAGCGAAAGTGGCAGATGAACTTGGAATAAAGACAGGGGATACCGTGACACTGCAGGATTCCGATATGAAAACGCTTAAGGTGACGGTAAGCGGTGTCTGTGAGAATTTTGTATATAATTATGTGTATCTGTCGGCAGATACTTACGCGGAACAGATGAAAGCAGAACCGGAATATAAGACGGCATTTGTGTCTGTTTCCGAGGGTACAGATGCGCATTTACTTGGAACAGCGTTAATGGCGATGGCGGATGTGGCAGCGGTAAATATTTCACAGGATGATATGGAACGTTTTTCAAGTATGATGAGCAGTATGGATCTGATCGTTGCTGTCATCATTCTGTGTGCAGCGGGACTTGCATTTATTGTTTTATATAACCTGACGAATATTAATATTACAGAGCGTGTGCGTGAGATCGCAACGATCGAGGTGCTTGGTTTTTATGAGAATGAGACAGCAGCATATGTTTTCCGGGAAAACACGATCCTTACATTTCTTGGCGCACTTGTAGGACTTGTGCTTGGCATATTTCTGCACCGGTTTGTCATGAGCCAGATCGTTGTGGATATGGTGTCTTTTGATGTGCATGTAAAACAGATCAGCTTTTTATACAGTCTGGTGCTGACCATGGTATTTACCTGGTTTGTGGACCGCCTGATGCGAAAGAAGATCGATGCGATCAGTATGACGGAATCTTTAAAGAGCGTTGATTAAAAATAGAGTTGGACGTTAATGTGGGAAAGTGTTATAGTCTATTTATAAAAAATGACGAATCAGGAGATGATACATATGGGAAAAATTATAACGATCGGGCGTGAATTTGGCAGTGGCGGACGTGAGGTTGGAAAGAGACTTTCGGATGAACTGGGAATCGCCTATTATGATAATGAGATCATTACAGAGATTGCGAAGCGGACAAAACTTGCAGAAGGTTATGTACAGCATGTAATGGAAAACAGTCCTTCCACGCTGATGCCGATCACGATCGGAAGAACTTTTTATATGGGCGTGGACCCGGTGATGGAGCAGAACAATGCGGTTTACAGGGAGCAGAGCCTTTTGGTGCAGGAACTTGCAGAAAAATCAGACTGCGTAATTGTCGGAAGAAGTGCAGACTATATCCTGCGTGATAAAGATCCGCTGCGTCTGTTTATTTATGCAGACATAGAATCGCGTATGGAACGCTGCAGAAAACGTGCACCGGAGCAGGAACATTTTACGGATAAAGAGTTAAGACGTCATATTCAGGATGTGGATAAAAAACGTTCGAAATATTATCAGTTTTTTACCGGACAGACCTGGGGGGACAAATTAAATTATGACCTGTGTATCAATACGTCCGGTGCTGATATTGAAGCGCTGGTGAAGGTGATCGCAAAACTGGTAAAATAAAACATGCAGGAATATCATTTAAACAGTGAAAAAAAAATCTGTCTGATGTCAACAGCAGAATTTAAGGAGCTAGAGGGGGAATATCCTCACAAGCGGAATCTTTACCGCAGTATGAATCCGGTGCAGTATTGTAAGGCGGAAAATTATGGAGACTGTCTGTTTGGGACAATGAAGATACCGCGCGTATTAAAAGGTGAAATAACTTATATTGTATTTGGATTTTATCTGAGGGGCGATGAACTGTTACTGATCGAGGATGGCAGTTTTTTAAAGACATGTCTGGGAAAACTGGAAAAAGTCATACCGGAAGAAATAAGTATGAATCAGCTTCTTGTCATGATCTTTGAAATGCTGATCGAGGATGATGTGATCTATCTGCAGCAGCAGGAAGAAAAATTAGCTTCGATCGAGGAAGAACTGTTAAAAAAGATTCCGGAACATTTTTATGAGATCATACTCCGGTACCGGAAACGCTTTTCGGCGTATCATGCTTATTACGAGCAGCTTGTAAATCTGGCAGATGCCATGCAGAGTGATTTTGGACAGATACTGACAGATAAGGAGCAGTCACTCTGGCAGCTCTATGCAAACCGTGTGGAACGTCTGCATGACCATGTAGAACTTTTGAGAGAGTATCTGGTACAGATCCGTGAGTTATACCAGTCATTGATCGATGTTCAGCAGAATAAAGTCATGAGTATCCTGACGGTTGTCACAACGATCTTTCTTCCTTTGACATTGATCGCAGGATGGTACGGAATGAATTTCCCCAATATGCCGGAGTTCCGATGGAAGTATGCATATCCGGTTGTGATCATTGCCAGTATATTTATCATTGCAGGTGAGATCGTATATTTTAAGAAAAAGAAAATGCTTTAAGAGAAAATATTTTAAGAGAATTTGTGTGTGAGCCGGAAATGGGGGATGATCCTCTGTTTCCGGATTTTTATATGTCAAAGTGCCGGATATATGAATATATTACAATAAGAATGAGTTAGAGAAGCTGCTGTTATGGCTTATGAAGATATAAAAATTTCAGGCATTACAAAATGCTTTTATAATAATGGGGAAATGCGTCAGATATTACGACCGATAGACCTTTCCATACCACATGGGAAATTCGTTTCGATCATTGGGCCGAGTGGGTGTGGAAAGTCGACGCTGTTTAACATTGTGGCAGGACTTCTGCCACCGACATCGGGAGATATTACGATCGGCGGGAAAAGCATTTTAGGGGAAAAGGGCTATGTTGGTTATATGCTGCAAAAAGATATGCTTCTTCCGTGGCGTACGATCATCGACAATATTATTTTGGGACTTGAAATCAAGGGTGTGCCGAAGAGGGAAGCGAGAAAACAGGCACTGCCCCTGATGGAAAAGTATGGACTTTTGGGATTTGAAAAAAATTATCCGTGCGAACTGTCCGGTGGAATGAGGCAGAGAGCAGCACTTCTTCGCACGCTTTTGTATGACCGGGAGATCATTTTGTTAGATGAGCCGTTTGGCGCACTGGATGCGCAGACAAGACAGTCCATGCAAAACTGGCTGTTAGAGATCTGGGAAGATTTTCATAAAACAGTCTTATTTGTGACGCATGATATCGATGAGGCAATTTATCTGTCGGATATCATTTATGTTTTTTCGGAACGTCCTGGTTACGTAAAAGAAAAAATCAATGTTAACTTAAAACGTCCAAGAAAGCAGGAAGATATGCTGGAAGCTGATTTCTGGGATTTAAAACAGCATTTGACAGGAGGAATGTCTGATGGAAAAAAAGGCGTATGAAGCATATTATTATGAGCCGAAATCCGTTGGGGCAATGCAGTCAGACGGAAAGGAAAAATTAAGGCAGAAAAAACAGAAAAAAGGCATCCGGACAGGAAGGATTTTATTTGGAATTGCAATTTTAATCCTTTGGGAAGTGAGTGCTATGTGTGGATGGATCGATGATTATTACTGGAGTTCTCCTTCATTGATCGTACGGACAGCGATCGTTCAGTGGAAAGAAAAAAATCTTGCATATGACATCTATTTTACATCTATGTCTACGATCGGTGGTTTTCTGGCAGGAACGTTAGGCGGCGCAGTGTTAGGATTGTCATTCTGGTGGTCAAAGACATTTGCAAAAATTTTTGAACCGTATCTTGTGATGTTTAATGCAGTGCCAAAGCTGGCACTTGCACCAATTTTAATCGTGCTGTTTGGTATCGGTTTTTCATCCAAAGTAATCCTGGCATTTTTAATGACAGTAATATCATGTGCGCTTGCGACAGTCAGCGGCGTCGAAAATGTGGATGAGTCGATGGAAACTTTGCTTTATTCACTTGGTGCCACCAGGTGGCAGGTTTTTGGTAAAGTTGTGGTTCCGGCAGTGCTTCCCTGGATGCTTGGGAGCCTTCGGATCAATATTTCTTTGGCGCTCGCAGGTGCGATCGTCGGGGAATTTATCGCATCTGGGCATGGACTTGGAAGAATGGTCATCTATGCGGGCACTATTTTAGATACTACATTAGTGTGGGTTGGGGTGATCGTGCTGTCACTGCTTGCAATGGTAATGTACCTTGCGGTGGTGGAACTGGAAAAATGGATGACGGAACATCTTGCCATTTACCGTAAGGCGTAAAGACACCTTTTGGCACGTAAAGCCATATTATATGGAAAAGAGAAAACAGGCAGAGATGTTAACAAGAAAAATATTAAAAAGGAAATGGTTTAGTTGTTTTGGATGCGTTTTATTTGCTGCCGTGCTATTGGCGACAGCCTGCGGTGATGATAAGGCAGGGCAGGAGAGTGAGGCGCTAAAGAAGATTGTGATCGCAGAACCGTTACATTCGATCGGTTATCTTCCACTTTATGTTGGGCAGCAGGAGGGATTTTTTGAGGAGGAAGGACTTGATGTGGAGGTGATACAGGCTACGGGCGGCTCGCATGTGACATCTGTGATGAGTGGGGATGCATGGGGCGTGATCGGTGGAGTAGATTCGAATGCGATCCCGAATGCATCCGGAAACTGCCCTGACCCGGTAATTGCCGTCTGCAACTGTGTAAACCGTGCAAATGTGTACCTGTGTGCAGCAGTCGGTGAAGAATATACTGGAAATACGGATGAAGAACTTGCACAATATTTAAAAGGCAAGAAGATCAATTCCGGCAGATTTGGCGGCAGCCCAAATTTATGCGTGCGCTATCTTTTGCTTTCACTCGGACTTGATCCGGATCGTGATGTTGTGATGGTAGAGCCGGCAGACATGTCAACTTCCGTTGCTGTGGTGCAGAGCGGTCAGGCAGATATTTCCTGGGCAGCAGAACCCCAGATTGTAGATGGGATGAAGCAGGGGGTATGGACAGATGCATTTTACCAGTTTACAGATTTAGGAGATTATGCTTACTCTGTTTTAAGTGTAGCGGAATCGACAATCAGCAATGATCCGGAAACAGTACAGCACTTTGTGAATGCGATGTTAAAATCTCTGACTGCGGCGCAGGATAAGGAGATCGCAGTCCGGGCTGCAGAAAAAGAATTTCCGACCACACCGCCAGAAGATATAGAAGCTGCGATCGACCGCGCCTATGCAGATGAACTTTGGAGCATGGATGGTGTGATCACGCAGGAAGCAGTAAAAAATGATATGGAAGTATCCATTGCATCGGATGTATATCAGGGGACTTACCAGTATGAAGAACTGGTGGATATGCAGTTCGTTTACAATGCACAGAACAATACGGATTGAAATTAGCTATCTGACAAATGCTGGTTTGTGGGTGACATGAGTTTCCTCGTGTAGGGTGGTTCCGGGGGTTTTAGATTGGCAAATTGCATCAAGCCGGGACTCGTTTTGTTCCGTTGTACGAAAATAAGTCAATCTAAGGCTGCCTGGTATAGGTTGTGGCGGAGTGACGTGTGCGTCTTAAACGCCCCGTCCGGGGGCATTAAGACTTGTGCTGCCGTCCGTGGCAGCACAACACTGTGTTACGGACAGGCAGTCTAAGATTGACTAATTTTCTCCCAAAGTCACAAAACGAGTCCCGGCTTGATGCGATTTGCCAGCCACTAAGTTGTGAACCACCCTT
>ERZ772835.218-NODE-218-length-66894-cov-442.824_pt1 | contig 66894 bp, 60 predicted proteins | sample MGYA00511901_ERZ772835 | MGnify/ENA primary metagenome ERZ772835 (study PRJEB29015, sample SAMEA2737729) | human gut metagenome | biome: human gut; feature: human-associated habitat; material: faeces | place: China | collected 2012 ...
TTTCCGAAGAAATCGAATGAGGCATCCCAATCCTTCCAGACTGGCTCTCTGCCCAATTCCTTCAATCTCGCATTGATTACCTTGGCGGTACGCTCATCGCTTACGGTGAACTGCTCCAATGCCTGAGGATAGGTATGGTAACCGCCAGGATTTACCTTTGATTCTGCCGACATGGTGGTGACACCCAGTGTTGCCATGTTGTCACGGATGTAGGCAGGCTCACGGGTAGAGTAGGAGATATCTACATCGTGGTCGAAGATACGCATGGCGAAAGTTGCCTGTGCCAACTGCTTATCGGTCATGAAGCAGTTTGGCTGGAAACCTTCGTTCTGTGCAGGGCGCATACGAGGGAAGTTCACGCTGTACTTGGTCTTCCAGTAATGCTTCTGCAGGTAGCGCAGGTGATGAGCCATCATCACAACATCCGTGCGCCATTCCTTCTCCAAACCGATGAGCACACCCATACCGATGGAATGGACGCCTGCCATACCCATGCGGTCGAAACCATCGCAGCGCCACTCAAACTTGCTCTTCATGCCACGTGGGTGGTAGAGCTTGTAGTGCTCGTGGTTGTAGGTCTCCTGGAAACAGATGACGCCGTTCATACCGTGGTCGGCGAGGGTCTTGTAATCCTCAGTAGAGAGCGGCATCACCTCAATCTTCACGTTAGAGAAATACTTCTTGGCGATGTCGATTGCCTTGGCAAGATAAGGGGTGCCAGCCTTGGCTGGGTTCTCGCCCGTTACGAGAAGGATGTTCTCGAATGGAGCCAGCTGCTTGATTGCCTTGTACTCGTTCTCAATCTGCTCTGGGGTGAGGATGGTGCGGGCCATCGGATTCTCACGATGGAAACCGCAATACACGCAGGAGTTAGAGCATGAATTGGTGATGTAGAGAGGAATGAACATCGACATGGTCTTGCCGAAGCGCTCCTCGGTATATTTGCGGGAAAGACGCGCCATTACCTCCAGGTATGGCTCGGCTGCAGGTGAAATCAGCGCCATGAAGTCGTTCACATCGCAATGGTCTTTGGCAAGGGCACGGCGCACATCATTATCGGTCATTCGAGCAATGCGCTCCGTGGTCTCCTCCCAACTGATATTCTTTAATTCGTCTGAAAACATTTTCTTACTTTTTAAACTTTCTCAAATCGTGTGTCAACTTGGCTGCGCAGAAGTTTGGACCACACATGGTGCAGTACTCACCGTCTGTATGACCTGCCTCCTCGAAATACTTCAAGGCGAGCTCAGGGTCGAGGGAGAGGTGGAACTGGTCTCTCCAGCGGAACTCGAAACGTGCCTTGGAGAGGGCGTTGTCGCGGATGGTTGCACCTGGATGACCCTTTGCCAAATCGGCTGCATGAGCGGCAATCTTATAGGTTACCACACCTGTGCGCACATCCTCCTTGTTAGGCAAGGCGAGGTGCTCCTTTGGTGTTACATAGCAGAGCATGGCAGTGCCGAGCCATGCTATCTGGGCGCCACCGATGGCTGATGTGATGTGGTCGTAACCTGGAGCGATATCGGTAACCAATGGGCCGAGGGTGTAGAATGGTGCCTCGTGACAGTGGTCGAGCTGGCGCTCCATGTTCTCCTTGATCTTCTGCAATGGCACATGACCAGGACCCTCGATGAATGCCTGTACGTTCTTGTCCCAGGCACGGGTAACAAGCTCGCCCATGGTATCCAACTCGGCAAACTGGGCTGCATCGTTGGCATCGGCAATACAGCCTGGGCGCAGACCATCACCCAAGGAAAGGGCTACGTCGTACTGTGCCACGATGTCGCAGATGTCGTCGAAGTGCTCATAGAGGAAGCTCTCCTGGTCGTGGTAGAGACACCACTTGCTCATGATACTACCGCCACGGCTCACGATTCCGCAGAGACGGCTGTCGGCGAGATGCACGTTGTGGCGGCGGATGCCGGCATGGATGGTGAAGTAGTCAACACCCTGCTCACACTGCTCGATGAGGGTATCACGGAATACTTCCCAGTTCAGATCTTCTACCTTGCCGTTCACCTTTTCCAAAGCCTGGTAGATAGGCACGGTTCCTACCGGTACAGGGCAGTTGCGCACAATCCATTCACGGGTTTCGTGGATGTTGTCGCCGGTAGAGAGGTCCATCAAGGTATCGCCTCCCCACTTGCAAGACCATACCGCCTTATCTACCTCTTCCTCGATGCTGGAGGTAGTGGCAGAGTTACCGATGTTGGTATTGATCTTCACGAGGAAGTTGCGGCCGATGATCATCGGTTCGCTCTCCGGGTGGTTGATGTTGGCAGGAAGAACGGCACGTCCGCGTGCAATCTCATCACGCACATACTCAGGGGTGATATGGGTATCGATGCCCAACTCCTGGCAGTTCATGTTCTCGCGGATAGCCACGTACTCCATCTCTGGAGTGATGATGCCCGCCTTGGCATAAGCCATCTGGGTGATGTGCTTGCCAGCCTGTGCACGGCGAGGCAACTGGATGTGCTCGAAGCGGAGGTGGTCGAGGCTATGGTCAGCAAGGCGCTGCTTGCCATACTCGCTGGTAACTTCCTTGAGCTGCTCGGTATCGTTGCGGTCGATAATCCACTGCTCGCGCATTCTTGGCAAGCCTTTCTTCAAATCTACCTGATAGTTAGGGTCGCTGTAAGGACCGCTGGTATCGTAGATGTAAACCGGAGCGTTTGGCTCTGTATGAGGAATGCCGCGCTCATCCTTCACAACAGTAGGAGTGAGGTTTACCTTGGTCATTCCAACCTTGATCTGTGGGAAGAGTTTTCCCTGCATATACGCCTTTTCTCTCTGGGCGTAAGCTTTCTTATCGTTTGGCATAATTTTTTAAAGGTAAAAAGGTAAAAAGGTAAAAGGGTAAAAAGAGCGTTCTTGCTTCTTTGCCTTCATCCTTCATGCCTTTTATTATCTATATTATAATTAATCGTTGAGGAATGCGGTGAGAGGAGAACTTGCCTCGGCACAATCGCTGATGGCTCCGAGACCAGCCTCGTAAGCACGGCGACCGCATACTACAGCTTCCTTGAATGCCTTAGCCATCTCTACAGGGTCACCGGCAACGGCGATAGCTGTGTTAACGAGGCAAGCGCTGGCACCCATCTCCATAGCCTCGGCAGCGTGGCTAGGTGCACCGATACCTGCATCTACTACCACAGGAACAGTAGCCTGCTCGATGATGATCTGCAGGAAGTCCTTCATTCTCAAACCCTTGTTGGTACCGATAGGTGCAGCAAGTGGCATCACGGTAGCAGCACCAGCCTCTTCGAGGTGCTTGCAGAGGGTAGGGTCTGCCTGGCAATATGGCAATACCACGAAACCGAGTTTTACCAGTTTCTCGGTAGCCTTCAGCGTCTCGATAGAGTCAGGAAGAAGATAGCGAGGGTCTGGGTGGATTTCGAGTTTGAGCCAGTTGGTTCCGAAAGCCTCGCGAGCCATCTGTGCAGCGAAGACAGCCTCCTCGGCGTTGCGCACGCCACTGGTGTTAGGAAGGAGCTGGATATTTGGGTTCTGCACAATATGAGAGAGCAGATCGTCCTGCTTGTCTTCGAGTTCGATACGTTTCATAGCAACAGTAACCATTTCTGTTTCTGATGCTTTGATGGCTTCAGCCATGAGGGCATTGTTGTTAAACTTTCCTGTACCCAAGAAGAGGCGGGAGTTAAACTCTCTGCCTGCGATTACTAATTTTTCCATTGTTTTATTATAGAGTTGTTATTTTTGTTTTCATTTCTGTAGGAAAAGTACTTTTGGATGATTATTTTCCGCAGTATTCTGGGACCGTTATCCTCCGCAGAACGCTTTTACGATAACGATGTCAGCTCCTTCTGCGATGATTGTGTTTTCCCATTCATCACGAGGCACCATTTCGTTACTGATAGCTACTGCAACTCCTGTAGCTGGCAAATCGAGTTCCTGGGCTAACTCCCTGATGGTTTTAGCCTGTGTCTCGGTCTCTTTGTTGTTGATAGTTACTTTCATATTCTGTTCGTTTTATATGATGAATAATCCGTTTGTTTACGCTTTTTCTATCGCCCGAAAGCGATGATAAGATAATATGTAATCAAACACGGTGAACTTCCAGATGAAAGCCTTAAGAGAAAGAATAAAGCGCTATCAAATATCCCTGCGACAGCATTACCTGCATCAGGTTCAATGGGTATCATCTCAGCCGAATCTTTCAGCACCCCGTGATAATCGCTTGCAAAAGTAATGATAATATCGGAAAAACAATAGAATTTCAAAAATATTTATGCTAAATTAACGCAGAATGTACCTTTCGCTTTACTGGTGTTTCTTTCTGCAATCCGGGCATTCGCCTTTGATGACAAAGGAAATAGAGTGGGGGTAAAAGCCTTCGGGCAGCTCGAAACTTGGAATATGGATATCCTCCATACAGAAGGAACGCTGGCAAGATTCGCAGTAGAAATGAATATGCCCGTCGTGATGATCGCAAGCCCCTTTTTCTTCGCAGAGTTCGTAGCAGAGTACGCCTCGCCCATCTTCGAAGGCATGTACCACATCATGTTCCAGGAAGAGGGTAAGGGTACGGAAGATGCTCGACTTGTCCATCGAAACCATCTTTCGTTCCAGATTACTCAGACTCTGTGGGTTCTGTTCGCCCATCAGGGTCTTCATTACGAGTATGCGGTTGGCGGTTGGCCGAATGCCTTTCGATTCCAGCCTGCTGATCATATCTTGTGAGTTCATCGTTTCTTCTTTTTAAAATTTTTACTAACCGGTTGCAAAGATACAAAAAAAGCGTGTAAGTATGGTAACTTACACGCTTTTTCTTTATTTAAACGTAATTACTTTTTGCTTTCAATCTAGTTTATGCCGCAGCATGAAGGGATTGGAACCCTTATGCGCAAGCACAACCACGGCTTCTGTTCAAAGCCTCACCATACATTTCCATTGCGGTCATGTAATTTGCAAGAATAGCCTTCAAGGCCTTCTTGATGTTTGCATACATTGTTTTCATAATCGTTATCCTTTTTTTAAAAATTAATACTTGGCATTTCTGCCATTTCCTTTTTCTTTTTGTTCATGAACGGTGGTCAATTTTACTTGCCCATCTCCATGTTGTTGTTTACATTTACAGCCTTGACAATCATAGCTGCCACAACTGTAAGAATCATTACTGTCGTCATCATAATTTGTTTCCTTTCTTTCTTTGTGGAGCCTCCATGTGAGGTCTCCTGTTTTACATTATCCTTTTACAATCTCACTGTTTTCTGGTGCAAAGGTAATGCCTTTTTCTTGAATATCTGTCACAAAGACATGACAAAATGATGAAAAAGGGGCTTTTTTTGATACACGTCAACTAAACAGCAATGGCGGCTTGATATACGTCAAGCCGCCATGCTGTCAAATTGAGAAATGTGTCATATTTCTTATGTTTCTTCGGATTTCTGATGCTAGATCAGTTCCAGAATCTTGTCGAGAATCTTTTCTACGGTTGAAGAATCGGTTGCTTCATCGAGTTTCTTGTTGATTTTCTCTTCCAGTTTCTTGCTTACCTTGTCGGCAGCCTGATCCATGGCCTGGTTTGCCTTATCTTCCAGTTTTTTCTGAACGGAAGCGCCCAGTCCGTCTTCTTCTGAACCATCGCTGTTATTATCGCTTACCGAAGGGGATTCATCGGTTGATGAGCTGGTGGTTTCTTCTATCTGCAGATTGTCGGCACCTTCCAGCGCCTTCATCATATCATCAGCATTCATCGTGTAAACGCTGCCAAGGATTCCGAAGCTTACGGTGTGCTGCTTGCCATTAAACTCAACGGTTCCCTTAGAGCATACGATATAGTTGTGGTATTCGAAGAGCTGGTTCATCACTTCATCGATAGCGCTTCCTGCCATCATTTTGGCAATGGAACGGATGCTTTGGGTGAAGAAGTTGTTATCACTGGTTTCTGTAGCCTTGTCGATAGCCTTGGCTGCCTCAGTCTTTACCTTTTCTTTGTGGGCATCAGGTCCTGGATTAGTTATGGCGAAAACCAGGAAGAGAAGTACGATAAGACCTAAGATGATTTTCCAGAGGGTCTTGCTCGATTTTTTCTTTTCCGGTTCCTGTCTGTAGCCCTGGTTCATTGCTGCGCCGTGCTGAAAGCCTTGCTGGTAAGCTTCCTGCTGTGCCTGCTGGAAGCCCTGCTGGTTTGCAGCCTGAAAGTTTGCTGCTTCTGTCCCGTTGTTGCCGGCTGCATCTGCTGATGTTCCTGCTGCATTTTCTTTGTTGGCTGTATTAGCTTTGATTGCTTCTATAGTTTCTAGAACTGTCTTCAGTTCTGCAATTTTCCAAGCAGGAGTCCAGTCTTTCATGCCCTGTGCCCAAACAAGGGTTTCGGGTGTGATAGCCTTCTGGACGAGTTGCTCCAGGCTGAATGGACCCGCTTGCTGTCCGTTATTCTCAATGATAAAATATTCCATCATGTATTCTTTTATATAATATTTTTCTTAAAAGCCAATAAGGAGTTTCTTTCACTCTTCATTGCTTATTAGTGTGTAGCTTTCCACCAACCGGTTTTCTCTCTGCCCTTGATAGCTACGCTGTGCTGGCTAGGGTCGGAGATAGAAAGACCGCAATAATTTTTCACTTTAAAGGTTGTACCTCTATAACTCATTAACACTGTATAAGCTTCATCTGTATGAGCAGCAGCTTTGATTGTGAGTTTCATCTGTGAATTAAATTTGTCTTTCAGAGAGCCGCTTGGAACGAGACTGTCTACGTATACGCTCATGTCGTAGAAGAGGTTGGGAGAGAAACCATCCAGAGGCTGTATGGAATCGAGCGGAACGGATGATGAGAGGGTATATTTGCTGTTGATTTCCTTCATCACACTGGCTAGCTTTTCCATTTGTCTGCAGTCGATGGCTGCCATGTTGCAGAATGGAACGCTACTATTCTTGTAGAAATTGACAACTCCGTTGACAAATCCTGAGTAGTTGGGTGCTGAACTGTTGAGGTAACTCCATACGGTTTTGTATGGAACGCCGGCTCCCATTACTTCGCTACTGGAACTGATCATGAAATTAGTGACGTCTTTCAGTTCGTATGCAGTCTCTACATTGCCCATATAGCATGCATCGAAGAGGATGTACTGCATCTTGGTGCCGCTGAGTTTGATTCCTTCGGCTAGGGTAGGAACGTCGAGAGCGTTTCCTTCTAAACTTACGCTTCCGAAGAAACGGGTGATAGGTTTGTTGGGATCGGGACCATACTGTATTCCGCTGAAATTGCCGGTAGCGGTAGGGTAGCTGGTGCTTCCTTTCTGAGCAAAACCGGCATTAGGTCTTGCCATATAGGGATAGTGAACCCAATCGCTCTTGTAGGTCCATCCGCAGCCATGAGCTCCGATGATGAGCGAATAATTCAGGGCTTCAGCACGGCGTTTCACCTCATTCAGAATCTCTGCAAATCCTTCTGCTGTAGTATATGTAGCTTCATCGTATGTTTTCAAAGTGTCGCGGATGACGGCTTTCTTATTGCCGTCATATTGAAGATCAATGAGATAGCTCTTCCTGTAATTCTGGCTCATGAAGACCATTACACGCGAATTATTCAAGCCTTTCTTGGCAACAATACCTTCGCAGATACTGTCAACGTTGTTTTCCAAAAAACTTGTGAGACCGGAATCGTTGGTGCTACCCGTCCAAGGATAGAAGACGAAGATAGTCTGCTTATTGACGCTTTCTACATCAATAGCTTCATCGCCACAACTGGTGAAAGTTGCTGCTAGAGATAGCGTACATATAAATAAGGTGAAAAGCTTCTTGATCATAATTAAAAATGTTGAATGTTGAATGTTGAATGTTGAGTTGCAATCTTGCTAACGAATCAGCTTGACTAATTCAACATTCTACACTCAACATTCAACATTAAATATAATACTATTATTTCTTCTTGAGTTCCTCGATGGTTGCCTTGAGGGCAGCAATCTTCTCAACAGAGTCGCTTTCCTTCTTGCGCTCCAGGGCTACTACCTTCTCAGGTGCGTGAGCTACGAAGTTCTCGTTGCTGAGCTTCTTGCGTACGCCCATCAGGAAGCCTTCCAAGTGCTTGAGCTGAGCCTCTGCCTTCTCAATCTCGGCAGCTACGTCGATGAGGTCGCCCAATGGTACGGCAAACTCGTCGGTACCTACCATGAAGCTTGATGCATCGGCACTCTTCTCAGCGATGACCTCAATCTTATCAAGGTTCGCCATCTTCAGCGTTACGTCGTTGTAAGCCTCGAAATCGTTCTTGCCTACTACCTGCAGAGACAACTGCTCCTTCTGGGCAATGTTCTTCTGGTTGCGAACGGTACGAACACCGGCGATAATCTGCTTCACTGCCTCGATATCGGCTGCCAACTTCTGCTCCTCGGCTGTAGGTGCAGGAATATCCAGCTTCTCGCGCATGATGCTCTCGCCATCCTTGCGGTCGTAGATGTGCTGCCACAACTCCTCGGTGATGAATGGCATGAATGGATGCAACATCTTCAGGAGGGCATCGAAGAAACGGAGGGTAGCATCGTAGCTCTTCTGGTCGATAGGCTGACCGTAAGCTGGCTTCACCATCTCCAGGTACCAGGATGAGAACTCATCCCAGAACAGCTTATATACAGTCATCAAAGCCTCAGAGATACGGTAGTCCTTAAACTGCTTCTGCATCTCCTCGTTCACCTCCTTGAGCTTGGCATCAAACCACTTCACGGCGATTTCTGCACTCTTAGGCTGCTCGATATCTGCTGTCTCCCAACCCTTCACGAGGCGGAAGGCATTCCAGATCTTATTGTTGAAGTTACGTCCCTGCTCGCAAAGGCTCTCGTCGAAGAGGATGTCGTTGCCGGCTGGAGCACTGAGCATCATACCCATACGAACACCATCGGCACCAAACTTGTCAATCAGAACCAGTGGGTCTGGTGAGTTACCGAGACTCTTGCTCATCTTGCGGCCGAGCTTATCGCGAACGATACCTGTGAAATATACGTGCTTGAATGGCATCTTGCCACGATACTCGTAGCCAGCCATGATCATACGTGCTACCCAGAAGAAGATGATATCCGGACCAGTTACGAGGTCGGAAGTAGGGTAGTAGTAGTTGATCTCCTCATTGTCAGGATGCTCGATACCATCAAACAGAGAGATAGGCCACAACCATGAAGAGAACCAGGTGTCGAGGCAGTCGCTCTCCTGCTCAAGATCCTCAGCCTTGATGTTGGCATTCTTCTCCTGAGCGAGTTTCAGAGCCTCCTCTGCAGTCTCAGCTACCACGAAATCCTTCTTGCCGGCATTGTCGAAGTAGTAGGCTGGGATGCGGTGACCCCACCAGAGCTGACGGCTGATACACCAGTCCTTGATGTTCTCCAACCAGTGGCGATAGGTGTTCTTGTACTTCTTAGGATAGAACTCTATATCATCGTCCATTACTGGAGGAAGGGCGATGTCGGCAAAGTGCTGCATCTTGAGGAACCACTGTGTAGAGAGCTTTGGCTCGATAGGCACATTGGTACGCTCTGAGAAGCCCACCTTATTATTATAGTCCTCAATCTTCTCCATCAGACCGGCGTTCTGAAGGTCGATGGAAATCTGCTTGCGCACGTCCATGCGGTCCATACCTACATAGAGACCTGCTGCCTCGCTGATAGTACCATTGTCGTTGAAGATGTCGATGGTTTCCAAACCGTGCTTCAAACCGAGTGCGTGGTCGTTGATATCGTGAGCTGGAGTTACCTTCAAGCAACCGGTACCGAACTCGATATCTACGTATGTATCCTCGATGACAGGAATCTCGCGGTTTACGAGAGGCACGATAACGTGCTTACCCTTCAGCCAGGTATTCTTCTTATCCTCTGGGTTGATACACATGGCAGAGTCACCCATGATGGTCTCAGGACGGGTGGTTGCTACTACAGCATAGTATCCCTTCTCATCCTTGTGTATCACGTTCTCCTCATCCACCTGCTGGCAGTCCTGCTCTACTACGTAATACTTCAAGTGGTAGAGCTTAGAGTGCTCGTCCTTGTAGATAACCTCCTCGTCAGAGAGCGCAGTCTGAGCCTTAGGGTCCCAGTTAACCATGCGCACGCCACGATAGATGAGTCCCTTCTTGTAAAGATCGCAGAATACGTGGATGACGGCACGAGAGCGGGTCTCGTCCATGGTGAATGCTGTGCGGTCCCAATCGCAGCTGGCACCGAGTTTGCGGAGCTGCTTGAGGATGATGCCGCCGTGCTCATGAGTCCAGTTCCAAGCATGCTTGAGGAACTCCTCGCGGGTAAGGTCGGTCTTCTTGATGCCCTGCTGAGCGAGGCGGTTAACCACCTTAGCCTCGGTAGCGATACTGGCATGGTCGGTACCTGGTACCCAACATGCGTTCTTGCCCTCCATGCGAGCACGGCGAACGAGAATATCTTGGATAGTATTGTTGAGCATGTGTCCCATGTGGAGCACACCTGTTACGTTTGGTGGAGGGATAACCACTGTATAAGGTTCACGACCATCTGGCTTAGAGCTGAAAAGCTTGTTGTCGAGCCAGTACTGATACCATTTACTTTCCACTGCTTGTGGATCGTATTTACTTGCTAATTCCATTGTTTATATCTAATTTTTATTCTTTTTCTTTCTTTTTCTTTAAAAAACGGTGCAAAGATACTAATTTTTGGGCGAAAAATACTATCTTTGCATCAAAATTATTAATTTTTGCACAAAACGATGGTTAGTAATACAGGAAAAGGACATACGAAAGAAGAAAAACTGGCGGCGTTCAGCCGCTTGCTGGATGTGCAGGACCGTTTGCGCCTGCAGTGTCCATGGGATAAAAAGCAGACATTCGAGAGTCTTCGTCCGAATACGATCGAGGAGACTTTCGAGCTTTGTGACGCCTTGATGAAGCGCGATTACAAGGATATCAAGAAGGAGTTGGGCGATGTGTTGGAGCACGTGATGTTCTATAGCATCATCGGCAGAGAAGACGGCGAGTTCGATATTTGCGATGTTTGCAATCAGGAGGCAGATAAATTGATGTTCCGCCATCCTTTCATCAACTGGAAGGAGGAAGAAAATTGGACGGTTTCGAATCCTGATATGTATATCAACGATGAGGGACAGGTGGTATATAGAGAGTCTGAAGAAGCAAAAACCGGGAAGGCTGGAACTGCCAGTTCGGAAGAAACCTTGGCTCTTGGCGCCAGCAAGCCGAAAACTGCTACTTCTGTTGAGAAAACCTGGGAACAGATCAAGCAGCAGGAGAAGGATGGTAATGAGCGGGTGTTGAGCGGTGTCCCAAATTCTCTTCCGTCTCTTATCAAGGCTTATCGCATTCAGGACAAGGCTAGAAATGTAGGCTTCGACTGGAAAGAAAAAGAAGATGTGTGGGACAAAGTGCAGGAGGAACTGGAAGAACTCAAGGTGGAACTGGCTAAAGGCGACAAAGAGAATTCTACCCGGGAATTGGGCGATTTCATCTTCTCAGTAATCAATGCAGCACGTCTCTATAAACTCAATCCGGATAATGCGCTGGAGAAAACCAACCAGAAGTTTATCCGCCGTTTCAACTACGTAGAAGATCATAGCTTAAAGAAAGGTAAAAACTTGAAAGATATGAGCTTAGAAGAAATGGATAAACTATGGGATGAAGCAAAACTTCAGGAGAAAAATGATGATAAATAACGGTGAATCAGATAATCTTATCGACTCATCAATATAATAATAAAAACTAAAGTGTTATGAAGAAATTAGTTTATGTAACAATAGCTTTGGTGGCGCTTTTCGCAGCCAACAGTTGTAAGAACAAAAATAATGTTCCTGTTATCAGTGCAGCAGATTCGGTAGAGGTAGAGGATGCAATGAACGATTCTACCATCTATGGTGTATGCGGTGAGGGAACCTCTATGCATAGCCTGGAGCTGATTTCTGATGATGGTGACACCCTTTCGGTGTTTATTGACGATGAGAATCCTGATGTTGTTCAGGGAGGATTGCTTGCTGGCGACCGTATTGCTCTTATCGGTTATAAGGCAGAGGATGGAGAGATGATGGCCCAGAAGATTATCAACCTGACATCCCTCTTGGGTAAATGGACTTCTCTGGATAAGAATTTTGATATCTTGGAAGGTGGAGAGGTGAAGAACAATGTGAAGGCTGAAACTAATCCTTGGACTAGCTGGAAGATACTCAATGGTAAACTCTTGCTGAATAAGGATACTTTCGCTATTGACAAATTGGGTTCTGACAGTCTTATGTTGGAGAACACTCAGGGTATCTTTGTTTTCAAGCGCCAAGAGTAAGGTCATCATGTTGAACCTGTAATTTATGATTTAGTTTTGGAACCATTTAAAGTACATATATTGGGGTGTGGCAGTGCTTTGCCCACCCTTCAGCATAGTGCCTCGGCCCAGATTATTGAGATGCGTGGCAAATGCTTTATGATGGATTGTGGAGAGGGTGCCCAGATGCAGTTCCGTCGCACTCATGTTCACTTTGCTAAGATAAATGCTATCTTTATTTCGCATCTTCATGGTGACCATTGCTTTGGCTTGCTGGGACTTCTTTCTACCTTGGGTATGCTGGGCAGAACGGCTAAGTTAAAGGTATATGCGCCAGAAAGTTACGGAGATTTATTTAAGCGTCAGATTGATTTCTTCATGCAGGGAATGGAATATCAAATCGAATTTGTTCCTGTAGATACCGAGAAGTCGCAAGTAGTATATGAAGATCATTCTGTAACCGTAGAAACCGTTCCTCTGCAGCATCGTGTGCCTTGTTGTGGTTACATTTTCAGAGAGAAACCGACATTACCTCATATCCGTCGTGATATGATAGATTATTACGAGATTCCTGTAAGCCAGATCAACAACATCAAGAATGGAGCTGACTGGACAACGAAGGAGGGGGATGTAATACCTAATGCCAGATTGGTAATGCCTGCCACTACTCCCCGCAGTTATGCTTATTGCAGTGATACCCGGTTTGTTCCGGGGTTGGCAGAAAAGGTAAAGGGGGTTACGGCGCTTTATCATGAGAGTACTTATACTTCGGAGAATGAGGACAGGGCTAAACTCTATTATCACAGTACGGCCCGACAGGCTGCAACTATAGCCAGAAATGCGGGTGTAGGCAAACTTCTTCTGGGACATTATAGTGCAAGATATAATAATGAAGAGGTATTGTTGAATGAAGCTAAAGAGGTGTTTACGGAAAGTTATCTTACTCAGGAAGGTAAAGTGTTCTCTATAGAATAATATAGAAATATAAAAAAATGCCTTGCATCAAAAAAAAAGTTCATTTTTGATGCAAGGTTTTCTCTTTATATCGTTTAATCTTTAAAAAGGATTTGAAATTGGAATCGGAAAAGAATCTCTTAGACGACATCAATAGCGGCAGTCGGGCAGCAATGCACAGATTGTACGAACGCTATGTGGGGTATGCCATGGCCGTAGCGCTGAGGTATGTCCCTATGCGCGATGATGCTGAGGATGTAGTGCAAGATAGTTTTATAAAAGTCTTTTCCGGCATTTCAAAATTTGAATATCGGGGTGAGGGCGCTCTTCAGGCTTGGCTCTTGCGGATAGTGACAAATGAAGCGGTCAACTTTGTAAGGCAGCAAAAGCGCTTCACTATCGTGGACGAAGTTCCCGATGATATTGAGGATGAAGAGCCTGAAGTAGAAAGAGTTTCGCCTGCAGTACTGACAAGAATGATAGGAGAATTGCCTGATGGGTACAGACTGGTTCTTAACATGTTTGTTTTTGAACAGAAAAGCCATAAAGAAATTGCACAGCTGTTAGGCATCAAAGAAAGTAGTTCTGCTTCACAATATTTGCGGGCGAAAAAGCTGTTGGGCAAAAAGGTGAAAGATTATCTGAGCCAGGCAGATTGTAGTGATAATAAAGAGTTGAATCATATAAACGAGAAAAGTAATGAGTAACGATTGGACAAATAAACTTCGAGATCAGTTGGCAGACTACCAAGAGCCTGTCAGCCACGACATGTGGGCTGAGATAGAACAATCGCTTGCTCAGTCTAAAAAGGTTGGTGATGAGGAAACTGATGTAAAAAAGACCCCACAGGCTCGTTATGTTGTCTTGAAAAGATGGTCAGTAGCTGCAGCTATTGCTTTATTGGGAGTAGGAGGCAGTTATGTTTATCTGCATGATGATGAACCGGGACAGGCAAACTTGGCTGTCCAGCGTTCTTTCTCTACAGCACCAGGTTCTAGCAGGACTTCTTCTGCTGTCCGTGCAGAAGCACATTCGGCAGGAAGTAAAAATGCTATCTTGCTTGCTGAAAACAATGCATCTGCACATCAGGTGAATCGCCACTCATCGGGGCTTCAATTGAACCGTAGTAAATCTTCGGTATCTTCTTTGGATAGAATTGTTGCTGATGATCATGAAATAATGCTTGCAGCAGAGGTAGAAATGCCAGAACCGTCTGTTAATGCAGAGGTAAATGGTCGGGAATTATCTGTTTTGCAAAAGCAAAATGAGGATTCTGAAAGACAGATGGCCGTTTCTTCTAATCATGCAACCAAGCCGTTGGAAGCAGATGGTGGGCAGAAGCTTTATGCAGGCAGAGCGCAGGATGGGCATTTTGAACGCAGTTATAAGGACAAGTATGAACAGAACTGGACCATGAACCTGTATGCAGAGAATGTAAGTCTGGGCTCTGGCAGTGATGGAATGTCAAACGGCATGTATGCGTCTTCAGATCCTCTTGCTGGTGGCGGCTTTGCTGATCATGGTGTTTTCCTGGCTGCTGCTTCTCCTTTAAGATATGCAATACCGAAATATGTTGAAGCGAAACATCATGCTCCTTTGGCTATAGGTGCTCAGGTTGGTATCGGACTTGCGCCTCGTTTGTCTTTGAGTACTGGTGTCGTTTATACGCGTGTTGCATCTGATTTCAAATCTTATGGTGTTTCAGAATTTGATACACATCAGGTTTTGCATTATGTGGGTGTTCCACTTGGTTTAAACTATGAGGTTTGGAGCACGGGAGGCTTTCATGCGTACGTAATGGCGGGTGGAGAAGCCGATTTCAACGTAAAGAATGATACAAAGGTTTCTGGTCATAAAGAGGACGTGAAACGTGATGGCGTTCAGTTCTCGGGTAAGGCTTCGCTTGGTGCACAGTATGATGTTACACCACAAGTGGGCTTCTATATAGAGCCAGGTGCAAAATATTATTTTGATAATGGCAGCGAAATAGAAAATACGTTTAAAGATAAGAAGTGGAATTTTAATCTCCAGTTCGGACTCCGTATTAATCTGAAATAGTGTTTGAGTCCAATTATTAATAAATATATGTACGAACTACATTTCATTTTATAACATTACATACGAGAAAAGGAAAGGGCAGTCTGCGTGATGCATGGCTGCCCTTTATTGTTTCCCGTTTTTCTTATTTATTCAATAATTTTTCGCTCATATTGAGAGCGGCCTTTCTGCCGTCTCCCATGGCAAGGATTACAGTGGCTCCTCCTCGTACGATATCGCCGCCAGCGTAGATTTCTTCGATGGAACTCTGCATCTGGTCGTTTACGGCAATGGTGTTCTTCCGGCCGAGTTCCAGTCCTTCGATACTCTGTGGAACGAGTGGATTAGGACTTACTCCTACGGCAACAATTACCTGGTCGCACTCCAACGTGATGGTCTCTCCTGTAGCTTCTGGACGACGACGGCCGCTGGCATCAGGTTCGCCAAGCTTCATCACATCGAGAACTACAGCCTTTACTGCGCCCTTCTCATCTGCCTCATATTCTTTAGGATTGTGCAATGTAAAGAAGTTGATTCCTTCTTCCTTGGCATGCTTCACCTCTTCGAGTCGGGCAGGCATTTCAGCCTCCGAACGGCGATATACCAAGGTTACGTCTGCTCCGAGTCGTTTTGCAGTACGGCAACTGTCCATAGCTGTATTTCCGCCGCCTACAACAACCACCTTCTTACCCAAGTTGATAGGGGTGTCGCTATGAGGATTGGCTGCATCCATCAGGTTTACACGGGTAAGATATTCGTTAGAAGACATGATGTTCAAGGCATTCTCTCCAGGAATATTCATGAAGTTTGGCAGACCCGCACCTGAGCCAACGAAGATTCCCTTGAATCCTTGTTCTTCCAGATCTTTTACGGAAATGGTCTTGCCTACGATGCAGTCTGTAATAAACTTTACGCCCATCTTCTGAAGATTCTCAATCTCTACATCTACGATAGCATTAGGCAAACGGAATTCAGGAATACCATATTTCAATACACCGCCAATCTCGTGTAATGCTTCAAAGACGGTAACGTCGAATCCCTTCTTTGCCATATCGCCTGCAAAACTCAATCCGGAAGGTCCTGAACCAACTACGGCTATCTTGATGCCATTAGGTTCATCGCACTTTGGTACAGAGATGTTTCCACTCTGGCGTTCGTAATCGGCAGCAAAACGCTCCAGGTATCCGATAGCTACAGCAGGCTCGTTCATCTTGAGATGTACACACTTGCTTTCACATTGCTTTTCCTGTGGACAAACTCGTCCGCAAACGGCTGGTAGGGCAGAGGTGTTCTTTAAAACCTTGGCTGCGGCAAGGAACTGGCCCCGCTCAATGTTCTTGATGAATGAAGGAATGTTGATGCTTACCGGACAACCTTCCATACAGGTAGGCTTAGGACAGTCGAGACAGCGCTTGGCTTCGGTCAAAGCCATTTCCTTGGTCAAACCGATATTTACCTCTTCCGTACGGGTTGTGGCACGATAAAGAGGGTCAAGTTCTGGCATCTTTACGCGCTCTATAGCTGTACGTTCTTTTGCTTTCATCGAAGCGCGTAACTCCTTGCGCCACTCAGCGTTACGGTCGGTCAACTCTTCGATGCTCGCATCTGTAGGTTCTACGTCCATGATTACATCCGTAGTTTCTTTCTTCTTTCCTGCGTCTACAGTTGCAAGGTGCTCTTCGAAGTGTTCCATCTCTTCGCGTTCAACATCCTTGAAAGTGCCCATGCGCTTGAACATCTCGTCCCAGTCTACCTGGGCGCCGTCAAACTCAGGACCGTCGATGCAGACAAACTTGGTCTTTCCACCGATGGTCAGGCGGCAGGCACCGCACATACCGGTTCCATCCACCATGATGGTATTGAGCGAAACGTCTGTGGAAAGATTATATTTCTGGGTCAGGAGACAGCAGAACTTCATCATGATAGGAGGACCGATGGCGAAAACCTTATCGATATGCTCCTGATTGATAAACTTCTCGATTCCTACGGTTACAACACCCTTCTCGCCGTAACTTCCGTCATCGGTCATGATGATGAGTTCATCGCTAGATGCACGCACTTCATCTTCCATAATCACGAGGTCTTTGTTCCTACCCGCAATTACGGAAAGGACTCTGTTTCCTGCGGCTTTCAGTGCCTTGATGATAGGGAGCATAGGAGCTACGCCTACACCACCTCCGGCACAAATGACAGTTCCGAAGTTCTCGATATGTGTAGGATTTCCAAGTGGTCCCACCACATCGTGAATCTCATCGCCTTCATTCAATGCACAGAGTTTGGTAGATGAAAGACCTACCTTCTGCACAACCAGTGTGATGGTTCCTTTCTCAATGTCAGCATCAGCGATGGTCAGCGGCATGCGCTCGCTGTTGTTGTCTACACGGATGATAACAAAGTTACCTGCCTTTCGGCTCTTGGCAATAAGCGGTGCTTCTACATCGAAGCGGAATACTTTCTCTGAGTATTGTACTTTCTTGATAATCTTGTTCATGGGCTATTAAATTTCTTAATGCTGATATCTTAATATTTCTGGTTAGCTGATTAGAGCTTGCTTCATGGTACATAAAATGCAAAAGGATAACATCGGCTACCTTTGTGGCAGTCGAAGTTATCCTCGTACAATATATGTTATTTTTGTTTTTCGAATGTTTTGTATAATCGAGAAAAACAGAAAGTCTTACCGATACTTCAAATTAATCGAAATTTTTGTCATCAAGCATCTCGAAACCGCAGTATGGAACCAATACCTTAGGTACGCGGATTCCTTCTGGGGTCTGATTGTTCTCCAAAATGGTTGCTACGATACGTGGCAAAGCAAGAGCTGAACCATTCAATGTGTGGCAAAGCTCAATCTTCTTGTCATCTGTATGGCGATAGCGGCAGTGGAGACGGTTTGCCTGGTAGCTCTCGAAGTTAGATACTGATGAAACTTCCAGCCAGCGACCCTGTGCAGCACTCCATGTCTCGAAGTCGTAGCAGATAGAAGAGGTGAAGCTCATATCACCACCGCAGAGACGGAGAATATGATATGGCAATTCCAACTTCTTCAAAAGACCTTCTACATGGTCGAGCATCTCGTTCAAACTCTCGTAAGAGTGACCTGGCTTATCGATGCGAACAATCTCTACCTTGTCGAACTGGTGCAGGCGGTTCAAACCGCGAACGTCCTTACCATAGCTACCTGCTTCACGACGGAAACAAGCTGAGTAAGCACAACGCTTGATAGGGAGATCTTTCTCATCGAGAATAACATCGCGGAAGATGTTGGTTACAGGAACCTCAGCAGTAGGGATGAGGAAGAGATTATCCAGATTAGCATGATACATCTGACCTTCCTTGTCTGGCAACTGACCGGTACCACGACCAGAGTCCTCGTTTACTACGTAAGGAGGCTGAATCTCCAGATATCCGCTCTTGCGAGCCTCATCGAGGAAGAATGCCTCAAGCGCACGCTGGAAACGAGCCATCTTGCCGATATATACAGGGAAACCTGCGCCAGTAATCTTAACGCCGAGGTCGAAGTCTACAAGATTATACTTCTTCAAGAGATCCCAATGGCAGAGAGCATCCTCGCCGAGGTTTGGCTTTTCGCCGCCTTCTTTCACAACAACGTTGTCGGCTGCGTCCTTACCTTCAGGAACCTGCTCGCAAGGGATGTTAGGAATTTCGAGTAACTGGTTGGTCATATCGTTCTGTGCTTTCTCCATGATCTCTTCAAGAGCCTTAGCGTCTGCCTTGAGCATAGCTACCTGAGCCTTTGCGCTCTCAGCTTCCTCTTTCTTACCTTCCTTCATAAGGGCACCAATCTGCTTGGCAAACTGGTTAGCCTGCTGCTTGTTGTTATCCAACTTCTGCTGAGCTTCACGACGAATCTTGTCGTACTCCAAAACTTTCTCTACGGCCTCACGAGCATTTGGAAAATGCTTCTTTTCGAGACCTTTAACTACACGTTCAGTTTCCTCACTGATAAGTTTAAGTGTAAGCATAAAATGTCTTTTAATTAAATAATTTACTATTTGTAGGCAAAAGTACAAAAAATATTTGTGATAGCGTAAAAAATTGCTGACTTTTTTACAGGGAAGGGTAGAATTAAAGTTTTTTTGTGGTTTTACAGGGTTAAGGAGCTTAGAGGGGGTGTAATCCGTGCCTAAAAACTTATATAAACGAAGAAAGCCTGCTCTAGGTATGAGCAGGCTTCTATGTTGTTTGTTTGGAATAGTTTTTTTCTAAAACTTTAAAAATTAAGCGTCAGCTTTTTTGGTCTTCTCAGCGTAAACCTCTGGAGAGAGAACAGAAACTGTACTCTTGTCCTTGCGGCCCTTGTGGAAGTAAACGATACCATCTGCCAAAGCATACAATGTATCATCCTTACCCTGAGCTACATTCTCACCTGGGAAGTGCTTGTTACCACGCTGGCGAACGATGATGTTACCTGCGATGATGCTCTGACCACCCCAGATCTTAACGCCTAATCTTTGTGAAGCTGATTCACGGCCGTTCTTAGAACTACCAACACCTTTCTTATGTGCCATTTTCTAATTCCTCCTAATTTTAAGCGATTACAGATTTGATTGATACTTCAGTGAACTGAGCACGATGACCGTTCTTCTTGCGATAGTCCTTGCGGCGCTTCATCTTGAAGACGATTACCTTGTCACCCTTTACGAGTGGGTTCACTACTTCTACTACTACTTTTGCACCCTCTACAGCTGGTGCACCGACAGTGATTGAGCCGTCTTTGTCAACGAGCAAAACCTTGTCGAACTCAACAGTCTGACCTGCCTCAACATCCTTGATGTGATGTACGAAGAGCTTCTTGCCCTCCTCAGCCTTGAACTGCTGACCGTTAATTTCTACAATTGCGTACATTAAATTAATTATATAAACGGGTTTCTTCGGGAGGCGTCCTGCATTGTGCCGGATCTTCTTTGAGCCCCTTCGAACTAAACTTTTCTGTAACATTTGCCCAATCCATGAGCATTCGGGGTGCAAAATTACAAATTATCTTTGATATGAACAAAATGTTGGGGAAATAAAGATTGCTTTTTAGAAAGATTTAACAGAAAAGCCTGTTTTTTATAAGAATACCGATTATTTGCTACCAGATAAGGGACTCGTGAATAGTATAATGCTCTTTATTGGGTTCAATAATATACTTCCTTAGGTTCAATGATATGTCTCCTCTGGTTCAATGATATACTTCCTCTGGTTCAATGATATGTCTTCTCTGGTTCAAGGAGATGTCTCCTTAGGTTCAAGGATACGACTTCTCTGGTTCAAGGATATACCTTCGTTAAAGTTATGACTAGTGTCAGCAGCTCTGCTGAGCCTAGTCAGCAGGTCTGCTCACTATAGTCAGCAGGTCTGCTCACTGCAGTCAGCAAGTCTTCCGACTCAAGTGATATTACCTTTTAATTGTATACTTTCTTCTTGGGAACAATATATGTTATATGCTATTTGATGGAGAAGGTGTATAAAAAGAAAAAAAGCGATGACCTTCACAGGCTACCGCTCCAAATCTTCAATAGGTATTAGTTTCCATTAAGGTAAAAAGATTGTTTTCAGGATAACTGGTTGCAAAGGTACACGATATTTTTCAAATCACCAAATATTTATTTGATTATTTTTGTTGTAACTCTGCTGTGTGGGCACACATACTCAATATTTAACTTATATTAGGAATAAAAACTGTGCAATCGTTTGCGAAGTTCGCTTCTTTTACTTTTGTTTAGACATCTTTATAAGTATAAAGAGAAGAGCTATTTTATAAGTATAAAGAGAAGAACTATCGGATGTTTTAGTGAGGAAGAGAAAATAAAAACAGGTTGACGCTGTTGCGCCAACCTGTTCATTGAAAATTCTATTATCTTGTTCTATCTGTTCAAATCAGGATAGAGAAGCGATTTACTTCTGTTTTTTGATTTTCTCTACGTAAGCATCAATGACAGCTACTGCTGTGATGTTTACGATATCCTGTACACTGCTTTCTGAGTCAGTGAAGTGGATAGGCTTGTTCAATCCCATCTGGATAGGACCGATAATCTCAGCTTCAGGATTCAAACCCTGGAGAAGTTTGTATGCACCATTGGCGCTACTCAAGTTAGGGAACACCAAAGTGTTGACGTCTTTGCCCTTGAGGCGGGAGAATGGGTACTTCTCGTCGCGCAGATCCTTGTTGAGTGCATAGTTTACCTGCATCTCACCATCGATAGCGAGTTCAGGGAACTCCTTCTGCATCTCAGCAACGGCTTTCTTTACCTTAACTGGTGAGCCGATGTTGTCTGTACCGAAGTTAGAGTAGCTTAACATGGCCATAACCGGCTCTTCGTTGAAGAACTTCACTGTACCTGCAGACAGCTTGGCAACATCGATCAGCACATCTTCGTCTGGGTGGCGGTTGATGAGCGTATCTGCGATATAATAAATACCCTTCTGGGTGTTAAGGATATGCATGGTACCGAAAGTCTTATATGGCTCACGGATTCCAATTACATCTTTTGCCACCTTAATAGTATTGCTGTACTTTGTGTAAAGACCAGTAATGAATGCGTCAGCATCACCCTGTTCTACCATAGACATACCGAAGTAGTTGCGCTCGTACATTTTATCATAAGCTTCCTCGAAGCTGTAGCCCTCGCGAGCACGCTTCTCTGCCAGATGCTTGGCAAACTTAGCACGGCGGCCCTGTTCGTTATCGGCACGCATATCTACAATCTCAATATCTGAAAGGTCAAGTTTCAAACGGCTAGCAACACGGTTCAAGCGGTCTGGGTTACCCAACAGGATTGGCTGGCAGATACCCTCTTGCTTTGCCTGGACCGCAGCCTTCAGCATAGTTGGGTTGCCACCTTCAGCGAATACTACACGCTGTGGGTGAAGGCGCGCTGTATCGTGGAGCTTGCGGGTCAGTTTGGTCTCCTGACCAAGCAGCTGGCGCAAATCCTGCTTGTACTTCTCCCAGTCTGTGATAGGGGTGCGAGCCACACCACTTTCCATTGCAGCCTTAGCTACGGCAGCAGAAACTTCTGTAATCAAACGTGGATCTACAGGTTTTGGAATGAAGTATTTAGGACCGAATGTAAGGTCGTTAACGTGGTAAACATCGTTTACTACATCAGGAACCGGCTGCTTAGCCAAATCGGCAATTGCATGAACAGCAGCCATCTTCATTTCTTCGTTGATAGCACGGGCGTGAACATCGAGTGCACCACGGAAGATGTATGGGAAACCGATTACATTGTTAATCTGGTTAGGATAATCTGAACGGCCAGTTGACATCAATACGTCAGGGCGGCTGTCCATAGCGTCCTCGTAGCTGATCTCAGGTACTGGATTGGCAAGAGCGAAAACGATAGGGTTGTCTGCCATAGAGCGAATCATATCCTTGGAGAGCACGTTACCCTTGCTGAGTCCTACGAATACATCGGCGCCTTTCACAGCCTCTTCGAGTGTATGGACATCGCGGCGGTCTGTTGCAAAGAGCTTTTTCTGCTCTGTCAGATTTTCGCGGTCGCTGGTAATGACACCCTTAGAGTCGAGCATAACGATGTTCTTTACCTGTGCACCAAGTGCTACGTAGAGTTTTGTACAGCTGATAGCAGCTGCACCAGCACCATTTACGACAATCTTTACATCGGCAATGTTCTTTCCTGCTACCTCAAGAGCGTTCTTCAAGCCTGCTGCAGAGATGATAGCAGTACCATGCTGGTCATCGTGCATTACAGGGATATCGAGAGTTCTTTTCAGGCGCTCCTCGATGTAGAAACATTGAGGTGCCTTGATGTCCTCCAAGTTGATTCCACCAAATGTAGGAGCGATTTTCTCTACGGTTTCACAGAACTTTTCTGGGTCTTTTTCATCGATTTCAATATCGAAGACATCCACACCACCGTAAATCTTGAAAAGTAATCCCTTACCTTCCATCACTGGCTTTCCGCTCATGGCACCGATATCGCCAAGTCCGAGCACTGCTGTACCATTACTGATAACAGCAACCAGGTTACCCTTGTCAGTATACTTGTATGCATCGTCTGGGTTCTGCTGGATCTCAAGACATGGGAATGCCACGCCAGGAGAATAAGCAAGGCTCAGATCCGTTTGTGTGTGATAAGGTTTTGTTGGCTTAACCTCAATCTTGCCAGGACGACCAGTCTCGTGATAACTTAAAGCCGCCTCTTTTGTAATTTTTACCATAACAATATATTGGTTTAAAGTTTATTCTTCTTTCATATTCGTGGATTTTGCGCACGAAATTTAAAAGTTTGTGCAAAGGTACAAAAAAACTTAGTAAAAAAGAATGGTTTTTTGATTTTTTTTGTATCTTTGCACAAAAATAGTCTTCAAACAAGTAAAATGGCAGAAATCAATCAATATAGACAAGAACTGAAAGACAGAATCATCTCTTATGCGATGCCTGAATTCTATAAGCGTGGGGTAAAAGCTGTCAAGATGGATGAAATCTCACAGGGACTTCATGTATCTAAAAGAACTGTGTACGAGATTTTCGGTGACAAAGAAGAATTGTTGCTTGCAGGTATGATGCGTCAGCTAGAAGAAAATCGTTCGAAGTTAGATAATTTCGCCAAGACCCAAGCGAAGAATGTGATAGATATTATCAGCTATGTCTATAAATTGCAGATGGAGCGTAATGGGATGGTGGGCGTTCTTTTTTATGAGGAGGTTCATAAGATGCCTCGTGTAGTGAAATTCTTCCAGGAGAATCATGCTCATGAACGGGAGGAGAGTGTGTGTTTCTTTGAGGCTGGTGTCAAGGAGGGGCTTTTCCGTAAGGATGTAGACTTCAATGTTGTTATGGACATAGGACATGTGATGATGGAGGAAATCATGCATCATCAGCTCTATCGTGTTCATTCGATGCAGGAGATATACGACAATTATATTTTGTGCCTGATTCGTGGATTCTGTACAGAGCGCGGCTTGGAGCAGCTAGACCGTGCTTTGAAAGAGTAGAGGCGTTGGCTTTAATATACAAAATGTACTTTTTGAGCGTATGTGTAATTACGTTTAAAAAAGAGAAAGAGGTTTCGGAGATGCTTTATATAGGCTCACGGAACCTCTTTTTCTTAATCCTTGTATAGCCAGTGGAGGAGCAGGTTAATAACTTTTGGATAGAAGCGGAACCAGCGAAACTTGGTAACAGGTTTGCCTCCGAAACCGAGAATGAATTCACGGTAGAGATTACTCTTAAGCGGAAGTCCTGCGTCCATAAAGTGGAGGTGTTGGGCATCCTGTTCCTGTGCATCAGAGAGTGCTTGCCAGATGGTCATTGTGTCCGGATGCAGATGGATGTAAGTCTTTCTCTTGAATGCAGAAAACCAAAGAAAGGCATTGCCTTGGTTGTAGATGCAGGTATAGCCGCCAATCACTTTGTCCTTATAGGTGATGATGGCGTTTCTGGCATTACTACTTGTACTCAGTTTCTGAAAGAATGTTTCGTCAGGAACAAAACGGCGAATTTTCAGCCGATAATAATTTTTGAGCAACTGGTGATAACGATGGATGTCTTCGGGTGAAGTTGCCTCTCTACAACTTATTCCCTTTTTCTTCATTTTTTCAATCATAGCAATTTGTTTGTCTGAGAGTCGCTCTTGGGGAAGTTTGCTGTGTAGGGAGTTATGTATCTCTTGCCAGGCAATAGGTACATAGCCCAATTTCCTGAATTCCCGGTAACCCAGCATCTTTTTGCTCATTCGGGAGAACTCGATGTAAAAGCAGAGTCGTTTGTGTAAGTGGATAGTTATGCTGCGGAGTAACAATGGGAAAATAGCATTCTGTTCAGCATCGGGTGCATAAAATCCCTCTCCATACGCGTGCGCGTGCGTATATAAATAAGGTGGAAATAAAGATTTTCGGTGATAGAGGATGACGAGCATTTGTCCTACCACCTTGTTCTCCTGTGTTGCGACAGTCATAAAAGGGGTTATGCCGGGTGTTTTTTCAAGAATCTGAAAAAGCTCCAAGCTATGAAAAAAGTCGCCTTCCAATAAATGCGGCATTTCTTCCAGTTTACCATATATTTCTACTTCATATTTTCTCACGAAGGCAAAAATAATAAATTTATCATAAAAAAGCAAGAAAAAGGGCTCCTCTATCGTTATTTTTTAGTATTTTTGCATAAAAAGTAGAACTTTAAACAAAATTACGTATGAAAATAGTGTTTATTGGGGCAGGTAATCTTGCTACCAATCTTGCGCTCGAAATATCGCAATCAGAACATCAGATTGTGCAAGTTTTCAGTAGAACTAGGGAGTCGGCCTCTCTATTGGCTGAGAAGGTGAATTGTGAGCCTGTCAATGAGATGAGTAAGGTGGTCTGTGATGCAGATTTGTACATCGTTTCTGTGAAGGATGATGCGCTTGAAATGCTTATTCCTGAACTGTGCAAAGGAAGAGAAGATAAGATGTTTGTTCATACAGCTGGTTCCATGCCGATGGATGTTTTCAAAGATTATGCCCGTCATTATGGCGTATTTTATCCGATGCAGACATTTACGAAAGATAAAAAGGTTGCATTCGAAAATATTCCTATTTTCATTGAGGGATGTGGTGCTTTTGAAACTTCTTTCCTGAAGAGGTTGGCAGAACAGATTTCTCGTAGTGTCTATGAATTGGATTCTGATAATCGTAAGTATCTGCACCTGTCAGCTGTTTTTGCTTGTAATTTTGCGAATCATTGCGTAGCTATAGGTCAGCAGATTCTCGAAAATCATCACATTCCTGGCAGTGTTCTCCGTCCTCTGGTTATGGAAACTATGGACAAGGCTTCTTCGCATTCGGCAGCTGAAGTGCAGACAGGACCGGCTATTCGTGATGATCGGAACGTAATGGAGAAACAAATGCAACTTCTTGAAAAACAGCCAGAACTACAGCAGATTTATGAAATGATGAGCAAAAGCATATTCAAGTTCAAGAGATAAAACTGTTATCGGTTTAAGTTTGCAGTTAGAAATTTAAGTTCTAAAAACAGAAATTAATATGATAAATTACGATTTAAATAAGATAAAAGCAATCATCTTTGATGTTGATGGAGTACTGTCAAGACAGACCATCACGCTTTCCAGTGCCGGCGAACCTTTGCGTACTGTTAATATCAAAGATGGCTATGCCATTCAGCTGGCTCAGAAGAAAGGTGTTCGTATCGTAATTCTGACAGGCGGTAATTCTCATGCCATACAGGTACGCTATGAAAATCTTGGTGTAGAGGATATCTTCATGGGGTGTTCTGTAAAGATAAAGACTTATGAGGAGTTCAAGCAGAAATATTCAATTACAGATGAGGAAATAATATATGTAGGTGATGATATTCCTGATTATGAGATAATGCGTCGTTGCGGATGTCCATGTTGCCCAGCAGATGCATGCTCCGATATTAAAGAAATTTCTACTTATATCTCGGCTTGTAACGGAGGTGATGGTGTGGGACGTGACGTCGTAGAACAGGTACTGAGAGCCAAGGGTTTATGGCTTTCAGATGCTAAGGCGTTTGGCTGGTAGTATTTAGTTAATAGTTGAAAGTTGATAGTTTATAGTAGAAAGTTTGCAACTGAATTTTAATCATAAAGTTCAAAGTAATAAGGTTTAAAATAGATGAATTATAAGATCATTTTGGCGAGTAATTCGCCTCGTCGCAAGGAACTTCTGGCAGGTTTGGATATTCCTTTTGAGGTAAAGGTGATTAGTGGTATTGATGAAAGTTATCCTGCTGACCTTGATGCTTATCAGGTGGCAGAATTCATCTGCAAGAAAAAGGCTGAGGCTTATCGTCCGCTTTTGAACGGAAATAATAGTGTCGGAGAGTTGGACGAGTCAGAAACTTTGATTCTTACAGCAGATACGGTTGTGATTGCGCCAACAGCTGGCGAACAGAATGATCTGGATGGAAAGGGAATCATTCTCGGGAAGCCTCGTGATGCTGAAGATGCCAGACGAATGCTGAAGATGTTGAGTGGAAAGACGCATCATGTAGTTACAGGTGTTTGTCTTACTACCCAGCATAAGCAGCGTTCCTTTTCAGTAACAACAGAAGTGACGTTCAAACCGCTTTCTGATGATGAAATCAGTTATTATATAAATCATTATCAGCCGTTTGACAAAGCTGGCGCCTATGGTATTCAGGAATGGATTGGCTACATAGGTTGTACGGGGTTGAAGGGGAGTTATTTTAATGTGATGGGGCTTCCGGTTCAGCGTATCTATGAGGAATTGAGGCAAATTTAGATTTTTTAAAATTAAATATTGTTCTATGTCGTAGATAATGAGTATCTTTGTGCGTTTTATGTAACTAACAAGGATTATGAGTGAAGAAATTTTAGCAAAAGCTCATGAGGTTTTGGACAATTATATGGAGAGCAATCATCACCGGCGCACTCCGGAGCGTTCCACTATCCTCGACACCATTTATTCTATGGGAGAGCATTTCTCGATAGAAGATTTGGGCAGAGAGCTACTGAAAAAGAATTTTCGCGTTAGCAGGGCTACGCTTTATAACACATTGCATCTGTTCCTGGAACTGAGGCTTGTGGTAAAGCACAGTCTGGCAGACGGCACCAAGTATGAGGCCAGTTATAGCGAGGACAATCATGTGCATCAGGTTTGCACGATTTGTGGCAAGGTAACCGAAATTGTAGCACCGCAGGTTACGGCTGCTGTGAAGGATATCAGGATGCAGCGCTTTCGTAAAGATGCTTATGCTCTTTACATCTATGGCGTATGCAGCGGCTGTCAAAGCAAGATGACTCGCAAACGAAAAAAAGAATAAGTATCAAGATAAAAAGATAAAAAATGAACACAGGTAAAGTAGATGTCCTGCTGGGTTTGCAGTGGGGCGATGAAGGTAAAGGTAAGGTGGTTGACGTGTTGACCCCTAAGTATGATGTCATTGCTCGTTTCCAGGGTGGTCCTAATGCTGGACATACATTGGAGTTTGAGGGCGAGAAGTATGTGCTTCGCTCTATCCCTTCTGGTATTTTCCAGGGTGGTAAGGTGAACATCATCGGCAATGGTGTGGTTTTGGCTCCAGACCTCTTTATGGGTGAGGCTAAGGATCTTGAGAAGAGCGGTCATGATTTGAAGAGCCGTCTTTACATCTCTAAGAAGGCACATCTCATCATGCCTACTCACCGTGTACTCGATGCTGCTATCGAGGCTTCTAAGGGAAAGAACAAGGTAGGTACTACTGGTAAAGGTATCGGTCCTACTTATACTGACAAGGTTAGCCGTACCGGTCTTCGCGTAGGCGATATCCTTGACAATTTCGAGGAGAAGTATGCTGCTCACAAGGCTGCTCATCTCAAAACCATCGCAAGTCTCGGTTATACCGACTTCGATATTACAGAGGTTGAGAAGACCTGGATGGAGGGCATCGAATACTTGAAGCAGTTCAAACTTATCGATAGCGAGGTAGAAATCAATAAGGTGCTCCGTTCTGGCAAGGATATCCTCTGCGAGGGTGCTCAGGGTACTATGCTCGATGTTGATTTCGGTTCTTATCCATTCGTTACTTCTTCTAATACTATCTGTGCAGGTGCCTGCATAGGTCTGGGTATCGGCCCTAACCGCATCGGCAATGTTTATGGTATCATGAAGGCTTACTGTACACGTGTTGGTGCAGGTCCATTCCCTACAGAGCTTTTCGATGAGACTGGTGCCAAGATTCGTGACCTCGGTCATGAGTATGGTGCTGTTACCGGTCGTGAGCGTCGTTGTGGCTGGTGCGATCTTGTACAGCTCAAGTATTCTGTCATGGTGAATGGTGTTACCGAGCTTATCATGATGAAGAGCGACGTGCTCGATGGCTTCGATACCATCAAGGCATGCGTGGCATATAAGTTGAAGGATGGTTCTGTTACAACAGATTTCCCATACGAAATCGATGATGTAGAACCTGTTTACAAGGAGTTCAAGGGCTGGAAGACAGATATGACTAAGTTCACATCTGAAGATCAGTTCCCACAGGAGTTCAAGGATTATATTGCTTTCGTAGAAGAGTTCCTTGAGACTAAGATCGGTATCATTTCTATCGGTCCAGACCGTGCTCAGACTATTGTACGCAAGTAAATTATATAGTGTTTAATGTTTAGTGTTTAATGTTTACTTTGAGGGGTTAACATTGCGCTAGGCATTAAACATTTAACATTCATATTAAACATTAATAAATGGCTCAGAAACCAAGTATACCAAAGGGCACGAGAGATTTTGGTCCTGTTGAGATGGCGAAACGCAACTACATCTTCAACACCATCAAGGAAGTGTATGCTCTTTATGGATTCCAGCAGATTGAAACCCCTGCCATGGAAACCCTTCAGACTTTGATGGGCAAGTATGGTGAAGAGGGTGATAAACTGCTTTTTAAGATATTGAATTCAGGCGACTATATGAATAAGGTGAGCGATGAGGATATTCATTCTCTCGGATCACTCAAATTAGCAGCGAAACTTTGTGAGAAGGGTCTTCGTTATGACTTGACCGTTCCTTTCGCACGTTACGTAGTGCAGCACCGCGAGGAGTTGCAGATGCCTTTCAAACGTTACCAGATTCAGCCAGTATGGCGTGCAGACCGCCCTCAGAAGGGACGTTACCGTGAGTTCTATCAGTGTGATGCTGATGTGGTTGGCTCTGATTCTCTCCTGAACGAGGTCGAGTTGATGCAGATTGTTGATACCGTGTTCACCAAGTTTGGTGTTCGTGTATGCATCAAGATTAATAACCGCAAGATTCTTACCGGTATTGCAGAGGTTATCGGCGAGGCTGAGAAGATTGTAGATATCACAGTGGCCATCGATAAGCTTGATAAAATCGGACTTGACAATGTAAACGAAGAGTTGCGCAATGACGGCATTTCTGAAGATGCCATTGAGAAGTTGCAGCCAATCATCTCATTGTCAGGAACTAATGATGAGAAACTTGAAGTGATAGCGAAGGTTCTCGAAGGTTCAGAAGTTGGTTTGAAGGGTGTAGAGGAAACCAAGTTTATCCTCGATACCTTGAAGACTCTTGGCTTGAACAACGAGATAGAACTGGATCTCACCCTGGCTCGTGGCTTGAACTATTATACGGGTGCAATCTTCGAGGTGAAGGCGCTTGATACTCCAATGGGAAGTATTACAGGTGGTGGTCGTTACGACAACCTTACCGGCATTTTCGGTTTGCCAGGTTTGAGCGGTGTTGGTATCAGTTTTGGTGCTGACCGTATTTATGATGTGTTAGGTGCGCTCGACCTTTATCCGAAGGAGGCAGTAAATGCTACTCAGGTACTGTTTATCAACTTCGGTGAAAAGGAGACAGCTTACTGCCTGCCTATAGTAAGTGCAGCTCGTGCAGCCGGTATCCGTACCGAAATCTTCCCTGATAAGGCGAAGATGAAGAAGCAGATGAGCTATGCCAATGCCAAGAACATTCCGTTTGTTGTGCTTGCAGGTGAGAATGAGATGGCTCAGGGCAAGGTTACGCTTAAGAATATGGAAACTGGCGAACAAACCTTGGTTACTGCCGAGGAATTGATAGCCAAAGTAAATAAATAATACTCTCTTTCTCGTCCTCTCGTGCTTGTATATGTGAATATGCAGTGCGGCAGGGCGAGAGCTTTTTATGTGTTAGCGTGTATGCCTAACTATAATTTTAGTAAATTCTAAAAACTACAGACAAATGAAAAAAATAAAAGCTATTTTATGTGTATTCATACTGGCGTTGCTGATGACATCCAGCACAAAGACAACAACGATTTTTGTAATAGGTGATTCTACCGCTGCCGAGAAAGGCGGTTTTAGAAATAATCCGGAGCGAGGATGGGGGATGGTATTGCAAGGCTTTTTTGATGACAAGGTGATTGTTGATAATCATGCTGTTAATGGTCGTTCTTCTTTGAGCTTTATCAATGAAGGAAGATGGAAAAAGGTTTTGGATAGTATAAAGCCAGGTGATTATGTGTTTATCCAGTTTGGGCATAACGATGAGAAGTCAATGCCTGACCGTCATACTGATCCGGGATCTACTTTTGATGCAAACCTTGCCAGATATGTAAATGAGACCCGTGCCAAGGGTGGCATTCCTGTATTATTCAATGCGGTGGTTCGTCGCTGCTATTATTCTGCAGAATTGAAGAATGATGATGACGAGAAGCTTCGCAATAAAGTATATGATGGAAAGGAACAGATTAATAGTGATACGCTTATCGACACCCACGGAGCTTATGTGATAGCTCCCCGCAATGTAGCAAAGCAGTTGAATGTTCCGTTTGTTGATGCTACCAAGATTACCCACGATATAGAAACGGGCATGGGTATTGAGGGAAGCCGCAAATTACATATGTGGTTTATGCCTGGCGAGAATCCGCAGGTTCCTAAGGGTAAGAAAGATAATACCCATTATAATGTATATGGTGCACGTGTGGTTGCCGGTGCGCTTGCTGATGCAGTAGCAGAGCAGGTGCCAGCGCTGAAGTCTCATGTCTGCCATTATGATTATGTAGTCTCTGCAGAAGGTCGAGGCAATTTCATGGATTTGCAGAAGGCTGTAGATGCGGTTCCTGTAGGCAAGAAGGCTGTTATCCGTATTTTGGGTGGTGAATGGAAGAAGCCAATCATCGCAAAAAGCAAGAAGATTAAGTTTGTCAAGTCATTTGGTGCTAAAATCAAATAGTAACAGGCTTTTTTAAAACTCCCGATATCTTTGAAATTACATGACGATGTAGAAGTCTGTGCGTCGTGACATAGAACAAAATGCATCGCCATGTAGTAAACCTATACATAAAAGGGGTACTTTCACAAGCACCCCTTTTCATATTATACAAAAACATTATGAATTATTTCTATTAGCGAACAAGATTTTAATTTCTATCTTTGTCTCAATTATCTAAAAGTTTCAAACGTTCACCAGAATTGCTTTTGGCAAGGGGCAATTCCTACTCGTAGGATAACCTCAGTTCTGATGTTTATCATTTACGGTTGCAAAGGTACGAAGATTTTTATAATTGTGCAATACCTAAAAATGGGGGTTTTGATGAATACCTAGAAATGAGGAATGAAAATGGGGGAGAGTAGATATGAAAAAAGGAAGTCCTTATTGAAGAACTTCCTTTTTTATGAGGTGTCTAGCGGAGTCGAACCGCTCTACACGGTTTTGCAGACCGTTACCTAACCGCTCGGTTAAGACACCTTGTGTAGAACAATCATTTCTGATTTGCGAGTGCAAAGGTACTACTTTTTATTGGTTCTACCAAATTTTTATGCAACTTTTTTAATTAAAACAATCACTTTCTTTGTATCTTGCTCATAATGAACGGGTTCTGAAATGCTTTAATTTTTGTCTGGTTTCCTCGCTGCATGACAATAAAAGTAGTTTTAGCAGCTCTTTTATGAGAACTACTCTTGTTTTTTCCGCTGAGTAGCCTCTTTCTTTTTATTCTTTTGGCATTTCTCAATGAACGGGCAACCTGAACATTGATAGTTTTTACACTCTCGTGCTTGTTTGATGGAGCGGTAGATACAAATGGCGGCATACGTGATGCATGCCGCCAATATGATTGCTATGATGATATACTGTATCATAAGCATAGGTAAATTAACATAATACTAACCTACGGCGTTATAACCATTGGTTGAGTTTTTGCGCATGATGTCGCGGATGTTCATCTCCTTGAAACCCTCTGCGCGTTTCTGCTCTTCAAGCTCTTTCTCTTCCTCGATGTCCTTTTCTGAACGGGTGAAAGTGAAAGCCTTGTACTTAAATTCTGCAATCGCCCAACCTACGAGGCCTACAGCGATTAATGCAACAAATCCAATTAATGCGTTCATTTCTCTTTATATTATAATAATGTATAAACTGAATTAATAATCATCGTCGGCTACGTCTTCTGCATCATCAAGACCGAGGTTCTCTGGGTCTTCGAAGGTAGTACGGTAGCTTTCCTCAGTAAGCTTGTCGTCATCGAATGCATCGTCATCCTCATCTGGATCGTTGTAGTGATCCTCGATTTCTGGTGCATCCTCGTCTTCATCCTCGTCTGGGTCGAGCAGGTCGTCGTTGCGTTTCAAATCATTCTCATCATCGAATCTCATGCGAACCTTTTCTACCTTTGGCTTCTCCTTGGCAAAGATTGCTTCTACCCAAGAACCTTTTGGTACCACGAGCACTTCGTAGTCATCGGCGAGTTTCTTCTCGTAAAGACCACCCGGCTTTTTCAGGCGGTCAGCAGGAAGAGTAGTTGTGCTGATGTCGAAATTACTTTCGATGATGTCCTGGATGCTCTGAGGCAGACTCTCCCAGCCACCACCAAAGTTGCGCTCCAAGAGTTCGATGAGCTTATTGGCGGTGATGTGACTTACATTTTCGTAAGTAAGGTCAGTAACGCGCATGATAGGGCGCTTTTTGATGGCATACTTTTCCTTCTTGTCGTTGATGCGGAAAGTGCCAATCTTGAAGCCGCGTGCCATCAGCTTGTCAATCACTTCAGGACGGTCTACCGTCACTGGTTCCATTTCGAATGCGCTGCGGATAACTGCGATATACTTGTTCTGGAAATCCTTGAGGTCAGCATCCTTTTCTACTGCTTCCCAAAGACGGAACACATCGTTCTCCTGCAATTCCCAAATGCTACTTTTAGTAACATTCTTCAGTGTTAATATTTTATCTTTATTCATCTTCAATTGTGTTTGTGTGTGCAAAAGTAAGTACTTCTTTTTATATATCCAAATTTTCTTGCTGTTTTTTTGTGTTTTTGGTCACTTTTTTATTTGGAATTCGATTTTTTTCATTACCTTTGCACGTACTATGAGTGAACCGTTAGCTGAAAGAATGAGACCTCACACGCTTGCTGACTATGTAGGACAGCAGCATTTGGTAGGTGAGGGGGCCGTGCTGCGCAAGATGATTGACGCAGGGCGCATATCCTCTTTTATCCTCTGGGGCCCCCCTGGAGTGGGCAAGACTACCCTTGCTCAAATCGTGGCACAAACCATCAAGGTGCCGTTCTTCACCCTCTCTGCGGTGACTAGTGGCGTAAAGGATGTCCGCGAGGTGATAGAAAGAGCAAAGAGTGGTAGATTCTTTAATTCGGCTTCTCCTATATTATTTATTGATGAGATTCACCGTTTCTCCAAGAGTCAGCAGGATTCGCTTTTGGGTGCGGTAGAGAAGGGTATTGTTACGCTGATAGGTGCTACCACCGAGAATCCTTCATTTGAGGTGATTCGGCCGCTGTTGTCCAGATGTCAGCTCTATGTGCTCAAACCGCTCGAAAAGACTGATCTTGAAGGGCTTCTGCATCGTGCCATTACGCAGGATGTAGAACTCAGAGAAAAGAATATTAAGTTGGAAGAGACGGGCGCGCTGCTGCGATATAGTGGTGGAGATGCCCGCAAACTGCTCAATATCCTGGAACTGGTGGTAGAATCTGCCGGCTCTTCAGAGATTGTGATTACCGACAAGATGGTAGAAGAGCAGTTGCAGCAGAATCCGCTGGCTTACGATAAACAGGGTGAGATGCATTATGATATTATCTCAGCCTTTATCAAGAGTATTCGCGGAAGCGATCCCGATGCTGCGCTTTATTGGATGGCGAGGATGATAGAAGGAGGAGAAGACCCGCAGTTTATAGCCCGTAGGGTTGTAATCAGTGCCTCTGAGGATGTGGGACTTGCCAATCCGAATGCACTCCTGCTTGCAAATGCTGCCTTCGATACGGTGATGAAGATAGGGTGGCCCGAAGCGCGTATCGCCCTTGCTGAGGCTGTGGTGTATCTTGCCACGAGTCCGAAGAGCAACAGTGCTTATCTGGGCATTAATGATGCGCTGGCTACTGTACGGCAAACGGGTAATCTGCCTGTTCCACTGCACATCCGCAATGCTCCTACCAAACTGATGAAAGATTTGGGCTATCATGACGGATATAAGTATCCTCACGATTATCCTGGACATTTCACAGAGCAGCAGTATCTGCCAGACGAACTGAAGGATGCCCGCTTCTGGCATGCGCAGCATTCGCCTTCCGAGGAGCGCCTCTACAACTGGATGGTTACCTGTTGGGGAGAAAGATTCAAGAATTAGTGATTTAGAATAGATATATAGATAATTAGAAATTGATATTTAGAGCAACTAACTGATACGAGAAAATGATGATACATGGCGATCCAGAATTCGTGCTCACGCTTCATAGTGTGATAGAATTCATCGGTACATTTGCTTTTGCCCTTTCGGGCATTCGTCTGGCAGCAAGTAAGCACTATGATTGGCTGGGCGGTTTTGTTTGTGGTGTGGCTGTAGCCATAGGTGGTGGAACCATACGAGATGTGATGCTTGGTGTGCGTCCGTTTTGGATGTTGAGCCCTATCTACCTGATTTGTACGCTGTTTGCGCAGTTGGTAGTGATTGCTTGCCACCGCTATCTTAAGCGTCTTGACAATACCTGGTTTCTGTTTGATACCTTGGGCTTGGCGCTTTTCAATATTGCGGGCATCCAGAAGTCGCTCGAATGTGGTTTCTCTTTTTGGGTAGCCATCATCATGGGCTGTATTACGGGTGCTGCAGGCGGTGTTATCCGCGATGTGCTTCTTAATGAAGAGCCGGTTATCTTCAGAAAGGAGATTTATGCGATGGCTTGTGTCGCCGGTGGTTTGGCTTATTGGGGATTGAGCTATCTGGGTGTGAGTCTCTATATTACGGTAATTGTAGCTTTCTGTGTGGTTTGCGCCATCCGATTGCTGGCTGTAAGATACCATATTTCACTCCCGAAGCTGAGGGATGAAGAACAAACTGTAGAATGAAAAGGAAAAAATGAAATTGATAAATAACAGATAACAGATGAAAAGACTGAAAGCGATTTTGATGCTCGTTGTTGCAATGATGCTGATGTCGTCGGCAACAATGATGGCTCAGAACAAACGAGAGTTTCGTGGAGCCTGGATACAGTGTGTTAACGGACAGTATCTTGGCAAGAGTACGCAGCAGATCCAGGCGATGCTTACCAGACAGCTTGATGAACTGCAGAAGGATGGCGTGAATGCGATAATCTTTCAGGTTCGAGCCGAGTGTGATGCTCTGTATAAGAGTGATTTAGAGCCTTGGAGCAAGTTTCTTACGGGGGTGCAGGGAAAGGCTCCTTCTCCTTATTGGGATCCGTTGCAGTGGATGATAGAGCAGTGTCATAATCGTGGTATGGAGCTTCATGCCTGGATTAATCCTTATCGTGCCAAGCATAGCGTAACTTCTTATGAGCAGGTTTCGCCGAAGAATATCGTGAAGAGGCGTCCTGATCTCTGTTTTCAGTATGGCAAGCTGACGCTGTTGAACCCTGGGTTGCAGGCTGCAGCCGACTATATTTGCGAGGTGGCTGTGGACATTGTAAGCCGATATGATGTTGATGGATTCCATATTGATGATTATTTCTATCCATATCCAGAGGCCGGACGTCAGATTCCTGATCAGCAGCTCTTCCGCCAGCAGTCGCGCGGCATGCGAAACATCGGTGATTGGCGCCGTGATAACGTGAGCCGGTTTGTAAAGCAGCTCAGCGAATCCATTCATGCCGTTAAGCCTTGGGTCAAGTTTGGTGTTTCTCCATTCGGCATCTACCGCAACAAGCGTACCGATCCTAATGGTTCTGAAACTTTCGGCCTCCAGAATTATGATGATCTTTATGCAGATGTTTTGCTTTGGGTGAATAATGGTTGGATAGACTATTGTGTGCCTCAGATTTATTGGGAGATAGGCAATCGTGCAGCCGATTACAAGACGCTCATAACCTGGTGGAATAAGCATGCTGGCAACCGCCCATTATATATAGGTGAAGATATAGAGCGTACAGCCAAGTTTGCTGACCCAGTCAATCCGCGCAGTCATCAGTTGCCTGCCAAGCACCGTTTGCATCAGCAGATGAATAATGTGAAGGGCACTGTGCTCTGGTATGCGCAGACTGCTGCCGATAATGTAGGTAATATCGGACATATACTCCGCAACAATTATTGGAAGTATCCAGCATTGCCACCCTCTATGCCTTTCCTTGATAATAAGGCGCCAAAGGGGGTAAAGGGTGTCAAGCTGATGTGGACCGAGAAAGGTCCGCTGCTGGTATGGAAGGCTCCTAAGGCAAGCAAGAAAAAGTGGGGCGATCAGGTGAACCGTTTTGCTATCTACCGTTTTGAGAAAGGTGCTAAGGTAAATCTCAATGATGTTTCTGCACTCCAGGCAGTAACTTATGATAATTTCTATCGCATCCCTTATGTGAGTGGCAAGAAATATGTGTATGTAGTAACTGCTCTCGACCGTGTAGGAAACGAAAGTAAAGGTAAGAAAAAGAAAATTTCTTTTTAGATTGGTTAGATGATATAAACGGAAAGACCGTTAAAAACAGAAAAACCGTTGTACTCGATAGGAGAGAGTGCAACGGTTTTTTATTTTGTTGGGATGGGGGAGTGGGTAGTCCTTTCATCCTGTATTTTTTTTATTCTTTCAGCAGGTCGTTCAGGAAGTTGTCCAGATCGTTGTCCAGATTCTCCATCAAATCACCACCTACGATGATTGTATCATCGTCAGCAAGATAGAGCTCGCCAATATGCTCTTTATCGTCATCTTCGAGCACAAAGCTGTATGGCTTGAGGATGCCGAGATGATCTATGATATCAGCCTGTTTGCGCAATACATCGCGAAGCAGCTTTGCTACCTCGTCGTAGAAGTCTTCATCCTTGTTTTCTATCCATTGCTCAACAACGCAGCGGGTAATTTCGTTGTCATCGTCGTCAAAGGCCAGGAGTTCGCCACTGTCTTGCGAAACCCTTACGTGGATGTCGGTCATTTGAGAAGTCTCGTCGTCAGATTCTGGCGCTGGGAACTTTTGAGCTACTTTTCTGATAAAGCGCTCTACTTGCATGATTGTTTGCTCTAATGTTTCCATATCAATTCTTTAATAATCAATGCAAAGATACATAAAAAATTGATATCACCAAAAGAAGTTGCTAAAAAAAAGCATTTTTGCTTTTAATTTGTTCTCAAACTGCCTGATTCCAGGGTATAGATAACGTTTACGCTTCTTTTTTTATATTTTCTTTTCGATTTTGTTTGCCATTTCTAAATAATGTAGTATCTTTGCACTTGAATTGCAAAAATGCAATCTCAACATTACAAATGAATAACAAAATAAAACATTCTGGCATCGTAGAAAGCGTAGAAGAAGGTTGTGTGTGCATTCGCATCGTACAGTCGTCAGCCTGCAGCGCTTGCAAGGTGGCTGCTCATTGTACTGCATCTGAATCGAAAGAGAAGATGATTGAGGTTTCTACCTCTGAGGCGTCTCTCTACCACAAAGGCGATAGCGTGGTGGTGACTGCTGATTCGGCAGTAGGCTTCAGAGCCAGTTTCTATGGCTATCTCTTGCCGCTGATGCTGATGGTGATCGCTTTGGTGGGTGTACTGAAAGCTACTCACTCAGAGGGAGCCGCAGCACTCTCGGCATTGGGCATTCTCATTCCATACTATGTGGTGCTCTACTTATTCAGAAACAAACTTAAAAACAAACTGAGCTTCTCTATAGAAACATAGGGTGCGTGATGTGCTCCTGTGGCTTCAGCGATGAGCCTTTATTTTAAAACAAAGAAAATAACAAAACAAAACACAAAAAATTATGAATTTTATTTTGATTGCTGTCTTGGTTCTCGGAGCAATCGCGTTGATTGCAGCGCTGGTTCTCTTCGGAGTATCTAAGAAGTTTGCCGTCGAAGAAGACCCTCGCTTGGGCCAGGTAGGAGAGATTCTGCCAGGTGCCAACTGTGGTGGTTGCGGTTTTGCCGGATGTTCCGGTATGGTTGCAGCTCTGGTGAAGGGTGCTGATGCCGGTTCTATCGATGGACTGATGTGTCCGGTAGGTGGAGCTGACGTGATGGGCAAGGTAGCCGACCTTTTAGGTATGGCAGTAGCCAATACCGAGCCAAAGGTGGCTGTGGTTCGTTGTAATGGTACTTGCGAGAATCGTCCTCGCATTGCCGAGTATGATGGTTTGCACACTTGTGCAGCTATGAATTCATGTGGCGCTGGCGAAACAGGCTGCGGGTTCGGCTGTCTGGGTTGTGGCGATTGCGTGGCTGCCTGCCAGTTTGGTGCAATCTCTATCAATCCTGAAACTGGCATTCCTGAGGTTGATGAAGAGAAGTGTACGGGTTGTGGTGCTTGCGCCAACGCTTGTCCACGTCATATCATCGAGCTCCGCAAGAAGGGTCCTAAGGGCCGTAGAGTTTACGTTCAGTGCGTAAACCACGACAAGGGCGCTGTTGCCAAGAAGGCTTGTAGCGTAGCTTGCATCGGATGCGGTAAGTGTCAGAAGGTCTGCAAGTTTGATGCTATCACCATCGAGAATAATGTGGCTTATGTTGACTTCAATAAGTGCCGCATGTGTACCAAGTGTGTTGACGAATGCCCAACAGGTGCTCTCGTAAAAGTTAATTTCCCAGTTAAGAAGGCCAAGCCAGCTGTAGAGGCTGCACCTAAGGCAGAGGCTCCAGTAGCTGCTCCTAAGGCTGAGGTTTCAGAAGAAAAGAAGGAGGATTAAATCATGAATTTGAGAACTTTTAGAATTGGTGGAGTTCACCCAGAAGAGAATAAGATTACTGCCGAGATGGCTACTCAGGTAGCTCCTCTCCCTAAGCAGGCTATTTTCCCACTTGGCCAGCACATCGGTGCTCCTGCCAAGCCTGTGGTTGCCAAGGGCGACAAGGTGAAGGTGGGTACACTCATCGCTGAAGCTGGTGGTTTTGTGAGTGCTCCTATTTACAGTTCCGTTTCAGGAACTGTGTTCAAGGTAGATACATCTATTGATGCTACCGGTTATCGCAAGCCTTGCATCATTATTAATGTAGAAGGCGATGAGTGGGAGGAGAGTATCGACCGCTCTGATAAACTCGAGACGCTTGAGGCTCATACCGAACTTACTCCAGAGGAAATCGTAAACCGCATCAAGGTAGCAGGTGTCACTGGTATGGGTGGTGCCGGTTTTCCTACCTTCATCAAGCTTTGTCCTCCTCCAGGAGCCAAGGCTGAGTGCGTCATCATCAACGGTGTAGAGTGCGAGCCTTACATTACAGCCGACTATCGTCTGATGATGGAGCATGCCGATGAGATTCTTGTTGGTTTGAACCTTCTGATGAAGGCGGCTAAGGTAGAGAAGGGCTACATCGGTATCGAGGATAACAAACCTGCTGCCATCAAACTCTTCGAGGAGAAGACAGCCAATGATTCTCGTATCGAGATAGTTCCTCTAGCCAAGAAATATCCACAGGGTGGTGAGAAGCAGTTGGTAGATGCGGTTATCCGCCGCCAGGTTCCTGCTCCTCCAGCTATCCCTGTCAACGTTGGAGCAATTGTTCAGAATGTAGGTACTGCCTTCGCTGTTTATCAGGCAGTTATGAAGAATAAACCTCTCTTCGAGCGCTATACTACCGTTACCGGTAAGCAGGTGAAGAACCCAGGCAACTTCCTCGTACGTATGGGTACTCCATTCTCTCAGATGATTGAGAATTGCGGCGGTTTGCCAGAGGGCGACAACAAGGTGTTGGCTGGTGGTCCGATGATGGGTAAGGCTGTAATCAGTCTCGATGTGCCTGTAACCAAGGGTACCAACTCCATCACCGTATTGACTGATGCCGATGCTCACCGCAAGAAGGCTCAGCCATGTATCCGTTGTGCCAAGTGTGTGGATGCCTGCCCAATGGGCCTGGAGCCATATTTGCTCGCTACCCTGAGCGTAGTGAAGGATTATGAGCGCCTTGAGGCAGAAGAGGTAACATCCTGCATCGCCTGCGGTTCATGCCAGTTCACCTGTCCTTCACATCGTCCTATCCTCGATAATATTATCAATGGTAAGGGTGCGGTAATGGGCATTATCAGAGCTCGCAACGCTAAAAAGTAAGCGTTCACGTCAAGAATGAATTTCATTTAAGAAAGAATTTAAAAGATAAAATGGGAAAATTAATCGTTTCATTATCGCCACACGCTCATGGAAATGAGAGCGTTGAGAAGAACATGTACGGAGTGATTATCGCTCTCGTGCCTGCCATCCTCGCATCTTTCTATTTCTTCGGCTTGGGTTCAGCAGTCGTACTGCTCACCTCTGTGGCAGCCTGCGTCTTCTTTGAGTGGGCAATTACAAAATATCTCCTGAAGGAGGAGACCAGCTTGCTCGATGGTTCTGCCATCATTACCGGTCTCTTGCTTGGCATGAACTTGCCAAGTAACCTTCCTCTCTGGATCATCATCATCGGTGCCCTGTTTGCCATCGGTGTAGGTAAGATGAGCTTCGGCGGTCTGGGTAACAATCCTTTCAATCCAGCTTTGGTAGGCCGTTGCTTCTTGCTCGTCAGCTTCCCTGCCCAGATGACTTCATGGCCTGTTGCCGGACAGATGCTCAGCTATACTGACGCTACAACGGGTGCTACTCCGCTGGCTATCATGAAGACAGCCATCAAGACGGGCGATGCTTCTGTTCTCAACCAGTTGCCTGATGCGCTGAGCCTGCTCTTCGGTGCCACTGGCGATACCTTCGGAGCCGGTACAACCGGTGAGGTTTGTGCATTCGCCCTCTTGCTCGGTTTGGCTTACATGCTCTGGAAGAAGGTCATCACCTGGCACATACCAGTCAGCATCATCGTTACCGTATTCGTTTTCAGTGGTTTGATGCATTTGGCTAATCCTGTTTATGCCAATCCTCTAGCTGTCATCTTCAGCGGTGGTCTGATGCTCGGTGCCATCTTTATGGCTACTGATTATGTAACCTCTCCGATGACCCACAAGGGCATGCTTATCTACGGTGTATGTATCGGTCTTCTTACCGTCATCATCCGTAACTGGGGTAGCTATCCTGAAGGTATGTCGTTCGCCATTCTTATCATGAATGCGTTCACACCTCTTATTAACACATACGTTAAACCAAAGCGCTTCGGTGAGAAGCCTGTTTAGAAATAAGGAGGACAGAGACATGCAGAAATTAGAATCATCATTGAAGAACATGGTGCTTGTGCTGGTGGGCGTAGCGCTCATCGTAGGTGCTGTTCTTGCATATATCAATCATCTTACATCTGGTCCTATCGCAGAGAAGGCAGCACAGAGTCTGGCTGCCGGCATCAAGAGTGTGATGGGTACCGAAGATCTCCAGGTGGCTGAGCCGGAAGAGGTAAAGCAGGAGTTTGGCGGTAAGGAATTCTCTTTCACCATCCACAAGTGCTCTGACAAGAGCGGCAAGCAGCTGGGTGCTGCCGTAGAGAGTACTACCGGTGGTTTCGGTGGCGATCTGAAGGTGCTCGTAGGTTTCGATACCGAGGGCAAGATTATGGGTTATACCGTGCTTCAGGCTTCAGAAACTCCGGGTTTGGGTGCCAAGGCTACTACCTGGTTCCAGAAGGACGGAAAGGGTAGCATCATCGGCAAGACTCCAAAGGATGGCGACCTCCACGTATCTAAGGACGATAAGAGTGGCAATGCCGTAGACGCCATTACCGCTTCTACCATTACCAGCCGCGCCTTCCTCAAGGCTATCAATCAGGCTTATGCCGTTTATGCCAAGAAGGATGTTGACGGCGAGAGTGGTGCATCTCAGAAAGCAGATGCAGAGAGTGGTGCATCTAAAGTTGAACATAACGAAAAGAAAGGATAAACCGATATGAGTAATGTTAAGATTTTGATGAACGGACTCATCAAGGAGAATCCAACCTTCGTGTTGCTTCTCGGTATGTGTCCTACTTTGGCTACAACAACCAGCGCCATCAACGGTCTCTCTATGGGATTGGCTACCATGGCAGTGCTGATCTGTACCAACTTTGTTATCTCCTGTATCAAGAAGATTACCCCGGATATGGTTCGCATCCCTGTTTTCATCGTAGTGATTGCAGCCTTCGTAACCATCCTTCAGATGTTGATGAGCGCTTATGCTCCCGACAGCATCAATCAGGCGCTGGGTATTTATATTCCGCTGATTGTAGTAAACTGTATCATCCTGGGTAGAGCAGAGAGCTTTGCTGCCAAGAATTCGCCTATTGCCAGCCTCTTCGATGGCATTGGTTGCGGTTTGGGTTTCACCCTCGGTTTGACCATCCTGGGTAGTGCCCGCGAGATACTCGGTGCAGGTAGCGTATTCGGTATCACTCTGTTGCCGGAGACTACCAACATTCTGATGTTCATCCTGCCTCCTGGAGCTTTCCTCACCTTGGGATACATCATTGCTATATTTAATAAGGTAAAGAAGTAAGCGTAGGCATCGCTTCAAATCAATGAAATAAAATAGAAATTATGGAATATTTATTGATATTTATCTCTGCGATATTCGTCAACAACATCGTCTTGTCGCAGTTTCTCGGTATCTGTCCATTCCTGGGCGTATCGAAGAAAGTTGATACAGCCATCGGTATGGGTGGTGCCATCGCTTTTGTCTTGACCCTGGCAACCATCATTACCTGGTGTGTTCAGAAGTATGTACTCGATCCGTTCGGATTGCAATATCTCCAGACCCTGGCGTTCATCCTCGTGATTGCAGCCTTGGTTCAGATGGTAGAGATTATCCTGAAGAAGGTTTCTCCTGCACTTTATCAGGCGCTCGGTATCTTCCTGCCTTTGATTACTACCAACTGTGCCGTGCTGGGTGTAGCCATCCTGGTTATCCAGAAGGATTACAATCTGCTTGAGAGCGTGGTTTACGCCTTCTCTACCGCTCTCGGCTTTGCCCTGGCGCTTATCGTTTTCGCCGGCATTCGCGAGCAGCAGGCTCTGGTTCGCATTCCTAAGGGCATGCAGGGCGTAGCCATCGTGATGGTTACAGCCGCTCTCCTCAGCCTCGCCTTCATGGGATTCTCGGGCGTAGATGGCGGTTTGAAATCGCTCTTCGGATTGGAGTAAAACTTTTACTGAAAGTTGATAAAATAATAATGGGAATTTGCGAATGGTATGAACCGATGCAAATTCCCATTTTTTGTACTTGATTTTTCTTACTCTCTTGCTTGAGGTCTTGATTTTCTTACTCTCTTACTTGAGGTCTTGATTTTTCTTAACTCTCTGTCTTTATAAACTTGAAATTATAACTCTTTCTCTTTTCTTATCTTCTGTGTCCGAAGCTTCCACCGCCATTGTTCTTGCTTGGTGTAGAAGAGCGAGGGGTGAATCCGCCGCCACGGTTGCCAGACCCGCTGCTGAATGAACGGCTCATGCTGCTGCGGTTGCCCCCGAAGATATTACTTCTTCCGCTTCCGAAGCTGCTGTTTCCGAAACCACGGCTGCTGTTTCCGAACCCACGGTTGTTGCTGGTGCTGCTGTTGCTGCTGCCGAACCCGCGGTTAGGGCGGCTGTTGCTATTGCCGAAGCCACGGTTGCTGCTGTTGCCGAAGCCTCCGTTGTTATTTCCGAAGCCTCCGTTCTGAGGGCGGCTGCTGTTTCCGAAGCCAGCGTTGTTGTTAGGGCGGCTTGCATTACCGAAACCACGGTTTGGGTTCATCTGAGGTCTGTTCTCGCGGTTCAGATTTCCGAAAGATCTTCCTCTGCCGTAATCACCACGGTTGAATCCGTCTCTCATACCTACTCTAGGATGTCCTCCTGGGTGAGGGCCGCCAAAACTTCTTCCGTGATACCAGCTTCTGTTTCCGTTTACTCGCCAGCTATGACCTCCACGGTAAGATACGTAGAAGTGAGGGCGACCGAAGTAGAAATAGTCGCGGCGAGGATAGCGGGCGTAGATGCCGAAGTGCCAGTAGCCCGCATTCCAGTAGAGCGGACGGTAGAAATAGGTGGCATTGAGATATGTTCTATACTGCCAGTCGAGCAGGATATAGCTCAAATCCATATTGCGCTGGCGCCAGTAAGCACCATACAGGTCATCGTATGTATCTACACTCATCAGGTAGTCGAGGTTCACCTCGTAAGCTGCCTCATACTGGTCTTCCGTAAGATTGAGCTCGTAAGCCATCTTGTCTGTCAGGAAGAGAGCCTGCTGTCTTGCCTGCTCATAACTCATTGCAGAAGCGGTAGTGAATGTCATCATGAACATGGCTACCAGAGCTATTATTATTCGTTTCATAATCGTATATCTTTAAATTGTTATACTTCATGTTTCTTTTTTCTGGTGCAAAGATACGATGTTTTTTGCTTCCACGGTCGGGATTTCCCCTAAAGGGGTGGGGGAAAATCCCTACTTCTTTATTTCGTGCCTGCGCAGTTCTATATATAATTAAGGTATAGAACCGGAGTGGAGCGTAAAGGTTTGCGTGAAGTTTTTCGCTGTTTTTGGAACAATCAAACGAAATATTTACTACCTTTGCACTCAGAAAAAAACAATCTGATGAATAGATTGGAATTTAAAACGGAAAGTAAAATAATAAAAACAAAATAAACAAATCATGAAAGAGCTAAAAGCATTAAACAAGCGCACTGCTCCTAAGAGCGTCGCTCCAGAGAAAATCATTCAGTTTGGTGAAGGTAACTTCCTCCGTGCATTCGTAGATTGGATTGTATGGAATATGAACAAGAAGACCGACTTCAACGGTTCTGTCGTTGTAGTTCAGCCATTGGCTGGTGGTATGGTTGACTGGCTGAACGGTCAGGACTGCCTCTATCACGTAAACCTTCAGGGTAAGGAGAACGGCCAGGCTATCAATACATTGGAGCGTATCGACGTTATCAGCCGTGCACTGAATCCATATTCTCAGAACCAGGCTTTCATGGCTTTGGCTGAGCAGCCAGAGATGCGTTTCATCATCTCTAACACTACAGAGGCTGGTATCGCATTCGATGACTCTTGCAAGTTTACAGATGCTCCTGCAGCTTCTTATCCAGGCAAGTTGGTTCAGCTCTTGTTCCACCGCTACAAGTTCTTCGAGGGCGACCCAACCAAGGGTATGATCCTGATGCCATGTGAGCTGATCTTCCTCAACGGTCACCACCTCAAGGAGTGCATCTATCAGTATATCGAGCTCTGGAAGGGCGATATGGGTGCTGATTACGAGGGCTTCAAGGAGTGGTTCACAAACCACTGCTACGTTTGCGCTACTCTCGTAGACCGCATCGTTCCTGGTTTCCCACGCGATACCATCAAGGAGATTCAGCAGAAGGTTTGCTACAAGGACAACCTCGTAGTTAAGGCAGAAAGCTTCCACCTCTGGGTTATCGAGAAGGCAGAAAATATGACAGTAGAGCAGATGCAGGAGGAGTTCCCAGCTCATAAGGCAGGTCTCCACGTGCTTATCACAGATAATGAGAAGCCATACCACGAGCGTAAGGTTACCCTGCTGAATGGTCCTCACACCGTATTGAGCCCTGTTACATACCTCAGCGGTGTAAACATTGTTCGCGATGCCTGCGAGCACCCTGTATTGGGCAAGTACATCCACAAGGTACAGTTTGAGGAGTTGATGCAGACTCTGAACCTCCCTATGGATGAGCTGCAGAAGTTCGCTTCTGACGTATTGGAGCGTTTCGAGAATCCATTCGTAGATCATCAGGTAACCAGCATCATGCTCAACTCATTCCCTAAGTTTGAGACTCGCGACCTACCTGGTGTCAAGATTTATCTTGAGCGTAAGGGCGAGTTGCCACAGGGTTTGGTATTCGGTCTCGCTGCTATCATCACTTACTATAAGGGTGGTGTTCGCGAGGATGGTGCTCCTATCCAGCCAAACGATGACCAGAAGATTATGGACAAGCTCACCGAGCTTTGGGCTACCGGCGATACCCAGAAGGTAGCTGAGGGCGTATTGGGCTTCGACTATATCTGGCACGAGGATTTGAACAAGACAGTTCCTGGCCTTACCGAGTTGGTTAAGAAGGATCTTGACCTTATTCAGGAGAAGGGCATGCTGGAGGCTGTTAAGACTATCCTCTAATTAAAAAAAAACATGTTCGTTCATAGGTTCAAATAACGATTAAGATTTGAAAATAGTTATAAGGTTTTGTGTTAGTTGTTAGCTATAATCTTCTAGCTAATAGGTTAAAGGCGGGGAGCTTGTGAAAGCGCCTCGCCTTTTTGCTTATTGTCTGCTTTGTGATGTTTCAGAATCCTTAATAACCTTAATGACCTTGTCCTTCATGGCCGGATGGTTGATGATGAGCGGCACTCTTTCTACCACTACCATGGAAGTGTCGAGGCCCAATGCCTTAGGCTCGTCAATACCTATCTTGCTGATAAGAGCGTAGATACTCATCAGCAGGTTCTGTTGGCGATTATCTGAACTCTCCGGGTAATATACGCGGTGAATGATGATGAATCGGAAATCGCCCGGAATTCCGTATTTGCGCAGCGAAGGATAGGTGCTTTGCAAATCTACCTTTCCGTCTGTTACCAGATCTTCCACTACTTGTCGCAGATAGAGACTCACCCTAGGCTCTATGCGGAAACCAATGTGCATGGTTACGCTGTAGAGGGTGTCGGGAATCAGGGTCTCGCAGTTGTACTCCAGCGTGTCAGGAGTGTCAACAAACTCCATGTTGATAAGCCAGTAATGGTCAGCACGTTTCGGCTGCTTGTTGATGATGGAGTAGAGCAACTTGTCATCTACGGCACCTTCCTTGTTGGCGTGGTTCACATAAACCAGGTTGGAAGCGTACTTAGGGATGCTCTCGTCGGCCTTGATGTCGGAGATAATCTGATAATAATCATCCAGCGGTTTGGTGCTGATATAATGGCGGCGTATCTTCATGGCTTTCACCCACACGTACATCATCAGGAACAGGATTCCGCCAATGAGCATCGTACACCATCCACCTGCAAGAAACTTTGACAGATTGGCAGTCAGGAAGATGGCTTCGATGATGCAGTATGCGCCCATAAACAGCATCGTGAAAATCCGTGCCACTCCCTTGCTGTGTAGGTAGAAACCGAGCAGCAGGGTAGTCATCAGCATGGTGATGGTGATGGCGAGTCCGTAGGCTGCCTCCATGTGCGAGGAGTCGCGGAAGAGCAGGATGATGAGAACCACGCCGATATACATGGCGAGGTTGATCATCGGGATATAGAGCTGCCCCTTAACATGGGTAGGATGCTTGATTCGCATGCGCGGCCAGAAGTGCAGGTTCATGGCTTCGCTCAATATGGAGAAGGTTCCGCTGATGAGTGCCTGGCTCGCAACGATTGCCGCACCCGTGGCCATGATGATGGCGAAGAACAGCATGCTCTGCGGCATGATGGCAAAGAACGGATTCACTGCCAGTGCCGTATCAGCATGATTCAGCACCCATGCTCCCTGTCCCAGATAGTTGAGAATGAGCATGGTCTTTACGAAGCCCCAGCTGATGGCGATGTTCTTTCTGCCGCAATGTCCCAGGTCGGAATAGAGAGCCTCAGCACCGGTAGTACAGAGAAATACGGCACCCAGAATCAGAAACCATTCAGGCGATTTTGCCAGCAGCATGGCAGCATAATAGGGGTTGAAAGCCTTCAGTATCAATGGGTAAGACGTGATGCTGAAAGCTCCCACCACGCCCAGCAGCAGGAACCATAGCAGCATAAATACGCCAAACGATTTGCCGATACTCTCTGTGCCAAACCGCTGCACGAAGAAGATGATGGTGATGATGCCCAGGGTGATGGGGATAACTGGCAGGTTGGGACTGATGCTTTCGAGTCCTTCGATGGCTGTGGTCACGGTGATGGCAGGGGTGATGATTCCGTCTGCCAGCAGGGTGCTTGCGCCAATGATGGCCAGTAGGTAAATCCACTTGCTCTTGAGTCGGCGCAGCAAGGCATAGAGGGCGAGGATGCCTCCCTCGCCATTGTTGTCGGCACGCAGCGCCACGCATACATATTTGATGGTGGTCTGGAGGGTGAGTGTCCAGATGATGCATGACAGTGCGCCCAGGATGGTGCTCTCACTGATGCTTTCGCCCGTATGCAGGATGGCCTTCATCACATAGAGAGGTGATGTTCCGATGTCTCCGAATACAATGCCTAATGTAACGAGCAATCCCAGGAAGCCTACTCTGTGATGATTGCAGGCTACTGAACTTTCTGCTTTTTCTTTCATTTTTCTTCTCTTATTTAAATTAAATATTATCCTTTTTAGAACATGAAAATGTCCTTTGTGATTATAAATTTGCGTGCAAAGGTATAAACATAAGAGGTAAGATAGAATTTGTTTAACAAGATTTATCGGATTTAACCTTTATTCTTTGACGATATGAAGAGACGAATAGAGGCGAATGCCGATAAGACTACTCCCGAGAAACTTCTAAACTTGAATAATTAATAAAGGCGGGGAGCTTGTGAAAGCGCCTCGCCTTTTGCGTATGTTTTGTAAGTTTCTTTTCAAGTGACTGTTGTAAAGAAAACAGTTATTCAATGATGTGGTTGATGACCATTCCTGCGATAGCCATTCCGAAGGTTGCGGTGATGTGGCAGAGCGAACCGTTGATCTGTGCCTTAGTAGAGCACCATTCGTGTTCTACCAGTTGCTGGTCGCCCGGAGCATCATATACGGCAGTATCGGTACCCCTCTCTCCGCTAATGAGTTTGGCTTTCGGGCATAGGCATCCGCCCGTGCCGCAGGCTTTGTTCACCCCCTGGTTCTGCATCGGTTTTTCTTCACTGTATACGCACTGGAATTTTCGTCGTGGGAAGGTTTTGTTCTTCTTGAATTTCTTTCGCAGTGCTCTTGCCAGCGGGTCTCCATCCACCTTCCAGAATTCAGATTTTCTTACCTTGAAGGGGTCGGTGCGCAGGGCAGCTCCCATAGAAGATATAAAGGTGATTTCCTTAGGCAGGGCAGTGGCACGCAGAATGAGGTCAGCCTTATCCTTGAGCGAGTCGATGGCATCGATGATGAAGTCGTATTGCTCCATGTGGAATTCATCGGCAGTTTCTGCCTGATATATTTTCTGATAGGCTGTGATGTTGGCATCGGGGTTGATTTCGAGCAGTCGGTTGCGCAGCGCCTCTACCTTCACTTCGCCTATGGTTCGGCTTGTAGCCATCAGCTGGCGGTTGCAGTTGGTTACGCATACCCTGTCGCTGTCTACGATAGTGATGTTTCTCACGCCGCTTCTCAGGAGTCCTTCAGCGCACCATGATCCTACTCCTCCGATACCGAAGATGAGCACTCTTGCCTTCTGAATTTTCTCAAGATTATCTTTTCCCAGGAGCAGTTCGGTGCGTCGCTGCATTCCCCGCTCCATAGTCGTTATTTTATTCTCCATTTTATTGTTTGTAAAGAATTCTAATGTATATATCTGATGCAAAGTTAGTGAATAAAATCCGATGTCGGCTGATATGAATAAATGTTTATAATTCTTTAACTCATTTTTTATCCTATGCAGCTCGTTACTCCGAGGGTAGTGCCGAGCGCCGTCAAGATTGTGAGTACAATCTGAAAAATCTGTTTCCAAGTTTCTTTCTTCATAATTTTCTAGTTTTTTTAGTGATTAATAATGTTCTTGATTACAGGTGCAAAGGTACTACATTTTTCCTACACCACCAAAAATCACCTTGCAGAGTTATGTGAAATTCCATTAACATTTCTGCCATATTGTGTTAACGAAACTAACTCGCTCTAAATTGGACTTTGATTGAAAATCAAGAAGTTGGGCGTTTGCCTATATTATATAGGTAACAATATGGAAACGAGCGGACTTCTGCTCGTTTCTGTATTTTGCAATATGCAAAGAACGCCTCATTTCGGGGACAAAGATACGATATTTTTCTAAATATCCAATGATTTACAAGAGGAATTTTATGGAAATTAGAACTTTTTATAGTAAAACCTTGCTTCGCAAGTAATTTGAGATTAGAAACATCAGTGAATCCAAATTTAATGTATATTGTCTGTTTCCACAATTTTCACCGTGGTACGCCTCTCAACAATATGTACCACAGTGAAACTTCTTTTTTATATAGTTGTGCGAAAAAACATCAAGTCAATTCTTGTCATCATCTGTCGAGCCAATTCTTCAATTTCATGATTTTGTCTTTGCTGACCACAATTCGCAACTCAGGAAATCCATGAAGGCTAATGGTCATTTTGTATTTGAAGAAATTGGTGAGTTTGTCAATGCGCTCGATATTTACCATATATTGGCGGCTGACACGGAAGAACAAATTGGGATTTAATTGCAGCTCCAAGTCATTCAAAGATTGGTTGATGGGTACAGAATTACCATCACTAAGGTATGCCCTAACGACACCATTCTCTGATAAGAAATAACTAATGTCAGTTGTCTTGACAAGTTTGAAGCCATCATAGATATGCACAAGGAAATAGTCTCTCCATTTCTTACCTGTTGCCATCCCCATTTTCTCCATCAGATCTGAGTAATCTATGACTTTATTGCACAGGGCTTTAGCCTTTGTTAGAGCTTTCTCCAATTCTTCTGTCAATATCGGTTTCTGAAGATAGGCGATGCCATTGCTCTTGAATGCTTCCAAGGCATATTCATTATAAGCCGTGGTAAATATCACAGGAGAAGTTGGGGCTATCTCCAAGAAAGCCTCGAACACATCACCATCGCCCAGTCTTATATCCGCAAAGATTACATCCTCGTCATGCGGATTTTGCAGATAGTCGATGACCGCTCTCATTGTTGTTAATGGTCCTTGTATTTCCATAGAGTTGTCTATGTTTTGCAAGAGGCGTTTCAGTCTTGAAAAGCCACGTTCTTCGTCTTCTATGATTAAAACTTTCATGATTTTGATAAGATTGGAAGTTTAACTTCAAAATATTTATTGTCGTTACTAACGACTAGTTCCTTTCCTAATTGACTATAGCGCAGACGCAAGTTTGACAATCCCTTTTGTGTTGTAGGTAAAGTGCTCTTTATCGGATTCACTACATTTCTAACGATAATATATTCGCCATGACAATACACTGAGATAAAAAGCGGTCTTTCCTTGGTATGACAGTTATGCTTTATCGCATTTTCTACCATCATTTGTATCGCCAATGGCAAGGTCTTATTCTTGCATCTTTCCAGTTCTTCGGCAATTTCCACATGTATGGTATGAGGAGAACTTATCTCTTGAAGCTCACAATAGTTCTTCACGAAATGAATCTCTTCATGTACTGGCACCGTCTCATCATCCAGATGTGTGACTACATATCTATAGATTTCAGAGAATTTCAGAGTGAAACTTTCTGCCTGTACAGGATTCTCCTCAATCAAGTCTGCCAACGTGTTGATGCTGTTGAATATGAAATGCGGATTCATCTGCAGACGCAAGAGATTATTGGTAAGCACTACGTTTTCCTTCTCTTTTCTGATGAGGATGGAGCAATAATATAGGCACGCATTCACCATGGTCAGCAATGTGGCGATTAATCCAAAAACATATAATCTGTCCCAATATACATCGTTCCCAGCATGCCAAAGGCTATCAAATATGTTTTCAAATGCAACAGCCCAAACAGAATTGGCTAGCAACAACAATAGGATATGGGTGACAAAACGAGGATTGCTTATCTTGTTTTTTACAAAAATGTCACCCAAGGAAATAGAAACCCACAAAGAGAATAATGTGTAAAAGGAACAATATACTATGTCGAAGCACAAGTCCTCGAAAGTGACACCTGTACCCACAAACGTATCAAAGTCCATCAGTGCCCATAGCAAGTAGGAAAAGATGCATGTGGTGATGGATATGATGAACCAACTCTTTATAAAACCATGATATTTCTTCATATTACTCATTTTTGCTTGCAAATTTAGTTTTTTTTTTCGAGATAGACAATAGTAAGAACCATGAATGACGAAAAAACACTCATGAATCCACTATTTTCGCTTATGAACCATTCATAGTATAGTAAGATAAGGTTCATCTGTGGTTTTGAGTGATTCACACCTCAATTTCTCCGAATCACGATGATTGTACTTGCATAGTCTGAAATATCTTAATACTTTTGCACTCGAAAAATTTAGGTTAAATCAAAAATAAGGTAAATGAAAAAGTTAATTTTAGCAATGTGTACAGCTTCACTTCTGTTCTCATGTACAGATGATGATAGCCTAAGTACAAACTCAGCCCCAGTAGCAGACAATAATGGAATTGAGGTTGTAGAAGTATCCAATGGAAATGTTGTACAAGGTACACGAACATTGGGTGATGGAGAACTTGCGCTGAAATTTGATTCAGAGGCTAGTTTCCAGAAGTTCAAGAACGAGTTACTTAACGAGTCTAGTTTCGCAAGAACCGAGACTATTAGCAAATATGGCATCAAGAATCTTTATGATTTAGCAGATGATGCAGACGCAGAGCTTGAAAAGATTGGTAATGAGGCAACATCATTATCTGATTTCAACGCTAAATACTCAGAGTATAAAAAGAAGTATGAGGGACTGTTGATAACTGATGCTTCGGACAATTCTGATGTATCATTGTATGTACCTAATGCTGATTCACCAGAATCATATATTGCGAATAAGGATGGCTATTTCGTTGTTGGAAATGAAGTCAGAAAAATTAGTGTAAATTCTGAAAACTATCCAAATTATCCATCCCTCCCATCTACCCCTGGTCAGAAAGTACCATCACAGGAAGGTACAGTTGCTGGCACTAACAAAGTGGAACTCAGACCACGCAGCAACACCAAGATATATTTTGAAGCGTATGCTCAAGGGTATTATCTTCGAGTAAAGATGAGTGCTAAGAAACATATGTGGTATGGGTGGAAAAATGACCCACACCGTCAATATTTCTTTGATTCCTATCTTGACAACAACTTTGTCTATCTTGGACAAGGAAAATATGGACAAGAAGCCATTGTCAATAGACTTCCTAGATATATCTTCAATAACGAGAAGGCAGTAAAGAATGGCTTTGACATCATTTTAGGAAAGAGACAGACCGCTGCTAAGTTTACTGGAGAATTCCATGTCTGGTCAGACTTGACTTCTGAACATGACAAAGATGGAAATGATATAACAGAGAAAGTTGGAAATTTTGTCATGCCTAAATGCTTGGAAAGCAAAGCCCAAATTGTAAAAATAGACATTCTATAAAATTATAAGACGATGAAGAAAGTATTTTTAGCTATGCTTATCATGGCAAGTCTCTTACCTTTGTGCAGCATGGCACAACAGGGAGTCAAGGTGGATTTACATACTGGTACAAACTTGTCAGGTTTTGTTGGTGGAAATTCCTATGTAGCCCAAGATCAAAAAATGAAAATGGGTGCAAGTGTAGGTGTTGGGGTATCCTATGAAACAAGCAAGAACTTTGTCTATTCCTCGGGAATTGATTTCTTAATGACGGCAGGTAGCTATACCGCCATGTCAGACTACTATAATGGTGGACTTACAGCTGCATTTCCTACGGTAAATTCAAGAGAACTATCCATCCAAATTCCTGTCAAGTTTGGATATGACTTCACTCTGGGTGAGAAGTTGCATTTCATTCCATCAGTTGGTGCATATGGTAGATTTTCCATGGTATCTATCAAGGAGAATGTAACAGAGAATACTGGTGAAAACTCAGGAAATAGCTTCAAATGGAACAGCTTCAACAACTATCAACATAATACCAATCGCCTTGATGGTTATAAGCGATGGGATGTTGGAGGCTTAATTGAAGGAAAGTTTGTTTATGCCAATCGTTATGCTGTAACATTAGGCTATTCTCGTGGTTTTCTTGACAAGTCACCTCAGTTTAAATTCAAGAACCACAGCTATCATCTGACATTGGGATATACATTATAGTGGTTATCCTTGATTTTACAACAACAATGAAGACACTTTGTGGCAATTCTTGTAAAGAATAACCACAAAGTGTCATTTTTTATATTTGCTTACTAGAATTATCCAAATACCTGCTGCCACAACGTTTTGTTGCTTACGATGATCCTGACATCGGCTTTCATATACTTTTGCAGTATAGGAGTATTTTGTCCCTGTGTGCTCACTGTGGCTATAGCCATAAAATAGTTGCCATCTTCCCTATGTATGAGCTTGGCATTATGGCTTATAATGTTGCAGTTATAAGATACATTGTCGTTACCCTCGAAAGATACATGAGCCGTCCTTGGCTCATCGAAAAGGTACAAATACTTATATGGCACAAACACTTGCACTGTTCTTTGATTGATGACCTCACCATTAGCATCTATGGATATAGGATAAGGTATCTTGTAGAAAGCAACTGCGAGAGCGAGGACTATTATGGTAATGATAACTGTCCCCAAACTGACAAGGCGAGGAGGAACTTTACCTATTACGTTCCTCACCTTCTCGCTTCTCAACTCGATATTATCTGATTCTTTTTCTTTCTGTTCCATGTCAAAAACATTTTAGTTTCCCAATTCCAACTGATTCTTCACAAGGTTATAGTATGCCCCTCGCTTGGCGGTCAAAGACTCATGGTTGCCTTCCTCAACCACTTTGCCATGGTCGATGACCACGATTTGGTCGGCATTCTTCACCGTACTCAGTCGATGAGCTACAATCACAACAGTCTTACCCTTATAGAACTTATCCAAGTTCTCAACGATGCTCCTCTCGTTGTTGGCATCGAGCGAGTTGGTTGCCTCGTCAAGGAAGATGTAGTCGGGATTCTTATACACCGCCCTTGCTATCAAGATACGCTGTTTCTGTCCTTGGCTCAGTCCCACGCCATCACGCCCAATCTTGGTGTTGAACTTCAGAGGCAAAGCCATCACGTAATCCTTGATGCAAGCTATCTCGGCAGCTTTCAACAACCGTTCCTTATCTATATCGCCATCATCAACAGCAATATTTCTTGCGATACTCTCCGAGAAGATGACACCTTCCTGCATCACAACGCCACATTGTCTGCGCCACCATTTCTTGTTGAGCTTGTTGATGTCAGTATTGCCTATGTTGATTTGTCCTTCCAAGACAGGATAGTAACCAAGCATCAAACGGATGAGGGTGGTCTTTCCACTGCCAGATGCACCAACGATGGCTGTTACCTTACCTTGCGGAATGTGAATGCTCACATCGTCTATGGTTTTGCGCAAAGCATGTGGGTCGTACTTGAACATGATGTTCTTGATGTCAATGCCCTCATTCTTATCTTCAATAGAAGTTAGCAAGCCTTCCTTTCCATTCTCATCATCCATCTGGTGAATCTCGTTGATTCGCTCCAAGCTAATCTTCACATCTTGCAGAGAATAGAAGAAGTTCATCAGTTGCTCCACAGGTGAGTTGAGCTGTCCGATGATGTATTGCACGGCAAGCATCATACCAAGTGTCATTTGCCCATGTATCACAGCGGTTGCAGCCACTACCGTGATGATGATGTTCTTCACCTCGTTGATGAAAATACTTCCTGCCTCCTGTGTCTGTTGGAGTTTGAGTGATTTCATCTGCACCCCAAACAAGTCTGCTTGCGTGTCCTCCCATTCCCATCTTCTACGTTGTTCACAATCCTGCAACTTGATTTCCTGCATGGAGGTGATAAACTCATAAGTTTTGTTATTGTTGATGGCTTGCTGCTCAAACAGTTCGTAATCAAGCACCTTTCTTCGCTTCAAGAACAAGGTCATCCATGCGCCATAGAGGATGCTTCCCAACAAGAAGATGGCAAACACCAACTTGTTATAAAAGAACAGCACCACCGAGAATACCAAGAAGGTGAGCATGGCAAAGGTAATGTTAAGAGTCTGCTGCGTTAGGAAGTTGTTCACACGGCTATGGTCGTTCATTCTTTGCATCAAGTCGCCCATGAGTTTTGTGTCAAAGAAAGACATCGGCAACTTCAAGAGTTTGATGAAGAAATCGCTTACCAAAGAGATGTTGATACGTAGGGAGATATGCAGCAATAGCCATCTGCGGATAAAGTCGATAGCGGTGCGACTGATGGTAAGCATCAATTGCCCCAACAAGATAAGCCAGACGAAACCTATGTCTTGGTTCTTGATGCCGACATCCACAATGGATTGGGTAAGGAATGGCAAGACCAGTTGCAAAAGGCTTCCTACGATTAATCCCAAGATGATTTGCCCGAAGTACTTGCGATATTTCTTCACATAACCAAAGAGAAATCGGAAGGAACGCTTTTCCTTGATGTTCTCTTCACCCTCCATCTTATAGGTAAAGAATGCAGGGGTGGTTTCCAAGAACATAGCAATTCCCTTGTCCTCGCCATTGGAACTTGTGCTTATCCAATGCTGCTTGAACTCTTCTAAACTATAAGTCACCAATCCTTTTCCTGGGTCAGCGACATAGAACTTCTTTCCTTTCTTGACTTTATATAATACAACAAAATGATTCTGGTTCCAATGAAGGATACAAGGCAAGGAAACTTCACCTAGCATTTCGATGGTGGCCCTAGCGCTTATCGTGTGTAAGCCAAGCGTGTTAGCCGCTTCATTGATGCCTAGCATAGAAACACCTTCTGTAGTGGCAAAGCACTGTTTCGACAGAGAATCTAAAGAATACTCTCTGCCGAAATATTTACAAACCATTCTCAAACATGTTATGCCACATTGCATACTATCATATTGGCAATATACCCAATCAGTCTTCATATTTTAAATATTATAATCGTCCTCTTTCTCCAGCAACAGCTCCATTTCCTTTATAAGTTCTTTTTTTGTTAAATTTATAAGAGACAGATAGTATACCACTAAATACCCCTTTTCTATTTTCTGAATATAGAACTCCATTTGTGCTTATAATGTTGTAGTCTCGCCATGTCCCTAATATGTTGTCAAGAGTAAAAGTAAACGACCATTTCTTATAATTTTTATTCAGCATAATATTCAAATTACTCCTCTCCTTTAAGAAAGATGTATTTTGGTTACCGTTGCTTAGCCAACTCCAATTTATATATGCATAAATATTATATGGCAGATCTACTCTGTTATTAATGTCAATTTTTCCAAATGGCTTTTTGTATCGTTCTACAGGATTGCCATATTCCAGATTTTGTACGAAAAGAAGCCCTTTAAATGTCGGATGCCAAAAATTGAGATTTAATGAATGGCTGAGAACAAACAAAAACACATTATAATTCGGTAGATTTACATTTTGACGTAAATTTACTTTTTGTTCAGGCAAATACGAATACGTTGTATTTATCGAATGCTCCTCTCTTGCATAAATTGCAGAGAATATGGTCTGTCCGCTTGATATTCTCAAAGAAACACTTTTTTCTAGAGATGGCTTCAAAAGCGGATTGCCCGTCTCCCATGATGTATGTGTCACATATGTATAATTATTATTTAACAATCCATAACTAGGTCTGCGAATTGTCTCAGAGTAATCTACATCAATACTATATTTTTTCGTTTTATAGGACACACTTAATTCTGGCAAATAATTAGCATAAGATTTTGACTGTTCTTTTACGAGAACATTATTTGAGAAATACTTAAAATTCAAAAATTCAGCTCTCATACCAGCAGAAATATTCCAGTTGTTGCTCAGTGCATAGTTGCCTCTGGCATAGCATGCAAATAAATTTTGTCTTTCTTTATCTAAAGAATTCTCACTCATGTCACTGCCTTCAGATTTTAAGAGCTTAAATCTACCCGTATTATTTGTGAAAGAATAATTTGTTCCAGCTTCAAGTTGAATTTTTTTCACCATATAGCCATAATCAACTCTTGCTGCAAACACATCATAATCACTTTGTGTCTGGTTTTGAACATTCTTCACCTCTATTTCATCCTTATGCTCAGAAGTATTCATACCTATAACACTTGCTCCGCCCAAATAATCGGCATCAATGGACAAATCCATGTTGTCCTTCTTACCAAACTTAAATACACCATAAGAATTTAAGTAATGCTGATAAGATGGCATGGTCAATTTTTCTATGGCCTCGATTTGTTCTATAGAACTTTCAAAAGCAGAGGTTGCTCCTGTCTTAAACTTTAACGTATTATAAGGTGTTCTGTTAAATTCATACCTAACACCAATAGAATTGTTCGAGGAGAAATCATAGCTGCCTCCGATTTTTGCATTAAGCACCAAATTGACATTTTTATATCGTCCTTGAGTGACTGTTTCCGCCAAGTTATCATTAAAGATTTCTCGATATGTCCTTTCACGATTATATCCTCCGTGAGACAAATATGAACTTGCGTATAAACCTAAACCATTCTTGCACAAATATGAAACATCTGCGTTCCCATATTCTTTGACTACATCAGAAAAAGTCTGAGAGTAAGACAATACGCCAGCCATACCCAAGTTCCGTTTTTGGGTATGAATAACCAGAACAGATTTTACATCAGCTCCATATTTTACACCTGGATTAGTTATGACTTCTACACTTTTTACATCTGATGCTGACAATTGCTTCAATTCTTCATAACTTTGAATTCGTCGGTTATTTATATATATTTCTGGCGTTCCTTTCCCTAACACTTGAATTTTTTCAGAAGCCCCATCTATCATTGGCATCTGGCGTATTGCACTCTCTGCTGTAGGTAAATTGGCCAGAGGAGTTTCTGATACACGAATAGAGATTCCACGATTTATGTTTTTTATATACTTCTGTTTGCCATTAATGATAACTTCCCCTAACAAAAGTGTGTCTGGGGATAATTTTACAATAGAGGGTGCTGGCAAATTATAAGTTTGCCCAATATATCCTAGACAAGATACTTTAAGAATTAAGTTACTCATACTCTCAGTTGTGTGAAGAGTATAGTCTCCATAAATATCTGTTATACAACCTGCAACATACACAGAATCCTTTGTTTGGAAAACCACATTTGCAAATTCTATCGGAGTACCATTTGTATCAACAACTTTTCCAGCAGAAACTCCTTGCGCTTGACAGGCAACCGTCAAACTCAAAAAGCATATAACTAAAGATAAAAAAAACTGTTTCATACTAGTATAAATAATTATGTTGGACTTTTGGAGCCTTACAGCATCTTGGATCAGGATAGTCCCAATGTCTTGCTCCGTATGCTTTCGTTATCTTGACGATGCATTTGCGATGTTTTTTATTGCAATCTGCATATGAATTACAACTATAGCAACCACTATCTTTGCTAATTGTATCCTTATTCATTGCATATATCGCCTTTGCTTTTGGAGATTGCCAAATTTCTTCAAGACTCTGTTTTTTCAAATCACCAACCAAAAAAGCAGGATTCCAATATAGCTGTTCACATATTGTCACCTTTCCATCTGGTAGTACAAAAAGACGGTTTTGCAAAATAGAGCAAGCTCCACCTTTAAAACAATCATCTTTCAAAGCCCCTTTGTAAAATTGTTCTTCCAACGCTGCATCACTACAAAAAACCTGAAACTTTGCTTTCGGTACAATATTGTCGTTAATATATTGCCGAATATTTACCAAGTCCTTTTTGGGTGCTTTTACCTCATTAAAGGAAACTGGGGAATATATGGATTCTTCGGGTACACGAATTTCCCAATAAACAAGATTACGAATATTTTTAATATAGTTGAACAAAGCATCTATCTCTTCCTTTGTAGAATTGTATTTTGTTAAGATCGTATCTATTTGAATCTTGAACCCATATTCCTCAAGATTTTTGATAGCCTCTTTCATCTGGGCTACATATCCAAATCTCACACCTATGGTTTCTTTTAAAGTTTTATCACTCAGAGAATCAAATGAGATTTGTACTACATTATTATAACCAGTATCAAATAGCTCTTTAACTGTAGTTTCACCAATCGGAACTTTTGTTGAAATATAGTTGGGTGTAAGATTAGTTTCGACTAAACGCTTCAATATCAGTGCCCAATCTTTCTTCAAAAAGACTTCTCCACCAACAACATCTATATTGGACATCTTCAATAGAACAGCACTGTCAATAATGTCCAAAATTTCTTTCGTCGTTAATTCTTTATAACTAGTCTTTTTATCAGCATAGCAATATTTACATTTAGTAGCACACTTGGTTGTCAATATTAGCTCTAAAGAGTGTGGCGCTTTTTTCATTCTGCCATTTGCCAAATCTATATCAGAATAATCCTGCAAATCATCTATTGACTCCTTCTGGGGCATTTTTCCACTCTTGCTTAATTTAATTAACACATTTTGTGGAAATACAATCTTGTTTGTACCAAATACAGTATATACAGGAGTAGAATTTTCTATATATTGTTTCATCATCAACTCCGCCTGCTGCAATGTAATATTAAAATCCTTTGCTATTTTCTTGCAATGCTCTTCGTAGGTTTTTAATTCCGAGAATCGACACAAAAGATTAGCTTGGTAAGGGTGAATTACACCCAACCAATCTGAAGCACTAAAAGGTTGTACATTCCTTTTAGAATACAATAAAACCCTATTTCCATCTACTTTGAAATGATAATCTGGATTTAATATTATATAATTATTATTTTCCATACGCTGTTATTACCTATAATGAAAAATGGTGAAAAGTTCTCCTTGGAAATCATTTGCCCAATAATATTAAACAAATGAAATCCAAGAAGGACTAATTAATTTAACCACCTACTGCAGGACATCCCTGACAACTAACAGCAGGTCCACCTTGGCAGTTGATTTCAATCTTCTGCTCTTCTTTTGCAATGCCACCTTTTAGTGACATCAACTCCAAAACATCAAGTTGCTCTGGAACGATAAGATTCATCTGTTTCATGATAAATCGACTTTTAATAAATGCCTACTATAGCGCATCAGCTTTCGCCCTTTTTGCCTGTTTGGTCAGGATATATAATATTACCGACTCTATTATTTTCTTTCGATGGTGCAAAAATACTATCTATTTAGCATTTGATCTTTACCCTTTTGGGTAATAGATAACGTTTAACAATTATTTTTACCCTATTGTGTAATCATAGGTCCTTCTATGAAGAAAGCAACATGATTCTTTACATTCTTTCCTTTTGTGATTGTCCTGCACCTGTTCCCTTGTACTTGCTGTTTGTGGCATTGAAACGATAGCGAATGCTTAACGTAACACTGCTGGTCGAATAGGTGTCGTAAAAAGTTGTGCATTGTGCACCTGAATAGAAGGTGCGATGCTGATTGCCTGTTCCGAAAAGGTCGGAGACATCGAGCGTCAGTGTTAAGCGATTTTTGAGCAACGACTTATAGAACGACAGGTCGGTATTGAAATAACCCTTGCGAATATGTTTGTTGCCCATGTTGCCCTCAGTCTGGGCTGTCGTTACGACAGAAGCCGTCAGCCATTTGAGGTCAAACGTGTTGGAAAGTTGAAATACAGCTACAGGGTTGTCGAGCCAGTTACCAACATGCGTTTCCATATTGAGCCATTGCTTATAGAGCATCATTTCCAGTACAGGATGCCATAGTCCGATGGTTGGGTTCAGCGTAAGTCCTGCTTGGAAGGAGTTGTAGTTACTGATGTTCTCGGGACGAACAAGCGATTTCATTGGGTTTTGTTGGTAGGTCTGCGTCATTGAGCAAATCTCGTCGGCGATATGCGAATAAATCAATTGCAGGTTGAGCCAATTCCAAGAAAAGTTGTAGGTGAGATTGCGCATAATTGAAGGTACGAGAAATGGGTTGCCCGACTCATAAGTGTACTGGTTGTCGTATTGTACACCGCTTCTGAGTTCGTTATAGCTAGGACGATAGATGTCGGAGGCATAAGTCAGCTGCATCTGCGTCTTGCCTATAGGAAGCGAAAGAGCCAATGTTGGGAACCAATTGCCGTATGTTTTGCTCTGTGCTGCGATATACACATCATGGTCGTAATAGTCGAAATCGTTGTATTCGTAACGCAGTCCAGCTTGTAAAGTCAAAGGACCGAACGAACGGTTGTAGTCGATAAATGTCGATGTCATCGACTCCTTGACCTTCTCGTTCTCATTATCTGCCACTTCAGGCTCTACACGATAATGCATACAACGATTCACCGAGCTATATTCACCTCCAAACGATAGCGAGCCTTTCAATAAAGGAAAACTTAGAACGAGTTTGGAAGCAACCATGGAGTTGCGGTTGTTTCGATAAGAGTTGACATTCGAAGTCTCAGTCTCTGCTTGATTGCGCTCGTCGATTTCCGTTTCGAATACATCCATCCACTCTTTCTTTCCATACCAATAATAATCTGTATTAAAATCCAACTTCATCGGTCCAATCTTTCCCACATAATAAGCATTGGTAGAATATGTCGTTGACTGTCCAGGACTTTGATAGTCGATGGTTGACGATTCCGTTAGCACATCATTTTGCATCGTATTGAACATCTGCGTTCCTGCGCCATCGTTTCTTGCGTTACGATTGTAGCTGATGCTGACACCGAAATTATTGTCCTCGTTGAGCATGTAGCTGATGCCCAAGCGAGCATAAGGGTTCACATATGTGAACTCCTGACTGACATTCATTGTTTGTTGCCAAGTATCTGTCTGATAAGATGTTAAACTAACCTGCTTGTTGTCGGGTGTGTGGGTGTAAGCACCATAAAGGAAGCCGTTAATGTCCAGTCCACCTTTTCGATAGTTGGCCAAGAAAGATTCGTAAGAGCTCAAACGCTTTTCTTCATTGAGGCTGAATGTAGTCTTGTCGTCCAAGCTGAACCCCTCGCCTTGAGGCTTCTTGGTAGTAATGCGTATCACACTTTTTACATTGGCTTCATATCGTGCCCCTGGGTTATTGATGATTTCTATCTTCTTGATGTCGTTTGGTTGCAAGCGTTGCAAATCCATGTTGTCTTGCATTTTTCTGCCGTTGATATAGATGACAGGAGTGCCTCGACCAAAGACTTCAATCTGACCATCCTTTGCCGTCACGCTAGGGATGCGAGAGAGCAGTTGCTCCATATTGCTTGATTTTTCCAACACGCTACCTGCTACGATGGTAGACATTCCTTCTCCGTTCAGAATAGTTTTAGGCAAATGGCTTTTTACCACCACTTCACCGAGCATAGTATCACATTCCTTAAGTTTGAATGTGATGACTGGTTGCCCTGTATAGTTCACGTATTGTGTGTCATATCCTGTATAAGAGGCTTTTATAAGATTACCACTCTTCACTTTTTCTAACATAAATGTTCCATCTGCTTGACTGACTGTTCCACCAATAAATGTAGAATCGACTTGTGATAATTCTACGATATTGACAAAAGACAAAGGGGAACCTGTTGCATCTACAACAATACCATGAACAGACTGAGCCATCAATGAAGAACAAAGTCCTAAGAAGATAATCAAAAAAACAAACAACTTTTTCATGTTACATTATTTTATCTATGAGACAATTATTTGGTTTGGCATAAAGTCCGTTATTGAGAGTGTATGATTTTATTCTACAATTTCTCATACTACAGACCTTCTGTAACTTGCATGATTGACATGTGTCTATTTGGGAGATTGATATTCCGCCTCGCATCAATCGCCAAACGTCCTCCTTTTCCCAAATATTCTGCAATGTTTCTTTTTTTAAGTCACCCATTTTTAAGAATGGAAGATCAAAAGCATACACACATGGATAGACACAACCATCTGAACTAATAGCTACACGTTTTGTCCCTGCTGAACAAAAGACTTTTTCATCTCTACTATATCCTTCCAAATTTTCTTTATAAGATAGATTTGGAAAATCTATAGTAATTTTGCCAGAATAGGCTGTTTGAAGTTGAAGTATTTTATGGCGTATTTGAGTTTCTTCTTCTGAGGTTAAATGCAAAAACTTATTTGACGAAGCCCTGCCTTCTGGTTCCACTAAATTAATAGATAAATAGCGTATTCCTTTATCAACCAAAAAACAGACCAGTTCATCCAAATGTTCTTTATTATGGGCATTGACTACATGAGCAACATTAAGTTTTACATCATTATTCACCATTAGGTCTATATTATGGACTAAATGATTAAAGGTATTTTTTCCTCGTAAGAATTCATGTTGTTCAGCAGTACAACCATCTAATGAAATTGTTACCGAGACATTTTTTTTCTTAAAAATGTCCAGATTCTTCTCTGTTATTAGCATTCCATTGGTAAGAATGGAAAAACTCATGCGAAAATTCGTAACTTTTCTCAATAACTCCTCGAAATTTGGGTACATCATAGGCTCTCCACCACTTATGATAACATTATAAATGTTTGCTTTTTCTAATTCCATAAAAACTTTTTCCCATTCAGTTATCGATAAGTGTTTTCTTCTGTCACTATACAATTCTGAAGACTGAAAACAATGCTTACATTTTAAATTACAATTGTGGGTTAAGAGAAGTTCTACATCCATTGGAGTAGATGTTAACGGAACTTCTATTGATTGTATATTAGAAATTTGGGATATCGGATGATACGAGATTTTACTTTGGACAAACAAGTTTTCAAAACCAAACTCTTTTTCTATTTGACTAACATTGTCCCACTTTAAAAAGATACCCTTTTCTGCCAAATTCTCTCTTATGTCTTTATAAGACAATGCTTTTGTATAAAAAAGATATAAAAGCATATAAAGCGGTGCTGTGAGACGCGCTAATTTTCGTGTCTCAATATTATATAAGGCATATGTGTCACCATAGAACGCATCATGTCTCATAATCCATTTGTTTGATATTGTGTACAAAGCCTTATTAACCATAGTTTTTCAAAAATGAATAGTCAAGAGAGTTAGAGAAGAACTCTCTTGACCATAAAATTACTAAAGTTCAGAACTTTAATTACTTTACTGTGCCATCACTAAATGTAGTCGGGGTCGTTGGCTTGGATGGAGTTTTTGTTCCACTACCATTATTCGTTGTGTTGCAGCAATTGTTTACACCTTGAATACCCATTGCATAGACTGTAACGTCCTCGACGCCAAAGCCTCCTCGCATCAAAGCGAGCTCTTCTGTTGAAAGAAGTTCTTTTCCTTTGTTCATAATTTCAATATTTAAACTTATTAATTTAATTACGGATAGTCGACATCTCCGTTTTCTTTTTAACGATGCAAAAATACAAAATCTTTTGCATTAAGTCTTTACCCTTTTGGGTAATAGATAACGTTTAACTATTATTTTTACCCCTTTGTGTAATCAAGCTACTCCACATAAGTATCCATACTTGGAATAAAAGCCCATTATCCCTTGTTTGTTAGAAGATATAGGAACTGTTTCAGAAGTCAAGTAGTAAATAGAATCACCTAATTGATTCGTAACAAATCCTAGCGCATTCATAACTTTCAACAGTTTACTGTCAATTTCTGCTATCATGTAACTATCGCTGTCACCAACTATAGGTCTGACAGCCAAAGCCATTAATCTTTTGAACAATGTAAACGTTGCTATTCCTAAAGTTGAATCTATCGCAAAGCGACCTACATGCCAATAGTTGAACTTTACATCAGAATGTATGGCTTCCAACGGATTGATGCCATAGATTCTCTCCAATGGTAATACTGATTGGCGGTTCCAAAGAAAGGAACGAATGGAGCCTAATATTTTTCCTTGATTGTCCCTGGCTATATAAATATAGGTATTGTCCCCATATAGGGCTAGCTCTTCTTTTGTGACATCGGCAATATCATCAGCTATCTGAGATGCCTCAACAGTACCTACGTGATGCTTATAATTCTCCACCACGATGAATTGAGAGAGTTCATTGATGCACTTGGCATCAGCCTTGAAGATAGAGTAATCTTCAAATGTTGCAATTAATTTTTCCATTTTTATATGTTTATATTTCTGTTGCAAAACTACCTCGTTTTTCAAAACAAGCGGCTACACTTTTGGGTAATGCTATTACTTTATGTTAAAACTTTACCCTTTTGGGTAACAAAATGATGTAAACCTAAAATCCGCAAGCAATCTCAATGGCAATCTCAATGGCAGTAAAGAGCTTGAA
>ERZ772835.229-NODE-229-length-63991-cov-21.4469_pt1 | contig 63991 bp, 54 predicted proteins | sample MGYA00511901_ERZ772835 | MGnify/ENA primary metagenome ERZ772835 (study PRJEB29015, sample SAMEA2737729) | human gut metagenome | biome: human gut; feature: human-associated habitat; material: faeces | place: China | collected 2012 ...
TGAACCCCATCATGATCGACGGCACCGGCATGTGCGGCGGCTGCCGCCTGACCGTTGGCGGCGAGACCAAGTTCGCCTGCGTGGACGGCCCCGACTTTGACGGCGATCTGGTGGATTTTGATGAGGCAATGGCCCGCGGCACCATGTACCGCCCGTTTGAGGCACACGCCCGTGAAGCGGCATGCAATCTGCTCAATCAGGAGGTAAAATAAGATGGCTTTCAATATGGACCCGAAGAAGTGCCCCATGCCCACGCAGGACCCCAATGTGCGCAACAAGAACTTTAAGGAAGTTGCACTTGGCTACACCGAAGAAATGGCCGTGAACGAAGCAAAGCGCTGCGTGCACTGCAAGAACAAACCCTGCCAGACCGGCTGCCCTGTGGGCATCGATATTCCCGAGTTCATCGGCCATGTGGCCGAGGGCGACTTTGAAGCCGCTTATCAGGTGATCAACCGTTCCTCTTCCCTGCCCGCTGTCTGCGGCCGTGTATGCCCGCAGGAGAGCCAGTGCGAGGGCAAGTGCACCCGCGGCATCAAGAACGAGCCGGTGGGCATCGGCCGCCTGGAGCGCTTTGTTGCCGACTGGCACCGTGAGAATGTGCACACCGCCCCCATCGTGCCCGAATGGAACGGCCACAAGGTGGCCATCATCGGCGCAGGCCCTGCCGGCCTGACCGCCGCAGGCGATCTGGCAAAGCTTGGCTACAAGGTCACCGTTTACGAGGCCCTGCATGTGGCCGGCGGTGTGCTGATGTACGGCATCCCTGAGTTCCGTCTGCCCAAGGCCATCGTGCAGCAGGAGATCGACGGCCTGAAGAAGATGGGCGTTGATTTTGAGTGCAATATGGTCATTGGCAAGGTGCTCACCATCGACGAGCTGATGGACGAATACGGCTACGAGGCCGTGTTCGTAGGCTCCGGTGCCGGTCTGCCCCGCTTCATGGGCATCCCCGGCGAGAGCCTGAAGGGCGTCTACTCTGCCAACGAGTTCCTGACCCGCTCCAACCTGATGAAGGCTTATCTGCCCACCAGCAAGACCCCCATCCGCACCGGCAAAAAGGTCGCCGTTGTGGGCGGCGGCAACGTGGCTATGGACGCTGCCCGCAGCGCCCTGCGTCTGGGTGCCGAGACCGTGTACATCGTCTACCGCCGCGGCATGGCTGAGCTGCCCGCCCGTAAGGAAGAAGTGGAGCACGCCGAGGAAGAGGGCATCATCTTCAAGACCCTGTGCAACCCTGTGGAGATCCACGCCAACGACGAGGGCTTTGTCAAGTCCATCACCTGCATTGAGATGGAGCTGGGCGAGCCGGATGCTTCCGGCCGCCGCCGCCCCATCGAAAAGAAGGGCAGCGAGTTCGAGCTGAATGTGGACACGGTCATTATGAGTCTTGGCACCAGCCCCAACCCGCTGATCCGCTCCACCACCCCGGGTCTGGAAACCAACAAGCACGGCTGCATCGTTACCGACGGCGACGACGGCAAGACCAGCCGCGATGGTGTGTACGCCGGCGGCGATGCCGTGACCGGCGCAGCCACCGTCATCAAGGCCATGGGCGCAGGCAAGGCTGCTGCAAAGGCCATTGACGAGTACATTCAGAGCAAGTAATCCCCTGTGAAGATGGGCACCGCCCACTGAATACCGGATATGAAAAATCCCCTGTGCCAGTGCACAGGGGATTTTTTGCATCTTATTCTGCGGTCTCCGTTGTGAGCGCCGGGTAGCCCGTCCGCACGCACCGCACAGCGCACCGGGCGCTGCCGCCGGTGGTGCAGGTAAAGAGGGTCAGATCCCATTCATCGGACTCCTCCGTCTTTTCGGTCATTTCCTCAATTTGCGTGGGCTGCAGGTTTTCCACATAGGAAACCTCGTAGGTCCAGCGCATACCGTCCATATCCGTAAAATAGACCTGCGCGCCCTCGGTCAGCCACTTGATGGGGCTGAAATGCTTTGCATAGTTGTGGGCGCAGACCACCATGTTATCCGCATAGGTGGAACCGGAGTAACGGCCCGGTGCGATTTTCAGGCCCGCATAGCTCCACTGGCTCATCACCGGCAGTTCCAGCCCGATGGACGGAATGGACAGATAGCCGATGTAATCCCAGCCGTTCAGTTCGGTCACGGTCATTACCTGCGTGGGGTCCAGCTCCGGCTGCAGCGCCACGGTATCCGATTTTGCCTTTTCCTCAATGGCAGCGTTCAGGGTCTGCTCCAGCTCGCCCAGCACCTCCTGCGAGGCCTTGTCTGCACGGGATGCATCCCACTTGTTATAGGCCAGCAGGGCTGCTGCCGCAAGGATCAGCAGCGCGCCCAGCACCATACACAATCTTCCGATTTTCTGTCGCATAGCAATGTTTCCTTTTTGTTCCGCGGTAGGTTTCATCCCTTTCAGTATATGCGCAATTGGTATGTTTGTCCAGTAAAAACTTACCGCACTGCCCGGTCCGGCACAAGGCGGCACACAAACCGCACCATCAGCGGGGTCAGCGGCAGCCACACCAGCGTGCACACCACATTGAACAAGGTGTGCGCATTCGCGATCTGCCGGGCGATCACGGCAAGCTCCGGCCCTTTGGGCGAAAGTGCAGCCGTCAGCCGCACATACAACGGCAGACCGGCGCAGAACACCGCCGCGCCGGTCAGATTGAACACTGCATGGGCCGCAGCCACCCGCTTTGCGTCCCGGCTTGCGCTCAAGGATGCCAGCACTGCCGTGATGGTGGTGCCGATGTTATCGCCCAGCAGCACCGGCAGCGCACCCGCAAGACCCAACAGACTGCTGCCGTCCAGCCCGGGGCGGGCTGCAAAGTTCTGCAGCAGGGCAATGGTAGCCGAACTGCTCTGCACTGTCAGGGTCATGCCAAGCCCCGCCAGCAGCCCCAGCCATGGGTGCTGCCGCACCCGACCCAGCCAGTGCACGAACACCGGGCTTTGCGCCAGCGGTTCCATAGCAGTGCCCATATCGGCAATGCCCTCGAACAGCAGGCCAAAGGCGAACACCGCCCGGCCAATAGCCCGGCCCTTCCGCCCTGCACAGGCAAAGCAGAGCAGCAGCCCGGCCAGCAGCACAAGGCCGCGCACATCTTCCAGCCGGAAAGCCAGCAGCTGTGCGGTAACGGTGGTTCCGATGTTGCAGCCAAAGATCACCGGGACCGCCTGCCGCAGGGTCAGCAGGCCCGCACTTACAAAGCCCAGCACCATCACCGTGACTGCCGAGCTGCTTTGCAGCACCGCCGTGACCGCAGCCCCCGCCAGCACGCCCCGCATCGGGCTGCCGGTCACAGCGGCCAGCAGGCTTTTCAGGCGGCTGCCTGCCGCTGTTTCCAGACTGTGGCTGAGCGCATCCATGCCGTATAAAAACAGTGCCAAGCCGCCAAAAAGTGTAAAAATTCTTGTCAGGTTCTGTTCCACTGCCGCCGCCCCTCCCGCAGAAACGTTTCTTATTCTATTTATGCAGCTGCCGGGCGGTTCAGGCTTTCTGCCGTTCTCCCCTTTTTGTGAACTTTTTTAAAATTATCCTAAACTGCCCTTGCATTCTGGGTGCCGGAGGAATATTATTGTCAGGCGTTAATAGTTAACAGCTGTTAAGCATTTTGCAACGAGGAGGGATAGAATGTTGAACGAGACCGAAGCCGCCGCGAGCTTTCACGGTCTGTGCCATTTTTTTGGACAGCTGAGCAAGGCGTCCCGGGCCGGCATGAAGACGGCTCTGCGGGGCTGTCCCAAGTGCCACTTTCCCATGCTGGAGGGTCTGGCTCACACGATCAGTACCCGCGGGCAGAACGGAGCGGTGTATGTTTCCGATTTTGCCCGGGAGGCACACCAGCCGCTGCCGGCCATCAGCCGCAGCCTGCGCCAGCTGGAACAGGACGGCCTTGTTCTGCGCGAAGCGGACCCGGCTGACCGGCGCAAAACGCTGGTGCGCATCACGCCGGAGGGCTACGCCGCCTGTGCCCGGTGTGAGGATGCACTCAGCGATTATTTTGCCTGCGTGATGGCCCGGCTGACACCGGAGCAGGTGCAGCAGATGAATACTTTGCGCGGCGCACTGATGGATGCCATTCTTGCGGAAAACGCTTCCCGTGAAGCAAAAAACAACGAAGGGAGAACCGAACTATGACGAAAATTTTCAAGCAGCTGGCCCGGCACTGGGCCGTCTGTCTTGTGGTGTTCTCGCTGCTGTTCGTGCAGGCGTACTGCGATCTTTCGCTGCCGGACTACACCAGCAGGATCGTGGACACCGGCATCCAGCAGGGCGGCATTGAAAGCCCCCTGCCGGAAACGATACGCCAGAGCACGCTGGACGCCCTCACGCTTTTGATGAGCGAAGAGGACGCCGATGCGCTCCAGAACGCCTACGGGTATTATCTTCAGGACAACGGCGTGCTAAAGCTGCGCACCGACCTGACCGATGACGAGCGCACCGCGCTGGAGGATGCCGTCACCACGCCGGACATCGTGCTGTATATGGCCGCCGCGCAGGCAGCGAACGCCCCCGCCGGGCAGGACACCATGGGCATGACCGGTCTTGCTGACATGCAGGCGGCATCCTCTGAGAGCACCACCACGGATAGCGAGACCGTCACCCCCACTGCCGAAGATCTGGACACCGTATGCGCCCAGTTTGCCGCTATGAGCCAGATGCCCGGCTTCACCCGCGAAGCTGTCCAGCAGCAGCTGACCGGTGCTTTTGACAGTCTGGATGATACCCTGATTGAGAACCTCAAAAGCCAGTCCATGCTGCTGGTGCAGCTGGAATACGAGGCACAGGGCATTGCCCACGATGTGCAGATGCGCTACCTTTACCGCGTAGGCGGCCAGATGCTGGGCCTGACTTTGCTGATGGTGGCTGTGTCCATTGCGGTGGGCTTCCTCGCCTCCCGTGTGTCCGCCGCCATTGGCCGCGACCTGCGCCGTGAGACCTTTGCCAGCGTCATCGGGTTCTCCAATGCAGAGATCGAGAATTTTTCCACCGCATCTCTCATCACCCGCACCACCAACGACATCCAGCAGGTGCAGTTCGTCTGCGTCATGCTGCTGCGCATGGTGGCCTATGCGCCCATTCTGGGCATTGGCGGCGTGCTGCATGTGCTAAACAGCAGCACCGGCCTTTCCTGGATCATCGTGCTGGATGTGGCCGTTCTGCTGTTGCTCATCCTCTTCCTGATGAGTGTGGCCATGCCCAAGTTCAAGATCATGCAGAAGCTGGTGGACCGGTTGAACCTCGTCAGCCGCGAGATTCTGACCGGCATCATGCCGGTGCGTGCCTTCAGCCGTGAAAAGTTTGAGGAGGAGCGCTTCGACAAGGCCAACAAAGACCTGATGAGCACCCAGCTGTTCACCAACCGTGCCATGGTTGCCATGATGCCCTTTATGACCCTCATCATGAACGGCACCAGCCTGCTGATCGTCTGGTTCGGCGGCAAGGCCATGGACAACGGCACCATGCAGGTGGGCGAGATGATCGCATTCATCACCTACACCATGCAGATCGTCATGTCCTTCCTGATGCTGGCCATGGTGGCCGTCATGCTGCCCCGCGCCGGTGTGGCTGCGGAGCGCATCGACGAGGTGATCCGCACCAGGGCCACCATCAACGACCCGGACGAAGCTGTTGCAAAGCCCGCGCAGGAGCACGAAAACTGGCAGGGTGAGGTAGAGTTCCACGATGTGAGCTTCCGCTTCCCGGGTGCGGACAGCGATGCGCTGGAGCACATTAGCTTTACCGCAAAACCCGGCGAGACCACCGCCATCATCGGCTCCACCGGCTGTGGCAAATCTACCCTGCTCAACCTCATCCCCCGCTTTTATGATGTCACCGGCGGCAGCGTGACCGTGGATGGCATCGATGTGCGCAATATGCCGCAGGCACAGCTGCACGACCTGCTGGGCTATGTGCCCCAGAAGGGCGTGCTGTTCAGCGGCACCATCGACTCGAACCTGAAGTTCGGCGGGGAGCACATCACCGATGCCGACGTGAAAAAGGCCGCTGCCATTGCGCAGGCCACCGAGTTCATCGATGCAAAACCGCAGGGCTACGAAAGCCCTATCGCACAGGGCGGCTCCAATGTGTCCGGCGGCCAGAAGCAGCGCCTTTCCATTGCACGCGCCATTGCCAAGGACCCCAAAATTTATCTGTTCGACGACAGCTTTTCTGCCCTCGACTTTAAGACCGATGTTGCCCTGCGCCGTGCACTGAAAGCCCAGACCGATAACGCTACCGTTATCATTGTGGCACAGCGCATCTCCACTGTGCTGCACGCAAACCAGATCCTGGTGCTGGACGAAGGCCGTCTGGTGGGCAAGGGCACCCATGCCCAGCTGATGGCTTCCTGCCCGGAGTATCAGGAGATCGCCCGCAGCCAGCTGAGCCAGAAGGAGCTGGACCTCAAATCTCTGAATACCGAAAAGGAGGGTGAGTGATATGCCAAGACCCGGACGCATGACGACCGAACGCGCCAAGGACTTCAAGGGCACCCTGCTGCAGCTTGTGCGCACCCTTGGCCGCTACCGCCTTTCGCTCGTTACCGCCATTGTATTTGCCATTCTTTCTACCATCTTCAACATTGCAGGCCCCAAGGTGCTGGCAAAGGCCACCACGGCTCTTGCCACCGGCTGGATCGCCAAGCTGCGCGGCACCGGCAGCATCGACTTTGTGTATATCGGCCGCATCCTGCTGTTTTTGCTGGGCATGTACCTGCTGAGCAGCGCCTTCAGCTTTATTCAGGGCTGGCTCATGACCGGCCTTTCCCAGAAAGTCTGCTACGACTTCCGCAAGCAGATCAGCGAAAAGATCAACCGCCTGCCCCTTGCCTACTTTGAAAAGCGCACCGTGGGCGAGGTGCTGTCCCGCATCACCAACGATGTGGACACGCTGGGCCAGAGCCTGAACCAGAGCATCACCCAGCTCATCACCAGTGTGACCACCATGATCGGCGTGCTGGTCATGATGCTGTCCATCAGCCCGAAGATGACCCTGATCGCCCTGCTGATCCTGCCGGTCTCGCTGGTGCTGGTGCTCATCGTGGTCAAGTTCAGCCAGAAATACTTCAAGGCACAGCAGGCCATTCTGGGCGTTGTGAACGGTCAGGTGGAAGAAGTCTACTCCGGCCACAACGTGGTCAAAGCCTTCAACCGCGAGGCCGTGGTGCTGAACGACTTCAACGCCGCCAACAATAAGCTGTACGAATCCGCATGGAAGAGCCAGTTTCTCTCCGGCCTGATGATGCCCATTATGAACTTTGTGGGCAATCTGGGCTACGTGGCAGTGGCCATCGTGGGCAGCATTTTTGCAGCAAACGGCACCATTACCATCGGCGACATTCAGGCTTTCATCCAGTACGTTAAGAACTTCACCCAGCCCATCCAGCAGCTTTCTCAGGTGTCCAACATGCTGCAGAGCATGGCCGCTGCCGCTGAGCGGGTGTTCGAGTTTCTGAACGAGCCGGAAGAGGATCAGCAGGCAGACCCGGCCCGCCGGGCCGACCCCGGCTGCATCAACGGTCAGGTGACATTCAGCCATGTCCGCTTCGGCTATACCCCGGACAAGACCGTCATCCACGATTTCAGCTGTGAGGTCAAGCCCGGCCAGAAGGTGGCTATCGTCGGCCCTACCGGCGCGGGCAAAACTACCATGGTCAAGCTGCTCATGCGCTTCTATGATGTGGATTCCGGTTCCATCACCCTGAATGGCCACGATGTGCGTGACTTTGACCGCAGCGCTCTGCGCGAGGGCTTCGGCATGGTGCTGCAGGACACATGGCTGTTCAAGGGCACCATCATGGAGAACATCCGCTATGGCCGTCTGGATGCTACCGACGAAGAAGTGGTCGCCGCCGCCAAGGCTGCCAACGCTGACCACTTTATCCGCACCCTGCCCGGCGGCTACCAGATGGAGCTGAACGAGGACGCTTCCAACGTGAGTCAGGGCCAGAAGCAGCTGCTCACCATCGCCCGCACCATTCTGGCAGATAACCGCATCCTGATTTTGGACGAGGCCACCAGCAGTGTGGATACCCGCACCGAGCAGCGCATCCAGACCGCCATGGACCGCCTGATGGAGGGCCGCACCAGCTTTGTGATCGCACACCGTCTTTCCACCATCCGGGACGCCGACCTCATCCTTGTAATGCGAGATGGCGACATTGTGGAGCAGGGCACCCACGACCAGCTGATCGAAGCAGGCGGCTTCTACGCCGACCTGTACAACAGCCAGTTCGAGGACGTGGTGGAGTAAGCTGCCCGTCATCGCAGTATAAGCACAAAAATAGCACCTGCCGCCTTCCTTTCCGAAGGCAGCAGGTGCTATTTGTTTACCCTCTCAGTCATCGCTACGCGATGCCAGCTCCCCCGAGAGGGGGAGCTTTTTCAGCAGTTACCGGTCAGCTGCAATAGAGTTCTCCCTTCGGGAGAGCTGGCGCGAATGCGCCTGAGAGAGTTTTCTTTTTTCTTTATTCTTCCACCGGTTCCAGCTTCAGACCGAACAGCTTTTCCGAGAGGGACGGCAGCAGCTGCTGCAAAGCGCGGACATAGGCCATCACCAACGGGTCCCCGCGCTTTTGTCCCAGCACGATGCCGAACCGGTGTCCCCTGCCCCAGTCCAGCACCCGCGCAAAGCCGAGATCCGGTCTGCGGTAATAGACTGCAGGAACCATCTTGAGCGCAGGATCCCCATAGGATGCGCTGCGGATGCCGCCCACCGGCGTAAAGTTCACTCCGCGCTCCAGCCCCTCCTGCAGCAGGCTGGTCTCGTAGACGGTCTGGTACATCTCTTTGACGGGCAGCCAGCGGTATTGCAGCGCCTGCTCCAGACTCAGCCTGCCCACCGGCATATCGGCGGGCGGGTGGATGGGAATGCACAGCTCCGGCACATAAAGCAGCGGGATGAAAGTGAACCCCTGCGCGTAAAATTCCGCACTTTCCAACTGGAAAGAAAGGTCCGCGTCCCCTTTTTTCAGACTGCGCCAGACCTCGCTGCGACTGGCGCACTGCATCATAATAGACGTGTATTGCAGACACAGCTCGTTCGTCAGAGAAAACAGGTCGTACCCGAACATCCGCATCGCCTCATGGCTCCATGCAATGACCAGATGCCGTTCCGGCGGATTTTCCTGCTGCTGTACCGCACGGGCATGGCGCACTGCCTCCTGATATAAGGCCGTCAACTGCTTTGCCTTGGGGTAAAAGTCCCGGCCTGCCGGGGTCAGGATCACCCGGCGCGGTACATGCTGGAACAGTTCAAACTGCAGTTGCCCTTCCAGCGTGCGGATCTGCTGCGAAAGCGCCGACTGCGAAAGATACAGTGCCTCTGCTGCTGCCGAAAAACTGTCCATCTCTACGATCTTCACAAATCCATCCAGTGCACTCTGGTTCATTTGCGCGTCCTCGCTTTCTTACATTAGGATTTTCTAAATTATAATATAACATAATTGAATTGTAAAGTGCGTCACTCTACGCTACAATTGTTAAAGATTCAGCAAAGTGGTTTTTACCCTGCTGCACGATAAGAAGAGAAAAGAGAAAGAGAGCGTACCTATGAACAAGATTTCCCGCAAGGGCTTTCTGAAGATCGCCGCTGCCGCCGCCATGAGCGGTGTCACTGCCGGCGCACTGGCTGCCTGCAATTCCGCCTCCGGCTCCACTGCCTCCGGTGCTGCCGGTCAGTACATCCCCGGCACCTACGAGGGCACCGCCGAGGGCATCTCCTCCACCGTCAAGGTCACCATGACCTTCTCTGACAGCGCTGTCACCGACGTGGTGGTGGACACCTCCGGCGAGACCGCTTCTTTCGGCGCTGCCGCTGCCGATGAGCTGCGTGAGCAGCTGATGGCTGCCGGTTCTGCCGAGATCGACGGCGTTTCCGGCTCTACCATCACCTCCGATGCCGTGATGAAGGCTGCCAAGAGCTGCTACGCACAGGCAAAGGGTGAGGCCGTGGTGTCCAGCGTGCAGCTGCCCACAGGCGACGCAAACGACTGGCTGGGCAAAGAGCCTGATATCGACGAGACTGCCATCACTGAGACCGTGGACACCGACATCCTCATTGTGGGTGCAGGCAACGGCGGTATGTTTGCTGCCGCCTATGCAGCTGCGAACGGCCTGAATTTCCGCGTTATTGAGCAGAACGCCAACGTACAGGACACCCGCCACTGGTACGGCGCTATCGACTCCGCTGCCGCCAAGGAGGCCGGTGAAAAGCCCGCCGACCGCGCCAAGCTGCTGAGCGAGATCTCCCGCTACGCCTCCGGTAAGTGTGACCAGCGCGTCGTCAAGACCTGGATCAATGAGTCTGCCGCTATGCACGACTTCATGCGCAGCATTCTGGAAGATAAGTACGGCTGGGTGTGCGATTTCACCTCCGGCAGCGAGGCTGCATGGCCCACAGAGAATGCCGAGCACAACACCGACTACCTCTTCCCTGTGCAGGAGCATAACTACATGGCCAGCGAAAGCGCATCCGGCCTGCCCCGCAACGAGCTGCTGCTGCAGTACATTCAGGAGCTGGGCTACGATGTGGACTTCAAGACCAGTCTGGCCAAGCTGGAAAAGAACAGCGAGGGCCGCATTACCGGCATCATCGCCCAGAGCACCGAAGATGACCACTTTATCCGCTACAACGCCAACAAGGGCGTGCTGCTGGCCTGCGGCGGTTTCCCCGGCAACCCCTACATGATGGAGCAGCTGGACCCGCTTGGCACCAGCGTGACCACCGCCTGCTCCTACTCCCCCGCCGACAAGGGCTACGGCATCCGCGCTGCTGTGTGGGCCGGTGCCAATCTGGACAAGGAAGCCGCTCCCATGCTGTTTGACCGCGGCGTTGTTGCCCCCGGCGTGGATGGCGGCTATGTGGATAGCGACACTGCCTTTGGCGGCAAGGCCTTCCCCGGCAAGATCCGCCAGTACAACCCCGGTACCCAGCCCTTCCTGAAGGTGAACCGCAACGGCGAGCGCTTTGCCAACGAGAGCTGCCCCTACAACGATATCGTCTACGCTGCCGCCCACCAGCCGGGCCGCGTCTACGCACAGATCTGCGATGCCAACATTCTGGAGGACGCAAAGCGTTTCCACACCATCGGCTGCTCTGCCCAGACCCGCAACGGCGGCGAGAAGTACATTCAGGGTAAGATGGACGAGGCTATTGAGGCCGGTGCATTGTTCAAGTGCGATACGCTGGACGAGCTGGCTGACAAGATGGGCTTTACCGGTGCTGCCAAGGACACCTTCCTTGCTACCGTGGAGCGCTACAATGAGCTGTACGACAAGCAGAACGATGAGGATTTCGGCAAGCCCGCTTACCGCCTGAGTGCCATCCGCACTGCGCCCTTCTATGGCTGCTGGCTGGGTGCCTCTCTGCTGACCACCGAGCAGGGCATTGCCATCAACGAAAAGGGTCAGGCGCTGGACAACAACAACCAGCCCATGGAGGGCCTGTATATCACCGGTGATATGTCCGGCAGCTTCTTTGCCAACAACTACCCCTGCCTGATGGCTGGTGTGGCCATGGGCCGCACCCTGACCTTCGCCATGAAGGCCGTCAAGCAGATGTCGGGTCTGGATAACGCCTGATCCAGCGCGGTTTTCCGGCACAACTTAAGCGTTTTTCCATTTCTTCTTTCTTCATGAAGAGAGGCGGTCCCTGTTTGGGGCCGCCTCTCTTTGCTATTTTTTCGCCACGTGCCCCCTACACAAATCCCCACGATTGTGCTATGATAAAGCTGAACAGCCGGTTTGTGCCAGACAACCGGCAAAATCGAGGTGTTTGTACAAATGTCTGATCTCCTTGAAACTCTGCAGCAGGAAGGGGTAGACCCCGCTCTGCTGGAAGCAGTCCAACAGTACCGCACTGCCCATGCCCTGCCGGACGCACTGCGCCCGCGCATCCCTTCCCCTGCCTTTACCTACTACGGCAAACAGGTGTGGGAGCAGGCGCTGGCGGCGCTGCTCTGCGGTGAAAACCTGCTGCTGGCAGGCGGAAAAGCCACCGGCAAAAACGTGCTGGCCGAGAACCTTGCCGCCGCCTTTGGCCGTCCCGCATGGGACATCTCCTTCCATGTGAACATGGACGCAGCATCCCTCATTGGCATGGACACTTTTGCGGACGGTCAGGTGGTGTTCCGGCCCGGCCCGGTATACCGCTGCGCCCAGTGCGGCGGCTTTGGTGTGCTGGATGAGATCAACATGGCCAAAAACGAAGCGCTGGCCGTGCTGCACGCGGTGCTGGACTTCCGCCGCGCCATCGATGTACCCGGCTACGACCGCATCCCGCTGGCGGAGGAGACCCGCTTTATTGCCACCATGAACTACGGTTATGCCGGCACTCGTGAGCTGAACGAGGCCCTCACCTCCCGTTTCGTGGTCATCCAGATGCCCACCATTACGCAGGACGATCTGGAAAAGCTGCTGCGGACGCAGTTCCCCGATCTCGCTTCCAAGTATGTGCGCCAGTTTGCACTGCTGTTCCTTGACCTGCAGAAAAAATGCGACAGTGCAGAAATTTCCACCAAGGCGCTGGATCTGCGCGGTATGCTGGATGCCCTGCGGCTGATCCGGCGCGGCATCCCGGCAGGCGCGGCACTGGATATGGGCATCACCAACAAGGCCTTTGACTCCTACGAGCAGGGCCTGATCCGTGATGTGATCGCAGCGCGCATTCCGGCCAAGCTGGATGCCGCCAAGCTCTTTGGCTGATGGACGCCCAGAGTTACACCGCGCAGGAGCGGCGTGCGGCCAATCAGGTCTGGGCTGCTGCAGGAGCCTATGGCTTTGAGCCGCTGTTTCTGGCCCGCTATACCGACGGCACCACCGATTTTTACATGAACACGGTCGTGGGCCTCATCCACAAATATTACGGTGACGCGCTGATTCGCAGCATCTTTGATGCATGGGACGGTGATCTGCGGCAGACCATGCTGGACGACATGACATGGCTGTATCTGGAAAATGCAGCCTATCGGCTGGAGCTGCCCCGCCGCCCGGTGCTGGAAGCGCTGCGCCATGCCCATGCAGATTACTTTTTTGCGATTCAATACAAGCTCTCCCGTCAGGAGTGGATGGCAAAAAATCAGCTGGTGTACACCATGCAGGCTGCACGCTGGCGGCGTGTGCTGGGCCGTGCCGACCCGGTGATGACCCCTTATGAGTCCGGCCTTGCTGCCGCGCTGGCCCCGGAGCATGTGCCGGAGCCGGAACAGCTGAAAGCCGAAATTTTATCGATCTACGCAAAATTCAACCTGTTCGACGGCACTGTGCACCAGAGAGCAGCTTTGCATCTGCATCTGGACGGCCTGCTGGCAAAGCTTGCCACCAAAGCCATGCCCACCCAGATGATCAAGACCGACCGCGTGACCGTGGAGCACTCAAGCTCCGTGGATGCCGTGGGCGGCGGACTGGCGGTGGACAAGCGCCGGGCCCACATCACCCTGAAGCAGGATGCCGCGCAGGACAGAGCCTACATCGAAAGCTGCTTCGGTCGCTCTCTCTACCCGCCGGAACGGCTGCGCAAGGCTGAGCAGGAGCTTTGTGTGGGCGACCATCTGGGGTGCCATTTGTGGTTCAGTGCCGGTGTGCCCAGCCCGGAGCAGGCTCCCACACCGGAAGCAAAGCATCTGGCTGAACAGGCTGAGCTGCAGGCCGACCGCAACCGCGCTTATTACGCCAAAAATCGGGAACTGCACCGCAGTGTGGTGCTGCGGCTTACCGAGCAGATCCGCAACTGCATCCTTGTGCACCAGCAGCCCAACGCCCGTGTTGCCCGCAGCGGCAACCTGAACGCTGGGCGCATCTGGCGCGCACCACTTTTGAACGATGACCGGGTGTTTTTGTGTGCCGAGGAAGAGAACCAGCCCTCTTTTACGGTAGACCTTTTATTGGACGCATCCGCTTCCCGCCTGCACTGTCAGGAAGTGATCGCGGCTCAAGGATCCATTTTGGCCCAGAGCCTTGCGGCCTGCGGGATCCCGGTGCGGGTGTCCAGCTTCAGCAGCCTGCGGGGCTACACCGTACTGCGGGTGCTCAAAGGCTTTGCAGACAAAAACCTGCAAAACATCAACCGATATTTTGCTTCCGGCTGGAACCGTGACGGCCTTGCTCTGCGGGCCGCAGGCGACCTTTTGCAGTATGCGCCCGGTCCTGCGCCGCGGCATCTGCTCATCGTGCTGACGGACGCTTCGCCCAACGACAGCCGCCGCATCCCGCCCAGTGCAGAAAACCCGCTGGGCTGCGGTTACGAGGACGCTGCCGGTGTGGCTGACACTGCCGCGCAGGTGCGTGCGCTGCAGCGCATGGGCATCCGGGTGTCGGCTGTGTTCATGGGTGAGGACAGCTCTGCCGGTGCCGCTGCACAGATCTACGGCAAAAACATGGCCCGTATCCGCGGCATGGACCAACTGGCCCGCGCGGCCGGGCGGCTGATTCAGAACGAGATCCGTGAACTGGGCGATTGAACCATATTTTACCAGAACAGCCCACAGATGGGAGGCTTTGGCCTTGCCGTCTGTGGGCTGTTTTTGATACAGAACACAACTGATTCGCTCTTGCAACAACCATGTTTCGGGTCGTTGTTGCAGGATGCGCGGAAATATTTTGTTTTTCTGCAAACTTATAGTTGTTTTCCGTTGTGAAGTATGCTATACTATGTTCAGTCAATAAAACATTCCTGCGTAAGCCGCCTGCTGTGCACCGGGTCGTTTGGCGCAGTGCCCATCCGTTATACAACGAACTGCTGTGTTATAGTTTCAGGAGGGAACCGATCATGGATGCCAACCGTTATTTTGATGCCATGCACAACGCTATGTCAGCTCAGCACCCCGGTGCGCAGCTGCTTTTAACGGTAAAGCTGCAGGACACCTGCGGCAACGATGCCTGCCTGGAGCTGAAGCAGCTGCCCGGTGAGAGCACCTCCATTCTGTGCTACTCCACCATGGGTCGCCGCTGCCTGAACTTCCAGCTGTTCCGCAAGGGCTGGCAGCTGTGCCACAACGCCGATGGCCAGCTGGTGGGCCGCTTTCCTTCCAGCGCCGACGGCCTGATCGACGAGACCGATTTCCGCGCCTACTGCCGGGAAGACCGGCTGGATCTGGCCCGCACCCAGCGCATCACCGCCGAGCTTCGCCAGTGCGCCGGTATCGATTATCGGGGCAGCATCCCGCAGAACGCCCGCACCGGTGCCGTTATTACCGTGGAGAGCTTTGTAGGGGCCGGTGCCCGCTGGACCTACTGGAGTCAGGATGTTCTGCCCAGCCTGCCGCTGGGTGCCATCCTCTACTGGCTGGCGGATCATCTGGCCGGTGCCGAGCGCCGCACCCTGCAGGCCGACCCGCAGGCAGCCCGCCTTGCCGCCCAGTGGCTGGCCGGTGATACAGCCGTATTCTTCCATCCGTCGGTGCCGATGACCGCCATGAATACGGTCTCTTCCGGCTCTGCACCCGCACGCCGCCGCACCACTGTGCCCGCTGCCCGCAACAAGAGCTGGCAAAGCATCATGGCCGTGATGGCAGGCATGTGAACGAAAAAGCAAGGAAAGACCGATCGTCTCTCCTTGCTTTTTCAGTATTATTCGAGGTACGGGTCCAGCAGGGCATCCACCGTTTTGTTCCGCTTGGGGTTCGGCTTTTTGATCACATGGCCGCGGCAGACCACCAGTTCCAGATGCTGCAGCGCACGCAGGTCTTCCAGCGGGTTGTGCTTTGTCACAATAAAATCTGCGCTCTTGCCTGGCTCAATGGAACCGGTCACGTCTCCTACTCCGGCCAGCTGAGCATTGCGCAGGGTGGCCGTGTACAGGGCGAACTGGTTGCTTACACCGCAGTATTTGTGGAAGTAGCACAGCTCCCGCCAGAAGTCGTACTGGGTGATGTACGGGCAGCCCACGTCATTGCCCAATCCCACCGGGATGCCGTTGGCAAGTGCGGTCTTTGCGCTTTCCACCACACCGTCAAACACGATCTTGCCGTTATACTGGTCCTTTTCCGAAGCACCGGAAACCGCTGTATCGAACAGCGCATAAGGCAGCGCCGGGGAGATGGTGGTGCACACAAAGGCTCCCCGCTCCTTATACAGGCGGATGGTCTCATCGTCCATCTTTGCGCCGTGCTCAATGGAATCCACGCCGTTTTCCAGCGCCACCTTTACGCCCTCTGGCGACTCGGTGTGTGCCGCCACGGTATAGCCCAGCTTGTGGGCCTCGTCGCAGACGGCTTTGACCATTTCCGGCTTCATTTTCAGCTCGCCGGGGGTTCCCTTTTCGGTGGCATCCAGCACGCCGCCGGTGATCATCAGCTTGACAAGATCCACCTTCTGTCCGCTGGCCTTTTTGAGCTGAGCCAGTGCTTCGGCATTGTTATGGGCCGCAACTGCCACCGAGCCTGCCATATGTCCGCCCGGCACCGAAATGCCCTCGTTGGCGGCAAGGATGCGCGGTGCCAGCAGCTTGCCAGCTGCAGCATCATCACGGCAGCGGGTGTCAAAATCTGCAATGCCGCCCACGGTGCGGATGGTAGTCACGCCACCCAGCAGTTCCAGCTTCGCGTAGCTGCATACCAGCCTGTAGGCCACCGCACGGGTCAGGCCATTGCTCAGAATTTTGCGCACCAGCGCAGCATTATCCCGCGGCTTTGCGCTGGGCTTGCCGTTGCCTGCCAGATGCACATGCAGGTTGATCAGGCCCGGGCACAGATAGCCTCCGTGCAGATCGATCACCTCATAACCGTCCAGATCCACGCCCTCATCGACAATGGCAATGATCTTATCATCCTCGGTCAGCAGGATCTTGTGCGCTTCCGGCTGCATCTGCTCGGTGCCATCCAGCAGGATCCCGTTCGTATAGGCACGTTTCATTGGGAACATCCTCTCTTTTTCAGGTTTTTCGGACAGAAGTTGTTTTATTTCAGTATAGCACGTTCCGGCAGATGGTGCAATGCAAAAACGGGCAGGAAAGGTTCAGCCCTCTCCTGCCCGCTCGGTGTTTTTATTTACTGTGCGGCTGCGCTGGAAGCCGCTTCGGAAGCAGCAGCCTCAGAAGATGCGGCTTCCGAAGCAGCAGCTTCGCTGGATGCGGCATCTGCGCCGCCGGTCACGCCGCCCTCAACGACCAGCTCATCCTCATAGTCAAGGCCGTAGGTATCCACCAGAGTCTCCTCATAGTCCTTGTGGAAGAAGTTCTCCTCGCCCAGAGCCTTGATCTCCTCGTTCAGCCAATCCAGAACGGTGGTGTTGCCCTGGCTCACAGCGGGAGCAATGGTGTCCTGACTGCCCAGAGAGGGAATGCCGACCGTGTAGCCGGTGTTCTGCTTTGCAAATGCAATGACTTCGGTGTTATCGTTGGCCCATGCCACGCCGTTGCCATTCTCCAGTGCATTCTTGGCCGTTGCATAGGAATCGTACTTCTGTAGCGGAATGTCGGGGTACTCCTTGGTCAGGTAGGTCTCGGCGGTGGTGCCGGAAATGACGATCATCTGGTCGTCAGCGTTCCAGTTATCCAGAGTGGTGATAACGTTGCTGTCCGGAGAAATGACACCCAGAGCCACGTTCATGTACGGCAGAGCAAAGTCCACTTCCTCTGCGCGCTCCGGGGTCACGGTGAAGTTTGCCAGGATCACATCCGCCTTGCCGGTCTGCAGGTACTCGATGCGGTTTGCAGCCTCGGTAGAAACAAAGTTGATCTCTACGCCCAGATCCTCGCCCAGACGGCGTGCAAAGTAGACATCATAGCCCTGATATTCGCCGTTCTCGTCCACATAGCCGAACGGGTTCTTATCGGAGAACACGCCGATGTTGATGGTGCCGGACTCCTTGATCTGATCCAGAGTGCGGTAGACCACGCTGCTGCCGGATGCTGCAGTTGCAGTAGAAGCAGAAGAAGAGCCGCCGCATGCGGTCAGAACAGCGGCAGCGGAAACTGCACCCAGACCCAGCAGGAAGGAACGACGAGAGATCTTAGACTGTTTCATAATGATTACTCCTTTACAAAATCTTTCCCATTTGGCTGCGGAACACCCGCAGTCTTTATCTTGATCTGTGACTCATTTCACAGCATCAAACGTGAAGGTGCGCAGGAAGCGTTGCGCGCGCTCAGTCTTGGGCCGGTCAAAGAACTCGGCCGGTGCAGCTTCTTCCACGATCTTGCCGCCATCCAGAAAGATGACGCGGTTGGCAATGGCGCGGGCAAACTGCATTTCGTGGGTGACAATGATCATGGTCTTGCCCTGCTTGGCAAGGTCCAGCATAACGTCCAGCACCTCGCGCACCATTTCCGGATCAAGGGCAGCGGTCACTTCGTCAAACAGAAGGATCTCCGGGTGCATACACAGTGCGCGTACGATGGCAACGCGCTGCTTCTGGCCGCCGGAAAGCTCCCGCGGGTAGCTGTTTTTCTTGGCAAGCAGGCCCACACGGTCCAGCAGAGCTTCGGCCTCCTGCTGCACTTCCGCTTTGGGGCGCTTCTGCACCTTGGTGGGTGCCAGAAGCACATTGTCCAGCACCGTCATGTGCGGAAACAGCTCGTAGCTCTGGAACACCATGCCGATGCGCTGGCGCAGCTGAGTCAGATTTTTACCGCCGTAGGCAACGGTCTCATTGCCCAGCCGCACCCGGCCGCTCTGGGTGGGCTCCAGACCATTCAGACAGCGCAGCAGGGTGCTTTTGCCGCAGCCCGAAGGGCCGACCACCACGATGACCTCGCCGGGCTTGACAGCAAAGCTGATATCGTCCAGCACGGGGGTTTCGCCATAGGCCTTGATCAGATGTTCAACAGTCAAAATAGGTTCTGCCATGTACGGTCACTTCCATTTCTTTTCGAGATAGGATGCCAGCAGACTGATGGGCCAGCATACGAAGAAATATAACACGAAAACCGTGAGATAAATGCCAAACGCTGCGTTGGGGCTGGCGGTGCGGTTGGCCTCGATGATCTGCTGTGCTACCTTGATCACTTCCACCACACCGATCATCAGCACAAGGCTGGTGGTCTTGATCATGCGGGTAATCAGGTTGATGGACAGCGGGATCAGGCGGCGCACCGTCTGCGGAATGATGATATACCAGTAGGTCTGCGCACGGCTCATGCCAAGGGCCTCGGCGCTCTCATACTGGTGCTTCGGAATGGCGATCAGCGCACCGCGCACAAGGTCGCTCATTTCTGCGGTGCCCCACAGCACAAACACGATGATGGATGCCGTCTCGCCGGAAAGGTTCCACCCAAAGGCACGGGTGGTGCCGAAGTAAACGAGGAAAAGCAGCACCATCTGCGGCATGATGCGGACGAACTCCAGATACAGCCGCAGGATCGCCTTGATAACGGGGTTGCGGGAGGTCATGAGCACGCCCAGCAGGATGCCCAGCGGCAGGCTGATGATCACCGAGACGGCGCTGATCTTGAGTGCAACGCCAAGGCCGCCCAGCAGGCGGGCCATGTTTTTGCCCTTGAACAGGACATCAAGACCCAAATCCAGCATAGCGCAGCCTCCTTTCGATCAGGCTGCCCACAATGGACACCGGCAGCAGAATGATAAGGTAGAACACCACCAGCAGGAACAGACATTCGATGGTTTTGGAGTACATGCCGATCAGATCCTTTGCCGTGAACATCAGGTCCATCAGGCTGATGGCGCTGAACACGCTGGTCTCCTTGAGCAGGAAGATCACATTTGCCATGAAAGCCGGCATACTGGTGGACATGGCCTGCGGCAGAATGATGTAGCGCATGGTCTGCCAGCGGTTCATGCCAAGGCTGTAGGCACTCTCGGTCTGGATGGGCTCAATGGCTTCCAGACCGCTGCGGAACGCTTCGGCCATGTAGCTGCCGCCCAGAAACGCCAGACCGGCAATGCCGCAGATCTCGGCATTGGTGCGGATGCCCACCTTGGGCAGGCCATAATAAATGAAGAACAGCTGCACCAGCAGCGGTGTGTTGCGGGACAGCTGGATGTAAACACCCACGATCTGCCGCAGAACGGGCACCTTGTCATACTGGATCACTGCGCAGGCAAGGCCAATGATGATGGCAAAAATGATGCCTGCAACGCCCAGCCGCACGGTAAGTACAGCGGCCTTCTGGTAGAGCGGCAAATATTGCTGGATCGCATTCCAGTCCATTGCCGGATTCCTCCCTTGTATCCTGATTTGCGGGTCAAAACAAAACGCCCGGAAGCTCCCTCTTCAAGTAAGCTCCCAGGCGGTCAGCGACAGATCCTTCTGCGTGTTCCCACACAGAATATGCAGATATGCTCACACGGCATACCATACTGCAGGGCGGCCGGTCCGGGAAGCGTTTGCGGTACAACAACACATTGCGCAACAACACATCATAGCCATTTCCTCCCTGAATGATCTCAATTTTCGGATTTGCTCGACCCGATGCACGTAGTTTACACCCTATTACCCATTATGTCAATATGATTATGGGGCTTCTTTCGATTCTTTGCTCATTCAGCCTAAAATCATATCATTCTATGTGTAAATTTTATTCATTTTTCAACTTGACCGTATGCGTCGTGCGGACAGCAAAAAGCCCTCCCATCGGGGGAGGGCCGGGCCGGATAAAGATTTCTTAGGGAAGTTTAAGAAACAGCCGGTTTTGCTTTCTGCTGCCATATGCTCCCCTCCTGCCTTTTCTTTTATAAATAAGTATCATGATCTCCCGGGAAAAGTGCAATCAAAAGGCACCGGCTTGTGCAAAAAAGCCGGTGCCTTTTGGCAGGAATATTTTACAGGTTCAGCAGCACATTGGCCCGGAAAACGTTGCCGCCCGTTTCCACCGTCAGATTGCCGTGATACCTGTGCACGGCAGTTTCGACGGAAACAAGGCCGATGCCCTGTCCGTCATGCTTGGTAGAGTGCAGAACGTCGCCCTGCTTTTTCAGCACGCCATCGTAGCGGTTCTCCACCATCAGGCCCATCATGGCCGGGCTGAGCATCCGGGCCAGCACCTTGACCTGCCGTTCTTCCGGCGGCAGCTTTTGGCTGGCATGGAGCGCATTTTCCAGCAGGTTGCCAAGGATGGTGCACAGGTCGGCCTCCGGCAGGGGCAGAAGCTTGGGCAGTTCCAGCTTCCATTCGATCTGGATGCCCTGTTTCCGGGCCTCGTAGTCGTAGTGGCCGGCAAGCGCATCCACCGCGGCGTTGACGCACAGGGTGGGTCTGGCATCGCTGAGTTCGCTCTCGTACTGGCTCAGGTAGCTTTTCAGTTCATCCAGCCGCCCGGCCTCGGTCAGGCCGGAGATCACATGCAGGTGCTGGCGGAAATCATGCCGCAGGTGGCGGGTCTGTTCCAGATAGCTGCGCAGCTCCATATAGCGGCGGGACTCCACGGCCAGCAGCTGGTTTTCGCGGTCCAGCTGGGAGCTGCGGGCATACTCCTTTGCCACGCGGTACATCTCGTACAGCAGCAAAAAGATGCCCAGCAGCGAGATGCTCACTGCCAACACCGCGATGATGCGGATGCGGTTCATCAGGACGATGCTGATCTCCCTTGGCATACAGAACACCAGAAACGCCGCGTACAGCGCCGGCAGCGGCCATGCCGACTCCCAGAAGGCTTCGCCGTGGTACTCCTGCAGCAGCCACCGGCTCCAGCGCACTGCCGTAAAACGGAAGATAGCACTGAGTATCACCGAGAGGGTCAGGCAGATGACCGAGGTGCTGGGCAGAAACACCGGCTGTGCATTGTCCAGCTCAGCTTCCGCGTTCAGCACAATGGCAAGCAGGGTGCACACAGACATCATCACTGCCGACACTGAGAACAGAAACATGGTCTGGCTGATCGATACTTCCCGGTCGGTGCGCCAGCGCAGCAGCCAGAAGCTGATGATGAGCAGCGGGATAAGCAGGAAGTTCGTTTCCATGTCCAGCATGCAGCACACCGCTGCGCCAGCCAGACCCATCAGTGTGATCGCCGACGCACCGATGGCATAAGTTTTACGCGGTGCACGCAAGTGCTCCTGCAGCGAGGCAAGGCAGAGGTATTCTGCCGGATACATCATTGCAAATTCCAGAAAAAAACGTCCAAACAATGCAAAATTCACAAGCGCTCTCCTTTCCGGGTCAGAATTCCCGCTGCATACCACGGAACTGGTACTGCGTAAATTGGGCAAGCAGGCTGTTTTTGTCCTTCTGCCGCACCGGCAGATGGGTCCCATCCAGCATTTCAATGCAGTCGCCCTCAAACCGCAGCACCTTGGACATGTTGATGATCACGCCGCGGTTGCACACCAGAAATTCCGGCTGGGTCTGAAGCTGTTCCTGCACCTGTGCAAAATTTGCCGTGGCTCGGCACTCGCCGTCATCCGTGACCACACGCACATAATGGTTCTGTGCCGTAGCATAGTAGATCTTGGTCAGCGGCAGCCGCACGATCTGCCGGGCAATGCGCACCTCCAGCTCCGGCTGCTGACGGCACAGCACCCGCCGCAGCTCCCCTGCCAGCTGCTCAAACTTTTCTTCCTTATAAGGCTTGAGCAGATAATCGAATGGATGTACCGGAAAGGCATCCCACACGTACTCCGGCGAGGATGTCACAAACACGATCAGCAGGTCCGGGTCGGCCGCACGCAGCCGCTGCGCCGTCTCAATGCCATTGGTGCCCTCCATGCAGATGTCCAGAAACACCACCTGATACCCTTCGCGCCAGCCGGCCCGCAAAAATTCATCTCCGCTGGCAAAACAGCTGCAGGATATGTTCTCATTTTCAAATGCCTTTTTCAGCAGCTGTTTCAACCGTTCGGCATCCGGCTTGTTGTCTTCCACGATCGCCGTCCGCAGGTTCATTGCTGCACCCCCTGTTCCTTCTGCTTCCCTGTTTTTTTATATTATAGCACAAGTTCTGCCTTCCGTGGTCTGCCATTCGCGCACAAAACAGCCCGTTTCGCGCAGGTTGCGGCAGTGGGCAGAAATTTTTGTGTGTTTTTCTGCTGCAATACAAAACAAAAAAGGCACCACACAATGTGTGATGCCTTCCTGATCTGGTGGAAAATACCGGGCCGATTCTGATCACGGTGACCCTCTTGCAGTCCATGCACGGCGCTCTCCCGAACCACCTTGAAACGCACCCTCAGAAAAGAAGGCTCTTTTTCAGGAGCAGCGGTTTCAAGATCTGTCAACCGATGCCAAAACCCTGTACGGCATCCTGCTGGACCGCATGAGCCTGTCTGTGAAAAACGGCTGGCTGGACGAGCAGAACCGGGTGTTCATCCTCTTCACGATTGAGGATGTCAAGAGGGCATTGTGTTGCGCAGACAACAAAGCGACCAAGCTGCTCCGGGAACTCGAAAAGTTTGGTCTGATTGAACGAAAACGCAGAGGTCTGGGAAAGCCAAGTTTGGTGTATGTGAAGAACTTTTCGGCAGAATCGTCATTCAGCGGAAACATTTATTTGGATATTGCAAACAAGCCAGACCGGCGGGTCTGGCTTGTTTGCTGTTCCACGGAGTGGGGCGTGGAGGAAAAGTGCTCCTGCGTTTCCAGCAGCTCGCCGATAGTATCGCACGCCGGAGGTGGCACGGCTGGGGTCCAGCTGGTGGGCGATCTTGTTGGTGCGGTTATAGAAAGCATCGTCATCCACGCTCTCGTTGATGCACACGCCCCACAGGATGATGCTGGGGTGATTGCGGTTCTGCAAGATCCTCTCTTGTAACATTGCACAGGCAGCGTCTTTCCATGCAGCATAACCTCAAAGCTGTGAGCCTTTTTATTCGACTCGTCCCTTTCTCTGTTGTCACTCTGCCTGTATCTCTTCCACCAGCGGCAGATAGTCGGCACAGTATTTTCGGTATAGCGGCTGCACCAGCTGCCGGAAGTTCTGCATTTCTTCTTCGGGCAGCGGCAGTTCCCGGCACCCGCCAGCCAATGCCGCTTTTCGGGCAGCTGTTTCCTCCTGTGCCCAGAGCTGGCGCTCATACTGCGCCGATGCCCGGGCGCACGCTTGCAGGGTCTGCCGGTATTCCTCCGGCAGTGCATCCCATGTGCGGCCGGAAGCCAGCTGCACCTCCGGTACGCGGCTGTGCTCATCGGCCATGTAGTACCGCGCCACCTTATAGTGCTCCATGGAATAGTAGGCCGGCCAGTTGTTTTCGGCGGCATCGATCTGCCCGGTCTCAAGCGCCGAGTAGACGTCGCTGTACGCCGTGGTCTCCGGCACTGCACCCAGCAGGCGGATCATGTCGATCACGATCTGCGAATCCTGCACGCGGATGGTCTTGCCCTGCAGATCGTTCAGGCTGCGCACCGGCTGACGGGCATAGAACGAGCGGGCACCCGCGTCGTACCAGCTCAGGCCCACGCGCCCCTGCGCGGTAAAGTCCTGCAAAAACTCAGCCCCGATGCTGCCGTCCAGCACGCGCCACATGTGGTCGGCATCCCGGTAGAGATACGGCAGCAGCAGCACGTTGAGCCGGGGCAGATCGTCCGTGGCCACCGAGAGCGACACACGGGCAAAATCTACGCCGCCAATGGCAAGCTGTTCCCACACCTGCTGTTCCGAGCCGTACTCGCCGTTCGCCTTGACCTGAATGACCACCTTGCCCCCGGTCTGCTGCTGCACAAGGTCTGCAAAATACTGCGCGCCCTGCGTAGTGGGGTACCCGGCGGGCTGGTTGTCGGCATAGGTCAGCACATAGTCCGGTGTGGTCTGCGGCTTTGCGGCACAGCCTGCCAGCTGCAAGGCTGCAAAGCCCAGCCCGGCTAAAAAAGTCCGTCTGCGCATGGTACCCTCCCTCCCTTTGCAGATAGTATAGCGCACAAGGCTGCCTTTGTGCAAGAGACAGAAAAAGGCGGTGCCCGCCGCAAAGCAGGTACCGCCTTTTTTAGGAGAAGAAGGGAATGTCTCAGTTACATCAGGCCCATTGCCTGCGGCAGTGCGGTAGACACTGCCGGGATAAAGGTGACCAGCAGCAGGCCGCCGATGATGGCCACATAGTACATAAGCATGTACGGCATGACCTTGGAAAGCGAGGTGCGGCCCACCTTGATGCCCACGAACAGGGCGTTGCCCACAGGCGGGGTGATGTTGCCGATGCACAGGTTATACACGAGGATCAGACCGAACTGGATGGTGCTCATGCCAAAGCTCTGGCAGATGGGCAGAAACAGCGGGGTGAAGATGAGAATGGCCGGGGTCACATCCATAAAGGTGCCGGACACCAGCAGGATCACGTTCATGATGAGCAGGATGATGTACTTATTGCTGGTCAGGCTCAGCAGGGCTGCCGCAACCGCATCCGGGATCTGCAAAAAGGCCATGACCCAGCCCAGAATGTTGGAAACGCCTACAAGGAACACCACCATGCCGGACATCTTGGCAGAGTCCACGATGATCTTCCACAGGCTTTTAAGGTTGATGGAGCGGTAGCAGAAGGCAAGCACCAGTGCATAGACAACGGCAATGGCAGAGCCTTCGGTGGCAGAGAACACACCGCCGATGATGCCGCCGATGACCACGATGATCAGGGACAGGGAAGGCAGAGCGCGCAGGGTGCAGATGCCGAGATTTTTCCAGTCAAACTTACCGGGGGTGCCTTTATAGCCCAGCTTGACCGCCAGCAGCACGCCCACCACGCAGCAGCACAGCGCCCAGATGATGCCGGGAATGTAACCGGCCATGAACAGCGCAGCCACAGAGGTGCCGCCGGATGCCAGCGAGTAGGTAATCAAGGCGTTGGACGGCGGGATCAGCAAACCGGAGCAGGAGGAAGCGGCATTGGTGGCAGCGGTCACGGCGGGGTCGTAGCCCTGCTCGTCGGCACCGTCGCGGATCATGGAGCCAACGGCAGCAGCCGCAGCAGATGCAGAGCCGGAGATGGCGCCGAACAGAGCGTTGGTGCCGATGTTGGTCACCAGCAGTGCGCCGGGCATCTTGCCCAGAATGGCCATGACGAAATCCACCAGACGCTTGGCGATGCCGCCCTGATTCATGATATTGCCGGCCAGAATAAAGAACGGGATGGCGGTCAGGCTGAACTTGCTCATGCCCACAAAAGTGCGCTGGGCAGCGGTCAGCACGGCTACGTTCAGATCGATGGAAGAAAGGATGGCAGTCAGAGAAGAGACTGCAATGGCGTACGAGATGGGCACGCCGAGGAACAGCAGCACCAGCAGCACTGCCAGAATTACGAGTAACGCTTGAATTGCCACAGCTTAGTCCTCCTTATTTTCCTTGTCGGCATCGGCAGCCATTTCGGCTTCCACCTTTGCAAAGTCTGCATCCTCCGGGGTATCCAGACAGATGGAGCCGTTGGCGATGCCGATAATGTTCAGCACGGAATACACCAGAATGATCACGCCGCAGATGGGCATGACCCAGTAGAACACGCCCACGGCAACGCCCAGCGAGGAGGTCTGCTGTCCCATAGCCAGCTGGGACACCTGAAAACCGCCGAACACCAGAATGGTCGCAGAGAAGATGAAGGCGATGACCTCAGCAAAGATGTGGAACGCCTTGCGCATGGTGGGGTTGAACCGGTCCACCAGCACGGGGATGTTCATGTGGCCGCGCTCGCCGGAGACGATGGTGGCACCCAGCATGGTGCTCCAGCCGAACAGATAACCCACCAGTTCCTCCGACCATGTGGAGGGAGAGTTGAAGATATAACGCACGATGACCTGATAGGTGGTCAGCACCACCATGACCGTCATGCTCAGACCTGCCAGCAGGTTGAGCACCTTGTTCAGGGCATTTCTCAGTTTTTCCATGATGCTCCTCCTCAGTCCGCAGTATGGGCAGCGTTGTGCTGCTGGATCAGGTCATAAATGGGCTGCAATTCCGGGTTTGCTGCCAGCACGGAATCGTGCAGGGGGGCCATAGCCTCCTGAAACGGTGCAGTGTCCGGGTAAATAAAGTTGACGTGCTGCTCATTCTCGGCCTTATCTTTCGCCTCAGCCACAGCATCCTCCCAAGCGTCCTGCTCGGTGCGCTTCACGATCTGGAAGCCCTCTTCAAAGATCGCGCGCTCCTCGTCGCTGAGCTCGTTCAGGAAGGCGTAGTTTGCCACCAGCAGATCCGGCACCATCTGGTGCATATCGTAGGAGTAATACTTGCAGATATCGCCGTGACCGTTATCGGTCAGAGCCAGCTCGTTGTTCTCGGCACCGTCCAGAATACCGGCCTGCAGTGCGGTGTACACATCGCCGAAGCCCATGGGCGTAGCCGTGCCGCCCAGCAGACGCATCATTTCCACGTTGGTGGGCGACTGCTGCACGCGGATCTTCAGACCCTTCAGGTCGGAGGGCTGGTTGATGGGGGTTTTGATGGTGTAGAAGTTGCGGGTACCGGCATCCAGCCATGCCACCGTTTCCAGACCGGCCTTGGAAGTGGTCTTGAAAATAGGGTCCGTCACCTCGGGGTCGTCCATCGCCTCGTGGTAGGCTTCTACGCTGGAGAACAGGTAAGGCAGGTTGAAGATCTGGTATTTGGCGCTGAAGGTCTCCATGATGGCAGTAGATGCCACTACAAAGTCGATGGCACCGGTCTGGGTCAGCTGCACCATTTCGGTCTGGGAGCCCAGCAACTCGCTGGGATACACCTCCACACGGTACTTGTCGCCCAGCTTCTCGTTGATGTAGTTAGCAAAGGCTTCCAGTCCCAGATGATCCGGGTGGGTCTGGGACTGCACATGGCCGATGCGCACGATCTTGCGGTCGTCACCGGAGCCGGCACCGCAGCCGGTAAGCATCATGCTGCTGGTCAGTGCCGCTGCGCCCATCAGCGACAGAAACGTTCTTCTCTTCATGAATGGCATCCTCTCTTTTCGCGTTTTTTCTATGATTTTATTTTAACAACTCGTTCATTTTTGCGAAACCGGATTATTTTGTGAAACGCAGTACGATTTTGTCTTTGTTGTATCCAAGTACAATTTTTGTGTTTTTTGGACGAAAGAAACTGGCAAAAATAAAAAAGCACTCGTTCCTCTCCTGCTGACAGGCAGGAAAGAACGAGCGCTTCTTTTGGATCCGATTTATCCTTGTGCCGCTTTTTCCGCTGCGGCTACGCGGTATTCCGAAGGGGTCTGGCCGGTCAGGCGCTTGAACACCCTTGTAAAATAGTTGGCGTCGCTGTAACCCACAGCAGCACCGATGTCCTTCAGGCTCAGGCGCGGGTCCAAAATCAGCTGGCGCGCCTTGTTCACCCGGTATTCGTTCAGGTAGGCCGAAAAGTTCACCTTAAAGCACTGCTTGAACAGCTTGCAGAAGTAGGCGTCGGAGTAGCGCAGCGCAGCGGCGGCATCCTGCATGGAGATATCCTCCCTATAATGAGCGTCGATAAAGCGGCTGATCTCGGCACGGATGATGGCGGTGCGCATATCCTCGTCCTCTTCCCGGCGGAGGGGCTCTGCAGGCGCAGGGGGCTGTGCCGGGTGGGCAGGCAGCGGCACCGACACCTGCCGGATGGCATCCTCCACCGCGAATACCAGTTCCTGCTCGTTGTAAGGCTTGAGCAGATAGTCCATCGCCCGCACAGAGATCGCCTGCCGTGCGTAGTCGAACTTATCAAAGCCGGTCAGGAACAGGATGGCGCAATTTCTGTCTGTTTCTCGGATCTTGCGCGCCACCTCCAGCCCGGTGAGACCCGGCATTTCAATGTCCAGCACAGCCACCTGCGGCGCTTCGCGGGCAAAAATTTCCAGAGCCTCTCTGCCGTTTTTTGCTTCATACAGGCTTATCAGATCTCCCAGATACTTCTGCAAGGTCCGGCACAGCACCTTGCGCTCGATCAATTCATCCTCTGCCACCAGCAATTTGCACTTCACGAGAGCGTCTCCTCCTTTTCTTCCGACTGCTGCGTTTGCGGGAGTTCAAACCGCACCACCGTGCCATGACCTGCGCGGCTGTACACCTGCATTTTACCGCCCGGATACAGCATCCCGATGCGGCGGGAAATATTGCCAAGGCCAATGCTGCGTCCGGTCTGCTCGCTCTGCGCAATTTTAGTTTGCACAGCGTCCAATTCCTCTGGGGTCATCCCCTTGCCGTTGTCCGCGACCGTGAGCACCAGCACCTTGCCCTGCATCCATGCCCGCAGCAGGATGCGTCCACCTTCCTCGCAGGACTTGAGCCCGTGCGAGTAAGCGTTTTCCACCACCGGCTGCAGCATAAAGGACGGCACCAAAACCGCCGCAGGCTGCACCTGAATGCTTTTTTCAACGGTAATGCGTCCGTCGAACCGCATTTGCTGCAAATAAATGTAGTCCTCCAGCCCGTCCAGTTCCTCCTCCAGCGTGATCTGCTGGTGCTTAGTGCGCAGATTGTGCCGGAACAAATTGCCCAGATGCACGATCATCTGGTCGGTGGTGGAAGCATCCTCCAGCCGCGCCATGCAGGAGATCATATTCAGGGTGTTGAACAGAAAATGCGGGTTTACCTGACTTTTAAGCACCTCCAGCCGGGTGTGTTCCAGATCCTTTTCCAGCGCAAGGTTCCGCATCTCTTCCCGGTGCAAGGCCTGCTGCGTGGTCAATTGCTGCGCCATGGCGTGCTTCATCTGGTTAAAGGTTCCCGTCAGCCGCCCCACTTCGTCATTGCTTTTCACCGGAAGATCCGGGCTTGAAAGATCCCCCTCGGCAATGCTGCGGGAGGCCTGTGCCAACCGCAGCAGCGGACGCACCACCGCGCGGCTCAGCACCCGGATGAGCAGCAGCATCAGCGCGGCTGCCGTCAGGAACAGCCCCAGATACAGCCACGGCAGATGCCGGAGGCGGGTCGCCGTGCTGCTGTAAAGGGCGTTTTCCTGCTCCAGTGTGGCCTGCGTCAGCCGCAGCGCATACTCGGCAAGGTAGTCTTGCAGTGCCATCACATGGTACATCTGTTCAATATAGGTATCTGCCGAGGGGGAAAGCTGCAAAAAGGCATCCCGCTCCTGCCGATAGCCCGCATACCCTTGCAAAAGGTTCCATGTACGGGCATAGCGCTCTTCACCGATGCGGACGTAATCGAAGGGCAGGGCCGCAAGGCTCTGCTCGGAAGCGGTACAGGCGGCGGTATAGGCCTGTTCGGTTTCAGAAGTAGGCTGGCGCACATAGCGTGCAAAGGCCTGTGCTTCGTCCTTGAGGGCGTTCTGCACCGTGTAGCAGACGGCGTTGTCGGCCAGCAGCATATCAAAGGAGCGTACCGTCCACTGACCTGCCATGGTAGCAATGCCAGTGGAAAGCATGGTGACCAGCAAAATCGCGGCAAGCCATGCCGTGACCTTGCGGCGCAGGGATATACCACCCTGCGCGTTTTTGTTCCGTGCCATACGCTTTCCCTCCTGTCCTTGCAGCACCCGGTCTTTTTTATAAGTATAATGATCTCCCGGAAAAAGTGCAACTGCAAAAAGCACCGGTTTCCGCAAAGAAACCGGTGCTTACAGGCAGCGTGCCAAGCTGTCAGTGGGTCAACAGCTCAAAGTGATTCCGCTTTGTGACCAACAGCCCTTCCTTTTGCAGATTGGAAAGTTCTGCCGACATGGCGGCGCGTTCCACGCAGAGAAAATCCGCCAACTGCTGACGGTCAAAGGGGATATCAAAGGAGAGGGAGGACTGCCGGATGGACTCAGCAGATCGCGTTGAACGTCCTCGTAAGGAAAAGTTCAAGTCGGAGATTTACAGCGGTGAAGAACTGGAGCAGCTTTTCAAGTTTGATCTTGCGCAGTATTTGGAGAACAGCGATGAACTTGCTTGCTGACAAATATAAAAACACCGTTGACTTCGATTTGAAATCAACGGTGTTCTTAACTCTCATTTGAGCTAATGGTGGAGAATACCGGGATCGAACCGGTGACCTCTTGCATGCCATGCAAGCGCTCTCCCAGCTGAGCTAATCCCCCAGATGTTCGTGCCGTGCCTGACGACGTGATTTATTATATCAGCACATCCGGGAGTTGTCAACTGTTTTTTGAAAAATTCTGCAGCAGTTTGTCTGCCATCGGGAAATTGTTTTTGAATGGGTTATTCTCATTCCATCCCTGCGCCGTTTTCCCACAGCCTGCTAAGTTTTTTATGCAAACAAAAACCCCGCACAAAACAATTGCTTGTCTTGTGCGGGGCCTCTCTAGCTCTTTTACCTGACACAACAAACGCTATGTCAAATCAAACTATCTATCCTATTCAGGAAAGATTAGTTATTAGAGAGTGGGCAGAGTGCCTTTCTTAGTTTCCAGACCGATGGAGCCGCTGCCCAGAGTGTAGATAGCGGACAGGCCGCCCAGGATCTGCATGCCAGCATTCAGAGCGCCAACAGCAAAGCCCCAGTTGCCGCCGAAGGTGTTGTAGCCCTTGTTGTAAGCCTTATCCAGATTCTTAACAGAGAAGCCGATCACATCGCCGGGAACGTAGTTGCCATCGAACAGCTGGCCCAGAATGGAGCTGGTGTACGCATCCAGGAAAGAGTTGCCAACGATCTTGATCACGTTAGCGGAAACGTTCTGCCAGTTCTCAGTCTTCATAGCAGGAGCCAGGACATCAACCAGGCTACCACCAACAACGTAGGTCATCTCGTTTTCTGCAACAGCAGAGAAGTTTGCAGGCATCATCATAATGAATTTCTCCCTTCAAATTTAGAAAGATATTTGCAAGCCATTTGTTTGGCTTACGTCCCTTACTAGGATGGCAATAATATACCACACTTTCCAGAAATGTTCAAGTACTTTTTTGAAAAAAATGTGAAAAATGTGATAGACTGTGAAAATCCGGTCTCAAAATTCTTACAGAAGCCGCTTTTTTGCACACAGCGACATGTTTTTTTGCAGAATTGGAAGATACTGGAATTTGAAAGGGATCGTGTATGAAAACCGTGATCTATCTGGACGAACTGCTGCTGACGAACTTTCTGGCCGCAGCAGCGCTGCTTTTGGGCGCAGGGCTTTTGTGTGCGCGGCAGTGCAGCGGTCTGCGGCTGATGGCGGGCAGTGCGGCAGCGGCAGCGGCTTCGCTGGGCATTCTGCTGCCGGAGCTGCCCGGCCCTGCAGCTTTCCTTTATAAGGTGTTCACCTGCTGTGCTGCTGTAGCTGCGGCTTACGGCGTGCCGGGCCTGCGCAATTTTGTGCAGCTGTGTGTGTGGTATCTGCTGCTGAACCTGCTGCTGTGCGGAGCCGTGCTGCTGCCCGGAGTGCAAAGCGCAAATCTCTGCGTCTATCTGCCGCTGTCTCCGGGCCGGCTGCTGCTATGCTGCGGTGCAGTGCTTGCCGTGCTGCGCGGCGTACTGTTCTGCTTTGGCCGTGCAGGCACCCGCTGCTTTTCCGCTGTGCTGGAGCTGGAAGGTGCAGCCCTCTCCGTACAGGCTTTCTGCGACACCGGCTTTTCAGTGCAGGACCCGCTGACCGGGCAGGCAGTGGTTCTGGTCTATTATCCTGCCGTGCGCAGCGCCCTGCCGCAGGAGCTGCGCACATTCCTGGACCGTTATTTTGCCTGTGGCACGGCACCGCCGCCGGAGCTGCGGGTGCGGCTGGTGCCCTGCACCACCATTGCCGGGCACTGTGTGCTGCCTGCCGTTCCGGCCAAGGCCCTGCGCACCAGCAAAGGCAGTGCAGCGGGCATTCTGGCCGCATTCTGCCGCCCGGAAACGCAGCAGCCATGGACAGCTCTGCTGGGCAGCGAACTGGCCGTACAGCTGGGCATCCGCTGAGAAGCGTTTGATGCGATCGATACTTATAGATGTACAGGAGGGGTATTCATGTTTCATGTTCTGCACCGGTTCTGGCGTTGGCTCCTTGCACGGCTGGGCTATTGCGGCGGCGCACATTTTCTGGCGGGCGCGCCCAGCCTGCCCCCGCCCCTGACCCCGGAACAGGAAAAAGTCCTGCTGGCCCGTATGGCTGCAGGCGATGCCGCTGCCCGGGACGACCTGATCACCCACAACCTGCGGCTGGTGGTGTACCTTGCCAAAAAGTATGAAAGCAGCGGTGTGCCTGCCGAGGACATGATCAGCATTGGCACCATCGGGCTGATCAAGGCGGTGAACACCTTCACGCCGGAGCGCAGCATCAAGCTGGCCACCTACGCCAGCCGCTGCATCGGCAATGAAATTCTGATGTACTTACGCAAAAGCTCCAACCGCCGTCAGGAAGCCAGCATCGACGAACCGCTGAACGTGGATGGCGACGGCAACGAGCTGCTGCTTTCTGATATTCTGGGCAGTGATGAGAACCAGATCAGCCAGCGGCTGGAACAGGATGCGGAGCGTGCCGTGCTGCGCCGGGCCGTGGACAGCCTGTCCCCGCGGGAACGGCAGATCATGGAGCTGCGCTTTGGTCTGGCGGACGGCATTGAGCGCACCCAGAAGGAGGCCGCCGACGCACTGGGCATCAGCCAAAGCTACATTTCCCGGCTGGAAAAACGGATCATCCATACCTTAAAAGTACAATTGGAAAACGAGTGAGGTGAAAAAACGCGGACTGCCGCCCGCTGGGCTTGACAATCCACGCTGATTTGCGTATAATAAAACTACAAAAGGCGCTGGCCCTGCAAACGGCTAGTTCCTTACCGGATTAGTCAAGAAAAGATGACCGCTCGGATTGGGACTCGAGGCGGTCATTTTTTATTTTGCCGCGCTTTCCTGTCAAACGGGAAAGCGCACAGTTTTTTCCACGCATACAATGCCGCTGCGCATCCCATACTCCCGGTGAAGATCAAAACAGACCGGGGGCGTTTGGATGTACAACAAAGTGGAGCTGTGCGGCATGAACACTGCAAAGCTGCCTGTGCTGACCGAAGCCGAAAAGCGGGAACTGCTGGCCCGCGCCCACGCCGGTGATGCAGCAGCCCGGGAACAAATGGTGGAAGGCAACCTGCGGCTGGTGCTCAGCGTGGTGCAGCGGTTCGCCCAGCGCGGCGAAAATCTGGACGACCTGTTTCAGGTGGGGTGCATCGGGCTGATCAAGGCCATCGATCATTTTGACCCCGCCCAGCCGGTGCGCTTTTCCACCTACGGTGTACCCATGATCATTGGCGAGATCCGGCGTTTTCTGCGGGACAACAATGCCCTGCGGGTGAGCCGCAGCCTGCGGGATACCGCCTACCGGGCCATGCAGAGCCGCGAAGCGCTGGAAAAGCAGCTTGGCCGCGAGCCGACCATGGACGAGATCGCGCAGGCGGCGGGCCTTGCCCGGCGCGAAGTGACCGCCGCGCTGGAATCGGTGGTGGAGCCAATCAGTCTGGAAGAGCCGGTGTACACCGATGGCGGCGATGCGATGTATGTGATCGATCAGGTGCGGGACCCGGACGGCGAGGACAGCTGGATCAGCGGGCTGCAGTTCCGGCAGACTGTGGCCGGGCTGACCCCGCGGGAAAAGCGGATCATGGAGCTGCGCTACCTGCAGGGCAAGACCCAGATGGAGGTGGCGCAGGAGATCGGCATCAGTCAGGCGCAGGTCAGCCGGTTGGAAAAAGGCGCACTGAGCCAGTTCCGCACCCGGGACTGAACCTAAAAAAGGCGGCACAGCTTCCGTTTTGTTCGGAAGTGTGCCGTCTTTTATCTGCGGCTGTATTTGCGCCGGGTGGCCGCACCGCCGCGCAGATGCCGCTCTGCCTTATTGCAGGCCAGAACCGCCCGCACCTGCCGGAACAGCTCCGGCTGCAGCGTCCGCAGCCGCACCGCAACATCCTTGTGCACGGTGGACTTGCTGCACCCGAACACCGCTGCCGCCGCACGCACTGTGGCCCGGTTGGCCGCGATATATTCGCCCAGCTGTACCGCCCTCTGTTCGGGGTCTCCCTTCATATCCAGACTCCTCCCATTGTGAACTTATGGTACAGCCTATGCACAGGCCGGGGCAGATATGTTCCGCCGGGGCTTGACTTTTGCGCCGGACGCGCTATACTTTTGCATGGACATAAAAACAGGGGTGCCGAAAGGCTGAGATCCGCGTTTTGCGGAGTACCCTTTTACCAGACCGGACAATGCCGGCGTGGGAGTTTGCAGAACTGTCCGTTCTTTCACAAACCCCGTGCGCCTGCTGGAAAGCGGGCGCATTTTGTTTTTGTGTACTATCGTTCTGAGAAGAGGAATCCCTATGACCAAAACCTATTCCAAAACCCGCATTCTGGTGGAGGGTGCGCTGATGATCGCCCTGTCCACCGTTTTGAGCATGATCCAGATCCCGCTCATGCCCCACGGCGGTTCCATCACCCTGTTCAGCATGGTGCCCATTCTGGTAATGAGCTACCGCCACGGCGCAAAGTGGGGCATTATGACCGCTTTCGTCAACAGCCTGATCCAGCTTGTGCAGGGCCTTGGCAATCTGGCATACTGCCAGACCCTCACGGCACAGGTGGGCTGCGTGCTGCTGGACTACCTTCTGGCCTTCACGGTTCTGGGCTTTGCCTGCCTGATCGCAAAGCCTTTCCGCAGCCGCACCGTGGGTGTCGGTGTCAGCGCCTTTGTGGTGTGCCTGCTGCGCTTTTTGTGCAGCTTTCTGTCCGGTTACATCGTCTGGAAGGACTACGACTACGCTTTCAGCTGGATGACCGAAATCGGCTTTCCCGGCATCTCCAACATGAGCGTGGACGGTCTGTGCTGGCTGTACAGTGCCGTGTACAACGCCACCTACATGCTGCCCGAAGCCATTCTGACCACGGTCCTTGTGGTGATCCTGATCCGTGTCGCACCGCAGATCTTCGACCCGCAGAACGCAAGAGCGTAAGTTTTTTCGCAGTCATTTTTCCCGCCGGGAAGGGCATTTCCCCGGCGGGAATTTTTTTGCAGAAAATCCCAAAAAAGCTGTTGACAATCCGGCAAAGCGCTGGTATAATTACTCCTGTCGTCAGGCACGGCACAAACATCTGGGGGATTAGCTCAGCTGGGAGAGCGCTTGCATGGCATGCAAGAGGTCACCGGTTCGATCCCGGTATTCTCCACCAGAAGGAAAAGCACCGCACGGAAACGTGTGGTGTTTTTTGTTGTTACCGACCAAAGGAGAAACTATGAGCTACGCGATCGTATTCAGCAGTAAAACAGGCAACACAAAATTATTGGCAGACACGCTGCACGCCTGTCTGCCACAGGAAAACTGCTGCTATTTTGGCACCCCGGACCCTGCTGCCATGGAAGCAGACGACCTCTATGTGGGCTTCTGGACAGACAAGGGAAACGCTGACGAAAGCACTTTGGACTTTTTGAAGCAGCTGCACGGCAAAAATATCTTCCTTTTTGGCACCGCCGGCTTTGGCGGCAGTGAGGAGTATTTCAACAAGATCCTGAAAAAGGTGGAGCGTTCACTGGACAGGAGCAACACGGTCTTCGGCCGTTATATGTGTCAGGGCAAGATGCCGCTTTCGGTACGCCAGCGGTATGAGGGCATGAAAAAGCAGCCGATCCATCTGCCCAATCTGGATGCACTGATCGAGAATTTTGACAACGCCCTTTCTCACCCGGATGCAGAAGATCTGGAACGGTTAAAGCAGGCGGTAAAATGATCAAAAGGCAGCGGTTTTCCTCAAACAGAGGAAGCCGTTGCCTTTTTTGCTTAGCGGATGGTCCTACGCTCCTGCCTGCGGCTCCGCGGTTCTTATCCCACGCTTCTTTTATAAAAGAACAGGTACTGCTGCACGATGCCTGCTTCCAGCCCGAACTGCGGGAACGGGTCCTGCCCGGCAAATTCGTCCCGGATGAGCCGTTCGATCCAGACATCCACCGGCACACGGCCCACACGGCCATAGCCGAACAGACACACGCAGTTTGCCACCTTTTTGCCAACACCGTCCAGTTCCATCAAACGGGCAAAAAGTGCTTCATCGGGCAGGGAAGCCAGCTTCTTCAGGTCCAGTGTGCCCTCTGCCGCCTGCTGCGCCGCATGCAGCACGTAGCGGGTGCGGTAGCCAAGACCGCACTCCTGCAGCGCCTGCTCCCCGGCACAGCAGAGCGCTTCTGCTGTCGGGAACGCATACACCGGCCCTTCGCTATCGCTGCCCAGCCGCTCGCCAAACCGCTCCGAAAGCAGCTCTACCGCCCTGCGGATAGCCGGGATGCTCTTTCGCTGCGAGATGATGAAGCTGACCAGCATCTCCCACTCATCCTGACGCAGCACCCGGATGCCCCGGCCGTATTCCATGGCACGCTGCAGAAAGTCGTCCCGGCTGTCCAGCTTTCCGCGCAGGGCGGCATAGCTGCGGCCAAGGTCGAAGTAACCGTGCCAGAAGGTTTCCCATGCGCCCGGCTCACACCGCACCGTGTAGGTTCCGCTGCGCAGTGGTCTGAGGTAAAGCAGCTGTCTCCCGGAAACAAACCGATACCAGCCCTCCGCCTGCTTCCGGGGGCGAAAGCACTGGCCGCTTTCCAGAATTTTGTCCGGGTCGAAATCATCCCGGATCTGAACCGTGTTCTCTTCCAGCTCCATTGCCCCCATCACAGCTCCAGCTCCCGGTACACTTCGCCTTCCAGCGTTTTCCAAAGGAAAGTCTCCCCTTCCAGTGTCATATAGCTATGTGCACTCCCCTCCTTCGGGATGCTCACAGAACCGGGGTTCAGGTAGAGATTGCCTTCGCCGAACTCTGTCCACGCCGGAATGTGGGTGTGGCCATGCAGCAGGACATCCCCCGGAGCCAGCGGCGGCAGGTTTTTCAGGTTGTGCACATGACCGTGGGTAGCGTAAACGAGCCGCCTGCCCACCGGCAGCACCGCATAGTCGGCCAGAATGGGAAAATCCAGCACCATCTGATCCACCTCAGCGTCACAGTTGCCCCGCACGCACAAAAGCGCCGGCTTCAGCCCGTTCAGGAGCGGGATGACCTCCTTCGGGGCATAACCCTCCGGCAGGTCGTTGCGGGGGCCGTGATACAAAAGATCCCCCAGCAAAAGCAGCCGATCTGCTCTCTCCCGCTCAAACGCTTTGATCATTTTTTTGCAATAAAACGCCGACCCGTGCAGGTCGGATGCAATCATCCATTTCATGGCAGGATTCTCCTTATTTTATAAAGTATCTATTTTTATTTTAGCCTCCCGGTGAAAAATGGTCAAGTCTATAAAAGTCATACTTTATCCATTTGACCTCTTGACATCTGCCGGAAGCCGTGTTATCCTACAGTTAATAAAATTCGTGTGGATTTTTACAGCAGTATGCTACTTTTCGCCACACAATGACTTCAAAAAAGCCATTGTGTGGCTTTTTTGCGTCTGCTTTTATCTTCGAGCAGTCTCGCCCTGACGATTCCGCGGCTGCAGTAATTCATTTCTTTTCTCTACAGGAGCAATGCAAACACTATGAACGAGACCTTTATGAAAGAAAAACCGGTGCTGCCGCTGTTGGTATCCATGGCACTGCCGAACGTTATCTCCATGCTGGTGAACAGCCTGTACAACATTGTGGACAGCCTGTTCGTGGCCCGCATCAGCGAAGACGCCATGACTGCATTGTCGCTGGTGTTCCCGATCCAGAATTTTGCCAACGCCATTGCCATTGGCTTCGGTATCGGCATCAATGCCATGATCGCACTGTACCTTGGCGCGGGCGACCACAAAAAGGCCGAGACTGCCGCCACCCACGGTATGGCGCTGAGCCTGATGCACGGCATTCTCATCACCATTGTCAGCATTGTCATCATGCCGGGCTTTTTGCGCCGGTTCACCAGCGATGCAGGCCTGATCGCATCCGGCATCACCTACTCCACCATCGTATTCCTGTTTGCCACCATCAACATGGCGGCACTGGCCTTTGAAAAGATGTTTCAGGCCGTGGGCCGCATGAAGGTGACTATGGCGGCGCTGATCTTTGGCTGTGTGTGCAACATCCTTCTGGACCCCATCCTGATCTTCGGCCTTGGCCCGGTGCCTGCCATGGGCATTGCGGGTGCGGCCCTTGCCACCGGCATCGGCCAGCTGCTGAGCCTGTGCGTTTACCTCTTCGTTTACGTCCGTACTGAGCTGCCTATCCGACTGCGCCGCAGCTGCCTGCGCCCGGATGCCGCACTGGACGGCAAACTGTATGCCATCGGCGTGCCGGCCATCCTCAATCTGGCCCTGCCCTCTCTGCTGGTTACCTTCCTGAACGGCCTGCTGGCGGGCTTTTCCCAGAGTTACGTGGTGGTGCTGGGCATTTACTACAAGCTGCAGACCTTCCTGTATCTGCCCGCCAATGGCATCGTGCAGGGTATGCGCCCGCTCATTGGCTACAATTACGGTGCCAAACAGCACGCCCGCGTGAAAAAGCTCTACGAACTCACCCTCATCATGAGTGCTGCCATCATGGCTGCGGGCACGGTCATCTGCCTGTTCGCTTCCCGCCCGCTGATGCAGCTGTTCACCTCCAACCCCGAAACCGTCGCCATCGGCCAGACTGCCCTGCGCATCATCTGTCTGGGCTTTGTGGTTTCTGCCGTATCCACCACCTCTTCCGGTGCACTGGAAGGCCTTGGCAAGGGCGCAGAATCGCTGGTCATCTCGCTGTGCCGCTACATCGTATTCATCATGCCGCTGGCCGCTGTGCTGTGCCATTTCCTTGGTGCCAACGGCGTGTGGCATGCATTCTGGATCACCGAAGTGCTGTCCGCCATCGTGGCTTACCCGGTGTACCGCAAGGCAGTTGGAAAGTGCTGAGCCTTCTTGAAAGCGCTGGACGGCGAAGGCCAAGTAAAATAAAATAGTTTCAAGCAGTTGAGGGAGAGTTTGCCAAAAATCCTCCCTCTTTTTTGTGCATTTTATTTGACAGTGCGCAAAAACTGCGGTAAAATAAGGTGTTTGTTTTCCGGCATTTCGGCTGGAAAAGCGCAATTTAACAGAGGATGTGGGAAAAATATGATCGAGACGATCACGGCCGTCAATCAGGCGGTCAACCAATTCATCTGGGGCGTGCCCGCCATGGTGTGCATCATCGGCGTAGGCCTGCTCCTGAGCGTTCGCACGGGCTTTTTGCAGATCCGCAAATTTCCCTACGCCATCAAGACCACCATCGGACGCATGTTCCGCAAAAAAGACGCTTCCGATGGCGCCATGACCCCCTTTCAGGCGGTGTGCACCGCGCTGGCCGGCACCGTGGGCACCGGCAATATTGCCGGTGTGGCAGGCGCGATCGCCATTGGCGGACCGGGTGCCGTGTTCTGGATGTGGTGTTCTGCCCTGCTTGGCATGTGCACCAAGTTTGCCGAGGTCACGCTGGCGGTGCACTACCGTGAGCGTAGCGAGGCGGGCGAATGGGTAGGCGGCCCCATGTACTACATTAAAAACGGCCTGAGCAAGCATTGGCAGTTTCTTGCTGCGCTGTATTCCCTGTTTGGCGTGCTGACCGTGTTTGGCACCGGCAATGCCACACAGGTAAATACCATCGTTGCCGCTATCGATACCGCTCTGCTGGAGTACGGCGTGGTGGGCGGCGGTGCGCTTTCTACCCTGAACCTCGTGGTTGGCATCGCAGTGGCCATGCTGGTGGCCATGGTGCTGCTGGGCGGCATCAAGCGCATTGGCAGCGTGAGCGAAAAGCTGGTGCCCTTTATGGCTCTGTTCTACATCGTGCTGTCCGTGGGCGTTATGGTGCTGAACTTTGAGCGCCTGCCCTATGTGTTCGAGTCCATCATTGCGGGTGCGTTCAACCCGGCAGCGTTCACCGGCGGCACCATCGGCAGCCTGTTCGTCAGTATGCAGAAGGGTGTGTCCCGCGGCATTTTCTCCAACGAGGCCGGCCTTGGCACCGGCTCCATTGCCCACGCCTGCGCCGACACCAAAAAGCCGGTCAAGCAGGGCATGTTCGGCATCTTTGAAGTGTTTGCCGATACCATCGTCATCTGCACCCTGACTGCCATGGTCATTCTGTGCAGCGGCACCACCGTGAACTACGGCACCGCCGCCGGTGCAGAGCTGACCATCAGCGGCTTTACCACCACCTACGGCGGCTGGGCTTCCATCTTTACCGCCGTGGCCCTGTGCTGCTTTGCTTTTTCCACCATCATCGGCTGGGGCCTGTATGGTTCCCGGTTCCTGGTGTTCCTGTGCCGCAGCGATAAGGTGGCAAAGCCCTTCTTTCTGGTCTACTCCTTTGTGTCCATTCTGGGCGCAACGATGGATCTGGGCCTGCTGTGGAGCATCGCCGATACCTTCAACGGCCTGATGAGCATTCCGAACCTGCTCGCGTTGCTGCTGCTTTCCGGCACGGTGGTCAGGCTGACCAAAGAATTTTTTGCATCGGAGGGCTGATTGCCCACAACAAAAAGAGGCTGTTGCAAGACAGCTCTCCAAAAACATTGTACGAAACCCGGAACTTTTTCAGGGCCAAAACGGCTCCAAAAGGTTCCGGGTCTTTGATTTTTCGCAATTTCCCCGCGCAGGCTGCTACCGCTTTTTTTCAATCCCCTTATTCTGCCCGCGTCCGGCTCTTTTCAACCCGGACAGTTCATGTTACAATATACATTAGAAATAAAAAATGAATCGAGGGAATGAACCTTGGATTTTTATGGTACCATCGGCCCGGCCTGCGCACAGCCGGCGATCTTGCAGCACATGGTGGAAGCCGGCATGACCGGCATCCGCATGAATCTTTCCCACGGGCCGCTGGCGGCGCACACCGACTGGCTGGCCATGATCCGCGCAGCCGGCATCCGCCAGCTGCTGATCGACCTGCAGGGGCCGGAACTGCGCATCGGCACGCTGGCAGAGCCTGTTGCTCTGGTTGAGGGCAGCTCTGTACGCCTTGGCGCAGACGGCGTACCTTGCCCGGCAGCTCTGATACAGGCGGCTGCGCCCGGACAGCAGCTTCTGCTGGACGACGGCAAGCTTCTGGTGCAGGTCACACAGGCATTGCCGGAAGCCCTTGTGTGCACCGTGGTGCGCGGCGGCACCCTGCAGAGCCGCAAAAGCATTGCTGCACCGGGCCTTGCGGTGCCCTCGCCTACCCTGACGGAGGAAGACCTGCAGAACCTGAAAATTGCAAAGCAGTGCGGTGTTACCGGTGTGATGCTGCCTTTTGTGCGCGGCAAAGCAGATATTCTGGCCCTGCGCCATGCGCTGGAAGAAGCCGGGGCTGCGGATATCCGTATCTTTGCCAAAATTGAAAACATGACCGGTGTGCGTGCCCTGCCGGAATTCATCCACCTTGTGGATGAGGTGGTGATTGCCCGCGGAGACCTTGGCAATGCCATGCCGCTGTGGGAGCTGCCCCGCTGCCAGAAGCAGCTTTCCGCCGCCTGCCGGGCTGCAGGCGTGCCCTTTATGGTAGTGACCCAGATGCTGGACAGCATGTGCACCCGCGCGGTGCCCACCCGTGCCGAGGTGTGTGACATTTACAACGCCGTGCTGGACGGCGCGGCCAGCGTGATGCTGACCGGTGAGACTGCTGCCGGACAGTACCCGATGCAGGCCATGGAATATCTGGTGCGCACAGCGCAGACAGCCCTTGCCTGACCTTTGCGGAGTTTTTGCGCAAAAGGGATGGCGCATTGTGTCAGAATACGGTATAATAGACGTAAATATTTCTTGTTCAGAAAGGTTTTTTGCTATGGGAATCGTTGTGCTCGGTGCTGTTTTTGTGGATATCAAAGGCTATCCCCTTTCCGCCTATATTCCGGGCGGGCGCAATGCCGGCCGCATTGAGCAGGTACACGGCGGAGTGAGCCGCAACGTGGTGGAGGATATCGCCAATGTAGAGCTGCGCCCTACCTTTGTCAGTCTGGTGGACGACACCGGCATGGGACAGGATGTGATCAACAAGCTGGAGAACCACAAGGTGAACACCAAGTACATCCAGCGCGTGCCAGACGGCATGGGCACCTGGCTGGCCATCTTTGACAACGACGGCGATGTGCATGCAGCCATTTCCAAGCGGCCGGACACCACTCCCCTCACCGGCCTTTTAAAGGAAAAGGGCGACGAGATCTTTGCCGACTGCGATGCCATTGCGCTGGAGCTGGATCTGGAAAAAGATACTGTAAAACAGGTGCTGCACTACGCCAAAAAGTACAACAAAAAGGTTTTTGCGGCCATTTCCAACATGAGTATTGCCATGGAGCGCCGGGATTTCCTGCAGCAGATCGATTGCTTTGTGTGCAACCAGCAGGAAGCCGGGCTGCTGTTCTCCGATGATTACGGCCATCTGGCCCCGGACGAGATGTGCAGGGTTCTGGCCGCCAATGTGCACAGCGCCAACATTCCCAGTATGGTGATCACCATGGGCGGTCAGGGTGCCGTATATGCCCGCGCCAACGGCGAGTGCGGCGTGGTGCCTGCCAAGAAGGTGGATGTGATCGACACCACCGGCGCAGGCGATGCCTTCTTTGCCGGCACCACCATCGGCCTGACCTACGGCAAAACGCTGGCCGAGTCCTGCGAGATCGGCAGCCGACTGGCCGCATCGGTCATCTGCATCACCGAGAACGTCTGCCCCCGCTTCCGCCCGCTGGAATTCGGGCTGAACATTCCGGTGGTGGATTAAAGTAATATCAGAAAGCCGGGCAGACTGCGGTCTGCCCGGCTTTCTTTTTAGGATTCGGGGAAGAGGTTTATATCATGCTTCCAGCACCTTTTTGCCGGTAACTGGATCAGGGATATCAAGCAACGCCAGAATGATGGCCATGCGGATATACACGCCATTGTGCACTTGATCAAAGTAGGCGGCACGCGGGTCGTCATCCACATCCTTTTTGATCTCGTCGATGCGGGGCAGCGGATGCAGCACCGGCATATCCTGCGGTGCCTTCTGCAGCAGCGCTTCGTCCAGCTGGTAGCAGCCTTTCAGGCGCAGGTATTCTTCCTCGTTGAAAAAGCGCTCCTGCTGGATACGAGTCATGTACAGCACATCCAGATGCAGCAGCTCGGCTTCAAGGTCAGCCGTTTCCTTATAGATCTGATGGGTCGGCTCCAGCGATTCATTCTTCACATACTGCGGCAGGCGCAGATCTTCCGGCGAGATGAACACGAACCGGTTGCCCTCAAACTGGCTCAGCGCAGCGGTCAGGGAGTGGACCGTGCGGCCAAACTTGAGGTCGCCGCAGAAGCCGATAGTCAAATGATCCAGCCGCCCCTTGCGCTGGCGGATCGTCATGAGGTCGATCATGGTCTGGCTGGGATGCGCGTGCCCGCCGTCGCCTGCATTGATCACCGGCACACGTGCAGAAAGGGATGCCCGCAGCGGCGCGCCCTCTTTGGGGTGGCGCATGGCGATCACATCGGCGTAGTTGCTCACCACGCGGGCGGTGTCCTCCACCGTCTCGCCCTTGCTGGCGGAAGAAAGCTGTGCCCCTGCAAAGCCCAGTGTCTTGCCGCCCAGCCGCAGCATGGCCGATTCAAACGAAAGACGGGTGCGGGTGGAAGGCTCGTAGAACAGGGTGGCCAGAATGCGCCCATCGCACAGGTGGGCATAGGGTGCCGGGTCGGCCTCCATCCGGTCGGCAAGATCCAGAAGGGCCAGCTGCTCTTCCAGAGAAAAGCTGTTGGGCTCAATAAAGTGTCTCACAGCCATTCTCCTTTCAGCACGAACTTCTCGCGCTCGGCTCCGGTAGAGACGAACTGGATCTCATGGCCCAGCTGCTTTTCCAGAAATTCCACGTAAGCCTTGGCCTCTTTGGGCAGCTCATCCCAGCTCTTGCAGCCGGAGATATCCTTGTTCCAGCCTGGCAGCATAGTGACCACCGGCTCTACACGGTCAAGGTCGGACAGCGGGTCGAAGCTGGGGACTTGCACGCCATCCAATGTGTAACCGGTGATCACCGGGATCTCTTTCATGCTGCTGAGCACATCCAGCTTCGTCAGGGCGATCTTGTCTGCGCCCTGACAGGTAAGGCCGTAGCGGCTGGCCACACAGTCGAAGGGGCCGACACGGCGCGGACGGCCGGTGGCCGCACCATACTCGCCGCCTGCCTTGCGCAGCTGTTCATTCCAGTCCTCGCTCATGGCGTTCTCGGCGGCAAAGGGGCCTGCACCCACGCAGGTGGAGTAGGCTTTCAGCACGCCCACCACATGGTCAAGACGGCAGTTCGGAATGCCTGCGCCCAGCGGCGCATAGGCTGCCAGCGTGTTGGAGCTGGAAGTGAACGGGAAGATACCATAATCGATATCGCGCATGGCACCCAGCTGGGCTTCCAGCACGATGCGCTTGCCGCTGTCGTGAGCCTGCTGCAAAAATGCACCCACATCACAGATATACGGTGCAAACTGTCCGGCCTGCATCCGGCACCATTCCAGCAGAGCATCGTAGCTCATGGGTTCCTGATGATAGCAGCCACCCAGCTCCAGATTCTTGGATTCCAGGATCATGTGCAGGCGGTCCTGCACGCGCTTTTCGTCCAGATGCAGCAGATCGCCCAGACGCAGGGTCTTTTTGCGGTATTTGTCGCTGTAGGCGTAGGCAATGCCGCGGCGGGTAGAACCAAAGGCCGCACCCTTCTGGGCAAGGCGGTCCTCTTCCAAGCCGTCCTGCACCTTGTGCCACGGCATGGAGATGGTGGCCTTATCTGAAAGTTTCAGGTTTTCTGAGCCTACCTTTACGCCGCGCTCCTCAATGGCATCCATTTCTCCGGCCAGATGGTCGAGGTCGATCACCATGCCCGCACCCAGCACACAGACAACATCCGGGTGCAGGATGCCGGAGGGCAGCAGGTTCAGGATGAACTTGCCCTGCTCCGTTACAACGGTGTGGCCGGCATTGTTGCCGCCCTGATAGCGGGCAACAACATCGGCATGTTCGGCTAACAGATCGATGACGCGGCCCTTGCCCTCATCGCCCCAATTGATACCAGTAACTGCGGTAAGCATAACTTCTTATTTACCTTCTTTTTCGTTATTTACAATAGCCTGTACCTTGGTGGGCAGACCATAGATGCTGATAAAACCGGTAGCATCACTCTGCTTGTAGTCGCCGCCGGCGGCAAAAGTTGCAATGTCCTCACGGTAGAGGGAATACGGAGACCAGACACCGGCATTGATCATGTTACCCTTGTACAACTCCAGACGCACCTTACCGGTAACGTTTTCCTGCGTGGAGGTGACGAAGGCGCTCAGAGCTTTGCGCAGGGGGCTGAACCACTGGCCGTCATAGACCAGCTCACCAAATGTGATGGCCAGCTCGCGCTTTTTGTGGGCAGTGAGCTTATCCAGAGTCAGAGTTTCCAGCACCTCATGAGCCTTATAGAGGATGGTGCCGCCGGGCGTCTCGTACACACCGCGGCTCTTCATACCCACCAGACGGTTCTCCACCACATCGTACAGGCCGATGCCATTGCGGCCGCCGATCTCATTCAGCTTGGCAATGAGGACGGCGGGCTTCATCTTTTCGCCGTTCAGGCTCACCGGCACGCCCTTTTCAAATGCCAGCTCCACGAACTCGGACTTGTCCGGTGCGGTCTTGGGGCTGACACCCAGCTCCAAAAAGCCCGGCTTATCGTACTGCGGCTCGTTGCCCGGATCCTCAAGGTCAAGGCCCTCATGGCTCAGGTGCCACAGGTTCTTATCCTTGGAGTAGTTGGTCTCGCGGCTGATCTTCAGCGGGATGTGATGTGCCTCGGCATAGTCGATCTCTTCGTCACGGCTCTGGATATCCCACTCACGCCACGGAGTGATGATCTTCAGGTCCGGTGCAAAGTGCATGATGGCCAGTTCAAAGCGCACCTGATCGTTGCCCTTGCCGGTGCTGCCGTGGCACACGGCATCTGCACCCTCGGCGCGGGCGATCTCCACCACACGCTTTGCCAGAATGGGTCGTGCAAAGCTGGTGCCCAGAAGATAGCCCTCGTAATCGGCCCCGGCCTGCATGGTGGGGATGACGTAATCCTCCACAAATTCATCGGTCAGATCTTCTACGTACAGCTTGGAAGCACCGCTTGCCTTGGCGCGCTCTTCCAGACCTTCCAGTTCGCCCTTCTGGCCCACATTGCCGCACACTGCAATGACCTCGCAGTTGTTATAATGCTCTTTCAGCCATGGGATGATAATGGAAGTATCCAGACCGCCGGAATAGGCCAGCACGACCTTTTTGATCTCAGACATAAGAACCGCCTCCGTTCAAACCACTTTATACTTTTGAATTCCCTCTTGCAATTTTTGATTGCGGTGTTATTATACTAGCAAGCAGAGAATGTGTAAAAAGTATCCTGCACATGGTCACGATACAAAATTGACATGAAAGAGGGCACGCCGCTATGTATGTGGACTGGGAATATTACAAAATCTTTTATTATGTCGCGAAATATCAGAATTTCACCAAAGCCGCGCGGGTGCTGGGCAACAACCAGCCCAACATCACCCACTCGATGAACCGGCTGGAAAGCCAGCTGAATTGCGTACTGTTCATCCGCTCCAACCGCGGCGTTACCCTTACCCCGGAGGGTGAACTGCTTTACTCCCGCATTGCGTCTGCGGCGGTGCAGATCCAGGATGCAGAAGAGGAGCTGAGCGCCAGCGCCACGCTGGAACACGGTGCGATCAGCATCAGCGCTACCGAAACTGCGCTGAACATCTACCTTGCAGAAAAGCTGCGCGCCTTCCACACGGACTATCCCGGCATCCGCCTGCGCATCTCCAACCACTCCACGCCGCAGGCTTTGCAGGCCGTGAAAAACGGCGAGGTGGATTTTGCCGTCATCACCACCCCTGCCGAGGTGGAAAGCGGCCTGAAAATGGTGGAGCTGAAGCCCTTTTATGAGGTGCTTGTGGGCGGCAGGACCTTTACTGCCCTTGCCAGCCAGAACCTTTCGCTGAAGGAGCTGAACAATTATCCGCTGATCTCCCTGAGCGACGAAAGCATGACCCGCGCCTTTTACCGGCAGTTCTTTCTGGATCACGGTGCGGTGCTGAAGCCGGATACCGAGGCTGCCACCACCGACCAGATGCTGACCCTTGTCAAAAGTGAGCTGGGCATTGCATTCCTGCCCCAGTCCATGGCACAGGATGCACTGGCCCGCGGTGAGATCGTGCAGCTGCATCTGCAGGAGATCATCCCTCAGCGCTCCATCTGCCTTGTGTACGACCATCACCGCCCGCTGAACACGGCAGCCCGAAAGTTCCAGCAGATGCTGACCAAGGCGGCCCCCAAAACGCCCGGAACACAGATAACTGCCGGGCCTTTCCCTGCAAACTGATCTATACGGGACTGTTGCAAAATAGCTCTCTGAAAAAACAATGCACAAAACCCGGAACCTTTTCACAGCCAAAACGGCTTAAAAAAGGCTCCGGGTTTTTGATTTTGTGCTATTTCTTTGTGCAAGTTGCTATCGCATTTTTATTTTGCAACAGTCCCCTGTTTTATTTTTACTTTTCCTGGATCTGTTTGCCGGTGAGGTGTTCAATGGTGATCTCGTAAAGCTGCACGGCCTTGATGTCCAGCGCAATTTCCTTTTCCACCTCTTCCTTGCCGGGGTAATACTTCATGCCAAGCTCCCGCACGCGGGCCTCGGTAGCAGCGGCATCGTCGATCAGATGGCAGCGGCCAAACACCACGGTGCTCTGCACATAAGGTGCCCAGTCGCCCGGCTCAAAGTGTTCGTTACCGTAAACGGTAAAGCATACCTTATCATTCTGTTTCAGCGCGTCCACCTTCTGGCCGGACTTTGCACCGTGGAAGTAGATTTTGTCGTGTTCCTGATCGTAGTAATAATTTATCGGGATCGCAAAGGGATAGCCGTTGTCGCCGTTCACTGCCAGCACGCCCCGCCGGGACTGCTGCAGCAGGTGCTTTGCAGCTTCTTCCGGGATGGCGCGGCTGGCTCTTCTCATGGGTCTGAACATTTTTGTTTCCTCCATATATCGCAGGTTTGCGGTGCGCACTCATGCACCCTTGATAATGCGGATGAGGGTCTTATCCAGCTGGATGGTGCGGTTCCACGGGTTCAGGATGATGCCGCTGATCTCCGGCACGGCAAGCGCTGCATCAAACAGCTTGTCCATATCCACAAGAAAGGTGGACTGCACCGGTTCAGCTCCCTTCATTTCCTCGTCAAAGCTGGTGAATGCATACCACCAGCTTGCGCCATCGGCCGTCCGGATGGCCCGCAGCTGCATCTGTTCACTGCCCAGATTGGGCTCCACCGCCACGACAAGCTGGCCATGCTCCTTTATGCGCCGCCGGATCACGGTAAGGGTGTGGGCCAGCTGTTCCTGTGTTGGCTCCTGCTGCAGGGCGGCTACCGCCTGCTCGATCTTTTCGTTGCCGTTCAGGCCCTTGTCTCTGGGTTGATTCATTGAGGTTGGTTCCTTTCTATTGTATTTTGGCAGAGGGAATAAGCGCAGCTCATCACAGCAGCAGATCGAACAGGCCGATCATTATCGGCATAGACACAATGGAAAGCAGAGTAGTCAGCACATACAGCGCGCTGGAATGCGCCGCATCGCGGTCATAGAGCTGAGCCATGGAGGTAACAGTAGCACAGGCAGGGGTGATGGCGGCAAGGTAGACCGTCATCAGGATGTTCTTGCCGTCGGCCACCCAGCTGGATGCATGGCAGACCCACAGCAGCACCAGAACCACCAGCGGGCATACCACCAGACGCAGCACTGTGGGCAGATAGTTGCGGCGGGTGCAGAACACCTCCCGCAGCGGCTTTTCTGCAATGGCCATACCGGCCAGCAGCATGCCCATCGGTCCCATCATGTTGCCCACTGTGCTCATGGTATTCTGCAGCGGTGCAGGCAGCACCACACGGAACCAGTACAGCAGTGCACCGGCTGCAATGGCGATCATGTTGATATTGGTGAGCACCTTTTTCCAGTCCAGCGCACTGCTGCCCTGCAAAAGGGAACTGGCGTGGGTCCACAGCAGCACCAGCTGCACAATGATGAATGCGCAGGAGTAAATGACATACGCATCGCCCATCAGAGCCTTGACCAACGGGATCACCAGTGCAGCGGCGTTGCTGTAGATCACATTCACCTGTTCCACGGCATCCAGCTTGAGCGGGCGGCTCAACAGGGCGCTGAGCACCAGCAGCACTACATGGATAGCCGCCGCAATAGCCATGGAGTACAAAAGGCCCTTGCGGATCTCCGGCGTATCGTCGATCTGGAATGCGTTGATGATCACGCAGGGCGTGACCAGATACACCATGACCACTGAGAGCACCCGGCTGTCGCTGGCCTTCAGCAGCCCTGCTTTGACCACAGCATAGCCCATGATCAGAATGAGGAACAGCTGTGCGATCTGCTGCATCAATAACAGACTTATCTCCATTGTTTTTTCCTTTCCCCTTCCCTTTTTCAAAACCCAAAGGGAGAGCCGCCTTCCGCAAGGCAGCTCTCCCCTTTTTCTGATTTTATTTGCCGCTCGTCAGCCGCGCCACATGCAGCGCCAGATAGGCGGTTTCCTCGTTGGGCAAAAACACGCCGTACTTGCGCAGCACAAAGGTGCGTATTTTTTCCGCGCAGGTCACCGCTGCCGGATAATTCTGCTGCATCTGCTGGAACAAAAAGTCGTCCTCGCTGTCCATCAGCTTGCCGGAGAAGAACCGCTCGGCAAAATACTGCAGGTGGCTCACGAACCGCGCATAGTGGATGCTCTCGGTGCTCACCGGGCAGTGCATACTGTAGGTAACAATGTTGGACAGCTCACCGATCAGCTGCGCTGCCCGCATGGCATCGTAGCCGGCCTGCGGGTCCTGCCGGGCGTTGACGATATGGAAGGCGATGTTGCCTGCCTCTTCGTCCGGCAGCTCAATGCCAAGCTTTGCCTTTACCTTCTGCAGGCCGCGCTGGCCCACCGCGTACTCCTTGGGATAAAAATGCTTGATTTCCCAGAAGATGCGGTTGGTCACCACAAGGCCCTTTTGCTGGCGCTCCACTGCAAAATGCAGGTGGTCGGTCAGCAGCAGATAGATGTGCGCCGAAAGCTTGACTCCCAGCGACTGCTCTGCGTCGTCCACAATGTCCTGCGTCAGTTCCAGATAGGATGCCGGAATGCTGGAAAACAGCTCCAGCATAGGCTGTGCGTCCGGGTTGGACAATGGAAGGAACACGCGGTCTGAGGGCTGCCGTTCAATGGGCTCGCCCGCCTTGCGGCCATAGCCGATGCCCTTGCCCAGCAGGATGGATTCCTCGCCGCTGTCATCCTGCACCAGCACAACACTGCTGTTCAGCACCTTCTGAATGTGCATCGGTCCCTCCTCCTTCCGTTGAACCCTTAAGACTGCCGCTTAGTCCAGATCTTCGCCGTTGGAAGCAATGACCTTCTTGTACCAGTAGAAGCTGTCCTTACGGCTGCGGGCCAGAGTACCGTTGCCCAGATCATCCTGATCCACATAGATAAAGCCATAGCGTTTGGACATCTGGTTGGTGGATGCAGAGATCAGGTCGATGGGTGCCCATGTGGTGTAGCCCCACATCTCAACACCCTCATCGATGGCCTTGCCCATTTCGCTGATGTGCTGGCGGAAGTACTCTACACGGTAGGGGTCGTGGATGGAGCCGTCGGCCTCCACCACATCCTTGGCACCCATGCCGTTCTCCACCACCATCAGCGGCTTGCGGTAACGGTCGTACAGCTCGATCAAGCTATAGCGCAGGCCCTTGGGGTCGATCTGCCAGCCCCAGTCGGTGGAGGGCAGATACGGGTTCTTGACACCCAGCACGGTGTTGCCGGGGGTACGCTCTGCGTTCGGGTCCACAGACTCGGTCATGGTCATATAGTAGCTGCAGGAAACAAAGTCCACACAGCCTGCCTTCAGGGTGGCGGCATCCTCGGGCAGCATTTCCACATGGATGCCCTTGCGCTCGAACATCTTGAGGATCAGGCGGGGGTACTCGCCCCAGACATGCACATCGGCGTAGAACAGGTTTTCCAGATTCTTTGCCTGAGTAGCCAGCTCATCATCGGGTGCGCAGGTGCGGGCATAGGTGGTGAGCTTGGTCAGCATGCAGCCCACCTTGCTGCCGGGGATGATCTCGTGGCAGTCCTTTACTACCATAGCGCTGGCCACCAGCTGGTGGTGCAGGGCCTGATAGCAGGTCTCCAGCATCTTATCCTCGGGCACGCGGCTGGGGATGATGCCGGCGGTGGTGAACGGGTGACGGATCACGCTGTCCACCTCGTTGAAGGTGAGCCAGTACTTGACCTGATCCTTGTAGCGCTCAAAGCACGCATGGCAGAACTTTGCAAAGCAGTCGATCACGCGGCGATCCACCCAGCCATTGTACTTGGTGGCCAGTGCCAGCGGCATTTCGTAGTGGCTCAGCGTGACCAGCGGCTCGATGCCGTTCTTGTGCATCTCAGCGAACAGGTCGCTGTAGAACTGCAGGCCCTTTTCGTTCGGCTCTGCTTCCTCGCCGGTGGGGAAGATGCGGGTCCATGCAATGGAAACGCGCAGCATGGTAAAGCCCATCTCGGCAAACAGCTTCAGGTCTTCTTTGTAATGATGGTAGAAGTCGATGCCGCGGCGCTTGGGATAATAGGTATCATCCGGGTCGGCCATGGCGGCAGCAATGTGTGCGTCGTCCATGGCAACATGGGACTTGTAATCCTTCACGTCGGTGTTGGGCTTGTAGGTGGCAACATCGGCCACGCTGGGGCCTTTGCCATCCACGTTCCATGCGCCCTCTACCTGGTTCGCGGCAACAGCGCCGCCCCAGAAAAAGCCTTTGGGGAAACTCATTTATTTGCCTCCAGTTTCAGCAGTGCGGCACCGGGCACCACAGCGCCCTCGGCCACAGTCTTGATGGCGAACTCATCGGCGTTGGTCACGACGATGGGGGTAGTTACATCATAACCGTCTGCTTTGATTCCGTCAAGGTCAAACTTCATCAGCAGCTGGCCCTTCTTGACAGTCTCGCCGTCCTTGACCTGCGGATCAAAGCCCTTGCCGTCGCGCTTGACGGTGTCCATGCCGATGTGCATGAGCAACTCGGCACCGGCAGCGGTCTTCATGGAGATGGCGTGCTTGGTGCCGAACACGGACTCGATCACGCCGTCAGCGGGAGCGTACAGCTCACCCTTCTCGGGCACCACGGCGATGCCGTCGCCCAGGATCTTCTGGGAGAAAACTTCATCCTTGACCTCTTCCAGAGCAATGGCCTTGCCCTGCAGGGGGCTGCTGATGGTGGAATCCGCAGCTGCTGCGTCTGCAGCAGTCTCGGGAGCGGGTGCAGCGGTCTCATCCTCTGCGGGGGTATCGTCCTTATACAGGAAGAAGGACAGTGCGAAGGAGGCCACAACAGAGATCACCAGACCAACTGCAGCCCACAGGATGTTCTTGCCGTTATCCGGGTCAACGAACATGGCCATGCTAGCCAGACCGGGGCCCATGGCAACGAATGCCTTGACCTTCATCAAGCCAACGAACAGACCACCGATGAAGCTGGAAACCACAACGGACATCATGACCTTCTTGTGCTGCAGGGTAACACCGTACAGAGCAGGCTCGGTGATGCCGAACAGGCCGGAGATGCCAGCGGAGATCGCGGTAGCGCGCAGGTTCTCGTCCTTAGTTTTCAGAGCAACGCCGAGGCAGGCACCGCCCTCAGAGATGTTGTGTGCCAGAGAAGCAGGCATGTACAGCATTTCAAAACCGGGGTCAGAAATAGAAGCAACTGCATAGGGGACCAGAGCCTTATGCATGCCCATGGAGATCATGAAGGGCAGCACGGCAGCCAGCAGAGCAACGGCCAGCCAGCCCAGCGTGTTGTACAGAGCCAGGATCACGGTGGTCAGCAGAGCACCGATGTTGTAGCCCAGAGGTCCGAGGACGACCAGTGCCACAGGGAAGCCAATGCCGAAGCACAGCATGGGCACAAAGAACACGCGGATGGCCTTGGGGCACCACTTGTTGGCCCACTTTTCAATAAAGGACATGAAAATGACGGTCAGGATAGCCGGGAATACCTGTCCGCCGTAAGCGATATTCTGCAGCTTGATGCCGAGGAAGTAAGCACCGCCCTCGGTAGCCAGCAGAGCGGAAACGCTGGGGTGGATCATGGCAGCAGCCAGAGCTACCGACACCAGCTTGTTGCAGTTGAACTTGGTTGCAGTGGTGAAGGCGACCATGACGGGCAGGTAGTACAGAGCTGCATCTGCCACGCCGACAAACACCTTATAGGCGATATCTCCGCTGCTCATCAGGCCCAGAGTGCTCAGCAGCACCATCAGAGCCTTCAGAACGCCTGCACCTGCAATGGCGGGGACCAGCGGCTGGAAGATGCCGACCATGTAGTCCAGAATAATGCCGCCGATCTCTTTTTTGCCCTTGGGGGCAGCGGGAGCTGCAGCCTGACCTGCGTTGAAGGTGCCCAGCTTGAGCAGCTCATCGTACACTTCGATGACATCGTTGCCGATGACCACCTGACACTGCGGGCCGCTGGAAATAACGCCCATAACACCGGCAGTCTTTTTCAGGGCTGCAGCATCCACCTTGGAGGTGTCTGCCAGAGTGAAGCGCAGGCGGGTGGAGCAGTGCTCGACCTGCACAACGTTCTTCTCGCCGCCAACCAGACGCAGCACGTCGGAGGCAGTCTGCTTGTAGTTCTTCATTTTGTTCTCCTTTATCTTGTGTGTGGTGGCATTTCCCTGCCGCCCGGCCGAAGCGGACAAAAGAAAAAAGACCCAACAGAATGACCCCGTATACAATTTCTCCCGGAATCATAGTATCTGGCTACAATTCACCCAAAAGAAAAGGTATTCGTCATTCCATTAGATCCTGCCTGCATTACCAGTAACATGTCCAACTGGATATTGTGGTATTAGTATATCAATCATCTTTTCGTTTTTCAATATGACTTTTTCACAAAATAAATCTTAAAAAATTATGAAGTTCGCACATTCATTTGTTTTTTCACATAGCTGTCGGTGTGTGCTCGTGTACTCCTTTCACCGCCTGCACTGCCCTGATGCCGCTTGCGCATTGCCGCCGATGTGGCATCCAGTGAGCCTGCAGAGCCGGGCCGTGAGGTGCGCTGCCCCGGCATGGGCGAGCACCGCAGCCGCAAGGAGAACATGGAGCTTGGCATCCCGGCAGCCGAGGAAAAGTGGGCCGAAGTTCTGGCGATGTGATGCAATGTTAAAAGGGGTGTCTCTCCGGCAGACAGAGAGACACCCCTTTTCTTTTTATCTGTGGTTTTCCGCAAATATCCGGCCCAGCTGGGACAGGATATCATGCGGCAGCATTCCGTACTCGCCAAGCGCAGCAGCGGCACGGTCGGCAGCGGCACCGTGCAGATACACCGCGCAGGCCGCAGCTTCGTATGCAGGCAGGCCGCAGGCCAGCAGGGCCGCCGTCATACCGGCCAGCACATCTCCGCTGCCGCCCCGGGCAAGGCCGGGGTTGCCGGTGGGATTCACGCATGCACGGCCATCCGGCGCAGCTACAACGGTGTGGGAACCTTTGAGCACCATCACAGCGTTCCATTTTTCTGCATACTGCCGGGCGATTTCTTCCCGGTCGGCGTTGATCTCAGCCGCCGAAAGCCCGGTGAGCCGGGCCATCTCGCCGGGGTGCGGGGTCACGATCAGCTCTCCCGCCGGGTGTGGCAGCGTTTTGCCCTCGGCCAGCAGCTGCGCGGCGGCGTTCAGGCCGTCCGCATCCAGCACCGCGCTGCCTGCAAAGCCGGGCAGCAGCTTCTGCACCAGCGTGCGTGTCTCTGCCGCGCGGGCTGCACTCTGGGCCGTACCGCCAAGGCCCGGGCCCAGCAGCAGCACCGTCGCCTTCTGGCGCTGGAGCTGTGGAATGCTCTCCGGCGAGATGCCGCCTTCGGCCCCCGCCACGCAGGGACACAGGCAGCATTCCGGCAGGCGGGCCACCGCAGCTGCCAATACCGGCTCCACGCTGGCCAGCGTTACAATGCCCGCACCGGTGCGCAGAGCTCCCTCGGCGGCAAGCAGGGCTGCACCTCGGTAATATGCACTGCCCGCCACAGCCAACACGGTGCCAAAGCTGCCCTTGTGGCTGTCGCGCGGGCGCGGCGGGATGTTGTGCCAGACAAATTCGGATGTGATCTCGGTTGACATTTTATGCTTCCCCCTGCACCAGTTTGCGGATCTGCTTTTCCACATTCTGCACTTCCTCATGGAACATGCGGGCGGAGACACGCAGCGCGCCGTGGCCCAGAATGATGATCTGCTCCATGCCGTCGGAAGTAGCCACACGCACTCGCCGCCCCTTGCCGATCTCATGAGTAACGTGCTCGATGAACATATCGGCGGTTTCGGCTTCCTTGGTGTAGACCACATGGATGTTATGGTACTGCTCAATGCTGCCGGGGCTGCCCGGCACACGATAGGCATCGAATACAAGAATAAGATTGCACTTCTGGTAGCCCTGATAGTTGCACAGAATATCCATCAGCTTGTGGCGGGCCGCTTCCAGACTGTCCTTTGCAAGGGCGTTCAGCTCATCCCACGCAAAGATGATATTGTAGCCGTCCACCAGCAGATATTCGGGCAGGATTTCCCACTGCTGGGCATCAAAATCCGGGCGTTCCCGCTTTTGCACCGGGCGGAATGCCGCCAGCGGGTCCCGTTTGATGGGGCCATAGGTGCGCTCGAAGATTTTGAGCAGCTCGGCATCCTCTTCCAGTGTCGCGCGGTAAGCCGCTGTCCGGCGCTGGGGCACGGCCTGCGTCTCCTGCTCCGGGCTTTTGCTTTTGCCCCAGCCGCTGTCCACATGCATGTGGCTGCGCACCTGATCCCAAGGCACCACAAAGCCCGCGCCATGGGCACAGAACACCGAATCTGCCGGGTTGTCAAGGTCGTGCTCCGGCTCGTAGCCCACGGCTTCAATGATCTCCGCCGCATTGTGGCAGGGCCGGTAGCCGTCCAGCGTCAGGGTCAGGTGTCCCCGGCCCCGGGTATAGCCCACCACCTCCATGGGGTAGCTGCGCATGGTGGCCACCGGTGCAAAACCGGTGAGCACAGCAGCCTCTTCCCCGCTCTCTGGCGGGTCAAAGCTGCCCTCCATGCGCTGGATATCGGTCATGGCACGGCCAAGGTTCTCCACCGGCACTTCCAGCCGAAAGGCATACCATGGCTCCAGCAGCTGGCTTTTGGCCAGCATCAGGCCCTGCCGCACCGCGCGATAGGTGGCCTGCCGGAAATCTCCGCCCTCCGTGTGTTTAAGATGGGCGCGGCCCGCAATGAGGGTGATCTTCACGTCCGTCAGCGGCGCACCGGTCAGCACGCCAAGGTGCTGCTTTTCTTCCAGATGGGTCAGCACAAGGCGCTGCCAGTTCTTGTCCAGCACTTCTTCCCGGCAGTCGGCGGCAAACTGCATCCCGCTGCCGCGGGGCAGAGGCTCCAGCTTGACATGCACCTCTGCATAATGGCGCAGCGGCTCGTAGTGGCCCACGCCCTCCATAGGCTCCGTGATGGTCTCCTTGTACAGAATGCCGCCGGGGCCGAACTCCACGTTCAGGCCAAAGCGCTCTGCCAGCAAACTGCGCAGCACTTCCAGCTGCACCTCACCCATGAGCTGCACATGGATCTCGCCCAAAGTCTCGTTCCATACCACATGGAGCTGCGGCTCCTCTTCTTCCAGCCGGTGCAGCTTGCCCAGTGCCGCGTGCACATCAGCCCCCTCCGGCAGCAGCACCTGATAGCTGAGCACCGGTTCCAGAACCGGCACATCGCTGTCGCGTTCCGCGCCAAGGCCCTCGCCCGGGCGCGCCTTGGTCAGGCCGGTGACGGCGCATACCTGCCCCGGGCCGATGGCTTCCGCCAGCGTATACTTTACGCCGGAGTACAGCCGCAGCTGGTTTGCCTTTTCCTCCCACGGCTCACCATCTGCTTCGCCGGAGAGCTGGGCCTTTACCTTCAGTTCGCCGCCAGTCACGCGCAGCCATGTCAGGCGCGTGCCCTGCTCATCCTGCGACACCTTGAACACCTTGGCACCAAAGGCATCCAGCGCGGGAGCCGGACGGGTATAACGGTCGATGCCGTCCAGCAGAGCGTCCACGCTTTCCAGTGCATCGTTTTCGGTACGCCGCAGCGCCGAACCGAACCAGCACGGGAACACATGCCGGCGTGCAACGGCCGGGATGAGGTCCGCATCGGTCAACTGCCCGGCATCCAGCATCCGATCCATCAGGTTTTCGTCACATAGGGCCAGTGCTTCGTCCCGGTCGGCCTGCGGCACATCAAAGGCCACAAAGCCCTCGCCCAGACGGTGGTTCAGCTGGGCGAGCAGCTCTTCCCTGCTCTTGCCGGGCAGGTCCATCTTGTTCACGAACACAAAGGTGGGCACATGGTAGCGCCGCAGCAGCCGCCAGAGCGTCTCGGTGTGGCTCTGCACGCCGTCGGTGCCGCTTACCACCAGCACGGCGTAATCCAGCACCTGCAGGGTGCGCTCTGTCTCGGTGGAAAAATCCACATGGCCGGGGGTATCCAGCAGGGTGATATCCGTTCCGCCCGCCGTCAACAGGGCCTGCTTGGAAAAGATGGTGATGCCGCGCGCTTTTTCAAGCGTGTCGGTATCCAGAAAGGCATCCTTGTGATCCACGCGGCCCAGCTTGCGGATCGCGCCGGAGCGGTAGAGCATGGCTTCCGAAAGGGTGGTCTTGCCGGAGTCCACATGGGCAAGGATGCCCAAAACGATTTGTTTATGCGTTGTTTCCATCCGCTTCTCCTACAATCAAAAATTCATTTTTATTGTAGCACGGATGGGGAAAAAAGAAAAGTTTTTGATTTAGAATGGGGTCGAAACCCAAAAACGCAATTTATCTTATCGGCTTTTCGCGTGAAAAAACAGCTCTGGAAAATCCGCAGATTTTCCAGAGCTGTAAATATAAGAATAACAATTCCGCTATTCATAGCCAAAGCGAACGCGTCGGCCATTTTAACGGTCAATTACTCCACAATGATGCTCTTGCCGGTCATTTCAGCAGGCACGGGCAGACCGATATACGGCAGCATGGTGGGAGCGATATCTGCCAGACAGCCGCCCTCGCGCAGCTTCACATCGCCGCAGCCAACAGCCACAAAGGGCACCACGTTGGTGGTGTGTGCGGTGAAGGGGGTACCGTCCGGGTTCATCATCTTCTCGGCGTTGCCGTGGTCGGCGGTGATGAAGGCGCAGCCGCCTGCATTCAGCACAGCAGTGACCACCTGATCCACAGCGGTATCCACAGCCTCAACGGCCTTGACCGCAGCATCGAACACGCCGGTGTGGCCCACCATATCGCAGTTTGCAAAGTTCAGGATGACCACATCGTACTTGCCGCTCTCGATGCGCTTGACGCACTCGGCAGCAACCTCGGGGGCGCTCATCTCGGGCTTCAGGTCATAGGTGGCGACCTTCGGGCTGGGGATCACGCAGCGGTCCTCGCCCTCGTAGGGAGCCTCCACGCCGCCGTTGAAGAAGAAGGTGACATGAGCGTACTTCTCGGTCTCGGCAATGCGCAGCTGAGTCTTGCCATTCTCGGACAGGTACTGGCCCAGAACGTTCTTCAGCTCCACAGGCGGATAGGCGACCTCGCAGTTGGGCATGGTGGCATCGTATTCGGCCATGCAGACATAGTTCACCTGCTTGCGGCCGCCGCGGCGCTCAAAGCCGGTGAAAGCATCGTCGCAGAAGATGCGGGTCATCTGGCGGGCACGATCGGGACGGAAGTTCATGAAGATCACAGTGTCGCCGTCCTGCACGCGGCCACCCTCACAGGTGACGCAGGGCAGAACGAACTCGTCGGTCTTGTCTGCTGCATAGGATGCCTCGATGGCCTCGGCAGCGTTGGCGGCATGATTGCCCTCGCCGTAAACGAAGGCAGCGTATGCCTTTTCTTCACGATCCCAGTTGTTATCGCGATCCATGGCGTAGTAACGGCCGGAGACGCTGGCGATCTTGCCGATGCCCAACTCGTCCAGCTTGGCCTGCAGGTCGGCCAGGAAGCCCTTGCCGGAGTGCGGGTCGGTATCACGGCCATCGGTGATGCAGTGCAGGTAAACGTTCTTTGCACCCAGATGTTTTGCCATTTCCAGCACGCCGAACCAGTGGTCTGCGTGGCTGTGCACACCGCCGGTGCCCACCAGACCCATCAGATGGATGGCCTTGCCGGCATCGATGGCAGCCCTCATGTTCTTGACCAGAACCGGGTTCTGGAGCATCTCGCCGTCCTTGATGGACTTGGTGATGAGGGTGAGCTGCTGGTACACGATGCGGCCAGCGCCCATGTTGGTGTGGCCAACCTCAGAATTGCCCATCTGGCCCTCGGGCAGACCGACGGCCATACCGGAAGCGTTGATGGTGGTCATGGGATATTTTGCCATCAGAGCATCGAGGTGGGGTTTCTTTGCGGCGACCACGGCGTTGCCGAAGGTCTCCTCCGGCACCCAGCCGAAGCCATCCATGATGCACAGAAGAACAGGTTTCTTTGCCATAAAATTGAATCTCCTTTGAATTTAACAAATCAGCGCCCGGCACAGCGCTGGAAATGCGGCGCAGCCGGGCGCTGAAACAGCTGATTTAAACCGTCGATCAGCCCTTGGTGGCTGCGTTGACGATCACTGCAAAGTCGGGAGCCTTCAGGGATGCGCCGCCGATCAGGCCGCCGTCCACATCCTTTTTGCTCAGCAGCTCCTCGCAGTTCTTGGCGTTCATACTGCCGCCGTACTGGACAGTGGTAGCCTCGGCAACTGCCTCGCCGTACACCTCGCCGATCACCTTGCGGATCTGGCCGCAGACTTCCTCAGCCTGATCGGCGGTAGCGGTCTTGCCGGTGCCGATGGCCCAGATGGGCTCGTAAGCGATCACGACATTTGCCATCTGCTCAGCGGTCACATCACGCAGAGCGATCTTGGTCTGCATACGCACCAGCTCTTCGGTCACGCCCTCTTCGCGCTGCTGCAGGCTCTCGCCCACGCAGATGATGACCTTCAGACCGGCGTTCAGAGCAGCCAGAGCGCGCTTGTTCACGGTCTGGTCGGTCTCGGCGAAGTACTGGCGGCGCTCAGAGTGGCCCACAATGACGTACTCCACGCCCAGATCTACCAGCATGTCAGCGCTGATCTCGCCGGTGAAAGCGCCGGACTTCTCGAAGTGAACATTCTCAGCACCCACATGGATGTTGGTGCCCTTGGTCTTTTCCACAGCGGTGACCAGATCGGTATACGGGGTGCAGATAACCACCTCGCAGCCTGCGTCCTGCACGGCGGGAACCAGCTCGTCCACCAGAACAGCAGCCTCGGAGGCAGTCTTGTTCATCTTCCAGTTGCCTGCAATGATAGCCTTACGCTTTGCCTTATCCATGATACTCTATCTCCTTTATTTACCTTCTATCGTGCAGAAAGCTCTGCACAAACAAAAAGATGCGGCGGCGCTAAAGCCGCCGCACCCATTATGATGCCGGGATCAGATTATGCGTTCTGAATAACTGCGATGCCGGGCAGCTCCTTGCCCTCCAGATACTCCAGAGAAGCGCCGCCGCCGGTGGAGATGTGGGTCATCTTGTCGCCCAGACCCATCTGCTGCACAGCTGCTGCGCTGTCGCCGCCGCCGATCACGGTGGTAGCATCGCTCTCCGCCATAGCCTTGGCAACTGCCAGAGTGCCAGCTGCCAGAGTGGGGTTCTCGAACACGCCCATGGGGCCGTTCCACACAACGGTCTTGGATGCCTTGACAGCATCGGCAAACAGCTTCATGGTCTCGGGGCCGATGTCGCAGCCTTCCATGTCAGCCGGGATCGCGGTGACGGGAACAACAGTGGTCTCAACCGGAGCGTCGATGGGATCGGGGAAGTCCTTGATGCAGACAGCATCAACAGGCAGTAGCAGCTTCACGCCCTTCTCCTGAGCCTTGGCCATCATCTCCTTGCAGTAATCCAGCTTGGAATCGTCGCACAGGCTCTTGCCGACCTCGTAGCCCTGAGCCTTGACGAAGGTGTAAGCCATGCCGCCGCCGATGATCAGGGTATCGACCTTCTCCAGCAGGTTGGAGATAACATTCAGCTTGTCTGCGACCTTTGCGCCGCCCAGAATAGCGGTGAAGGGACGAACGGGATCGTTCACAGCGTTGCCCAGATACTTGATCTCCTTCTCCATCAGGTAACCAACAGCGGTATCCTTGATGAAGTCGGTGACACCTGCAGTGGAGCAGTGTGCACGGTGGCAGCTGCCGAATGCATCGTCAACATATGCATCAGCCAGAGAAGCCAGCTCTTCGCTGAACTCAGGCATGTTCTTGGTCTCTTCCTTGCGGAAGCGGGTGTTCTGCAGCAGAACGACATCGCCGTTGTTCATGGCAGCAACAGCAGCCTTTGCGTTCTCGCCCACAACGTTGTCGTCGTCAGCAAACACAACGGTCTTGCCCAGCTTTGCGCTCAGAGCCACAGCAACGGGTGCCAGGCTGAACTTTGCCTCGGGGCCGTTCTTAGGCTTGCCCAGATGGCTGCACAGGATGACCTTTGCGCCATCGTTGACCAGCTTCTGGATGGTGGGCAGAGCTGCGTTGATGCGGTTCTCGTTGGTGATGACACCGTCCTTCATCGGGACGTTGAAATCGCAACGGACAAGCACCTTCTTGCCGCAGTAGTTCTGATCGTCGATCGTCTTCTTACCTAAACCCATGGTAATAAACTCCTCTCAAGTTTTAATTTCTGAACTAGAGTTTCGCTCGCATTCGGGGGATCTTGCCCCTTTACTCTACTATTATAAACAAAAACCGTGCACATTGCAAGGTCGCAAGATAGATAATAGTTTAACAAACATTTGCCGTTGATGCACGGAAATGTGTGTATTTTGACCGAAAGCCGCAGCCTTACCGTGTTTTCCGGCAGAACATTCCGCAAATGCGGTCATACATTCCCCATATGAACTTCTGGTTCCGCTGATCCCGCTCAAAAATTGCTTCCACACCAGCATAGCCGCTCGCCTTATACTTCCTGAAAATTTTATTTCTCAGTCTGGTATTCGGGTCCTTTTCTGAACAAGGCTGAATCGCAATCTGCTTGGTCTTTGCGTTGAGCAGCACCTTGATGTAAGGCGCGTAGTTTAACTCTACAGCTGTCGCCTTATTGAATTTCAGGCTGTTTGAAGTCACCGTCATAACAGACTCGCCTTTCGGTTGCTTCAGATTGATTACCTCAAATCCCTTCAAAATTTCCATTTTACATTTTGATAAGCCATACAGATTGCAATAACAATCTATACGCAGGCTTGTCCTCGTACCTTCTTATTTTGTTTTCTGCTCTATCAGCTTTCGCTGTGGTGGGTTAAGTATAGAGCGCAGCCAGAAGCCATTAACCCCCGAAATCACGCCGGAACGCAACGCACCATGGCATACAGAAACAAGTTGAGGTAAAAAAAGGTCACGCCGCGCAAACCCGCATGAAATCAGGATTTTTTCTGGTTCCTCATATTATATCTCTAGTCCCGCGCCGTTCAATGGTCGGAACAGACTTCTGACGGATTCCCTCGTACTCCGTTTTACCAGCATCGTCATATTCCGCACCGCTCACATGATGGCCTGCTCTGTTGTAGCATGTCACCTGACAGCCCTGCTGCGCCATCCGTGTGCACAGCTCTTTTACCACGATCTCCACGCCGCCCTCTCTCGATCACCTTTTGTGGCCAAAAACAGCAAGCCTCAATTTCTCTTTCATTTTCCCTTTCCTGTCGCTTTCCCCATTTAGGGATCACATCCACATACCGTGCCAAACTCCGGCCCGGTTTCCTTTACATCAGAAAAAAGCCCGGACGCATTTACGCCCAGGTTTTTGACTGATTTACGCCGCAATTCATTGACATTTTATTTCCAGAATCATCAATATCAATTTCGTAAATGTATTTATTGACACTAAAAATATTTTACCATTTTTTCCTCTGGGGTACAATACTTTGCAGCTGTATCATTGCCTGCATCATGGCTAAGATTTCCGTACTTTATTCCGTCTTTTTGTTGCAACCTATTCATTTTGGAAAGGAACTCGTTCCATTGCTTTTTTGCAGCAAAAAACACCCTTCCTCTCACGGAAACCCGCAAAAGGAAGGGTGTTGAACTCGTTATCCTGTTGTCGTACCAATCACAGCATGTTCGTATCAGCAAAGCCAATACTAGTTGTCATTCAGCACGGCATCTCAAGCACTTTTGAGCGTAGAGCTGTGATTAGCAGTTCTCAGCGAAGTACTTAATGGTACGGACCATCTGAGAGGTGTAGGAGTTCTCGTTGTCGTACCAAGACACGACCTGAACCTGATAGGTGTCGTCGTCGATCTTAGCGACCATGGTCTGGG